>Ga0182014_10000511_pt1 | contig 51506 bp, 42 predicted proteins | sample 612S2DmetaG_FD_120489 | JGI IMG/M metagenome (GOLD analysis project Ga0182014, IMG submission 120489) | Permafrost microbial communities from Stordalen Mire, Sweden - 612S2D metaG | ecosystem: Environmental > Terrestrial > Soil > Wetlands > Permafrost | place: Sweden: Stordalen | collected... | reverse complement strand
CCGCGCGCTGATCCCCCGCTCGCCGAGCCCCTTCCCCCCGGCGATCTTGACCGCCGCCCCGCGGCCCGGGCCTTCTTCGGCGCGATGGTCGACCGAACGGGCGGCTGGGCAAGGTAGAGGCCCGGTGGTCCGCCACGGTCCCCGGCGCCTAGCTAGCCCCGGGGGGCGACCCCCCGGAACCCCCCGCATGCGCTCCGCGCCCCGCACGGGTACTTCGCCGGCACACCGGCCACTCGCCGGGCCGGAAGCCCGGACTCGCCGGCCGGTAACGATCGCCGCGCGGCCCCGAAGCCGGTAGCCGTCCCAGCCAGGTACGTTCAGCCGTCTGGATCGTCGCTAGTCGCCGTAGATGGCCGGCCAGATGGCATCGGTCCTGCCCGCGGGCGTCACGGTGATCGTGTTGCCGGTGGTGCTGGTGTTGCTGGTTGAGCTGGACGTACCGGACGACACGCCGTTGCCGTCACCGTAGATGGCCGGGACGCTCGTGCTGTCGCCGTAGATAATCGACGCCAGGGACGCCTTGACCGGCGCGCTCTGGGCCGTCCCGCCATGGGCGGCCGAGTGGCTGACGGTGCCTGCCCCGGTGCCCGCACTGCTGTGACCCGCGAGATAGCCGACGCCCAGTGAAACCACCAGTGCAACCACGAGAATGAGTGTCCCCAGGACACCTGCGGCGGCGGCTACGGCTCTTTTCACGTTCACGTCTTCTCCTCGCTGTCTCCTAAGTGACGCGGAGCCAGTGCCAGTGGTGTACCGATCAGCAGGCCGACTTACGGAGAACCGCTGCATTTCGGGCGTTTTGTCCCGATTTTTCCAGAAAAAGACGACCGCGACCAGAACCGGCCGACCGTTGCACTCTCCGGAGACCCCTCGATCGCGCGGCCCGCGCGCCACAACCCAGCGAGCGGGTAGCAGACAGAAGCGTACGTCTGGGCCGGGGTCGCGACAAGATCACGCGGGTACCGGGTTTTCGTGCGAATACCCCAGAAGGGCAGCCTGGGGCGCACATTGGGACGACCGGACGGCACTTTCGGTGAATTTCGGTCCGAGCGATGGTGAAAGGGCGGCCAGAGGGTACAGGGCGGCCATGAACATAGCCGCCGGCCTGACCGCCGGAACGGATCGGTCGTGAACGCTTTCGTCCGCGCCGCGCTCGCCGGCGCCGCGACCGGAGCGCGATCGTTCACCGGACTCGCCGCGCTCACCCTCGCCACCCCACCGGGATCGGCCACGCAGCCCGACCGGGCCCTCAGCCTTCCATGGGTGAAGGGCCTGGTCACGCTGGCCGCGGTCCAGGAACTGGTGATGGACAAGCTGCCGCAGGCCCCCGGCCGGCTCGGTGTGATGGGGCTCGGCGCGCGCGTCGCGGCGGGAGCCGCGGTCGGGGCCGTCGCCGCCCGCCGCGAGCCGGAACCGTCCAGCGGCGCGACGGTGGCGGCGGTGGCGGTCGCCGTGGGAACGACCGTGACGGCCGCATGGCTGGGGGCAACCTGGCGCCGGTTGGCGGCGCGGCGCTTCGGCACCGACTACGTCGGCGCGGGCGCCGAAGACCTGCTCGCCACGTCGCTGGCCTGGACCGCCACCCGGATCTGACCGGAGCGCCCGCGGCAACAGCGGCGCGTCCCGGAAACCGGCGGCCGGGCAGATGCGACGATGGTGGACGTGACCGCCGACGCCGGGCCGGACCTGGCTGACCTTCCGGGTGCCGTCAGCCGGACCAGCGCGTTCCCCCGGCTGCGCTACATGGGCTCCAAGTACCGCCTCGTCCCGCACCTCGCCGGGGTATTCGCTGAGGTGGGCGGGACGTCCGCGCTTGACGCGTTCTCCGGCAGCGGGGTCGTCTCCTACCTGCTGAAGGCGCTCGGTTACCAGGTCACCGCCAACGACTTCCTGCACTTCCCCGCGGCAATCACCGAGGCCACCGTAGTCAACCAGGGCGTCACGCTGACCGCGGAGGACATCGCCGCGATCTGCGGCCCGGCCGCCGACGACCGGGACTTCATCCAGCGCACGTTCGAGGGCTTGTACTTCACCGCCGAGGACCGCCGGTTTCTCGACTCCGCGTGGTCCCACGTCGACCAGATGACCGGCGCGAAGCGGGCGATGGCGATCTCGGCGCTGGTCCTCGCGGCAGCGCGCAAACAGCCCCGCGGTGTCTTCACCGTCACCGGGCTGCGTTACGACGACGGCCGCCGTGACCTGAGACTGCCACTGCGCGACCACTTCCGGGAGCGGGCCGCCGGGTACAACCGGGTGGTCTTCGACAGCGGGCAGCCCTGCGCCGCCCTGACCGGGGACGTCTTCGACGTCGGCCCGCAGGCATTCGACGTGGTGTACCTCGACCCGCCGTATGCGCCGCCGAGGGACGACAACTGCTACATCAAGCGGTACCACTTCCTCGAAGGGCTGAGCACGTACTGGCGCGGTCAGCAGATCATGCCGCAGACCCGCACGAAGAAACTGGCCAAGCGGTATACGCCGTTCTCCTACACCCGCACCGTTACCGGCGCACTGCGCCGCACCCTGGCGCAGTTCCGCGGTTCCGTCATCGTGCTGTCCTACTCCTCCAACGCGGTGCCGGACGTGGCCACCATCGAGACCCTGCTGCACGAGGTCAAGGACGACGTGCAGATCCGGCCGGTCGAGCACACCTACTCGTTCGGCACCCACGCCGCCGCACGCCGCCGCACCGCACGCGAGTACCTGTTCATCGCCCGGTTACGGACCCAGAGGTCGCATTGCCCCCTCCCGCCGGGCACAAAGCCAATATGCTGGCCCGGATTGGGGCGATCGAGTCTTCCCGGTCGTTCCGTGCGCACATCCGACGTACCCGTGAGCGAATCAGGAGATGCATGGGGGGATACCGGCGGTTTTGCGTTCAATGCGGCAGCGAAATGAAGCCGGACGCGCGATTCTGCGCGAACTGCGGACAGGCCACCGTAACGGACAACCCGCAGCCTGCCGCGACCGGTGGGCACGATGGTGCTACCCGCAGCCTCCACGGCCCCCCTCCCTCCCCGGCCTGGGACGCTTCCGCGGTCCCGCCCGGCGGGGCCCTGTTCCCGCCGCCCGGTTCCGCCCTTCCGCCGCCGGACGCCGCGTTCCCCCCGGAGGGCTCCCGCTTCCCGGCGGAAGCTTCACCGGCTTCCCGCGTCCCGCCCGAGGCTTCCCGCTTCCTCCCGGAGGCCGCACGGTTCCCGCCGGATGACGAGGGGTCAGGTCTGCTGCCCGGCCGTCCCCCCGCGCCTCCGGACAGCTTCGGCTTCCCGGGTAACGACACCAGCGGCCCCCGGACCGGTCCGGGTCCAACGTCCAGGGAGCTGGCGGTGCCGTCGGCCTATCCCGCGGCCGCGTCCGCGCTTCCGGCCCCGGGTGCGCCCACCGCGGCCGGACCGGTCTACCCGGCACCGGAGGCCGCGAACACGGCTCAGTTCTCGCAGAACTGGGTGAACGATGTGGGCTTCAGCCCGCAGTGGGGGCCTCCGGCGGCGGGGGCCGCCGACGGCGCGGAGCAGGCTGAGGGCGGCCCCGGCCGGCGTCCCTTGCTGCTGGCCGGCCTGATTGCCCTGGTGGCCGCGGTCATCGTCGTGCCTGCCCTGCTCATCACGCACTCCCTGCACGGCATCACGGGCGGCGGCACGACCGCGGCCCAGCCCACTGCGAAGCAGCCCACGGACGGCGGCACGGCCGCGCCGTCACAACGGTCCGCAGCGGCCGGCCTGGCCGCCCTGCTGGCGCAGACGGCCACCGACCGTAGCTCGATCGTCGGCGCGGTGGGCGCCGTCGAGCAATGCACGGCAGCCCTGGGCCAGGCCCCGCAGGTATTCCAGAATGGGGCCGCTTCGCGTCAGCGTCTGCTCCAGCAGCTTGCGAGCCTGCCCGGGCGTTCCGCGCTGCCGGCGCCGATGCTCCAGCTACTGACCGGCGCGTGGCAGGCGTCGGCCGCGGTGGATACGGATCTTGGCCGGTGGGCGCAGGACGAGGCGACCAGGGGCTGCAAGCCGGACGACCACGCCGACGCTAACTTTCAGGCGTCCAGCGCTCCCGACAGCCAGGCGACCAACGACAAGACGGCCTTCGTGGCCATGTGGAATGCGATCGCCGCGAAGTACGGGCTGACCCGGTACGCGACCAGCCAGCTCTGACGGGTGAGGCCCCTGGCCACGTCCGTTCGGGCCGATGATCCTGTGTGTACGGGATCACCGCAGGCTGGCCCAGACCATGGCGGACAGCTGGTTGATCGTGTCGATACCATACTGCTCGGTCGGGTTGCCGGTCGTCAGCACGGCCATCAGGTAATCGCGCCCGCTGCCCTTGACCCACCCGATGCTGTTGATCTGCCAGTCGGTTCTCGCGCTGTCCAGCGGCAGCCAGCCGTTTTTCAGGGCGATGGTCGTCTGCAGCGGCACCCCGCCGGTTATCCCCCAGCGCTGTACGGGCGTCACGTTCTCCATGAATTCCAGCACGTTCTTGCGCTGCGCGTCGGTCAGCAGGGCGCTGGGCTCGACAACCTCGCGGAGCAGGGCTATCTGGTCGGCGGGGGTCGTGGTCGTCAGACCCCATCCGGGCCAGGCGAATCCCGGGCAGTCCACGCAGGCCGAGGGGAGCGTGTGCGTGAGGCCCGCGGCCGCGTTGAACGACTGGATCCGCCCGGGGCCGCCGACGGCGTTCCACAGGCTGGTAGCGGCGGAATTGTCACTGTCCTCCATCATCCGCTGGGCGAGCGACTGATCTGGGTCCGTCAGTGCCGCCTGGCCGTTCCGCTGCTGCGCATAGAGCGTCTCGAGGATGTCGAGCTTGACGATGCTCGCCTCCGCCTGCGGGTGCTGTGGCCCGAGATTCCAGGTCTGCCCGGTACTGACGTCGTACACAGCGGCCACGACGGTGCCACTGCGGGAAGCGACGTAGGAGGCGGCCGGCGCGGCGAGCGGGTTCTGCCGCCGGCTGGGCGCCGGCGAGGCGGAGTGAGGGGGGCCGGCACCCTGCTCAGCCGGGTCATCCCCGGGCGATGAGGCCGCCGGCGCGGGGCTGGTACGCGTCGGGGCACGCGGCGCCGGCGCGTGGGCGTCACATCCCTGCAGCGTCCCCAGCAGCAGGAGCGCCGCCGCCGCGGCCACGCAGGCCCCCGCGGTACCCGAGACCTTCGCACGCCGGGCGGGCGTCCCGTTCACGTGCCAGCCTCCCGTCGCGAACACGCGCGCCTGCGCGAGGCGGATGCCCAGATGGAGCACCGGTACCCCGCGGAACCGGGTGGCAGGCAGGGCGAAGACCCGGATGGAGCGCAACGCGCACCAGAACCTTATTCGCTCGCGTCCTGGTGGGTGCGCCAGATTGCACCGTCCGGTTCAGCGGATTTTTCGAGACGATCCAGGGGCGGCTGATCAACGAGCCGCTCGTCGACTATGGCTTCCGGGCCACGCCACCGTAGGTGTTGACCTCGTTTGGCTGGGGGCGGATGCCCTCCCCCTCGGGACGCCACTCCGACACGAGCACCACCCCCGGGTCGACGAGCTCCAGGCCGCCGAAAACGAGGTCGGTGAACTCCTCCGAGGTCCGGATCGCGCCGCGCATCCCGCCCTCTTCGTACGCACGCCCGGCCCCGGACAGGCCCTCCGGGTTGTGCTCGGCGGTCGCGTGCGAGGCCACCACGTAACTGCCCGGCGGCAGCGCATCCACCAGGGTCCGCACGATGTGCCGTGGCCCATCCTCGTCCGGGACGAAATGCAGCACCGCCACCAGCATCAGCGCGATCGGCCGGGTGAAATCGAGGGTGGACCGGGTGACGGGATCAGAGAGAATCTTCTCCGGCTCCCGGATGTCTGCATCCAGGTAGGCGGTGGCGCCGTTCGGGCCGCTCGCCAGCAGTGCCCGCGCGTGCGCGAGCACGATCGGGTCGTTGTCCGCGTACACCACACGGGTTTCGGGGTTGATCCGCTGGGCGACGTCGTGCACGTTGTTCGCGCTGGGCAGGCCGGTGCCGATGTCGAGGAACTGGGAGACCTGCGCCTCACCCGCCAGGTACCGGACGGCCCGGCCCAGAAAGGCCCGGTTCTCCCGCACCGCGGTACGTACCGCGCCCCAGCTTTCCAGGACCTTGCTGGCGGTGGCCCGGTCGGCGGCGAAGTTGTCCTTGCCGCCGAGGAAGTAGTCGTACATGCGCGCCGGGTGCGGTCGGCTCACATCGATCTCGGGCGGCGCCCCGATGTCAGCGAACGATTCATACGGAACCCCTGAAGTCCCCGCCATCACGTCCTTCTCTCGCCCGCCCGCCGTCCTTCTGGTGGTGGCCAACAGCGTACTGGCTGGCGACGCCTAGGCTGATGGGGATGAGCGGCTGGGTGATGTGCGCGGTACACGGGCGGCACTGGGGTGTCCAGGGCGCGGCGGGCCTGCTGCCGTTCGCCGTCACGTCCGGCCGCGTGCAGGTGCTGCTCGCCCTGCGCAGTCACGGCACCCATCAGGGCGGCACCTGGGGGACGGTCGGCGGGGCGATCGAGCCTGGTGAGACGCCCTGGCAAGCGGCGGTCCGGGAAGCGAACGAGGAGGCCGCCGGGCTGGAGGTGGCCGAAGCGCAGGCGGCGGAGAGCCACCGGTACGGCTGCGTGAGCGGATGGGCCTACGTCACGTTCCCCGTTCGGGTGCCGCCGGCCTCGCCCGTCCCGATCCGGTCCAACTGGGAGACCGCCGACCTGCGCTGGATCGCCATCGACGAGGTGGACGGCTACCCCCTGCACCCCGCCCTGGCCGAGTCGTGGCCCGAACTGAGGAAGCTGATCGAAGACCGAATAGCCTCCTGACTCCTGGCACCGGCGTGGGCATTTTGTGCTAGCCCAGCGCGCACCGCCGGGGCTGGTTCGCCGGTAACTGCCCTCCCGCGCGCCCAGCAGCCTGGCAAGTGCTGAGCACACGGCGGGGCAGTTGCCGAAAATCGCAGGGACTGGGTAAACAATCGTCCGGCGGTGCCGGGTTTATGATCTTCATCCAGGCCTGCTGGGTGGTTTCCTTCACATGAACGTGAATTCGAACGTAGCCAGCTGAGTCGATTGGACCGCCGGACTGTCCAATCGCCGTGTCATAAACGAAACCCGAGGCCACGATACCCAGGTCGGCGCGGTCACGCACCATAGCCCTCTTCAGGGCCGGCGCTTCAAGCAACCGGGCGGCGCGGATGATTGCCTCGCCCTGGACCCCCCGATCGTCGCTGGTCACGGGACCAACGTCGCTAGCGAGACGCAGCTGAATCTGGACACATGGCCCATACGTGCGGTTATGACGCTTCAGCGCGTTAGGCAGCGCGTCGAAGAGAGTGCGCAGGATCCCGACGGTGGGGATATCGGCGGGCGCAATGAGCAAGATCCCATCACCGCGATCTTCGCAATAACACCTTTCCCTCAGTTCACCCAGAGCCGTCCACGTCATCTCTAGCAGCGATTTCCGGATGATCAGACGGTCGTCGTCGTTGCGGCTGCGTGAACCGAACCCCACCACATCGGTCAGCACGACCGTGCAGTTTTCTCCGTGGAATGCATGTGGTTGCCCGATGAGCGGCCGCGCAGCCGATGGTCGTGCCGGATAACTCGCCGTCCGCCCCAAGGCCACCTCACCTGGCGCGGTCCGGTCTACTGGCGTGGGGCTGGCGCCGCCGGGCGTGCGCGGCACCGATTCTTCGGTCAGGCGCTCGTAGACCTGTCCCTCGACAATGCTGAGCACATCGGAGTGAGCGCCGAGGAAGGCCGCGAAGTCATCCGTCCTCATGACGAGGCCCTTGACTGTCTCGAGCGCGACCACCAAGGCGGATCGGACGCTTACCTGCAGGGCAGCGCGCTCACCCACCAGCTGGCCCGGCCCGCGCTCGGCGATGACGCGTTCCCTGCCGTGGTCCTGGACAGAAATCCTTGTCCACCCGCTGAGGATCACGATCACGTGGTCGGCAGGTTCCCCTTCACGCATAAGCGTCGCACCGCCAGCGAACGTTCGCTCTCGCGCCAGCGATATGAACGTCTGCCGCTCGGCGCGGTTGAGGGCGTCCCAGAAACTTTCCGGTGCTGTCCTTGGTGACCGTGGTGGCAGAGGACCTCTTGAATTTCCCATGGAAGTTCCCTCCTGGAGGAGGTGGAGCGCCGTTGATTCTTTTAGGTACTGGGATAGGGGAAGGCTGAACTTATCCCTGAGAATTTGGTGACCAATCGAGAGCAGCCGGCCACTGGAGAAGCCGCTCATGACGAATGCCGACGAGACGCGGGCACAGGGCGAGGGGCACGTGCTTCACGGGTTGCGGGGAAGACCGCAGCCGTATCCGTACGCTCTGACGACGCCAAAGCGGCAGGCAGCAGGGATGCCATGCGGATAGCCAGCACACGCGACGGAATGCCAATAGCTGGCTCTCCCGCTAGGCCACTTGCTGGGACATTGATGATCGTTTGGCGACGCAAGTGCGTGGGCAGCAATTACGGCCGGGCGCGCTGATACGGCGCTGAGCACGAACTGATCCGCGCGGCTGTTATGAAGACACTTCGTCGCTCGTACCTGACGTGCGTCCGACCGGCCTGATTTGACCAGGACAAACTCCTGTGCGGGGCGGGTTGGCCAAGACACCTGGGGTAGGAGAATGTCAGAGAGCCGCGAACTATGCCAACCGGGGGATTAGCCGATGCCGCCAGACAGCCAACCGCCCGTGGTCGTCGTCGGAGCGGGGGTCGCGGGCCTGGCCTGCGCGCTCGACCTGACGGCCGCCGACGTACCGGTCCAGATTCTGGACGCCTCCGACGGCGTCGGGGGCCGGATGCGCACCGACCGGCAGGGGGGATTCCTGCTGGACCGCGGCTTCCAGGTGTTCAACACGTCCTACCCGCAGGTCAAGCGGCGGATCAACCTGCGGGCCCTGCAGTTGAGGCCGTTCACGCCGGGTGTCCTGCTGCATACCGGGGATCGCCGGCTGCGGTTCGCCGACCCGACGCGCCAGCTCACCAGCGCGGCGGACCTGCTGCGCGGGCGCCTCGCCGGGCCGTCCGACGCGATCGCGCTGGCGCGGCTCTGCGCGGCGGACATGCTCCTGCCGGTCAGCCTGATCAAGCGGCAGCCGGACCGGGCCACGTTCGCCGCGCTGACCGAGGCCGGCATCTCACCCGCGCTGTGTGAACTGCTCTTCCGGCCATTCCTGGCCGGGGTCTTCCTCGAGGACGAACTCGAGACGTCGGGGCGTTTCTTCCACCTGATCTGGCGGAGCATGCTGCGCGGCACCCTCTGCCTGCCCCGGCGGGGCATCCAGGCGGTGCCGGAGCAGCTCGCGGGCGCACTCCCGGCTGGGACCGTTCGGCTGGAAACACCCGTCCGCACGCTCACCGAGGACGGTGCCGCACTGGAGGACGGAACCGAAATCCCCGCGCGAGCGGTCATCGTGGCGACCGGCGCCGCCGAGGCCGCCGTCTTGCTCCCGGGCCTGAGCGTCCCGGCGACCCGGACGGTCACCACCTTTTACCACGCGGCACCGTCGTCCCCGCTGGCCGAGCCGACCCTGCTCGTCGACACCGAGCGCAAGATCCTCAATACGGTCGTGCTTACTGAGGTCACGCCGTCGTATGCGGCCGACCACCGGGCGCTCGTCGCCGCCTCGGTACTTGGCGACGCCAGCGGGCGCGAACCCGAGGTACGGGCGCGGATCGGGGAGATGTACGGCACCGATACGTCCGGCTGGGAGCACCTGGGCACCTATCCGGTGCACGGCGCGCTGCCGGCGATGCCGGCGCCGCATCCGCTCGGCCGCCCGGCCCGGATCGCGCCCCGCCGGTACGTCTGCGGTGACCACCGGGCGACCGGCTCGGTGCAGGGCGCCATGGCGTCCGGGACCAGGGCCGCACGTGCGTTCCTGGCCGGGGCGGCCCGCGATTCCTAGCGGGCAGGGCCGCCCCTGACGCGCCGCTGCCGGCGGCCCCCCTCAGGCCGCCGGCAGCGCTTGGTGCCCCCTTGTGCGTCAGTGCAGGACGTTCAGGGTGTTGGCGTCGTCGTTGACAAAGTAGACCCGGTTCGGGTTGGCCGTGGTGGCCAGGCCGAACAGGGCGCCGCCGGGCGGGTCGGCGGTGTCGACGTCCTTGGTGGCGACGAACTTGCCGCCCTGGGTGAGCTCGACGAGGTTGTTGTCACCGCCGTTGGCGGCCAGCAGGTCACCGTTCGGCGTGAGGGCCAGGCCCAGCGGGCCGTTGAGGGGGGTGCCGGCGGCAACCGTCGCCGAGGCAGCGCCCGCATTGACCGCACTGTTCCGGTCGATCGCGTCCGGGACCCTGGCGATGCGGGAGTTGACGGTGTCGGCGACGAAGAGGGTCCCGCTGGGGCTCAGCGCGACCCCGGTGGGGCCGACGATCAGGGCCGCCGGGTCGGTGTGCACCGAGATCCCGTTGGCGATCACCGTGCTCGACACGACGCGGGGGATCGCGCCGGTCAGGTTCAGCGCCAGCCGGACAACGTTGCCTTTCGTGGTGGTGGCCGGCTGGCCCTTGGTGATGCCGTTCAGCACGTTGGAGACGAACAGGTCGGCCGTCGAGCCGCGATCCAGCGCGGTCGCGTCCCACGGGCCATCGATCCCGTCACCCCTGATGACCTCACGCACGTGGCCGGAAGGGTCGAGGACGAACAGCTCACCGGGCGTCGCGGTCGCAGACGTCCCGTCGGCGGTGGGCAGGCTGCCGACGATCACCCATCCCGAGCGCAGCGCCACCAGCGCGGTGGTCAGCCCCACCCGGCCCGGCACGGACGTGGCCGGGATCGTCGCGAAGAGCTTCTGCCGGCCGCCCGGTGAAACCTCGACGATCGTGGTGCCCGTGCCCTGCTTATTGGCGGCGTTGTTGAAGTTGCTGACCAGGATGTCCCCGGCGGTGAGGTTACCGTGCGACTGCGGGACGATCGCCACCCCGTACGGGTTGACGTCCCCGTTAGCCGGGATGGTGCTGGACACCGTCGCGACGTTGTTCAGGCCACCGATGAAGGAGCCGCCCGCGCCGGTGCTGGCCGCGGCCGGGAGCACCCCGGCCACTGCGGCCGCGGCGGCGACTGAAAGCAGCCCCACGGCCCGTTTCCTCACAAATCCCCTGTCCATTCGCGTGTCTCCTTGGCTCGCGATGACGCATGCGATCGCACGCGCCCGCGCCAGGCCCGGCCGGTCACCCGTCGCTCATCTTCACTACGGCAGGCAACCGCCACGGGATTGGAACCTGTGCGGAATTGCGCTAGGAATTTCCGGTCACCAGGAGAACGGGATGACCGAACGGACTTACCCCGAAGTGAACACGCGGAAGCCCGCGTCCCGCCTCGGGCACCCGGCCTACGGACCGACGGGCCGCAAGCCCGACCACGGGTTACGGCGAGGCGATCGTTACCGGCCCAGCGACCCCAGGCCGGAGGCCTGGGTGAGTGGCCGGTGTGCCGGCGAAGTACCACCGTGCGGGCGCGAAGCGTATGCGGGGGGGTTCCGGGGGGTCGCCCCTCCGGGCCAGCACAGTTACGGCGAGGCGATCGTTACCGGCCCAGCGACCCCAGGCCGGAGGCCTGGGTGAGTGGCCGGTGTGCCGACGAAGTACCGCAGCGGGGCGCGGAGCGCATGCGGGGGGATCCGGGGGGTCGCCCCCCGGGCCAGCACAGCTAACACCCCGGGTCGACCTGCACCTTGGGGGCGCTACCCCACTCGGGCGGGCGGTGACCGGCCAGCACGGCGGCTACCTGCTCCAGCCCGACGGTCGCGGCGACGATGGGCCGGGGGTCGACGGCCCCGCTGGCGTACAGCGAGATCATCTCGGCCAGGCCGCCGGAGGCGCTGAGCACACCGGTCGCGGTGACGTCCTTCAGGACCAGCGTCCGCGTGTCGAGCAGGCTGGGCTCGGCGGACAGCCCTATATAGACCACCCGGCCGCCCGGCTCCACGATCCCGGCGGCCAACGACGGCAGTTCCCGCGCCGTCGAGGCGTCAATCACCGCGTCAAAGGCCAGATCCGGGAGAGTATCCCGCGACCAGGTGGAGCCGAAGCCGAGGTCACGCGCGAACCGCAGTGACGGCTCGTCGCGGCCCAGCAGGTGCACCTCGGCGCCCAGCGAGCGCGCGATCTGCGCGGCGAGCAGCCCGATGGTGCCCGGGCCCATGACCAGCAGCCGCTGCCCGCCACCGGCCAGCGCGGCGCGGACCGCACGCAGCGCGTTGCCGCCTGGCTCAACGAGGGCACCGGTGACGGCGCTGACACCGGGCGGAATGGGCTGCAGGGCGCTGGCCGGGACGAGGAGCTGCTCGGCCAGGGCACCCGGCCAGCCACCACGGATGCCGATCTCGTATCGCTCCGCGCACAGGTGCTGACCGCCGCCGGTGCAACGGCGGCACCGGCCGCAGCCGAGCATCGTGTCCCCGGTGACCCGCTGCCCGACCCAGGACGCGGTGGCCGCGTCCCCGGCCCGCACGACGACGCCGCACCATTCGTGGCCGATGCGCACCGGGTAGTGCGCCTCACCGGTGCGCAGGTAGGCCATGTGACCGGTAAAGAACTCCATGTCCGTACCGCAGACACCGGCCCGCTCGACGTCGACGACCACCTGCCCCGGCGCCGGCGACGGCGGGTCGATGTCGCGGACCATGCCCTGATCCGGGCCGGTGATGACGAACGCGCGCATGCCCGGGTTACCTGCTGGTCCGCGCGGAGGCTGCGGGGGTAACGTCCATGGCGTTCCGAATATTAGATGAGATGCCGGGAGCAGGAAACCATGTCTGATCTGCGCAGCGCCCAGTGGTACGGCGGACAGGACCGGGATGCGTACATTCACCGGGCGTGGATGCGCCGCGGCGCGCCCGATTCGGCCTTCACCGGGCGCCCGCAGATCGCGATCGCCAACACGGCCTCGGACCTGGTGCCGTGCAACCGGCACCTGAGCGAGGTCGCCGAGCACGTCGCGGCCGGAATATGGGAGGCCGGCGGGGTGCCGCTCGACATGCCGGTGGTGTCGCTGGGCGAAACGCAGGTCCGCCCCACCGCGATGCTGTGGCGGAACATGGCGGCCATGGCGATCGAGGAGATGATCCGCGCCAACCCGATCGACGGTGTGGTGCTGCTCGGCGGGTGCGACAAGACCATCCCCGCCCTGCTGATGGGCGCGGCATCGGTCGACCTGCCCGCGGTGGTCGTGCCGGGCGGCCCGATGCTGACCGGCACGTTCCGCGGTGTGCCGCTGGGCTGCGGGACCGATGTGTGGCGGCTGAGCGAGGACGTCCGCGCGGGCAAGCTGTCCGAGCAGGAATTCCTCCAGTCCGAATCGTCGATGATCCGCAGCCGGGGGCACTGCAACACGATGGGGACCGCCTCCACGATGGGGCTGCTGGCCGAGGTGCTCGGCACGACGCTGCCCGGCACGGCTGGCCTGCCGGCCCCGGATAGCCGCCTGCTCGGCCAGGCGCACGGCACCGGGGTGCTGGCCGTCGAAATGGCCCGGGAGGGCCGCCGTCCCAGCCAGGTCCTCACCGCCGCCTCGTTCCGCAACGCGATAGTGGCCCTGGCCGCGATCGGCGGTTCCACCAACGCCGTCGTGCACCTGCTCGCGATCGCCGGGCGCCTCGGGATACCGCTCAGCCTGGACGATTTCGACCGCATCGGCGCGAACGTGCCGCTGCTGGTCAACCTGCAGCCCGCCGGGCAGCACCTGATGGAGGACTTCCACCGCGCCGGGGGGCTGCTGGCCGTGCTGCACGAGGTGGAGGACCTGCTCGATCCCGCGGCACTGACCGTCACCGGCCGCCCGCTGGTGCATTACCTGGCCGGGGCGGCGATCTGGGACGCCGACGTCATCCGGAGCCGCCGGGAGCCGTTGCAGGACGCGGCCGGCATCGCCGTACTGCGCGGCAACCTGGCACCCAGCGGAGCGATCATCAAGCCGGCGGCGGCCTCTCCGCATCTGCTGCAGCACCGTGGCCGGGCGGTGGTCTTCGATTCCGTCGAGGACCTGCACGCCCGTCTCGACGACCCGGACCTGGACGTCGACGCCGATTCGGTACTCGTGCTGCGCGGCTGCGGGCCGCGCGGCTATCCGGGGATGCCGGAGGTCTCGAACACACCGCTGCCGGCCAAGCTGCTGCGCGAGGGTGTGCGGGACATGGTGCGGATCTGCGATGGCCGGATGAGCGGCACCGCATACGGGACCGTCGTCCTGCACGTCACCCCGGAGGGGGCGGCGGGCGGCCCGCTCAGCAAGATCCGGACCGGCGACTGGATCGTGCTCGACGTACCCGGCCGCCGGGTTGACGTGGAACTGACCGAGGACGAACTGCGTGACCGCCCGGTCGCCCGTGCGATGGCGGCGGCCGTCGCGCAGCCCCGCCGCGGCTGGGAACTGCTGTACGTCAACAGCGTGCAGGGCGCCGAGACCGGGGCTGACCTGGATTTCCTTTGTGGTTCCAGCGGGGATCAGGTCAACCGGGAATCTCACTGAAGGCTGTCGCCGCCGGTGCTGGCGTCCAGTCCGTGCATGGTCGTCATCTCGGCCAGGCCGGAGATCGTCAGCACCGGGGCGAGCAGCGGCGTCGCGATCAGCTCGAGGTGCGCGGCGTGCGTGAAAAGCACCGTGAGCCCGGCGCTGTCCAGGTACTCCACGCCGGTGAGATCGACGACGAGCCGGCCGTCAGCGGCCGCCGCCCGGATGAGCGCGTCCCGGAAGACGCCGGCGTTGCTCATGTCGATCTCGCCGACGGCGGTCACGACCGGCGTCCCGTCGGGCCGCCGGTGGGTGGACAGGGTAAGCGGAGTGGTCATGGGGTGATCCTCAGCTGCATGTCGACGGTGGTGCCGGCATCACCGGGCTCAATGGTTACCTGCTGCATAAGCGCGCGCATCAGCGGGATGCCGTGCCCGCGGTTCGTACCGTTGGCCGACCGGGCGACCTTCCACCGGCCGGTGTCGGTGATGGTCAGCCGGAGCTGGGTCACGGTGGCGGCGGCCCGCAGCTGGATCTGCTCGCCGGGGGCGTTCCGGTGGCCATGCTCGACGGCGTTGGCACATGCCTCGCCCGCGGCGACGAGCACGTCCTGGACCATCTTCTGGCTGAGGTCGCAACGGCTCAGCCACGTCCGCAACGTGGCCCGGACCGGCGCGAGCTGGGCCGATTCCGCGGGGAAGGTCACCTCGAGCGGGGCGGGGTGGCGGTAGAGGACCAGCGCGACGTCGTCTTCGTAGCCACCATCCGGCGTCATGGCGGTCATGATGGCGGTGGCGAGGTCCTCGACGGCGGCCGAGTCACCCCGGTGAACGGCCGCCCCGGCCTCGGCGATCCCGGTGTCCATGGAGCGGCGGCGCCGCTCGACCAGGCCGTCGGTGTAGAGCAGCAGGGCCGCCCGGGCAGGCACGATGCGGCTGGCCTCGGTGCGCTCGATGCCGGGCTGCACCGCGAGCGGGAACGAGCGGCCATCCTCGAGCAGTTCGGTGCGCCCGTCGGGCAGGGCCAGGATGCCCGGCGGGTGACCAGCGCTGCTGTAGGTCAGCCGGCCGGTCTCCCGGTCGAGGATGCCGCAGAAGACCGTGCTGCAGATCGCGCCGGGGATCAGAGCGGCGAACCGGTCCATGGCCGTGAGCGTCTGGGCTGCGCTGGAGTCCTGCAGCAGCAGGGCCCGGCAGGCGCTGCGGAGCTGGCCCATCACGGTCGCAGCGTCGAGGCCGTGCCCGACGCAGTCGCCGACCACGATCCCAATCCGGCCGTCGGGCAGCTCGACGATGTCGTACCAGTCGCCGCCGACCTCGAGCGGGCGGTTGGCAGGCTCATAACGCGCCGCGAAGCCGTCGGGCAGCCGGGCCGGCCCGAGAATGGCCCGCTGCAGGGCGAGGGCCGTTTCCCGCTGCTGATCGGTCTGGTGCACCCGGTGCAGCGCCTGGCCCAGGTAACCGCACAGCAGGGCCAGCAGGGCCCGGTCCTCGGCGCTGAACGGTCTGGCCGCGTCCAGGTCCATCCAGAGGGCCAGCAGGCCCCGTGGATGCTCGACCGTGATCCCGACCGCCCCGGTCCGGCCGTCGCGCGCCGCGGCATCGCCCGGCGCCCCGGTGCCGGAACCGCCGTCCGGGCTGAGCGGGGGCTGCCGCCGCAGCGCGCTGATCCGCTCGCGCAGCGGTGCCGGGAGGTCCGGCCAGCTCGCTTCCGCGCCGGTCGACATCACCGACGGCTGCTCGCTCCCGTCCCAGGTGACGGCCAGCACGCGCCGCACCTGCCAGAGCCGCTGCAGCTCGTTGATGGCTCCCTGGAGTGCCTGCGGGACGCTGCTGGCCTGCGAGAGCAGCAGTCCCATGGCGGCCAGGGCGGCCTCGCGCTGCCCGGCGTAGTGCTCTGCGGTGATATCGCGCAGGGTGCCGACGACCATGCGCCGTCCGGTGTCCGGGTCCCGGACCTCGTTGAAGCTGGCCGCCACCCACAGCCGGTGGCCGTCCTTATGGGTGGCGGGCGCCACGAAGCTTCCCTTGCTCTGCCTCATGAGCTGGCCGAAGGCATCGCCGACCTGCCGGTGGGCCTCTGGCTCAGTGTCTTCCGCGGGCCACCACGCGTACTCAGCCCTGTACGGCAGCCCTTCGGGGCCGTAGCCCAGCATGTCGGTGAACGCGGCGTTGATCTCGACGACGGCGCCCGCCTCGTCGCACAGGAAGAACGCCTCGTGCAGCGAATCGATCAGCGCGGCGCGCCACCGGGCGTGGTGATTGCGCAGCCGCGCCAATTCCACGTTGGCCCGCACCCGCGCGAGCAGTTCGGCGGCGGAGAACGGCTTGACGAGGTAGTCGTCCGCGCCAGCCTCCAGGCCCTCGATCGCGGCCTCCTCCCCAGCCCGCGCCGACAGCAGCAGCACCGGCACGTCGGCCGTGCGCGGATCGGACCGGAGCGCGGCGACCAGGGCCAGGCCGTCCAGGCCCGGCATCATCACGTCGCTGATGACCAGATCGGGTGGGCTCACGCGCACCGCATCCAGCGCCGTCAGGCCGTCGGCCACCGCTGTGACCTGGTAGCTGGCCCGCAGCAGCCGCCGGAGGTACTCCCGCATGTCGGCGTTGTCGTCCGCGAGCAGCACCCGGGCGGGCCCCGTCGGCCCCGTTAGCCCCGCCAGGCCAGGCGGGCCCCACGTCTCCCGCAGCCGGGCGCCCGCGGCGGGCGGCAGCGCTTCCAGGGGTGCCTCACCGTCGGGTAGCCAGCGCAGAACCTCCTCCACGAACGGGTCGGCCGCGGCCGAGACCAGGTCCGGCCCGGCGGCCGGGGCCACGTTGGCGGCCGGCAGGTGATCGCCCCCGAAGGGCAGCCGGACGGTGAAGGTGGTCCCGGCGCCCTCGGTGCTGTCGGCGGTGATCGTGCCGCCGTGCAGGCCGACGAGTTCCCGGACCAGGGCCAGGCCGATGCCGCTGCCCTCGTTGGACCGCGAGCGCGCGCTGGGAATGCGGTGGAAGCGCTCGAACAGCCGGGGCATCTCGTCCGCGGCCACCCCGATTCCGGTGTCGGCGATCCGCAGGGTGGCCTGCCCGTTCTGCTCGCCCAGCGTCACGCTGATGGCACCGTCGAAGGTGAACTTCAGCGCGTTGCTCAGCAGGTTGAGTACGACCTTTTCCCACATCTCCCGGTCGACGTAGACCGGCTCGGGCAAGACGGTGCAGTGCACCTCGTAGGACAGCCCGGCGCGTTCTATCGCCGAACGGAAAACGCTGGCCAGGTCGGCCGTGAAGGGGGCCAGATCCACGGGCTCGTAACGCGCCTGCATCCGGCCGGCCTCGATGCGCGAGAAGTCGAGCAGCGTGTTCACCAGCTTGCCCAGGCGCAGGCCATTGCGGTGAATGACGTCGAGTTCCTGACGGGCGGCCTGGTCGCCGGGCACCAGCCGCGTCCGCAGCTCCTCCAGCGGCCCCATGATCAGGGTGAGCGGCGTCCGGAACTCGTGGCTGATGTTGGAGAAGAAGGCCGTCTTGGCCCGGTCCAGCTCGGCGAGCTCCTCGGCCCGGCGCTGCTGGAACTGGTACGCCACGGCCGCGTTGATCAGGGCCGCGGCCTGCTGGGCGACCAGCCCGAGGAACGACGCGTACGCGTCGTCGAGCGTGCGGCCGGCACTGGCCGCGAGGACGATGACCCCGACCGTCTGGCCACCGGTCTCGCCCGGCAGCGGCAGGACCATGGCCTGCGCGGGCGACGTCTGCCAACCGCCGGCGGGCAGCGCGGCGAACCGCGCGGCCACGTCACTCAGGGTCGCCGGCTGCCCGCTCCGCAGGACGCCGGTGACCGGCCAGCCGCCCGGGCCCGAGACGGCCGGAACCGGCATCTCCTCCGGCGGGCTGCTCGCGGCCAGGATCGTTTCGTCCGTTCCCGGCCGGCGCAGGTAGATGGCGGCGAACGGGATGTCCGCGGCCGCCCGCCCCAGCGCCCGCGTGACGAGGTGGCAGGCCTCCGTCGCGCTGCGGGCACGGCCCGCCAGTGCGCCCAGGTCCTGCAGTGCGGCGAGCCGGCGCTCGCCGATGACCCGCTCGGTGGTGTCGCTGACCGCGGTGAACACGCCCCGCACCGTGCCGTCGTCGTCGTGCAGCGGGCTGTAGGAGTAGGTCCAGTAGGTCTCCTCCCAGTAGCCGTGGCGGTTCATCGGCAGCAGCAAGTCTTCCGACCAGGTGGCCTCGCCGCTGGCCATCACGGAGGTCAGCATCGGGCCGATGATGTCCCAGATCTCGGTCCATACCGCCTCGCCCGGCTTGGCCAGGGCCGGGTGCTTGGTTCCCAGCAGCGGAAGGTACGCGTCGTTGTAGAAGAAGCGGAGCTGCTCGCCCCACCACACGATCATCGGGAACCGGGAGGTCAGGCAGATCCGGCAGGCGGTGCGCAGGCTCGCCGGCCAGCCGGCCGGATCGCCCAGCGCCGACTGGCGCCATGGATAGGCGCGCATCCGGCGGGCCATCTCGCCATCACCAGGAAACAGCACGTCCGCCGGCTCGGCGCGTTCAGGGCTGCTCATCGCGCCTCACTGCGCCCTTCCTCCCGGCCCGTCCTTCCCACGCGGGCCGCCATCGGCGGTGCCCGGAGGCGTTACGGGGATGCGATAAGTTGTCTGACGCAAACTTTCCCGGCAGGTGCACCTGTCCGGTGAGGCGCGAATCCGGCCAGGAGGCACTGGACGTGTCAGTCTCGTCCCGTCCGGCCGTCGCATCCTTTCCGGAACAATATCGCTCGGGAGGCCACGTGCCTGAGGCTGAGCCAGATCTTGTGGTCACGCTGCGCCCGCATCCCGGCGGCCCGTACCTGATGTCGGTCTCCGGAGAGCTGGATTATCACACGGCGGCCCAGCTCCGGGCTGGCCTGGAGGAGGTGCCGCTGGATCAGGGCGTCAGCCTGATCATCGACTTGTCCCGCCTGACGTACTGCGACTCCACCGGCATCAGCATTCTGGTCGGCGCCGATCACCAGGCCAAGGCGTCCGGGGCGACGCTGGTCCTGGTCGGCATGAACGCCGATATCGCCCGCGTCTTCCACGTCATCGGGCTGGATCAGGTTTTCACCTGCTACGGCACCGTCGACGCCGCCTCCCGCGCCCTGCGCATCTGACGGGAACGGCCCTTAACTGGCGGGCCGCGGGACAAAGCCACACAATGTGTGCATGGTTGCAGTTTCCGAGTTGGCCCAGGCAGTGGCGGCACCGCTGCTGTCCGTGTCCGGCCTCGGGGTCACGTTCGGGTCAGTGCGCGCCCTGGACGGGGTGAATCTTACGGTCCGCCCCGGTCAGCTTGTCGCCCTGGCCGGTGAGAACGGCGCCGGCAAGACGACGCTGGTCCGGTGCATCGCGGGCGACATCACCCCCACGCAGGGCGAAATCTTCCTTTCCGGGCGCCGGGTCGGCACGGACCCCGCCGCCGTGGCCCGGCAGGGCGTCGCCGTGGTCTGGCAGGACCTGGCGCTGTGCGAGAACCTGGATGTCGCGGCCAACGTCCTGCTCGGCCGGGAGACCCGCCGGATGATTTTCTCCGACAGCCGCTTCCACGCGGCCGCGGCGTCGCTGCTGGACAGCCTCGGAATCCCGATCCAGAACACCGCCCGCCGGGTCAGCTCCCTGTCGGGTGGCCAGCGGCAGCTGGTGGCCGTGGCCCGGGCCATGGGCAGCAAGCCACGGCTGCTGGCGCTGGACGAGCCCACCGCCTCACTCGGGGTCATGGAGGCGGCGCAGGTCGAGGAGCTCATCGCCGGGCTGCGGGAAAAAGGCACGACGATCCTGCTGGCGTGCCACGACATCGACCAGATGTTCCGGCTGGCCGACCGGATCCTGGTGCTCCGGCAGGGCCGTATCGTCGCCGACCTGGACCCGCTCAGCACCCATCCGGACGACGTAGTGGCGCTGCTGTCGGGGCAGCCGGTCGATTCCACCGCACGCCGCCAGCTGACCCGGCTGCATGGCCTGGCCGACCGGCTGGTGTCGGCCGATCCCTCCTCGAGCCTTTCGCTGATCCTGTCCGCACTCGGCGCCGCCCTCGGCACGGAACAGCTGTGCATGCACTTGGTCCGGGACCAGCGGCTGATCTGCGCCGCCTCGCTGGGGTTCGCACCCGGCCAGCTGGCCTCATGGGCCCAGCTGCCCTTCGGGACGACCGGCGGCCCGGTGGGCCTGGCCGCGCGGTCGGAGAAGCCGGTCATCGAAGCGAACGTGCGGGCCAGCACGGCCTGGATACCGTTCGGCGACCTGGCCAGGATGGCCGGAGTAGCGAGCTCCTGGTCGGTTCCCGTGGCCGGACCGGGTGGGCTGAGCGGCGTCATCACGGTCTTCCGGCCGCGGACCGGCCTGCCGCAGCGCCAGGAGCTTCAGCTCGTCACGCTGTACGCCGGATACGCGGCGAGCACGGTGGAGCGCGACCGGCTGCTGGCGCAGGCCACGGCGCGCAACCGCGTCCTGGAGACGATCCGCGAGATGCTGGAGAATCTGGCCGGGCCCATCCCGGTCACCGACGGCCTCGTCATCGCCGTCCAGGCGCTGCGCCACGGTCTGCAGGCCGACGAGGTCGCCCTGGTGACCAGGCCGGAAGGGAAGGTCCCGCGGTGGCGTGCGTTCGCCGGGCCGCCGGGCGGTGACCCCGCGTCCCCGGCCTTGCGGGCCGCCGCGGACTCCGTCCTGGCCGAGGCCGCCGGTGACGGCGCCACGCGCCAGCTGACGAGCAGTCAGGGGCGGCGGGTGCGCGTGGTGCCCTTCACCGCCGCGAACGGCCCGGCCGTGCTGCTCGCGAGCTGGAAGCAGCCCAGTGCCGGCAAAGCCGCCCAGGAGGAGAACGACCTGATGGAAGACGCCGCGCACTCGCTGCGGCTCGCACTGGACCGCGAGGAGGCCGGCCTCGCCCGCCAGGAGGCCGCCGCGCTGCGCCGGTCCGGTGAACTCCAGCGGGACTTCCTCTCCCGGCTGAGCCACGAGCTGCGTACGCCGCTGACCGCGATCCGGGGGTACGCGTCAAGCCTCATGCAGCCGGACGTCACCTGGGACCGGCCCTCCCAGGACCGTTTCCTCGGCCGCATCGCGGCCGAGTCGGCCCGCCTTGGGCGTCTCGTCGACGACCTGCTCGACTTCTCCACCATCGAATCGGGCCTCATGCGGCTGCAGCCGGACTGGTGCGACCTTCCGCTGGTCCTCCAGGCCGCCGTCGCGTGCCTGCCGCCGGACGATACGGCCGCTGTCTCGGTCGAATGCGCGGCCGGGCTGCCCGTGGTCTGGGCCGATCACGACCGGCTGGAGCAGGTGTTCGTGAACCTGATCAACAACGCGGTCGGGCACAACCCACCGGGGACCCGCGTCGTGGTCACCGCGGAAACCGTGACGCCGTTGCAGGTCGCGATCAGCGTGACCGATGACGGAACGGGCATACCCGACGACCTGGCCACGGCCCCGTTCGAGGCGGGGCCCAGACGGCGGACCCGGACCGGCGGGGCCGGGCTCGGGCTGTCCATCGCGCACGGCATCGTCCGAGCGCACGGCGGCCGCATCGAGCTGCGGCGGCTGGCCCGGGGCTCGCGCTTTCGCGTCGTGCTCCCGGTCGAGTCGGCCGGGCAGCACGCCGAGGCCGCGGAGCACCGGCTGACCGACGTGGCGGCGCTGGTGACCGGCGGCGCCGCCCAGGGAGGAAACCACCGTGACTGATCCGGCCGCCAACACCCGCGTCCTGGTGGTGGAGGATGACCCCAACATCGTCGACCTGATCCGGTCGAACCTGGCTGTGCGGGGCTTCGACACCGTGGTCTCGCAGGATGGCATGCGGGTCCTCAAGCTGCTGGAGACCGAGGACCCGGACATCGTGCTGCTCGACCTGATGCTGCCGGAGGCGGACGGCTTCGAGCTGTGCCGGCAGATCCGCGAGCGATCGCTCGTCGGCATCATCGTGGTGTCCGCGCGCGGCGGCGAGCGGGACAAGGTCACCGCGCTCAACATGGGTGCGGACGACTACCTGACCAAGCCGTTCAGCATCGAGGAACTGCTGGCCCGCATTACCGCCACCCTGCGCCGCACCCGGCCCGCCGTGCTGCCCGAGCCGCAGACACCGGTGGTGGTCGCGGGGGACATCACGATCGACCTGGCCCGGCAGCAGGTGACCCGGCTGGGGCAGCCGGTGCACCTGACGCCCACGGAGTTCGCCTTGCTGCGGGAGCTGGCCACCAATCGCGGGAAACTGCTGACGCACTCGCACCTGCTGCGCCGCGTATGGGGTCACGGATATGAAACCGAGACCGAATACGTCCGCGTCTACGTGCGCCGCCTGCGGGCCAAATTGGAGGTCGAGGGCGGCGAGCCACTGATCCTCACCCAGCCCCGGGCGGGCTACCGTTTTGCGCCTGAGTAACCCGCTGACCTCTTTCGCGCCGCTCTTGTTTACGCTATTTTTACGACGGCGCCGCGATGTTAAGGGCGCGTTAATTTCCGCAGGTTTATGATTTCTCTCAAAAGCTGAGTTCGCAGTGGCTCCCGCGCGGAAGGGCGCAAGGTCGCACCCCTCACGGCGGACTCGCCTACAGTCGAGGTGATTTGTTTGAGTATGTTCACCAGAATTAGCTGGACGTCTGCGGTCGCTATAACCGCCGGTGTCGCTCTTGCGGCATGCAGTAGCAGCGGCAGCAGCACGCCGTCTTCGTCCAGCTCGAGCTCAAGTTCCGGCTCGTCCGGAAGTGTGCCGAGCGTTTCCGCTTCGTCATTCACCCGAGACTTTTCTGTTATGTCTCAGCTGAAGCCGCTCGCGTCCAAGGGCAAGGGCAGCATCGGCGTAATCCTTCCTGACACCGTTACGTCGGCCCGCTATACGGAATTCGACGCGCCGTATCTGGCCAAAGCCCTTTCCACGGCGGGCCTGTCGTCGAGTCAGTATTCCGTTCTGAACGCGCAGGGCAGTGACAGCACGCAGTTCACTGACGCGCAGGAGGACATCACCAAGGGCGCGACCGTCCTGGTGGTGGACCCGCTCGACGCCGGCACCGGGGCCAAGGTCGAGTCCTACGCCAAGCAGCACGGCGTCGCGGTGATCGACTACGACCGGCTGACGCTCGGCGGCAGCAGGTCGTACTACGTCAGCTTCAACAACGTCCAGGTCGGCACGCTGATCGGGCAGGGCCTGGAGGCCTGTGTCACCGCCTGGAACGTGAAGAGCCCGCACGTGCTCGTCATGAAGGGCGCGCCGACCGACAACAACGCGACCCTGTTCGCCCAGGGCTACGACGCCGTGCTGGCGTCGAAGTTCGCCAGCGGTGGCGGCTGGATGTCCGTCGGCCAGGCCGCCGGAACCTGGGACCCGCCGACCGCGGAGACCGAGTTCCAGCAGCAGTACACGGCGCACAAGGACATCAACTCGGTGCTCGTGCCGAACGACGAGAACGCCGCGCCGATCATCCACTACCTGCAGTCGCTGAGCGTCAAGCCGAAGACCTTCCCGGTCACCGGGCAGGACGCCACGCTCGTCGGCCTGCAGAACATCCTCGCGGGCTACCAGTGCGGTACCGCGTACAAGCCGATCTACCTGGAGGCCCAGGCCGCCGCGGCGCTGGCCATGTACCTGCGGGCCGGCGAAAAGCCGCCGACGACCCTGGCCAACGGCTCCACCACCGACCCGCAGACCAAGACGGTCGTTCCGTCGGTCCTGCTGACGCCGGAGTGGGTCACCCCGTCCAACATGGCCAGCACGGTCATCAAGGACGACTTCGTCACGGCCAAGCAGCTGTGCGCAGGCAGCTACGCGAGCGACTGCTCGGCCAACAGCATCACACCATGACCATAGAATCCCGGCACCAGAACGGACGTGTTTGGTGACCACACCAAGCGCCGCCGACGGCGCCCGGCCCGCCTCATCAGGCGGCCGGGCGCCGTCTCCCGCGGCAACGACCACGAATCCGGCTGGCCGTCCCGCCCAAGAGCCACCGCTCCTGGAGCTGCGCGGCGTCGGTAAGAACTTCGGCCCCGTGCGGGCCCTGAGCGACATCGACCTGACGATCCCGGTCGGCCAGGTGACGGCCCTCGTCGGTGACAACGGCGCGGGAAAGTCAACCCTGATCAAGACCGTTTCCGGGATCTGGCAGCCGGACCACGGCGAGATCCTGTGGCGGGGCCGGCCCGTGCACCTGCACAGCCCGAAGGCGGCGACCGACCTCGGGATCGCCACGGTCTACCAGGACCTGGCCCTGTGCGACAACCTGGACATCGTGCAGAACATGTTCCTCGGCCGCGAGGAAATGAAGTACTTCCAGCTGGACGAGATCAGCATGGAACTGGCCGCCAAGCAGACGCTCGCCGACCTGTCGGTCGTGACGGTCCGCTCCATCCGCCAGCCGGTGGGCTCGCTGTCCGGCGGCCAGCGCCAGGCGGTCGCGGTGGCCAAGGCCGTCATGCAGCAGGCTCAGCTGGTGATCATGGACGAGCCCACGGCGGCGCTGGGCGTCACCCAGACCCGCGTCGTGCTGGAGCTTATCGACCAGCTCTCCAGCCGGGGTATCGCGGTCCTGGTGATCTCGCACAACCTGAACGACGTCGTGAACGTCGCGGACCGGGTCGCGGTTCTGTACCTCGGGCGCCTGGCCGCGGTCGCCCCCATCAAGGATCTCGATACGGGGACGATCGTCGAGCTGATGACCACTGGCCGATCTTCCCGCGTGGCCGCGACCCCGGGCGAACCTGCCCACGCCACCAGCCAGCCGGGTGCCGGCCCCGGTACGCCGACGGCCGGCGGCACGCCGGGCAATGGCACCGTGGGCCATCACACAGGAGAGGCACCGTGAGCACCGAAACTCACCAGCCGGCCGAGTCGGCCGAGTCGGGCGACGAGCTAGCCGTCGAGGCGGCGATCGCCTCTCCCGAGGTGATCGCCGACTCCCTGGGTGAATACCTGCGGCTCCTGTTCCGGCGGATCCGGAGCGGCGAGAGCGGAGCGCTGCCGGTCACCATCGGCCTGGTCGCGATCGTGATCTACTTCCAGGCCCGCAACTCGCTCTTCCTGTCCCCGGGGAACCTGGTCAACCTGCTGATCCAGGGCGCGCCGTACATCATCCTGGGCATGGCCGAGGTCTTCGTCCTGCTGCTGGGCGAGATCGACCTGTCCGTGGGTTACAGCGGCGCCGTCTGCGCCGTGATCACCGCTTGGTCGGTGTTCTCGGTGCCCTGGTGGGTGGCCATCCTGCTCGGCCTGGCCACCGGCGCCGTCATCGGCACCATCTTCGGCCTTCTGATCACCAGGCTGCGACTGCCGTCCTTCGTCGTGACCCTGAGCGGTCTGCTCGGCTACGAGGGCCTGATGATCGTGCTGGTGGCGCGCAGTGGCCACGGCCCGGGCGGCTCCATCCCGATCAGCAACACCATCATCGACGACCTGACCGAAGGCAACCTCAGCCCGGTCGCCGGATGGATCGTGATGGTGGTCATCGTGGCCGTCGCCGCGGCCATTCTGCTGCTGCGCGACCGCCAGCGCCGGGCCGCCAACCTGGTCACGCCGCCCCTCAGCGTGACTGGGCTGAAGATCCTGGTCATGGCGGTGGCCGGAGTCGTGGTCGTCCTGGTGGGGAACGCCGACCGGGGCACCGCGCTGGTGTCGCTGCGCGGTGTGCCGTGGGTGGTGCTCATCGTGCTCGGGGTGCTCGCCGTGTGGACGGTCCTGCTCGGGCGGACCCGGTTCGGCCGCTACGTCTACGCGATCGGCGGCAACGCCGAGGCGGCGCGGCGGGCCGGCGTCAGCCTGAACGCGGTCCGGACGCTTTGCTTCACCCTGGCCGGGGTGACCGCCGCCATCGCCGGTATCGTCCTGGCCTCACGGCTGGGCTCGATCTCCACGGACACCGACGGCGGCCAGCTCGTGCTGTTCGCGGTGGCGGCGGCGGTCATCGGCGGGACGCACCTGTTCGGCGGGCACGGCAAGATGATCAACGCCCTCCTGGGTGGTCTCGTGGTGGCCGCGATCTACAACGGCCTCGGCCTGCTCGGCATGAGCGCGGCCGCGACGTACATCGTGACCTCACTGGTCCTGCTCGCGGCCGTGACCGTCGACGCCCTGTCCCGGCGCGGCAGCCGGGCGACCTGACCGGCCGGACTCCCCTCGCACGCGGCAAGCCCCGCCGGCGCCCACGATCTGATCGGGCGCCGGCGGGGCTTCGGCTTATCCGGGTATCCTCGTTTCCACCACGCCTGGGCTGTTTTGGCTGGTCACGGCTTTGCGCAGGGTGATCCAGGCCTTGGCCGGCAATCTGCTCCGGGCAGAGGGTTTTCAGAGAACCGGGCACGATCAGATGCCCTTGTTCAGCCGGCGCTCAGCCAGCCCTGATCCATGGCCGCCACACTCGGTCGCCGGGCCCTTCTGAGGGTGCCCCATCGGCCAGCGCCGGAGCTGGCACCGCCCACATCACCGGAACCCCGGAGGTCCGACCGTGTCCATGGTCCTTGTGGATCCGCTGAGCCCGCCCGCGCCCGGTGAACCGCCGGCGCACGGAAGCGGGCGGCGGCGCTGGGAGGTGTGGCGCTCACCGTACGGGCAGCCGCGGTGGGCCCGGCCGGTGCTGCTGGGCATCGCCGCGGTCGCGGCGCTGCTGTACGCCTGGAACATCACCGAGGCGGGTCTGGCCCCGTTCTACTCGGTGGCCGTCAAGAGCATGTCGGAGAGCTGGAAGGCCTTCTTCTACGGCGCCTTCGACCCCCAGGCGACGATCACGATCGACAAGCTGGCCGGCTCGTTCCTGCCGCAGGCCCTGTCGGCGCGGATCTTCGGCTTTCACCCGTGGTCGCTGGCGCTGCCGCAGGTCATCGAGGGCGTCATCGCGGTTCTGGTCATGTACCGGGTCGTCCGCCGCTGGGCTGGCGTGGTGCCCGGCCTGCTGGCGGCCGCCTTGTTCACGCTCACGCCGATCGCCGCGTCCATGTTCGGCCACAGCATGGAGGACGGCGCACTGACCATGTGCCTGGTGCTGGCCGCGGACGCCTACCAGCGCGCCGTCGCCGAGGCACGGCTGCGGTCGCTCATCTGGGCCGGAGTGTGGGTGGGCCTGGGCTTCCAGGCCAAGATGATGCAGGCCTGGATGATCCTGCCCGCGCTGGCTATCGGCTACCTGTTCGCCGCGCCCGCCCCGCTGCGCCGGCGAGCCTGGCAGCTCGGCGTCGCGGGCGTGGTGATGCTGGCCGTCTCGCTGTCCTGGATCGCGCTCTACACCTTCACCCCGGCCAACGACCGCCCGTATGTCGATGGCTCGACCGATAACAGTGCCGCGGCGATGGTCTTCGGCTACAACGGCCTGGAACGCTTCGGTATCACCATCAAAGGCGCCGTCGCGTCGGGTCCCGGTGTGACCAGCGCCGGCGCCGGGCGGGCCGGTCTGCCATCGGGAACGGCTCCCAGCAGAACCGCCACGGTACCGGGCGGGACCGGCTCGGCACCCGGCGGGACCGGCTCGGCATCGGGCGGGACAAGCTCGGGGCCGGGCGGGTCTGGATCGGCCCCGGGCGGGCAGGCCGGCACGGGGGCACCGGGCGGCGGCCTTCCCAGCGGGACTCCACCCGGCGGGGCGGGCACCGGCGGCACTGGAACCGGCACGGGAACCGGCGGGGCGGCCCCGGGCGGCGTGCAGGCGGCGTCGCGCAGCGCGTTCGGGCAGGGCTGGACCAAGCTGCTGGGCAGCAGTTTCGGCCCGGAAATCGGCTGGCTGTACCCGCTGGCGGTGCTCGCCCTGATCTTCGGCTTGCTGTGGACTCGCCGGGCCCGGCGGACCGATCAGGTCCGCGCCGGGTTCGTGATGTGGGGCATCTGGCTGCTCACTTTCGGTCTCATCTTCAGCAAGATGAGCACCATCCCGCACACGGCGTACATGTCCTCGCTCGCCCCGCCGCTCGCCGCCTTGTCGGCCGCGGGAATCGTGATGTTCTGGCGGTACTACCGGGCGGCTGACCCGCGCGGCTGGCTCCTGCCGGTCGCCGTGGCCGCCGAGCTGGCCTGGGCCGCCTTCCTGTGGCGCGACTACGGGGGCTTCCTGCCCTGGGTGCGGACGGCCGCGATCGTGGCCGGGGCGGTCGCCGTCGTCGTCATGGTGGCCGCGAAGCTGACCCACCGCGCGCGGGCCCGCCTCGCGACGGCGGGGCTTACCGTCGGCGTCGTGGCGGCGCTGGCGGCACCGTCCGCCTGGGCGGCGTCCGTACTCGACACGAAATACGGCGGCACCTCGCTGAACGCCAGCGCCGGGCCTGCGGGTGGCATGGGCGGATTTGCCGCGGGCGGCGGTCGCGCGCCGGCCGGTGGATCGGCACGCCGGGACCTCGCCGAGCGCTTTCGTTTCGGGGATGGCCGCTACGGCCGCCAGGCCAGTGACGGCGGGACAGGCGCTCCTGGCGGCGGCGCGGGCTTCGCGGGCGGCGGGACAAGCGGCACGACCACGCTGACCAGTAGTGAGCAGCACCTCTACGACTACGTGACCGCTCATCGCGACGGCGCCAGCTATCTGATGGCCGTGTCGTCGTGGAGCGTGGCGTCGCCGTACATCATCAGCACGGGCCAGGAAGTCATGCCCATGGGCGGCTTCAGCGGCACGGTACCCGAGCCGACCCTCGCTAAAGTCAAAGCACTGGTGAGCAGCGGCCAGCTCCGCTTCTTCCTGCTTAACGGCACCGGCTCCGGCCTGGGCGTCGCGGGAGGCGGTCGCGGCGCCGGTGGCTCCACAGCACAGACGATCACGTCGTGGGTGGAGGGCTCATGCCGGACGGTCCCCGCCCAGGACTACGGGGGCGGCACGTCGGCGGCGGGTTCCGGCACTACGGGAGGGCTGTATGTGTGCGGGGCCGGCTCATGACGATGGCGCGGGCGGCCGGCGGGCGAGCGCGGCGGCGGCCTTCTCGATCTCCGCCTCCGACACGAGCACGAGCCGGGCCGCGTCGCCCAGGGGCACGAAGCTGTCGGCGCTCGCCACCCGGGCGACCGGGCCGGGGAAGCCGTGGTCGGCCAGCGCCGCGAGCACGCCCTCGGAGACGCCGCCGGTCCGGCGCGTCTCATCCACGATCAGCACGCGGCCGGTCGCGCCCGCCTCCCGCAGGAGGTCCCGCACCGGCAACGGCGCGAGCCACCTCAGGTCGAGCACCCGGCAGGCGGTTCCGGCCGCGGCGAGGCGGCGGGCCGCGCGCAGGCTGAGCCGTAGCCCATTGCCGAACGTGACGACGGTCAGGTCCGCGCCGTCGCCGTAGGTGCGGCCGCACCCCAGCGGCACGTGGCCGGCGGCCCACGACGCCGGGGGCGAGTACGGCGCCAGCCAGCCATCGTCCCCGGGGTCATGCAGGTCCCGTGTGTGGTAGAGCGCGATCGGCTCGAGGAAGACGCAGACGCGCCCATCCGCCGCGGCCGCCGCGGCGCAGGTGCGCAGCATGGCCGCCGCGTCGTCGGGCCGCGCCGGTGAGGCGACCACCAGGCCCGGGATGTCCCGGAGGACGCCAACCGCGTTGTCGTTGTGGAAGTGGCCGCCGAATCCTTCCTGGTAGCCGTAGCTGGCCACGCGGATGACGGCGGGGTTGCGGAACTGCCCGGTGGAGAAGAACTGCATGGTGGCCGCTTCGCCGCGGATCTGGTCCTCGGCGTTGTGCAGGTAGGCCAGGTACTGGATCTCCGGGACGGGCAGCAGGCCGGTGAGGCCGGCGCCAAGCGCGAGGCCGAGGATCGACTGCTCGTCGAGCACGGTGTCGAAGACCCGGGCCGCTCCGGCCTTTCTCCGCAGGCCCCGGGTGACGCCGTAAACTCCGCCCTTGACCGCCACGTCCTCGCCGAACACGATCAGTTCCGGGTAGCTGGCCAGCAGGTCGCCCAGCGCGCGGTTGATCGCCAGGGCCAGGGTCAGCGGTCCTTCCTCCTCGGGGAGGCGGCCCTCGCCGACGATGGCCCGGCGCGCCCCCGCATCGGGTACGCGGGCCGCCAGGCGGGCGACGGCGGCGGGCCGGGCCGGGGCCAGCGGCCCCATGATCTCCGCGGCGCTGCGCAGCCGAGGGTGCTGCACCGCATCCCGGGCCGCCGCCAGCACGTGGCGGCGCATGGACTCGTACCGGCCGATGATTTCGCCCGGGCCGGCCACGCCCCGGCTGACGAGGAGCCGGGCGGTGGCGATGAGCGGATCCCTGGCCTGGTCCGCGGCGATGTCCGCGGGACTGCGGTACGCGGATTCCGTGTCAGACCCGGCGTGCCCCATCAGGCGGACGACGCGCAGGTGCAGGAAGACGGGCTGGCGGCGCTCTCGCACCCGGGCGGCGGCTTCGGCGGCCGCCTCATAGACCCCGGCCGGGTCGCAACCATCGGCCACGATGTACGTCAGGCCCGGACGGTGGCCGTAGGCCGCCTCGATCCAGCCGGGTGGGGTGCGGACGCTGATCCCGATGCCGTTGTCCTCACAAACCAGGAGCAGCGGCATCGGCAAACGCTGGTAGGCGCAATGACAGGCCGTGTTGATCGCACCGGCCGCCGTGGAGTGGTTGGCCGAGGCGTCCCCGAAACTGGCCGCGACGATGGCGTCCGCCGGCCAGCGGCCGGGCACGCCGAGCCGGGCCGCGCGGTCGATCGCGAACGCGAGCCCGACGGCGCGCGGCAGATGCGAGGCGATCGTCGAGGTCTGCGGGATCACCGCGAGGGCCTCGCTGCCGAACACCTTGTGACGGCCGCCCGCGATCGGCTCGTGTGCCGCCGCGACCACGCCCAGCAGGACGTCCCGGATGGGATCGGTTCCCGGAACCTGGCGGGCCCGCTCGGCGAAGAAGGCGCCGGACCGGTAATGCAGCAGGGCCGGGTCGGTCGGCCGCAGTACGCCGGCGACGAAGGCGTTGGCCTCGTGCCCCGCGGAGCCGATCGTGTAGAAACCCTTCCCGCGGGCGCGCAGCATCCGGGCCGCGAGGTCGAGGTGCCGGCTGGCCAGTTGCGACCCGAAGATCTCAAGGCAGCGGGTCCCGGTCAGGGATGTGGTCTCGCTGACGGGCAGCGCCGCGGCCCGCGGCGGCTGCGGCGCCAGCGCGCCGATGCCGTCGAGGAACCCGCGGTCCACCGCTTCGTCAGGCGTCATCCGGCCCAGAATTTCATAGTCGCTGACCCGGGCCAGGACCCGGGCCAGCGGCGGCGCCCCCGGGCAGCACCGGGATGGCCGGGACGGTGGCGGGCCGTGGCCAGCCAAGGAGGCGGGATCCCCGCCATCGCAATTACGACGCCATGTAGGCTTCATGGTGGCTGTCGGGCCATCAAGCTTGCCCCGCCCGCCGCGCCGTGCGCGTGGCCGGCTCCCCACGTACGCTGCGGACGTCCCGCGCCCGCTTTTCCCCCGTCAGCCGGAAGGTGGTCGGTTTTCGTTGAGTGCCCTCGACACCCGGCGAAGCTCGCTCGCCGCAGGCAACGAGGCCAGCTCGCTGGGCTCTGCGGACTCCGGCGCCGCCCATGGCGGCATGGCGGCACGTCCTGCGCCCGGCGAGATCCTCCGCGCCTACGTGGCCTTGTGCAAGCCGCGGATTATCGAGCTGCTGCTCATCACCGCCGTACCGGTGCTGTTCCTGGCTGACCGCGGGCTGCCGTCGCTGCTGGATGCCGCGGTGGTGGTCGCGGGCGGCACGCTGGCCGCCGGCAGCGCCAACGCGCTGAACTGCTACATCGATCGGGACATCGACCAGGTGATGCGGCGGACCCGGGGCAGGCCACTGGCCACGCATACGGTGTCACCGCGCGCGGCCCTGATTTTCGGCACGGTTATGGGTGTGGTCTCGGTGGGCCTGTTCGCGGCCGCCGCCAACCTCCTCGCCGCCGCGCTGACGCTCGGGGCGATCCTGTACTACGTCGTCGTCTATACGATGCTCCTGAAGCGGCGCACCTCCCAGAGCACGCTGTGGGGCGGCATCTGCGGGGCGGCGCCGGTCCTCATCGCCTGGGCCACCGTGCGCGGATCGCTGTCCTGGCCACCGTTCCTGCTCTTCCTGGTCGTTTTCTTCTGGCAGCCGGCGCACTTCTGGGCGCTCGCGGTGAAGTTCAAGGAGGACTACCGGAGCGTTGATATCCCGATGCTCCCGGTCGTGGCGTCGCTGCGCCGGGTGCTGACCGAGAGCCTGGTGGACAGCTGGCTCATGGTGGCCGCGTCCGTCGCGGTATGGCCCCTGGCCACCGGCCCGCTCTACGGCGTGGCGGCGATCCTGCTCGGCGGCGCGTTCCTGGCCGAGGTACACCGGATGCACTGGCGCGCGGTCCGTGGCCGCCCGGTACAGACGATGCGGCTCTTCCACGAGTCGAACATCTACCTCACGCTGCTCTTCGCGGCGCTCGCGGCCGACGCCCTGCTGCACTAGACGCCCGGCATGAGACGGTGTGCGGCGCGCCCGGGGCGGTCGGTACCTCGTGGGACACCAGACACTTCCTGTTAATTGGGTACATACCCGTTCCGGGTGTATTGTCCGGTGCTATGCCTGGCTCGTTTATGGGGAGCAAGCCCGGCTCTCACCTCCCTCGCACCCGAACGCGCCCGGGCGGGCCGTCTCGGCTGGCCAGGCTGCTCACCTTCCGCCAGCTCATGTACGCCCGCATGGAGGAAGTCAGCTTCCGTACGTCCATGACCGTGCTGGCCGGGGTGGTGGCGTTCGCCGCCGTGGTGGCCTCGGTGAGCACCCTGATGAGCCTGTCATCCGGCCCGGCGCAGCACGCGGCGCCCGGCCGTCCGCCGGCGTACGCCGCACCGTCGCCCGCGTCCCCCTCACGGCCGGCCCCGGCACCGCCGTCTGCCTCGTCGTCGCGACCTCCGGCCAGCCCGTCTCCCGTCCGCAGCACCGGACCGGATTCCGGTGCGTATACGCCGGTGACCGCCGCCGCCGCGGCGTCGGAACCGTCCCCGGGCGTGCCCGCGCGCCGGCTGTCGCACCGGGCCGCGGCGGCCGCCTGGTGGTCGTGGTGGCTCCGGGTGCACGGCGGCGGGAGCGACCGGGCCTACGGCGGCGGGGGCTCTCGTGGCTTCGGTCAGGGCCGCGGCGGATTCGGGTGGGGTGGCGGATTCGGCGGATTCGGGCGGCGGTGATCCTGGGCCCGGGGACGGCCGGTTTAGCCATGCCCGAGGACGAGCAGGAACTCCAGCAGCCCGTGGTCCTGGGTGGTCACGAAGCTGCCGAAGCTCGGGTTGCTGATGCCCCACTCGGCGAAGGGCACGTTGATCTGCCCGGCCAGCTTGATGCCCGTTCCCGTGCGCTCGGCCTGGAGGGCGAAGGTCACCGAATGGGACTGACCGTGCAGCGCCAGCAGGCCGGTGGCGGTGTAGGTCCGCACCGTTCCGGTGGCCGGCAGGGGCGCGAGCGAGATGGGCCTGGTCAGCGTAAAGGTCCCGGTCGGGTAGCTGGCGACATCCATGATCCGCCCGTCGAACTGTGCGTCGCGCTGGCTCTTGTCACTCTTGATCGTCTGCATCGGCACGCTGAAGGTGGCGGCGGTGGCGGTCGTGCTGGTGATCACCAGCTTGCCGGTGACCGTATGGCTGACACCGACGGCGGTCTGGCTCTGCCCGAGCAGCACCTCCTTCACCCGGTACTGAACTTCCGACCCGGTGCCGACCGTATAGTCGCCGCTCAGGGCCGAGCTGCCGGCCGCCTGCGCGGAGGGCGTGGCGGCGGTGGCGCTAGCCGAAGCGGTAGCCGTGGGATTGAGGGAAAGCTGGGCCGGGGCCTTGCTGGACAGCAGATGGATGTACACAAAGGGACCGGCGATTCCGGCCACGATGATCACGGCGACCGCCACGATGATCCACCGGCCCCACCGCCTGCGGGGCCTCGACGTAGACATGACCGGTTCCTCCTGGGGAAGTACGGGCTCAGTGTGATCACGGGCTCAGTGTGATCAGCAGACTTCACCCTGCCGCTCTGGCAGGTGTCTGATCGTCCTCTGAAATTCCTCTGCGACCCACGCCGGTCACAGAGCTCCGGCGACCGCGATCACGCGGTCTCCGTTCCCGGGCCAGCGGTAAAGTCCGGCAGGGTGATCCTGATCATCGCCGGACCGTCCGGCAGCGGCAAGACGACGATCGGCACCCTGCTCGCCGAGCGCCTGCACTGGCCGTTCGCCGACGCCGATTCGTTCCATCCGCCGGCCAACATCGAGAAGATGCGGCGCGGCGAGCCGCTCACCGACGCCGACCGCTGGCCGTGGCTGCACGCGATCAGCGCCTGGGCCGACGAACGGAACGCGGCGGGCGAGTCGGCCGTCGTCACCTGTTCGGCCCTGCGGCGCGCGTACCGCACGGCCCTCCTGGAGGGGCATCCCGATACCCGGCTGGTCTACCTGCTCACCGACCGGGGCACCCTGCGCCAGCGCCTGGCCGGGCGGCACGGGCACTTCTTCCCGCCGGGTCTGCTGGACAGTCAGCTCGCTGACCAGGAGGTGCCGCGCGGCGAGCCGGACGTGCTCGTCGTCACCCCGCAGCCGGAGCCGACGGATACCGTGACCGAGATCATCTCGCAGGTGTGGCCGTCCGGGCCGCCCCGGTAACCCAGGACGGCCCGGAGCCGGAGCGTCACGAGGCGGGTTCGAGCACCACAACCGGGATCTCGCGGCTGGTCTTCTTCTGGTAGTCGTCGTAGGCCGGCCAGACCGCGGTCATCTCCCGCCACATCCCCGGCTTTTCTTCCGGCGTGGCCACCCTGGCCCGCGCCGCGAACTTGTCGCCCTTGACCTGCACACGCACATCCGGGTTGGCGACCAGGTTGAGGTACCAGGACGGCGGCTCGTCCGCGCCGCCCTTGGACGCCACGACCAGGTAGTCGTCGCCGTGCTTCTGGTAGATCAGCGGGTGCCGGCGCTGCTGCCCGCTCTTGCGACCCGTCGTGGTGAGGATCAGCGTGGTCGTACCCTGCCACTCGTGGCCCTCCGCGCCGTCCGTCTCCTCGTACCGCTTGACGTGCTCGTCTCCGAACAGCATGATCTCTCTCTCCCGTGACGACTGTCGTACCGTCGGATTATCCCGCGTTCGCCGGAGCCACCCCGCGCCGCCCTGGGCCAGATTGGACACGCAGGAATGAAACTGAAACTGGACCTGCACGACATCTACAACCGGGGCGCCGACATCGACCGGGCGCTGCGGGACATCATCGATGAGGCGATCGCCAAGAAGGCCCCCGTCGTGGAGATCATCCCGGGCAAGGGGTCTGGGCAACTGAAGAAGCACGTGCTGCGGTTCCTCGAGCAGAAGGACATCAAGGCGAAGTACCACCGGCTGGAGAAGGACTCGAAGAACTTCGGCCGCCTATTTGTGCACTTCAAGTGGAAATAGCGCCAGCTTTGCCATCGCTGTAGCCGTACTGGTTTCATTGGCCCTGAGGCCATTGGTCTCGGCACCCGTGCGGTCCGGACACTGGCGATTAGGGGGCGGCTTCCGGACCGTACGGGCCCGGTGTGATCCCTCAGCCCGCCAGGCCGCGGTCCCGCTGCTGCACGCCCAGCTCGCCATAGGGGTAGTCGGCCGGGCGCGGGTCGCTGGCGGCGTCCAGCGCGGTGGTCTCGGCCGCGGTGAGGTGCAGGCCGGCGGCGCGGAGGTTGGTCTCGAGCTGGCCGGTCGTGCGGGCCCCCAGGATGGTGGAGCTGACGCCGGGCCGGTCGGTCACCCAGGCCAGCGCGACCTCGGCCATGGACACGCCGCGGTCCTCCGCGACCTTCTGCACCGCGTCGATCACCCGCCAGGTGCGGTCGGTGCCCCGGCGGTCGTAGGCCTCCATGCCGCGGTTCGGGTCCTCGCCGAGGCGGGTGGCGCCCGCGGGGCGCTCATCGCGCCGGTACTTGCCGGACAGCCAGCCGCCGCCGAGCGGGCTCCACGGCAGCAGCCCGAGACCGGCGTCGGCCGCGGCCGGGACGATCTCCCACTCGATCTCCCGCGCCAGCAGGCTGTACTGCGGCTGGAGCGTCACCGGCGGGACCGCGTTCAGTTCGCGGGCCAGGTACACAGCCTTGGTCAGCTGCCAGCCGGTGAAGTTGGAGAGGCCGTAATAGCGGATCTTGCCGGCCCGCACGAACCCGTCCAGCGTCCGCACCGTCTCCTCCAGCGGCGTCAGCGGATCGTAGGCGTGGACCTGGTAGAGGTCAACGGACTCCCGCCCCAGCCGCCGCAGCGAGGCGTCCAGGGCCCGGGTCAGGTGGAAGGCCGACAGACCAGTGTCGTTCGGCGTGCCACCCCGCGCGAAGCGGCCCTTGGTGGCGAGCACCACCCGCTCGGTCACGTCGGCCGGGCGGCGGGCGAACCAGCGGCCGATGATCTCCTCCGACGTCCCGTCGCTGTAGACGTCGGCGGTGTCCACCAGGGTGCCGCCGGCTTCGATGAACTGGTCGATTTGCTGGTGCGAACCGGCTTCGTCGGTCTCGGTGCCGAAGGTCATGGTGCCCAGGCACATGCTGGAGACGGCGCAGCCGCTGCGCCCGAGGGTGCGGTAGTCCATGCGGTTATCCTCCCCAGCAACTCGCCCGGCTACCGTCCGGCACCACGCCGACCCGGCATACCGGCGGCGATCACGACGATCCGGTAAAGATCTGATCACCTCGGCAGCCTCATTTTGACAATTTCTGGGGCATTTCTGTTCAATTTTCTGAGTGATATTTCGTTCAACCATCTAGTTCGAACGTACGCGGACAAAGCTCGCCGCGGTGGCACACAGCACTGACCTCACAGAAACTCTCTCGCCTCTTGACGTCACAGCGGCTAGGGGAGTTTTCATGTGTATAGATCTCCGCTGCTCGCCGGGGATCCAGCTAGTGCCGGTAACCGGGTCGGCCGGTGCCGGTTGGCCACCAACAACGAAGTGAGGTGGTCGGGCATGCACATCCCCGGCCGAGGCACAATGATGGCTGACTCACACCGCCCGGCCCGGCTCATCCCGCGCGCCAGGGCCCACATCCCCCGTCCGGCCGCGCGCCTGCTGCGCACCAAGGCCGGCCTGGCCATCGCCGCCCTGGGCTGCAGCGCCCTGGCCGCGTGCGGCTCGGCCGGAGCGAGCACCGGTCCGGTGACGCTGAACTTCTATCTCTACCAGGACACGTCCGTTGCGACGAGCACGGCCGTCAGCAACTGCAACGCGCAGAGCGACGGCGCGTACAAAATCTCCTACCAGTACCTGCCGCAGGCCGCCGACGGTCAGCGCCAGCAACTGGTGCGGCGTCTCGCGGCACACGACGGGTCGATCGACATCATGGGGCTGGACGTCACCTGGGAGGCCGAATTCGCCCAGGCCGGCTGGATCCTGCCGTGGACCGGCAGCAACAAGGCGTCGGTGGTCAACGGGACACTCGGCCCCGCCCTGCAGACGGCGGAGTACAAGGGCCAGCTGTACGCGGCGCCGGACAACTCCAACACCCAGCTGCTGTGGTACCGCTCCGACCTGGTGAAGACGCCCCCCACGACGTGGGCGGAGATGATCGCGGACGCCGAGCAGCTGGCCAAGGAGGGCAAGCCGCACTACATCGAGATCCAGGGCGCCCAGTACGAGGGCGCCACCGTCTGGTTCAACACCATGGTGGCCAGCGCGGGCGGCTCGATCCTGAACGCCGACGGGTCACAGGTCACGCTGGGCACGCCGGCCGTGCAGGCGCTGTCGGTGATGAAGCAGCTCGCGACCTCACCCGCCGCCGACCCGTCGCTCGACGTGCAGGAGGAGAACCAGAACCGGCTGGCCATGGAGGCCGGGACGGCCGCGTTCGAGCTGAACTACCCGTTCGTGTATCCGGCCATGAAGGCCGACAACCCCAAGCTGTTCAAGGACTTCAAGTGGACGCTGTACCCGGAGGTCGTGCCGGGCCAGCCCGCCAAGGTCACCATCGGTGGCATCGACCTGGCGGTCGGCAAGTACTCCCAGCACCCGGCGCTCGCCTTCAAGGCCGCGCTGTGCCTGCGGGACGCGCAGAACCAGCTGATCGGGGCCACGGTCGGCGGCGTGCCGCCCACGATCACCAGCCTCTACCACAACCCGAAGCTGTACCCGGACTACCCGATGCACGCCGACATCCTGCAAGCCCTGCAGAACGCGAGCGTCCGGCCCAAGTCGGCCGTCTACCAGGTCGTCTCCATCGACATCTCGCACCTGATCTCGCCGCCGAAGGGCATCAACCCGACCGGCACGGTGTCGTCGATGAAGAGCCAGCTAGCGGACGCGCTGCAATCGAAGGGCCTGGTCCCGTGAGCCGCGGCGGCCGGTGGCTGGCGACGAGGGAAGGAAGAATCCGATGACCGTGAACGCGCCAGCAGCGGCGGGCACCGAGGCCGTCCGGGAGCAGGCACCCGGGCACAAGAAGCAGCTGTCCGAGGGGGCCAGAGCCGAGCGCCGGCTGGGCTGGCTGCTGTGCGCGCCGGCCGTGATCGTCATGCTCGGAGTGACCGGGTACCCGATCATCTATGCCATCTGGCTGTCCCTGGAGCGGTACAACCTGGAACTCCCGCAGCAGGTCAAGTTCATCGGGTTCGCCAACTACGGCGCGGTGCTCTCGTCCGGCTACTGGTGGACGGCGCTGGAGGTCACCCTGATCATCACGGTCTTCTCGGTCGCCATCACGCTCGTCCTCGGCATGCTGCTGGCCCAGCTGATGCACCGGACCCTCTTCGGCCGGGGCACCGTCCGCACCGCCGCCCTGATCCCGTACGGGATCGTGACGGTGGCCGCGGCCTACGGCTGGCAGTACGCCTGGACCCCCAGTCAGGGCTACCTGTCCGCCGCGTTCAACAACAGCGCACCGCTGACCACCCAATTCCAGGCGATCATCGTCATCATCGTGGCGGAGATCTGGAAGACCACCCCGTTCATGGGGCTGCTGCTGCTGGCCGGGCTCTCCCTGGTCCCCGAGGATCTGCAGAAGGCGGCGAAGGTGGACGGCGCGTCCGCCTGGCAGCGGTTCACCAAGATCACGCTGCCGCTGATGAAACCGGCCATCCTGGTCGCGCTGCTGTTCCGGACGCTCGACTCGTTCCGGATCTTCGACAACATCTACATCCTGACCGCCGGGGCCAACAGCACCGGGTCGGTCTCGATCCTGGGCTACGACAACCTGTTCAGCGCGCTGAACCTGGGGATCGGCTCGGCCATCTCGGTTCTCATCTTCATCTGCGTCGCCATCATCGCCATCATTTTCATCAGAGGCTTCGGGACCGCGGCCCCGGGCACAGATTCCGGAAGCAGGTGACGCGCCGATGGCTGCCGTAACCACCACGCCCCGGCAGAAGGCCGGCTGGGGCGTCGCGAACTTCGTGGTCATCGCGCTGGCGCTGATCCCGGTGCTCTGGCTGGTCTCGCTGTCCTTCAAGACGCCGGCCGCGGTGCTCGACCCGTCGTTCGTGCCCAGCCAGTGGACCTGGGCGAACTACTCGGGCATCCTGCAGAGCTCGCAGTTCATCCGGCCGCTGATCAACTCGATCGGGATCGGCCTGATCTCGACGTTCATCGCCGTCGTGCTGGCCTCGATGGCCGCCTACGCGGTCGCACGGCTGGCGTTCCCCGGCAAGAGCGTGCTCATCGGGATGGCGCTGCTGATTGCGATCTTCCCGCAGATCTCGCTGATCACCCCGCTGTTCAGCATTGAGCGGTCGCTGGGCCTGTTCAACACCTGGCCGGGCCTGATCATCCCCTACGTCGCGTTCGGCCTGCCGCTGGGGATCTACATCCTGTCGGCGTTCTTCCGTGAGATCCCCTGGGAGCTGGAAAAGGCGGCCAAGATGGATGGCGCCACCCCGTTCCAGGCGTTCACCAAGGTCATCGCGCCGCTGGCCGCCCCGGGCATGGTCACCACGGCCATCCTGGTCTTCCTGGCCTGCTGGAACGACTTCCTGTTCGCGATCTCGTTCACCTCGACGACCACCGCCCGGACAGCGCCGGCCGCGCTGCAGTACTTCAGCGGCGGCTCGGTCTTCACCGTCCCGACCGGCCCGATCGCGGCCGCCGCGGTGGTCATCACCATCCCGATCATCATCTTCGTGCTGTTCTTCCAGCGCCGCATCGTCGCTGGGCTGACATCAGGCGCGGTCAAGGGCTAGGGAGAAACAGTGGCTGACATCGTTCTGGACAACGTGACCAAGCGCTACCCGGACGGCGCGCTCGCGGTCGACAAGATCAGCCTGGATATCGCCGACGGCGAGTTCGTCATCCTGGTCGGCCCATCCGGCTGCGGCAAGTCCACCACGCTGAACATGATCGCCGGCCTGGAGGACATCACCGAGGGCGAACTCCGCATCGGCGGCAAGGTGGTGAACAACGCGGCACCCAAGGACCGCGACATCGCCATGGTGTTCCAGAGCTACGCCCTGTACCCGCACATGACCGTGCGGCAGAACATGGGCTTCGCGCTGAAATTGGCCAAGACGCCACAGAAAGTGATCGACGAGAAGGTCAACGAGGCGGCCCGGATCCTGGACCTGACCCAGCACCTGGACCGCAGGCCGGCCAACCTGTCCGGTGGCCAGCGGCAGCGGGTCGCGATGGGCCGGGCGATCGTGCGTGACCCGGCGGCGTTCCTGATGGACGAGCCGCTGTCCAACCTGGACGCGAAGCTGCGCGTGCAGATGCGCACCGAGGTGTCCCGGATACAGCGGCGGCTGGGCACGACCACCGTCTACGTCACGCACGACCAGACTGAGGCGATGACCCTGGGCGACCGCGTCGCGGTCATGCGCAACGGCATCCTGCAGCAGGTCGGCTCGCCGCAGGAACTGTACGACCGGCCGGACAACCTGTTCGTGGCCGGCTTCATCGGGTCACCCTCGATGAACTTCATGCCCAGCGTGGTCGAGGACAACACCCTGCACACGCCGCTGGGGGACGTGCCCCTGACCGGCCGCCTGCAGCGGGCCCTGGAGCAGGCCCGGGCGCCCCGGGAGCTGATCGTCGGCATCCGCCCGGAGAACTTCGAGGACGCCGCGCTCGTCCCGGCCGACCAGCGCAGCAGCGGGATCACATTCCGGGCCAGCATCGACGTGCTGGAGTCGATGGGCTCGGACGTGTTCGTCTACTTCACCAAGGAATTCGGTAACGAGGTCGACGCGGCGGAGCTGAGGGAACTGGCCGAGGACTCCGGGAGCGCGGACGTCGGCGTGAGGAACGACGCGATGGTCGCCCGGCTCGACACCGAGACCCGGGCCGCGGAGGGGCACGAGTCCGAACTATGGGCCGACCTGCGGACGCTGCACGTGTTCAACCCGGCCGACGGGAGCAACATCACCCTCGATTACGGCGCGGACCGAGCCGTGGGCGGGGCCGCCCCGGCCACCAGCCCGGCGGCCGGGACCGGGCGCGGGGCCGGCGGGACGGGCGCGAGCACGGACGCGCCGGCCGGCCCCGGGACGGGGGTTATCTGACTTCCCGGCGGAGCCGCTCGATGACCTCGTCGTTCCACTCGTGGGTGCGCATGAGGCGGTAACGCTGGCTGGCGACCCGCATGTACGCTTCGGCGTCCGTGCCGGAGCCGATCAGGTCAGCGGCCCGCAGCATGCGCACCACGGGGGTGAATTCCCCGGCGAACCACTGCCGGGCGATCTGCTCACGGCTGAGGTACGTACGCTCGGCCTGCATGTACCGGAAACCCCAGGCCTCCACGTTTTCCCCCAGCTCGGCGTAGGACCAGGGATCGGCACAGGTGAGCTCGGCGTAGGCCGCCTCCGGCAGCGGCACGCGCTCGGCGAAGATTCGCTGGTAGCTCTTCATCACCAGGTCGCGGCGGCCCCTGATGCCCTGGGCGGGCACATCGGTCAGCACCTGGGTCACGTAGGCGTCGATCGTGCGCTGGCGGGCGGCGAGGGCGATCGACACCCGATGATGACCGTCCTTGACGAAGTACAGGTCACCGACCTGATAGACGTCGATGGGCGGAATCGGCTCGCCGCGCCGCTGGGCCAGGGCCAGCCGCTCCCAGCGCTCGCGCACCCGGGCTGAGGTGGGCCGGAAGCGCCGGTCGAAGTCGCGGCGGGAATCGACGGTGCCGACGACCGCAGCCAGGCTGATCGTCTGCAACCCGGCGTAACGTTCGCCGCGGAACCCAAGTGCCGCGATGACCTCGTCGTACGGCAGGATCAGGCTGACGTCGTCCGGGCCGCGGCGGAGCCGGCTGGAGAGCCGGGACAGCACCTGGCGGCGGCGGGCCCGCAGGAAATCGTTCTCCACGTCGGCTCGGGGAAATCCGGTGTCAGCACGCATGGCCGGTGCATTCAGCGCACTGCCGCTTCGCGGACATCCAGCCCGTGCTCCCGCAGGGCGGCTTCCGCCCGGTAGATCTCCGATTGCCGGGCCTGGTCCCCGCCGGCCGGCGGGCTGACCCCGAACCGCTGGCACGCGCCGCACAGCGTGTCGAGGTACGCGCCGCGCAGCGCGAGGATGTGATGCCTTTTGGCGGTGCCGCCGGGCTGGTTCTCGGTCGTCTCCAGCTCGGCCCGCAGCCGCCGCAGCCGGGCCTCGATCCGGTCGATGGGCTCGGCCGGCTGCGGCCGGTTCCGCCGGAGCCCGCTCAGCCGGCGGTAGCCGCGCACGGCGGCCAGGATGGCACCCCCCGTCAGCGTGGGGAGCAGCACGGCGAACGCCAGCAGCGCGAGCTTGCTCATGTCGTCAAGTGTCGGCCCGGCGGGCGCGCCCACGCAAGACACAGCCCCCGCTGGCCGCCCACCTAGCTCGGGACCGTCGTCCGCCCGGCGCTCCCGTCGTCCGCCCGGCGCGCGGCCGGTTCCGGGCCGCCGCCTGCCCATAGTTCCCTGATCCCCATGAAAACCAGGTACGGCACGAGGTCGGTGGACCGGCGGATCACCCAGGCGGTGCCCTTGGTCGCCATCCACCCGGCCTGAGCGAGACGGGTCGGAGGCGGGCTGGATGGCTCGGCTTCCGGGCGGGCCCCGAGGGGCAGTCCCGCCGTGGCCAGGCGGTCGTGGAAACGGCCCGCGATCAGACGGTGGCCGCGCTCACTGGGGTGCAGCCGGTCCACGCTCCACATCCGGGGGTCATGGGTCTCGGGGTCGCGGGCCGCGTCGAAAACCAGCGTCCCGAAACGCTCGGCCAGATCGTCCATCACCGCGTTCACGGCATGAATGCGGCGTGCGAGCGGACGCGACAGCGCATGGGGCAGGCCGAGCATGAGGCCCGGATCCGGCAGGCGGATCGTGAGTACCTCCGCACCGGCGGAGCGCAGCGCCCCGACCGTGTGCCCGCCCGCCCGCGCGAACCGCTGCGGGTCGAAGCTGGCCCGCAGCGTGTCGTTGATCCCGACGATCACGCTGGCTACGTCGGGCCGCAGTTCCAGGGCGCGCGGAAGCTGGTCACGCTCCACGTCCGCCGCCTGGGCCCCGGCCGTCGCCAGATTGTGCAGCCGCGCCTCGGGCAGCCCCTCGGCGAGCAGGGCCGCCCAGCCGCGCCAGGGCCGTCCCGGTGCCGGATCACCGATGCCGGATCACCGATGCCGAGCGTGATCGAGTCGCCGAGGGCCGCGAACGTGGTCATGCGGGCCTCACGCCGCCACCCGCCGCGCGTGGGCGGGCCGCAGGACGGCCTCGTAGTGGCCGATCAGCGCGTCACCGATCGCGGGCCAGTCCCGGGTCAGCACCTTCTGCCGGGCCGCCCGGCCCTGTTCCGCACGCAGCCGGGGATCGGCGGCCAGCCTGGCCACCGCCTCCGCCAGGGCCGGGGCGCTGCCCGGCGGGACGAGGAATCCGGTGACCCCGTGATCGACGAGGTCCAGCGGACCGCCCGCGGCCGGCGCCACGACCGGTACGCCCGACGCCGCCGCCTCCTGCAGCGTCTGGCCGAACGTCTCGTGCGGTCCGCTGTGCACGAACACGTCCAGGCTGGCGTAGGTCCGCGCGAGCTGCTCGCCGCGCTGCTCGCCGAGGAAGACGGCCGACGGCATCCGTTCACGCAGCGCGGCCGCAGCCGGTCCTCCGCCCACCACGACCAGGCGTACGCCGGGCAGTTCGGCCACGGGGGCCAGCAGGTCGACCCGCTTCTCGGTGGCCAGGCGGCCCACGTAGCCAGCGAGGACCTCACCCCCGGTGGCCAGTTGGCGCCGCAGCACGGCGCACCGCCGGCCGGGGCTGAAACGAGCCAGGTCGACCCCGCGCCCCCACAGCCACGTCCGCTCGAACCCGTGTGCCCGGAGCTGGGTCATGACCGCGGTGGACGGGACCAGGGTGCGTTCGGCCGCGTTATGGATGCGGCGGAGCCAGCGCCAGGCGGCCGCCTCGCCCGCGCCGTGCCAGCCGTACGCGCGGGCGTAGGCGGGAATGTCGGTCTGGTAGACGGCGATCGCCGGCAGGCCGAGATGACGGGCGACCGCGCTTCCGGTCGCACCCAGGAAGACGGGGCTCGCCAGGTGCACCAGGTCCGTGCCGTGGCGGGCCAGGGCGCTCCGGACCGCCCGGCTCGGCAGACCGAGACGAAAGCCGGGGTAACCGGGCAGCGACATGGACGGCACCCGCTCCACCGGGTAGGGGAACGGGCCGGCCGGCTGGCTCCCACCGGGCTCGGGAGCGACGATGAGGGGCTGATGGCCACGCCGGACAAGGTGTTCGGCCATGTGCAGGACACAGTTGGCCACGCCGTTAAGGTCGGGTGCGAACGACTCTGTGATGATCGCGATCCGCATGCTCACAACGTGAAACACGTGCATGCCACAACCGGTCACTACGCCCTTACGGGCGCGCGAACTGTAGATGACATCTCGGCCGGGCCGCGCACCCCCGCGAGGCCGGCCGTCGCGCCGGGCGCGAGCGAGATGACCGGAGAGGGCGTCGGGGTGGGCTTAATTGGCTCTTCCGGGCACAACCGATGACCGGCCGGCACCGGGCGCGGCATATATCTGTGTCAGCTGGGCGTCAGCCCCGCGACCCGCGCGTACAACCGGGTCAGTCCGTGCAGCGCGTCCGTAGCCGGGGACGGCACGCCCACGGCGGCGCCGATCTCGCGCACGGCGCCGACGAGCGCGTCCAGTTCCAGTGGCCGGCCGGCGACGGCGTCCTGGAGCATCGAGGTCCGGGCGGCACCGAGTTTCCTGGTGAGCTTGTTCCGGTCCCCGGGACTTTCTGCGATGGGGCACCCGATACGCGCGCCGATCTCCTGGGCCTCCCGCATCGCCGCCTCGCAGAAGGCGCGAACGAGGTCGTCGCCGACGATCAGGTCGGCCGTGGCCCCCGTCAGTACCGATACCGGGTTGACGGTCATGTTGCCCCAGAGCTTGTACCAGACATCGGCGTGAATCCTGGCCGACACGCTGACCTCGAATCCGCCGGCTTCCAGGACGCCGGCCAGGGCGCGAACGCGCGCCGAGTCGCTGTGGTCCGGCTCGCCGACGATCAGCCCGGTGCCGTGGTGATGCCGGATCACGCCGGGCTCGGGAACGCTGCAATTGACGTGCACGACCCCGCCGATGACGTGGCGGACCGGGATCGCGGCCGCGATCACCCCGCCGGGGTCCACGCTGTCCAGGTGGCGCCCCTGGCACGGACCGCCGAAACCGTCGAAGAACCACCACGGGACACCGTTCATCGCGGTGAGCAGCATCGTCTGCGGCCCCAGCAGTGGCCCGATCACCGAAGCCACGGACGGCATGGAGTGCGCCTTGACCGCCAGGATCACCAGATCCTGCTCCCCGAGCTCGGCGGGGTCGGCGGAGGCCCGGACCGTGGCGGTGATCAGGCGGTCCCCGGACTCCGCCCGCCAGCCGTGAGCGCGCAGGGCCGCCAGCGTGGCCCCGCGGGCCAGAGCCGACGTTTCCACGCCCGCGGCGGCCAGCCGGGTCCCGATCAAACCGCCGATGGCCCCGGCGCCGAGCACGCACACGCGCATCAGTCTTCCTCCCGCCACGACCCTACTGCGCGCGGGCGGGCGGGTCGCGCCGGGTGAGCCCCGCGCTCTGAGCCGTTCAGCCGCCCGCGTGCGCCGTCCCTAGCGCCGCCGGCCGAAAAGGAAGTACGAGAGCGGCGCGCCCCCGGCGGAATTGACCAGTATCACCACCACGGCCCACAGCCATTTCGGCCCCCGGATCTGGCTTGCGGGCCGGCGCTTGATGTCGATCAGCGCCGCCGCCTTGAGACCGGCCTCGACGGTCGCCGCGGCCATGATCAGTCTGCGGCTGCGCGGGCTGAAGTCGCTCCATTGGCGTCTGGCCGCCATGGTGTCCTCCATGACTATCGGCTGGGATCCTCGTTAGCCTGAACCCTACATCGCGGCGTTATCCGGCTCTCCGGACGGATTCGGGGGAACCGGGCGGGCGACATCCAGCGGCCCCCCTTGCGCGGAACGAAGAGCCAAGTAAGGTTTACCTTGCCTAACTCCTTTGTCCGCCGACATACCGTCTGGAGCCCATCGATGCTGGCCACGCTCGTCATCTTCCTGCGTGAGGGCATCGAGGCGAGCATGATCGTGGCAATCTTGCTGGCCTACCTCAACCGTATTGGGCATCGCGAGCACTTCCGTGACGTGTTCCTCGGGGTCGGTGCAGCGCTGATCCTCGCCACCGCGGGCGGGGCGGCGGCCTATCTGACCATCCGCAGCTACGACGGATCGCGCGTGCAGACGATCTTCGAGACCGCCACCTTCCTGGTGGCCGCAACCGTGCTGACCTACATGACGTTCTGGATGCGCAAGCACGCCCGGTCCCTGTCCAAGGAGCTGCGGGCCCGGGCCGACGCGGCGCTGGACGGCCGGGCCCGGTGGGGACTGGGTTTGCTGGCCTTTCAGGCGGTCGGCCGTGAAGGGCTGGAAACCGTCGTCTTCACCCTGGCGATCATCTTTTCCACCTCCACGGCCGGCGCACTCAGCGGAGCGGCGATCGGGCTGGCCGGCGCGCTGGCTGTCGCGTTCGTGATCTACCGACTGGGCCACCGGCTCAATCTGGCCAGGTTTTTCACGGTCATCGGCCTGCTGCTGATGATCTTCGCCGCGGGGCTGCTGGCCGACACCGTCGAAAACCTTCAGCAGCTCGGCTGGCTGCCGGTGCTCAGCACACCGATGTGGCACTCCGGGCGCGTGCTGTCGGAGGGCAGTTCCATCGGAGATGTGCTGCACAGTTTCTTCGGCTACAGCGATGCCCCAACGCCGTTGCAGCTTCTGATCTACGTCGGTTATCTGGTCATCGTGATCGTGACGTTCCTGGGCGTGCGAGCCAGGCTGGAAGCCCGGGCGGATCGTTCGCAGGCCGCCACGCACTGACCGGCGCGCGACGCTCGCGGACGGACTACGGTTCTGAACCCGCCCGGCAAGAGCCCGCCCGCCTGGCAATAGCCGGGCGCGGAAACGCTGGCCGCCGGCCGCACGGGCAGGATGGCCAGCGTCAGGAGAATCTGGTACACCGCTGTCACCAGCGGTGTCATTCCCGCGCGGTCGCGGCGGCGGCGTTATGGCGCGCTACTTCTGCTCGTATATGGCGGTGATCGAACCGCGCGCGAGCGTATGGCCCAGCAGGTTGAACATGAGGAACGCCGGGGTGGCGCCCGGGTCGATATCCAGTCGTTCCACGTCGAGCGCATGCACGATGAACGTGTACCGGTGCGGCCCGTGACCCGGCGGAGGTGCCGCGCCCAGGTACTGCGCGAGGCCGGCGTCGTTGCGGAGGGTTACTGCCCCGCTCGGCATGCCGCCGCCATCCGCGCCGCCGGATCCGGCCGGGAGGTCGGTCACCGAAGCGGGGATGTTGAACACCGCCCAGTGCCAGAATCCGCTGAGCGTCGGGGCGTCCGGGTCGTAGCAGGTGATCACGAAGCTCTTCGTCTCCGCTGGAAAGCCGCTCCAGGCCAGATGCGGGGAAAGGTCCTCACCACCCGCGCCGAAGATGCCGCTCACCTGCGGCGTGGGAAGCGTCTCTCCGTGGGTGAGGTCGGAGCTGGTGACGGTGAAAACAGGAGCATCAGGGAGCCCCGCGAAGGGAGCGGACAAGTCCATCATTTGAACCTTCCTGTGTCTTTCGATCAGGGTCACATCGTCGCGCGCGCCGGCCGGTCGGCGCTAGTAAACGCCCTCAAGGCCGCGCGGCAAACGTCAGGGCCGCGCCACGATGTTAGGCCTCTGCCCCCACGGGCAGGTGAAAGATGTCACACGAGAAGTGGTGATCAGCATGTGGTGGATCTACATCGTGATGCCGGTCCTGTTCGCTGCCGGGATCTATGGCTTCCTTTCGTGGGTCGGCGTCCAGAAACGCTTTCTTACCCGGAAGACGGACCGTACCGCCGAGGGCATGTATGACGAGTTTGCCGACCCGCCGGGGGATCGTCCTCGGGGGTCTTAACTCGGCCCCGCTTTTCCCTGTCCTTCTGATAGATGCCGGGTCTTGCCGGCTGACAGGTCCGGGTCTTTACCGGGGAAGATCAGAGTCCAGGGCGGCGCTTACACCCTCGCCAGCGTCACCACGCCTTAAAGGATGAGGAGCTCCTCGCAGCGCACCTGCCGCCGGGCCGCACCGTATCCCGCCGAACGGAAGCACGAAATTATCCTGTGTGCTGACAAATGTCAGAGGTACCCACGTCATTCCGGCGGCAACGGGGATCCCGACTCCGTAATGGCCGATGGATCGCCGGGCTGATTTTATGCAGGGGCTAGCTGCTGCATATTAACGACGGGGTTTCTGTACCGCCCCGGCCGGTCGCTGACTTCGGCGGTGGCCTGTGGGACCCGCTGGCCGGGGGCGATCAGCGCCCCAACTGGGCCGATCGAGTTCGGCGACGAACCCACTGCGGTCAGGCCGCGCAAACAGCCTGAAAGCCGCTCTTGCGGCGGAGTCACGCTTCAGGGAAACTCGCCTGGTGGGGGGAATCCTCTTAATCGGTGCCATCGTGGGCGGGTTCGCTGGCTGGAGATGGAAGCTGGCGCATCGGGCGTGGCGTGACTGGCGTACCGCCGTGGCGGCTGTCCCGCGGCTCCGCGGCGCCTTCTTCCTGCATGGACGCTGGAGCTCCGTGTGGGTCATAGGGACGCTCATCGCCTTGTGGCTGATCGTGCGGTGACCCGGACTGCCGGACCCCCGCTTACGCTCATCCTGACCGCCGACCCCGGCAGGAAACGCGGGCTCAGCGCCGGTGGCGCGTCGACGTCGCCGTCAGCATTCCCGCGGGCACCGGGCGCTTACCGCATCGCTGAGCTCGTGGCGGCTACCTAATGGCGGGGCCGGGGGCGGCCGCATGGTCCGCCTGCCCGGCGCCGGCCGCCAGACGGCTCGCCAGGATAGGAGCGAAGCGCCCCAGGACGGGACTGGCCGCCGGCGGGACCGTGTGATCGAGGACCGGGTCATTGAGGAGCACGGCGGCGCTCACGCCGTGCCGGATGATGACGAGCACGTTCCCGGCCAGCATGGCGCCCTGCCCGAGACGGCCGCCGTGCTCGGGCCGCCCCGTCTTGTGCGCCATGGCGACGAGCTGCCCGAGCAGGGTCCTCGCACCGAGGCCGGACCCGGCGAACACGTCGACCGAGCCCCTGCCACCCGCTGCCCCCGCCCACCGGCACGCTACGAGCACCGCATTCCGGGTCAGGGGGTTACCGGCCGCGCCCGGGATCTGTTCGAGCGGATTCAGCGCCTGCGCGGCGCTCACCGGCACGCCCAGCAGCCCGGCAGCGTCCTCCGCGGTGACCAGCGTGGCCAGGCTCAGCCCTGGGGTGAGCCCGTCAGGCAAGGCCGGGGCTCCGGCCAGCACGGCCCGGCGGCGGGCCGCTCCGTCCTCCTTGCGCTGCCAGGCCGGCAGCGATGCCTCCACGTCCACCTGCGGGCGGTGGCTGATCAGCTGAAGGCCGGAGACATGGCGGAAGATCCGGGTGACCCGCACCCGGATGACGTCGCCCTCGTTGACCTGCCGGTAGATGGAGGCGCCGACCCGCCACGCGCGCACGGTGGAGCCGGTGCCGTCGTCGACCGCGATCCAGTAGGCATCGCCTTGCGACCGGCCCTGCTGGCTGCGCCCGCGTACGACCGGCCTGACCCGCACGACTTCGCCTTCGACCTGGCTAGCCCCGGCCATGTCGGCGACGGCCCGGGCCGCGCCGGCCAGCGCCAGGGCCACGATCGCCAGGGCGACCCAGCCGATCGCCGGCAATCCCGGTATCACGGCGAAGAACAACCAGGCCACTCCGGCGGCCGGCGCCGCACCGAGCAGCCGCGAGGTCAGCATCTGCCGAGGGTCTGTGCCCCAGCTCAGGCGCCGTGAGTAGCTGATGTCCACCTTGTGCCACTGTCCGGTGCCATAGGTCGACCAGCCGATCCGCGGGTTGGCCGGGGCGCCGATCGGCAGGCTCTTGATGGCGGTCCGCGCAAGGCCGAGCGCGGCGGCGTAGGCGAGGGAGCGCCCGTAGGTGGTCACGGCCGCGGATGGCTCGCCGGCGATGGCCTGGTCGGCGGCCAGGTGCGCGCGGACGCCGAGCCAGTGGCCGGCCGCGGCCGCGCCGGCCGCGGTGAGGCGGTCGGTGTTGAGCCGCCTGACCAGGGCGACGCCGCCCACGGCGGCCACGATGGTGCCGCCCACGATTCCTCTGCTGCCGAGGGTGGGGGACGCGCCGGTGACGCTGACGAGCCAGATCAGCAGGCCCGCGGCGGGCAGGGCGGCAGGCAGGCCCAGGACCGTCACCAGGAACGGGGTCCACCGCGGCCGGGACAGGCCACGGGCCCGGGCGTCGGCGACGACCTCACCGCGCAGTTTCCGCCACCACGCGGCCGGCCTGGTCACGCCCTCGGCCAGGGCCTGCGCCGGCACCACGCCACCAGCGGCCAGCGCGTCCAGGTAGCTAAGGATGCGCCGCTCGTAGGGGGCGAGGCCCGCGCCGCCGGGCTGGCGAATCCGGCACAGTGACAACTGCGGGTCGACCTCCTCCAGGTCGACGACGTGCCGGGCGGCGAGATCAAGCAGAGTCGCAGCCGCGACTTCGTCACCGACGCGGCCACCGTGGCAGAGCATCCCCGCGACGGCCGGCGACTCCGGCCCAAGATCGCCGGTTTCCGGCTGGGCCCGCACGTGCCGCTGCCGGCTCGCCGTGCTCACCAGCCACAGCATGAGGAACCAGCCACCGGCCAGACCGACGGATACCACCAGCAGCGCGGCCTGCCAGGAAGTCAGGTGGACGTGCGGCATGGCTG
>Ga0182014_10000510_pt1 | contig 51570 bp, 38 predicted proteins | sample 612S2DmetaG_FD_120489 | JGI IMG/M metagenome (GOLD analysis project Ga0182014, IMG submission 120489) | Permafrost microbial communities from Stordalen Mire, Sweden - 612S2D metaG | ecosystem: Environmental > Terrestrial > Soil > Wetlands > Permafrost | place: Sweden: Stordalen | collected... | reverse complement strand
CAATCCCGTTTCCATGGTTGGCTCCATCGTTCCTGCCTCAGAGGTCTCGCTCCTCCTGCTTGTACCAACCTCCAAAGAATAAAACCGAAATCAAATGTGCGAAAAATATCGTACGTTATCCTTGGTTCGGGGTTCGAATCCCTGCAGGCCCACCAAAACAATACCTGATAAGCACAAGAAAATAGATATATCCAGATCGGATCGAACCACGCTCGATTCCTTTTGTACTCTTGCACGCGTTTTGACCGCTTCACGGTTGCAAAATCGCGAGCACTGTACCAGGAGCATTTCTGCGCAAGAAATTAATGATTGTCACTCGCGCCGGCGCAGCCAAACTGAGCGATGAAAAGTCGCCGTAGCCACTGCCGGTGCGCATTGAGATAGGCCGGGAACAGCTCCGGCTGCGCGGGGTCAAAAATCGGTTCGTTCCAATCGAGATGCGCCGGAGTTGGGGCAGATTCGGCATGGCTGGTTACCTCGGATGGCGCACCGATATGGTTGCCAAGATACCGATTCCTCTCGAAGCGAATATTGGAAGCGCCGCCCCAGCCGGGAGCAATCATGTAACTTCCATCCTCATTGCGCGCAACCTCGTGCCCGTAGTGGCCGGTACCTAGCGCATAAAATAGATTGGAGCGGAAAAGAGCATCCGTCGACCAGCCATCCCATTGGCTCACAAGAAGAATTTGCACATCGTCGGCGGGCGCGATGTAAATCGCATTATGCTGAATAACAGAGTGGTCGGCGCCACTCAAATTAAAAATGCGGGCGTGATCGTTGCGGCTGATGTTATATTCCACCCGCGTTCCCGTATTGCCGATGTTATGATTCTGGTCGCGCTTAACAGGCGTGCAAATAAGCATGAATCCGCCGTCATTGTCGTGGCTGTAGTTATGGCGAAAGACCGTATTGCGCGAATTGTAATCCGAATCAAAACCTTCACCATCCTTGGTGGAGTGGGTAAAAGCAGCTTCGTTGTATTCAAAAACAGAGTTATCGGCGCTCCACGGCCAGATGCCCGCATTAAAACTGCCGGCGCGGCGATTACAGCGCAAAACGATGTTATGTTCGATGTGGGCTCCATCAGTGGCCCACGGAACAATGCCGTCGCCGCCGATATCTTCCGCGTAGTTATCGCGAATCATTACGTGCAGGCTCGGATGCCACTTAGTGCGGTCCACCTGGTCGCTCTCTCCGGCAATAGCCGAGCGATCTACTTTCCAGATCACGTTGCGTTCAATAACAAGATCGTCAAAGTTACTTGGAACGCGGCTGCCTATGGTACGAAAAACAATGCCGCCCGTCTCCTTGAATTTCTCGGAACCATTAACATCGTGAATATATAGATCAGAGACCCGCACGTGATGCAACGTGCCGCAATTGACGGCGGCAATCAGAACGCCGCGCCGTAGGGCGGGAGTAGCTCCGTGATTAGTGATTTCCAAATGCCGGACTTCAACCTGCGGGGCGTTTTCAATGTGCAATACGCTCTCGACAGCGCCTTCGCCGTCGATACGTGGCAAAGCTCCATCCCCGTAGCGGTCAACGACTATCGGATTTTCATTCGCGCCAGAGTCCGTTAGAGACAATTGGCCCTGCCAGCGCGATCCAGAACGCAGAAGGATATGATCACCAGGACGGAAGCCACCCTGATTGACTTTTTGCAGAGTTCGCCAGGCAAGAGACGGCGAGATCCCCGCATGAGAATCATCGCCATGATGTGAATCCACATAATAAGTCGTGGCATTCAGCGACGCGGTAAAAAACAGAGTCGATGCAAGAATAAGATAGAACCGATTCACGCGAAACGCTCCATAACCTGCCGCACAAGCAGCTATAGATAATGCGCCGGGAAGATATAGACTCCTCCGCGCCTATGGCTTCCAGCGCAGAATCGGCTTGCGCGCCGCCTGCACCTCGTCGAGGCGCGAAATGCGCGTCGAGTGCGGGGCCGTTTTTACTAACTCGGGCGTCTCTTCAACTTCGCGGGCAATCGCGCGCATGGCCGCGACAAATGCGTCCAGCTCTTCAAGCGGCTCACTTTCAGTTGGCTCAATCATCATCGCGCCATGCACGATCAGCGGGAAGCTCACCGTGTAGGGATGGAAGCCGTAATCGATCAGCCGCTTGGCGATGTCGCCAGTCTTGACGCCGCGCGCCGCCTGCCGCTTGTCGCTGAAGACCGCTTCGTGCATCGAGGCGGTTTTGTACGGCAGTTCGTAAAGGTCTTCGAGTTTTTTGCGCAGATAGTTGGCGTTCAGCACCGCGTCTTCTGTCGTTTGCCGCAGGCCGTCCGGTCCGTTGGCCAGGATGTAGGCCAGCGCGCGGAAAAAGACGCCGGCATTGCCGTAGAAGCTGCGCACCCGCCCGATCGATTGTGGCCGGTCGTACTGCCAGCGCTTCGCGCCGTTCTTGTCTTGGACAAGCACGGGAATCGGCAAAAACGGCTCCAGAAATTTTTTGCAGGCCACCGGACCCGAACCTGGCCCGCCGCCACCGTGCGGAGTCGAAAAGGTTTTGTGCAGATTCAAATGCATCACGTCGACGCCGAAATCCCCCGGCCGCGTTTTGCCGACGAGCGCATTCATGTTCGCGCCGTCCATATAAAACAGCGCGCCCTTGGCGTGCAGAATTTCGGCGATCTTGCCCACCTGGCTCTCGAAAACCCCCAGTGTCGAAGGATTGGTGAGCATCAGCGCCGCGGTCTGCTCGTCGACCTGACGCGCCAGCGCTTCAAGATCGATACCGCCCTCGGCATTCGATTTCAGATTTTCGACCGTGTAGCCGCAGGTGGCCGCCGTCGCCGGATTGGTGCCGTGCGCCGAGTCGGGAATAATCACTTTTTTGCGCGCATTGCCGCGCGACTCGTGCCAGGCGCGCGCCAGCATGATTCCGGTCAGTTCGCCATGCGCGCCGGCGGCCGGCTGCAGCGTAATCGCATCCATGCCGGTAATCTCGAGCAAACAGCGCTGCAAAAGGTCGATCACTTCAAGCGCGCCCTGCGCCAGCGATTCGGGCCGGTAAGGATGCGCCTCGGCCAACCCTTCGGTGCGCGCCACAACCTCGTTAACGCGCGGGTTGTATTTCATCGTGCACGAACCCAGCGGATACATGCCGAGATCGATGGCGTAGTTCCATGTGGAAAGCCGCGTGAAGTGGCGCACGATTTCAACCTCGCTCAGCTCCGGCAGCGCGGCACTCTGCATGCGATAGGTATCGCCCAACAGGGCAGCGGCGTCAACTGAAGGCACGTCGAGCGGCGGCAGCATGTAGGCGTGCTTGCCCGGCGCGGAAATTTCGAAGAGCAGCGCTTCATTCTGCGTGGGGTGCTGGCGGACTTTACCGGTGCCCTGTGTATTCGAAAGTGGATTCGTTGCCATATTCGACCTCAATCCTTGTTAGTCTCATTCCTCTATAAAACAATCAAGCGCAAATTCCATTCCACTGCTTTTTTGCTTTATATGCTCGACCCTAACTTGCCTTGCATTTTCTATTCGCTTTGCTCTTTCTCGCTTTGTTTCTTCGAGATATGTTTTTGCTTTGTAACAGGGCACGACTTCAGTCGTGCCGCTAAATCAAAATCAGACTTCGGGCTTTAGCCCCTGCTGCGCTTTCTTCTTGGCGAGCGATCGATAGCAAAATGGATAATCTTCGCCATTTTGCACCAATCCCGCTTTCACCGGATTTTGCGCGATATATTCGCGATGCGTTTCAAAACTCTCCCTATCCATTACCTGCACCTCGAAAAACCCGCGCTGCCAAACCTCTCCTTTAAACCCCAACTCATGCGATAGACGATAGGAAAATCTACCCTTGATTAGTTGCATCGCCTTCTCTACGGTCATTTCATTGCTCACCGTTAACAGCAAATGCAAATGATCTGGCATGATGACGAAATCGTGCAATTCGAACTTTCGTTCCGCGACCAGCGAACGAAGCACATCAATGAGCAGCTCCGCATTGCGTTCCGATTGCAGAAGACTGCGGCCCATGCTCGTCTTCGTCGTCGTGAAAAAAGTGCGTGACGGATTGAGAATATTTTCTGCGGACGCATTTCTGCCTGGTTGCGCCATGGCAGGGGCTAAGGCCCACTCCTTTTCCTACCGCCATTGCGGCACGACTAAAGTCGTGCCCTGTTACAAGACCCATGCTTCCAATTCCTGCAAAAATGCAATGGAAAAATGCAGCCATTGCATTCCGTTAAACGGGCTAGACAAGCTAAAGTTCGTATTCTTCGAGCTAAAACCCACAGCTTTAGCTCGTACCCATTAATGCGTCGCCAACGCCTTGGCCGCCGCGTCAATCTGTTCGCGCTTTACCACTTCAGTCGCGCACCAAAGCGTGCAATTTTTCAATTCCGGATACCAGCGGCCGAGCTCAACGCCGCCGACAATCTTGTTGGCCAGCAGCCGCTGGCTCAAAGCCGAGGGCGCTTCTTCGGTTTGCAAAACAAATTCGTGAAAGCGCGGCGCGCCGGCGAAACGCAACTTCTCGCCCGGTACAGCGGCCAGCGTCTTCGCCGCATAGTCGGCCTTGGCAAGATTCTGTTCGGCCAGCTCGCGAATTCCCTCTTTGCCGTAAACCGAAAGAAAGATCGTCGCCATCAGCGCCACCAGCGCCTGGTTGGTGCAGATGTTCGAAGTCGCTTTTTCGCGACGGATGTGCTGCTCACGCGTGGCCAGCGTCAACACAAAGCCGCGGTTCCCTGCCCCGTCGACGGTTTGGCCAACCAATCGACCCGGCATCTGGCGCACAAATTTTTCTTTGGCCGCAATCACGCCGCAGTACGGTCCACCATAGCTCACCGACACGCCGAACGATTGCGCCTCCATGGCGACGATGTCGGCCTCGACCGGCGGCCGCACAACGCCGAGCGAAACCGCCTCGGCAATCGAGACGATCAGTAGCGCGCCCTTGGCGTGCGCAATGGCGGCAATCGCCGGAATGTCTTCGATAACGCCGAAGAAATTCGGGCTCTGCACCAGCACCGCCGCAGTCTCTTTAGTCACGGCGGCTTCAAGCGCCGTGAGGTCAATGCGTCCGGTTTCGCCCTCGTAGCCGACGGTCTCGATCGGCATCTGGCGAAAGTGCAAGTAGGTGGCGAGCGTCTCGCGGTATTCGGGATGGACGGCGGCGGCGACGACGGCCTTTTCGCGGCCGGTCGCGCGCATGGCCATCAGCACGGCTTCAGTAGCGGCGGTAGCGCCGTCGTACATGCTGGCGTTGGCCACATCCATGCCGGTCAGCTCGGCGATCATGGTTTGGAATTCGAAGATCGCCTGCAGCGTACCCTGCGCCAGCTCGGCCTGATAGGGCGTGTAGCTGGTCAAAAATTCGCCGCGCTGGATGAGCGCGTCAATAACGACGGGCCGGTAGTGGCGATAAGCTCCCGCGCCCAAAAAGCTGGCGTAATCGGTGGCGTTCTTTTCCCCGGCGGCGCGAAAGCTTTCGACAATCTCGCTTTCGGCCTGCGCGCGCGGCAAGTCGAGCTCGCGGTTGAGACGGTGCTCGGGGGGAATCGAGGCAAAAAGCTCGTCGATCGATTTTGCGCCGATCGCCTCGAGCATCTGCCGGCGTTCGGCATCGGATTTAGGTAGATAACGCATCTTTTAGCTTTTAGCTCCTAGCTTCCAGCTTTTAGCCAGATATAGGTAAAACAGGCGAAGGCGCATTGCCCGCGGCGATCTAAATAAACACGAATGCGCTTTCAGCATCAACCGACGAGCTAGAAGCTAAGAGCTAAAAGCTGACGGCTGTTTTTCTAATTTTCCGTTTCTTCGGCGACGAGCTTCTCGTAGGCCGCGGCGTCGAGCAACTCGTCGAGTTCGGTCGGATCGGAGAGCTCGACCTTGATGATCCATGTGCCGTGCGGATCTTCATTGAGCTTGTCGGGTGCGCTCTTCAGCTCTTCATTGACCGCTGTCACACGGCCGGAAACCGGCGAGTAGAGATCACTGACGGCCTTTACGCTTTCGACCGAACCGAAGGTCGAGCCGGCCGCGATGGTGTTGCCCACCTTCGGCGTATCAACGTAAACAATGTCGCCCAGCGAGTTCTGCGCGTAGTCGGTAATGCCGATTGTGCCAATCGTACCGTCGACCGAAATCCATTCATGTTCACCGGTATAGCGGTAATTCGTGGGATAAGGCATGGCGGGTCTGCTCCTTCAACAGACATCGAAACTCCAGTCTAAGACGCCGGGCGTGCATACGCGATGAGGAAAAGAGCGAAAGACAGGGAACAGGGATCGGAAAAGCAGAAAACAGGGAACAGATTGAAAGCTACGACCGAAGCTGGCCTTTCAATCCGCGCTTTTTGGCCTTCGTTTGCCGGTCTCTGGTTTTTCTATTCCCTCTTCCCCGCCTTTCCCGCTTTTTCCGCTTCGGCCAGCCAACCGCGGCGCAGCTTTTGCTCGGGAATGCTCGACAGGTACGGCTTGATGTCCAGTACAGGAGTCGCGTCCAGCATATCCAGGCCAGCGACGCGCAGCCGCGCGCCATCGCGTCCCAACAGCTCAACGACCGTCAGCCCGATCGGGTTCGGCCGTCGCGGTGCGTGCGTTGAAAAGAGCCCGTGGGCGCGGCTTTTGTCAGTAGGCGGACGAACGCTCAAATCGAAGCCCACAGCGCGATCGAACTCCCAGATCACATAGAGATGCGAGAAGCCTTCGATGTCTGCCAGGCCGGGCGCGAACTCGGCCAGTAGCTCGATTTCTCCCACGGCCTCATGTTTGGCGCCAAGACCTTTGGGAATGTCGGCGGGGTCGCGGTAGGAGCTGTGAATGAATCCGATTGGCTGCGCGTTAAACATGGTGGATGCTCCTTTGCGATTTTATCGGATGCGCCAGAACGGAAATGGCAACGGAAATGGCAGTGACAAAGCCGGCAGCCTGGACGCCGAGGTAACAATCGGAGGATAGCTACGGGAACACTTCAGTCACCGGCGGTGTCTAAGGTAATAGGTGCGTGAGTCGAAATTGGTTTTCACGCGCACGGGAATGGGCAATGGTTTCGGGGTTGAACTTTAAAGAACTCCGGGCATTGCAGAACCGTTGAGGCGATGCATTGTTTTCAGGCACTTCGGCGCACCGTGATACGGGACATATGCAAGGATCGTTGAAGTGCGGTAACGTGGGAGGGTACGGACTTGCAGGCGGACCTCACCATGGGTAATTTAGCCAGCGCAATGGCGCTTCAATCGGAAGAGACGGCACTGGTAGAACAACTACGGGCCGGCTCGGAAGATGCCTTTGCCTGGTTGATCGCGCGCTATCATCAGCCGATCTACTCGCTGTTGGCGCGCACTGTACGCGAGCAGGCCGACGCGGCCGATCTAACGCAGGAAGTTTTTGTCAAGGTCTTCCGCGGCATCGGCGGCTTTCACGGCCAAGCCTCGTTACGCACCTGGATTTATCGCATCGCGCTGCGTGAAGCCTCGAATCAGCGGCGTTGGTGGATGCGGCACCGGCAGCAGGAAGTCGCCATTGAGCAGGAGATCGGCACGGAAGACAACGGGCGTCCGGTACTGCTGGGCGAAACGTTGGCCGATCCGGCCGATTCACCCTACGATGAGGCGGCTCGCGACGAGGATCGCGAACGCGTGGAGTGGGCGCTTAGCCAAGTGCCTGAACCCTACCGCACCACGCTGGTCTTGCGCGACATCGATGGTTTTGCTTACGAAGAGGTAGCTACAGTGCTGGGCGTGAATCTGGGGACCGTGAAATCGCGGCTGGTACGCGGGCGCGCCTGTTTAAAGGCGTTGCTCTCGGCGCCTATGCCGGGGTCCAAACCCAACAAAGCGCTGGCAGGGATCGAACTTTCCCTGGGAGAGGAGGCGCGATGAAGGTTTGCAATCGTATCCAGGGAAGGCTGACGGAATATCTCGATGACCGGCTGGATGGCCGCCAGATGCAGGCCATCTCGGCACATCTGCGCGACTGCCGCGAATGCGCCCGCGAGTGGCGGACGTTGCGCGAATTGCGAAACTCTCTGACGAATTTGGAGCCTGTGCCCGAGCCCGCCGATCTGGCTTTACGCATCCGCGTCGCGGTTAGCCGCGAGCGCGCACGCAGCCACCGCAGCCCCTTCGCCGCATGGTCGCTGGCGTGGAAAAACTCGGTGGGACCGTTTCTGCTTCAGGCCAGCGCCGGACTGGCCAGCGCCGTATTGCTATTGGGCACGATGATCGTGCTGGTTTCAATGTTTACCCAGCCGGAAACCGCCCAGGCCACGCCGGACGAGCCGCTGGGCGCGGCCACCGCGCCGCGGCTGCTTTATTTTTCCAATGCGCCGGGCAACAACCCGATGGCTCAGGTCTCCGGCCCGATCGTCGTCGAGGCCTACGTCAATCGTCAGGGCCAGGTTTACGACTTCCGCATCGTTTCCGGCCCCGCCGACGCCGCAACGCGCTCCCAGGTGGAAAGCCTGCTGTTGTTCAGCCGCTTCGAGCCGGCCCGCATCTTCGGCCAGCCGGTGCGCGGCCTGGCTGTGCTCTCGTTTTCCGGCGTCAACGTGCGCGGGTGAGAAAAGCAGCTTCTAGCCTTTAGCTGATAGCTGATAGCTGATAGCCGTCAGCTATCAGCTATCAGCTCGATCGCGGCAGAAACTGGTCTACGCTATAAAAACGAGCTGAGAGCTAGAAGCTAGAAGCTGCCGTTTGACCCCCACACCCCCTATCACTAGACTTGCAGGCAGGGTTACCTCATGACGCTGCGTGCATTCCGCCACACCTCTCTGTCGATGGCCGCCGGGTTGTTCATCCTGGCCGGCCTAGCGCCTGCCTTTGCGCCGGCGCAAGCCTCCAGTTCCTCGGCCGCGCAGGTATTCGCGCGAGAAAAAGCGCCGTCGCTGATCGATCCGGCCGGCCCCACAATTTCGCTCATCAGCTCCGAGCCGGTCTTCGTGATGGCGGCGGCGCTGAATGCCTGCGGCTACGACGAAGGGCTCGGCAACAGCGAGCCGGTGCGCCAGCACATTCGCGAAGAGATGAACAAAACCTTCGCGCAGAGCGAAGAAGCGCGCGCCAAGCGCGACACCGTCTGCCTCTATATTGCCCAGCACCGCATGACCGGCACATCGCGCGACATTGCGCAGTACATCTCTCTGTCGCTTTACCTGACGCCGCCGCCGGAACTGGAGGTCACCGCCGATTTGACCGAGATGCCGCCCGACTCGACGCAGGTGGTCGAGATTCTGCCCGCGCTGCGCGCCTTCGCCGCCGCCGTCGATCTGCATGGAATCTGGCTCACCATCCACCCCACCTACGACGAGGTGAGCGACAAGCTGCACGATCCGCTCTCGCAGATGATCGTCAACGCCAACCTCTACTTGAAGGTGCCGGCATCGACTTACAACGGCAGCCGGTTCATCGTCATCGTCGAGCCGCTGCTTTCGCCCGGCATCGTCAACGCCCGCATCTACGGCACCGACTACATCGTGGTCGTCTCGCCCAGCCAGGGCGCGATCCGCATGAACGACGTGCGCCACACCTACTTGCACTACATCATCGATCCGCTGCTCTACGCCCGCTCCAACGCTCTGGCGCGCGAACAGCCCCTCCTCAAAGAAGTGCGCGAAGCGCCGCTGGATTTCCGCTACCACTCCGACACCGTGGCGTTGACCGTCGAGTGTCTCATCAAGGCCATCGAAGCGCGCACCATGGATACCGGCATCGCCCTGTACAAGATTCCGGTGGGCATCGACCGCTCGCAATTGCCGCGCTACGAGCACGAGCGCCAGGTCAGCCAGCAGAAGATCGACGCCGCCAAGTGGGCCGCGGTACAGCACGACATGCGCCAGGGCTTCATACTCACGCAATATTTCTACGAGCAGATGCTTTTGTTTGAAAAAGACCCGGCCGGCCTGACCGACACCATCGGCGAAATGGTCTACAGCATGGATATCGAGCAGCAGCAGCATCGCGCCCGGCAGCTCGAGTTCGACAAAGAGGCCGACGACGACGTTCTGCAGCGGGCCAAACCCCGGCAGTTAACCGGCATCGAGCTGGCCGAGGCCAAGCTGGCCTCCGGCGACACGGCCACCGCCGCCGCAATGGCGCAAAAGGCCCTCGCCAGCCAGACCGACACCATCGCATCGACGGCCGAGGCCGCCCACGCCCACTTCATCCTCGCCCGCGTCGATCTGTTAACCGTCCATCCCGATCTGGCGATGGAAGAGTTCCAAAAGACACTGGCCACCAGCAAGGAGCAGCGACTCTTGGCCTGGTCGCACATCTACCTGGGCCGTATGCTTGACTTGGAGTGCAAGCGCGAGGAGGCCGTGGCCGAGTACAAGGCTGCGCTCGAGGCGCGCGACGGCCAGCTCGACACCCGTTTGGCCGCCGAGCGCGGCGTCAAGGCCGCCTACGTTCAGCGGGGCCACGAACACGCCTGCGAAGAAGAGGCTGACGACGACAGCGAGCCGAAGGCGCAACAGCCAGGGGAGGCGGCCGCGCCAGCGCAAAATGGGACGGTTAAGCCGCGGTAAAGTAAAAAAACGGCCGTCGTTCCCAAAACAGGGATTGGAGCTACAGCGCCCACGCGTCGTAGCTCCTTTACATCAAATTGATTTTAAATATCTTGCGCATTTGCCCCCCGCAAATGAATCCGGGACCGGAACGCAATGAAGCTCCGTCCTCGTCTCTCGTAAAACGAAATGAAGCCTGAAAGGCGCAAAGTGCGTCAAAATAGAGAGTCAGAAGACAATACTGGCGGGTTGCGCGTGAAAACGGAGATCAAAGAGCTGGAGAGTGCACTGGAACACACTTTTTCCGACCCCGGTCTGCTCATTCGGGCGCTTACCCATCGCTCGCTGGCTCACCAGCTTGCCCAAAAGAACGGCGGCAATGAAGCGCCAAACGTTGGCGACAACGAGCGGCTGGAGTTTTTAGGCGATGCGGTTCTGGGGCTGGTGGTGGCCGCAGAGCTGTTTGTCGCCCATCCCGAATGGCACGAGGGCGAGCTGACGCGCGTCCGTTCCGGGTTAGTGAGCAGACTGCACATGGCGCAGGTGGCCGAGGCGGTCGGGCTGGGCAAATATCTGCGTCTGAGCAGCGGCGAAGAACACAGCGGGCTGCGGCGCAAAAGCACGGTGCTATCCAATACCATGGAAGCGGTAATGGGCGCGCTCTTTCTCGATGGCGGCCTGGAACCGGTGCGGGGGTTTGTGCAGAACCTAGTGATGGGCAAGGCCGCCGATGAGCTGGCCTCCGAACTGCGCACCGGAGCGGCGATGGGCAACTACAAATCCGCGCTGCAGGAGCGGCTGCAGGCCGCGCATGCCGGCACGCCCCTCTACCGATTGAAGAGCGAGAGTGGCCCCGACCACCACAAGCGTTTTCTGGTCGAGGTACGGCTAAAAACCGATTCCGAGCGGAAAGGTGAACCGCTGGCCCGAGGCATGGGACGCACCAAAAAACACGCCGAGCAAGACGCCGCGCGCTGCGCGCTGGAGCGCATGGACGCCGAGGCCGCAGGTGATTCCGCTCTGGAATCTGGCCTCGATTCTGGCCTTGATTCCAGCCTTGAGGCCGAGAAGGAGAGGCCGGCGGCGCAATGAGCACATCGCTCCCCACACCGTTGCCGGCCCCGCAGGCCTTTCGCTTGCGCTTGCCGGCGCTGCCGCAGGCTTTGGCTTCGCTGCTGCAAACCATCGTGGTGGCGCTGTTCATACTCTGCTTCGTCGTGCAGCCTTTCCTGATCCCCTCCGAAAGCATGGAGCGCACGCTGCTGGTCGGCGATTTTCTGCTCTTCAACAAACAGGTCTACGGCCCGGCCGATCGCTTAAGCTCCTGCCTGCTGCCCTACCGCGAGGTTCTTCGCGGCGACATTGTCGTCTTCCACCACCCGCAGCCTTCCATGCTGATCAAGCGCGTGGTGGGCCTGCCCGGCGACCGGTTGCGCATCGCCGGCGGCCAGGTCTACATCAATGGGCTTCCGCTCCGCGAGCCCTACGCCGCCTTCGAACCCGCCCCCGCCAACCTAGACCGCGACAACTTTCCGGCCAAGGTCTACTCCGACCCGGAGATCGATCCCGACTGGTGGCGGCAGATGCAGTACCTCACCCGTCAGGGCGAGCTGACGGTGCCCGCCGGCGAGTATTTCGTAATGGGCGACAACCGCAATCACAGCAAAGACTCACGTTTTTGGGGCTTCGTTCCCCGCCAGGCGATCGTCGCCCGCCCGCTGGTGATCTACTTCTCACTGGCGCGGCCCTCCTCCACCGATCCGTTGGCCTCCAGCGAAGTAGCGGCGCAGCAGGCCGCAAATGATAGACTCGGACACGAACAGGAACTCGCGACCCGGCTCAAGGGCTTCGCCCGCTGGCGGCGCATCTTCCACGTAGTGCATTAATTTCAAGCTTTCACCAGGTTGAGCAATACGATTACGCAGCGAGCGACAAAGAGAATGGCAAAGAAAAACAAGCGAGCGGCTAAAGAACTCGCCGAAAATCCCCCGGAAGCACTTCCCAAAGCCGTCACGGCCGAGGAAACGCCCTTTGAATCGCTGGCCGGCATCTGCGCGGTGCTGGTCGTCGGCCTGTTCATTCTCACTTTTCTGGCGCAGAACTTCGTCATTCCCTCCGGCTCGATGGAAAAGACCCTGCTGGTGGGCGATCACCTGATCGTCGATCGCATCACTCTGGCCCCGCCAACCAAGTGGATGCCCCTGGCTCACTATCGCGAACCGCGCCGCGGCGACATTCTCGTCTTTCTCAAGCCCGTCGCCGAACCCGATCTGGATGCCGACGGCAAGCCGCAATACTTTATCCTGGTCAAGCGCCTGGTCGGCCTTCCCGGCGACCACATCCATCTGCACAACGGCATTGTCATCATCAACGGCGTGGCCCAGGCCCAGCCGCACGCCCAGCCCACCACGCCGGAAAATTATCAGACCTTTCTCGACGAGTTCCCTTCCATGCCGCCGCCCAATATCGCGCAGGTTCCCGACAGTTGGTCCAGCGTCGAGTTTCCCAAAGACGTGGTCAACGGCGATCTGGTCGTTCCCCAGGGCATGTACTTCATGATGGGCGACAATCGCCACGACAGCCTTGATTCGCGCTATTGGGGTTTTGTGCCCCGGCAGAACATCGTCGGCCGCCCGCTGCTCAACTACTGGTCCTTCAACACACCGAACGACATCTACGAACAGACCGGCATAGGCTCACGCGTAGCCTGGATGGGCCACATCGCCCTGCACTTCTTTACCGAAACCCGCTGGAGCCGCACGCTGCATCTGACACGGTGATAAAGCAGCCTCTAGCCTCTAGCTCTCAGCTTTCAGCTTGGCCGTGGCAATATAGGCTCTGCTTGAAGGCGTAAGCAGGGATGCTGCGGAGAGCCTGGACTTCATTCCCGAGTTGAAGCACATTAGCTGACGGCTGAGAGCTGATAGCTGATGGCTGAAAGCTGCTCTCCCCTTCCAGCGGTTAGAATGGACGCTGGAAGATCCATGACCGATACGGCCCCAAAAAGCAAAGTGAAAATGCGCCGGCGCTGGCAACTCGTGCTGGGGGTTGTCACACTCCTGGTGCTGGTGCTGGTTGTGCCGCCGTTTGTCAGCATCAGTCACTACAAAAGCCAGATCACGCAACTGGTCTCCCGGTCGCTGAACCGGCCGGTGAAGCTGTCTTCAGTGAAGGCGCGGCTGCTGCCCTGGCCCGGCTTCGTGCTCTACGACCTGAGCGTCGCCGAAGACCCGGCTTACGGCTCCGAGCCCGTTCTGTACGCCAGTAAAGTCATCACCTCCATCCGCCTGCTTTCGCTTTGGCGCGGCCATCTGGAAATCGGCAAGATCAGCGTCGATGAGGCCAGCCTGAACGTGGTGCGCTCCACGCCCGGCCACTGGAACCTCGATCCGCTCTTCCGCTCTGCCGCCGCCTCGCAAACCGGCTCGGCCCAGGGCGCTGTGCCCAAGCTGCCCTATATGGTGGCCACCAACTCCCGCATTAACTTTAAAGACGGCTCCGAAAAGCTGCCCTTCTCTCTGCTCAACACCGACTTCTCGCTCTGGCAGCAGAACTCCGGCGAGTGGCGCATTCGCCTGCGCGGCCAGCCAGCGCGCACCGACGTCAGCCTCTTTCAGGAAGAAACCGGCGTGGTGCGCCTTGAAGGCAGCATTCATCGCGCCGCCACGCTGCATCAAATGCCGATCCAGCTCGACGTCGATTGGCGCGAGGCGCAGTTGGGCCAGCTTTCGCGGCTCATCACCGGCTCCGATCCCGGCTGGCGCGGCGATTTGACTGGCAATTTTCACTTTGAGGGCACGGCCGAATCCGCGCAGCTTCGCCTGCGTTTGCGCGCCGTCGGCGTGCATCGCGCCGAGTTCGTACCCGCCGAACCGCTCGACTTCGATGCCAACTGCGCGCTGGTCTACCACTACGCCCGGCGCAGCATGGAAAATCTCTCCTGCGACTCGCCGCTGGGCGGCGGCCACATCCACTTTGCCGGCGACAAGCTCGGCGCCAACGCCGCGCCGCACCTGACCGCCGACCTGAGCCGCATTCCCGTCGCCGCCGGCCTCGACCTGTTGCGCACGCTGCGCAGCGGCATCGATCCCGGTCTGGTGGCCAAAGGCGCCATCAGCGGCGAACTCGTTTACGACGATGCGGCCGCCCGCGCCGAAGCGGAAAATCTCGCCAAACCCGGCAAAAAGACGGCTAAATCCGCCGCCGCGCCGCCCAATCCACTAACCGGCGAGCTGACCGTTACCGACTTTTCTTTGAGCGGCGGCCCGCTCAGCCAGCCTATTCAGGTCGCCAAGATCGTTTTTGCTCCCTCCGCGGTTCAGCCGGAAGCGCCTCGCGCCCTGGCCGGAGAGCTTTCCATCCCCGCCGGCGGCACCGCTCCCCTGGCCGTGGCCGTGAGCCTTTCGCGCGCCGGCTACCAAGTTGCCCTGCATGGGCAAGCCAGCTTCGCCCGCACTCGCGAGTTCGCGCATGCCGCCGGAGTCTCACAAGCCGCCGTACTCGACGCCTTCGCCGGCGATCCGCTCACGCTCGATCTGGTAGCCGCCGGTCCCTGGCTGCCGCCGGCCGAAATCCTTCCGCCCAGCGCGCCTGTGCCAGCTCAAACAAGCGCTCCGGCAGTTGCGGCGCGCGCGCTGCAAAACGGCGTGGTTGCTTCGCCGCCAGCCGCCGACGCCCTCACCGGAACCGTGACCCTGCGCAACGCCAACTGGAAGAGCAGCCATCTGGCCAGCACCGTCGCCATCGAGCAGGGCACGCTGCATCTGGAGCCAGACAGTCTGCACTGGGATTCGGTCGCCTTCTCCTACGGCCCGCTCAAGGGAAGCGCCGGCTTGGTCTTGCCGCTGAACTGCCCGGCCGACCAGCACGAATCGCAGGCCTGCGCGCCTCAATTCCAGCTCCATTTTGCCTCGCTCGACCTCGCGGCGCTGCAAACCTCGCTGCTTGGCGCGCAGAAAAAAGGCACGCTGCTCTCTTCGCTTATCGACCGATTCCACCCGGCCTCGTCGCCGCTCTGGCCGCGGCTCGACGGAAGAGTTTCAGCCGACTCGCTAGAGATGGGCCCAGTTACGCTTCGCGGCTTTTCGGCCGCCGTGCGTGTAACCCCCACTGGCGCGGAGATTTCCAGCCTCGACGCCGGCCTGCTGGGCGGTGCGGTGCATCTTTCTGGAACTCTCGACCGGCCCGCTACCGATCGCGACCTTCCCACCTACGTCTTCCAAGGCCAGTTTCAAAAGCTGAGCCCCACGGCTCTTGGCCAGTTGCTCGGCCTGCGCTGGAGCGGCAGCCCGCTGAACGGTTACGGCAAAATCGCCCTGGCTGGCTACTCGGGCCACGATCTGGCCACCTCGGCCAAGGGCGCGCTGCACATTGAGAGCGGTCGCGGAGCCATCTCCGCCGCCAAAACCAGCCGGCTTCCCGCCGCGCTGGCTCACTTCAACCGCTTTTCGGCCGACGCCGCCATTGCGGACGGCAATCTCCAGCTAGGTCAGAATCAGATCGGCTCCGGATTGCACAAGCAGTCAATCGCCGCCGCCGTCACCCTCACCAATCCGCCGAAGCTCTCCTTCCCCGAGCCGAAAGAGACGCACACGGCCAGCCATTAGAGCAAATCTCTTGTAGGTGTAGAGAGGCTTTGAAGGGGCACGGCTTTACAGGCTGCGGAAAAACTCTTATTCCGGAAAAGTCTTGAAGGGGCACGGCTTCAGCCGTGCCGTAAGCTCAATCAAATCAACGCGGCCTTTAGGCCCCGAGGGACGTATTTCTCCCGCGGGCCCAAAATCCAGAGTTTTTCCGCAGCCTGTTTAGCCCCCGAGGGACGATTTCTCCCTCTATACCATCAGACGATTTGCTCTAAGCTGATTCCGCGTGGCCTGTTTCTCGAAACCCACTCTCGCCGCGCGGCAAGGATGGGTTTCGCGAGGGGTATGAGGTTTATCCACTTATTCATGCACAGAAAAATAAGTAAGCCAATCGATTGATTTCAAATTCGATCGAGCGATTCGAAACCGTAGAAAAATCCCAAGAAAAGGCGATTTTAAGCCGTTTTCCAGTGACGAAGCAGGTGCGCGCCATAGTTTACCTAATTATTCTAAATAAAAAATATATACAGATAATAAACGACATATTCGCAATCCATGAAAAGCTGTATTATGCTCATTATTTAAAATAACAATATAAACACGATATATTTAGACATGGCATCGACCGGGGCAGCCTGGTACAGGCGGTGCTGATTCCGCTTGGAAATTCAGCGAAACCGGCGGCTAGCAGGATTCTCTGTCGGCGACTTGCTCGTCGGCGCGCGGAAGGCGGAGGGTAAAATCGGTACTCCGAAAGAGGGTTTTGAGCAGGACCATGGCGGCTGCGCCGCGCAGCCGGGCCGCGTCTCCGTCTACAGCCGCGGCCACGCGCGGCGTTTGCGGTGTAAACGACCTGGCGATCAACTGGCTTTCGAGCACCGGCCGGATGCGGGGCCACAGAGCGGTGCAATCGCCCACAACGATGATGGCCTCCGGCGCCAGCCCGGCGGCCAGCGTGGCCAAGCCGCGTGCCAGATAAACCGACATTCTGTCGATGGCGCGCAGGGCCCGCAAGTCGCCGGCTTGGGCCAACTCGATCAGTTCCTGAAAAGAAGCCAGTTCGCTCTCCGGGGCCAGCTCGTGGTAGTAGCGCAACCCGGCGCGGTTAGAGGCGAAGGTCTCCCAGCAGCCGGTATTGCCGCAGCCGCAGACGGGCGCATCGGCTGATACAGGCTCCAGGGCCATGTGGCCGAACTCGCCGGCCATGCCGTCGCGGCCGCGCGCCACGCGCCCGTCGATCAACAGACCCGCGCCGATGCCCTCGGAGACGGAAACCACCAGCATGTTGGCAACGTCGCTGAAGTTGCCGAACCAGCGCTCGGAAAACAGGCAGGCGTTGGCGGCGTTATCCATCTCGATCAACATCTCGAGCTCGCGGCTCAACTCGGCGTAAAGATCGATCTGGTTCCAGGGGACGTTGGGTGAAAACAGCAGACGGTGTGTTTTCTGCTCGACGCGGCCCGAGACGCTGACGCCCAGGCCATGAAAGAGGCGATCGCCGTGAGCGGTGCGCAGCTTGCGGGCCACCTGGGCGATCCGCGCGATCGCAGTTTTGGCCTCGTCGGCCGAGGAGCCGGCGTGCAGATCGTAGGCGACCAGCTCGCGGCCGAGCAGCTTGCCGTTGATGTCGACCGCGGCGAGATTGGCTCTTCCCGGGCGCAGATCGATGGCCAGGGCCGCGTGCCGGTCATTGAGCACCACAAAAGTCGGCCTGCGGCCGCGAGGCAACCGGCCCAGTTCGCCGGGCAACACCCAGTCCTCGTCGATCAACTGGCCAATGATGACCGAAACCGTGCTCGGTTGCAGCCCGGTCAATCGCGCCAGATCCGCCCGGCTGACCGGCTGATGCAGATGAATCGTACGCAGCAGAATATCGCGATTAATTTCGCGCGCGGTCTCGCTGGAAGCGATGGCGCGGCGGGGACGGGCTGGTTTGTTGGCGGTAGACATTTTTCTGGCTCTTATCGTAAAGCGGCGCTTCGGTTACTTAGCCACAGCAGGATTATTTATAGGTAGTGCTTAACCATCAATATATCCGAGGCGGCCTGCCGACCATGGCGGCTTGGCGCGTTGGCTTCAATTCCAGTCCATAAAAGATGCGGCAGCCCCGGGGAGGAGCTGCCGCATTTAGCCAGTTGAGGAGGGGCTAAAAGTTAAAGCGGCCGCCAAACTGCAGCGAGCGCGAATTGCCGAAGCTGGTAATCATACCGAAGGTGCCGTAGTTGCCGGCCGCTACGTTTGCTGTAGAAGGCACGGTGGTGTTGGGATTGTTCAACAGCGCGTGGTTGAAGAGGTTGAAGGCCTCGAAGCGGAACTGGAATTCGCTTCCACGATAAATATGGAAGGAACGGAAAGCGCTGGCGTTGAATGCTGACTGTCCCGATCCACGGAACTGATTGCGATGAGTGTTGGGCCAGACCGGCGAAGCATTGCCGGGATTGGCAGTGGTGCTGGCCGTCGGCTCGGTTGGGTTGGCGAAGGCGGAGGGATCGAACCACGGCTTGCCGCCGGAGACGGCCGTATTGCCGAAGGTGCGGTTATGACCGCTTTTTTGCTTATATGAGGAGACCAGTTCTCCATAAAGCGTGCTGCCGCTCGCATTAAGGGTATTGCTGTTGGCACTTATCGCAAATGGTGTGCCGCTCATGTGGCTGAACTGGCCGTTGATCGAGAAACCACCGAAGACGACCTCGGAGAAGCCGTGATTGGCCCAGCGCTGTTCATGGCCGAAGGGCAGCGCATAAATGCCCCAGACCTGAAGATTCTGCCTGGAGTCAAAACTGGCCGTGGCGCGGTTCATTTTGTAGTAGGCGGGATAGTTAAAGGCCGTACCACCCGCTCCCGTGCCTGCGCCGTTGTCTTCGTAGTTGAAGGCATGAGACCAGGTATAAACCACGCCCATCGAGGCGTTTTTGCCGGCATTGCGCGTCAACTGCGCCTGCATGCCGTTGTAATTTGAACTGAAGATAGGCCCGTTCATGGTAATGCCGCCGGTGTTGTAACAGGCCGTCCACGAGCTGGTGCAATTTACCCAGTTGATGGTCTGGTTGATGTTGAAGTTGCAGGCGCCGCTCAAGCCGGTAAGCGCGGTGTTGTATTGTCCGTTGGGCATGCAGGGCGTGGCCGAGCTGGGCAGTGGCGCCGCGTTGAACGGGCTGACGCCGGCCTGTTGGCGAACAAAGTGATTGCCCACGTAGCCGAGGTTGGCGACAAACTGCCGGCCCAGATCGCGCTGTACGAAGAGGTTCCAGCTTTCGATGTATCCGCGGCGAAATTTCATCCAGGCGCTGTTGGTCGATCCGGAAACCGGCAGGGAGGTGAAGCCGCTGGAGTAATTGGGTACCGTCTGTATGGGAATGCCGTAGGTGAGCGGCATGGGAACATTGCCGTTGGCTGTGTCGATGGCGATAGCGCCGACGGCGGAGCTGGTGTAATTCGAAGCCAGATCTTCCGGGTAAGCGTCGCGCAGATAGCGCAGGCTGTCGGGGTCGGAGGTAAGTCCGGCGCCGGTGCGGATGACGGTTTTGTCATTCAAGCGGAAGGCAATACCGAGGCGCGGGGCCACAAAGCCGTGTCCCATATCGAGACCGGCGTTCTTGGGGTTGCCGTTCACGTCGCCCACCTCGACGTTGGACGATTGCGGCAGGGCGGGATTGAGGATGAACACGCCGGTGTGGTCGCGATACGGAGCCGGATATATCTCGTAGCGAATGCCATAGGTGAGAGTGAGTTTCTGGGTAATGTTCCACTGGTCTTGGGCATAGAGGCCAAACTCAGTCCAGCGCAGAGAGTTGGGATTGTTGATCTGCGACGCCTTGGCGACGGCCGGTCCGGCGCCGTACTGGTTGGGAAGGCCCAACAGATAATCCCCCAGCGCGTTGTAGGCGGTATAGCCGCACGAAGCGGTGGAGGCCGAGGCGGTGACGCCGCAGCTCATGTTGCCCTGGAAGGCGAAACCGCCGCGCGGATTGTTGATATAGCTGCCGCTGGTGGGCTGAAAGTGGTTGAGGTCGAAGTGGTAGTAGGTGAAGCCGTACTTCATCGAGTGCTTGCTTTTGACCCAGCTCAGGTTGACGTCGCCGGTAAACTGATTGTCGCGGAACAGGAAGGGGTTGCCGCCATTGGCGTTGCCCAGCGAGGAGAAGCCATTGCTCACGCCGCCGCTGCCGGAGAGCGTGCCGATGGCAAAGTAGGGCTGGCCCATATAGTTCGCGCCCGTGCCGTTGGTTCCCGGAATGCCCAGCGTGCTGAGTCCATAATCGCCGTCGGCAATGTCAATGGAGGATTGCGCGCCTGAGACTTGGCGGGTGTAGCCGAAGTCGGCGTCAACCACCACGCTGGAGGTGAAAACATGGCTCATGCCCAGGCCTACGTTCTGAATGCGACCACTGGCGGCGCCCGGCTGACCGCCGTCAAAGGTGCCGCCGCCGGCCGCGCCCAGCGTTTGCGGATCAGTGACCGAAAATGGTTCGATACTGTATTTGCCAAAGATCTGCGTGTTATCGCTGGGGATGTAGGTAATCTTGGAATCCGACGTGTTGCGGTTATAGGAGTAGGTGGCGGCGCCGAAATAATCGTTGGCCATGCCGCTCGAAAGCAGCGCGGCGCTGGGCGTGCCAATCGACGAAGCAATCGTGCTCAGGTTGGCGATCATGGTTTTGGACGCCGAAGAGAGTCGGCCGGCGGGAATGGTATTGACGTTGCTGCCGGTCTCGCCATACTCGTTGGTGAAGCTGGGCCGGCAGGCGTAGTTCAAATAGCCGCTGGTGTAGGCCAGCGTCGGGCAAAGCTTGGTGTTGATGGTGCCGATCCAACTGCTGGAGGCCACCGTCGGCGCCGGATCGTACAGGGTGGCGTAAGAGGTCGCCTCAGAGAAGTTGCCGCCGATCATGTTGCTGTCGGGAACGGTCTGGTATCCGCTGATGTGCTGGCGGCGCGTGGTGCGCTCAAAATTCTGGAAGAAGAAGAGCTTTTTTCTCCCCGTCAGCAGCCTGGGCAGATAGACCGGGCCGCCGATGTTGAAGCCATATTCGTTGAAGAGGTTTTTAGGCAGACTGGGCGTGGCGGAATAAGTGGTTGTATAAGAGCGCGCGCTCAAGGCCGCGTCCTGATAATATTCCCATGCGCTGCCGTGCAAGTCGCGGGTTCCGCTCTTGGTGGTGACCTTGATTGAAGCGCCGCCGGCCTGTCCCTGCTCGGCGTTGAAGTCGTTGGTGGTTACGCCGACGTTTTCAATCGAGTCGGCCGGCGGAACGTAGGCGATCAGGTAAGGCAGCCAGCCGTAGTAGTTCACCGCGCCGTCAATACGCGTGGTGTTGCCGTTGTAGCTGGTGCCGTTGACGTTGACCGACATGGCGCGCGAGGGATTCGAGGCGGTCGAGTTCTTTTCCGTTACCGCCGCCGCGCCGGGAATGATCGAGTAGAGTGCCTGATAGCTGCGGCCCGCCGTGGAGCTGATCGGCAACTGGCTAAGCTGCGTCTGGCTGATTTCGTGGTTGACTTCGGCGGTTTCGGTCTGCAATTCGGCCGGCGCTTCGGTCACGGTGATTTGCGTCGAAACCGTCGCCGGTTGCAGGGCCACATCCACGCGCACCTGGCGGTTGGGCTCGATCTGGATGCCCGTCTGCGTGAATCCGGCAAAGCTGCCCGTTTTCACCACCGTAAGCGTATATTGCCCCGGCAAAACGTTGAGGATGCCGTAGGCGCCGACGCCGTTGGCCTGCACGCTGCGTACCGCGCCCGTGCCTTGCTCGGCAATCGATACCGTGACATTGGGAATGACTGCGCCGGTCTTGTCGGTCACCGTTCCGGTGATGGAGCCGTACAGAACCTGCGCACGCAAGGCGGTAGTGGTAAAGCATATCGCCAGAAACGCGATCGCCATTGCCAGAGTTTGTACCGCGCGGAGTCTGCTCCGCGAGTTGCACATTGGCCTACCTGACATATCTACCTCCAGAAAACGTGTTGAAGTTGCTATCGGCGCTGCGGAATTTCCATGCGGCAACGCCCTTCAGCTCTCTGAGGCCAACAGAAACTACCGCATAACGATTGGATACGTACGGCTGCGCACTTTTGTTTGCGACGCGAACTATATTGGCTTTCGTTGCGTATTGTCAAGCTAAAAAAACGATTGATTATCTAGAAAAAACGATTCACCAAATTACGGCAAGGCGTCTTAATATAGCCATCGAATATAAATGTATTATTTTGTTTTATTTAGTATAGAATTTACCCTTGAGCTTCAAAACCTCGCCTATCAAAAAATACTTGCGCATTTTGTTTGCAACGCGCAGTTATTTTTTTATTGAGCGCAAACGCCTTTCCCGATGAGAGCGCTTCACTCAGATGCTGAATCCCCAATCATTGCCGCTTTTCGGCCCCTGAGGGGTGGGGTATACCTATGCCAGCGTTACACTTTCGTTGGGAGATTCCGATGCATTTTCATGCAGCCTTGCGCGGCTTTATTCTTGGTTTATTTGGTTTTTTGTTTCTGTTAACGCCTTTGGCGGCGCAGAGCGCGGCAGCGCCGCACGATGCCGAGCTGCAATTCGTGCTTGTGCTCAGTCGCCACGGCATACGTTCGCCGCTGGGCAATCCGGAGTTCCACAACAAATACTCGGCCGCGCCCTGGCCAACCTGGAACGTGGCGCCCGGCATTTTGACCACGCACGGCTACGAGTTGATGAAGCTCTTCGGCATCTGGGATCGCGCCGAATGGGCTGGCGACGGGCTCTTCGCCCCCTCCGGTTGCGACGGAGCAGAGCGCGTCTCGGTCATTACCGATAACGACCAGCGGACGCGGGCCACGGGCAAGGCGTTGACCGAGGGCATCTTCCCCGGTTGCACGATTGCCCTCCAATCCCAGCCCGACGGCGTCAGGGATCCGCTCTTTCTGCCACTCGAATCCGGCGCCGTCCATCCCGACGCGGCGCGGCTGACGGCGGCGGTCTCGGGCCGCATCGGCGGCGATCCCAACCGGCTCACCGAAGCCTACCGGCCGCAATTAACCGCTCTTGACCGCGTGCTGGCTGGCTGCGGCAAGCTACCGGCCAACGCCAAACGCATTTCGATCTTCGACGTACCCGCCAGCCTCACCCCCGGCTCCGGCGGCAAGGGAACCTTCTCGCTACGCGGCCCGGTTCCGACCGGCGCATCTCTGGCAGGCGACCTGCTGCTTGAATACACGCAGGGCATGAGCGAGGCCGACACCGGCTGGGGCTGCCTGAACGGTGAGACGCTACGCTACGTAATGCAGTTGACGGCCGCCGGCTGGGAGTACGAAAAACGCACGCCGACCGTCGCCCGGATGAATTCCACCGGTTTGCTGGAGAGCATTTTAAAGACGCTGGAGCAGAACGCGAGCGGCAAGCCGGTTAAAGGCGCGCTGGGCAAGCCCGGCGACCGGCTGGTGTTGCTGGTCGGCCACGACACCAACATTGCCGCGCTCTCCGGCGCTCTGGGCGTGAACTGGATCATGGACGGCCGCATCAGCGATCCGGCTCCGGGCGGTGCGCTGCGCTTCGAAATCTGGCGCGCGCGCGCCGACGGCAAACTCTCGGTCCGTCTGGTCTACGCCGCGCAAACGCTGGATCAGATGCGCCGCGCCGAGCCTCTGACGCCGGCCAATCCCCCCGCCGAAGCGGTGCTGTTCGTCCCCGCCTGCAGCCGCGCCGACCAGAGCTGTAGTTGGGAAGATTTTTCCACCGCAGCCCGTCAGGCCATCGATCCGGCCTACCTGACGGCCCAGCCGTAAATCGACTGGCCAGTAAGCGAGATTTGCGCTAAAGCATTTTTACCGCTGCTGTAGTGGAAATATATGGGTGCCCCATTCTAGCCGCGTTCTTGTTCCTTGCGGCTAGGGTGGGGTGTAAGCCAATCAAAACTCCGATATACCCATTGTGAAAATGCGCTAGCGATTTACGCCGCTGGCCAGAAAGCCGCCATCGACGGCCAGAATCTCTCCGGTAATGAACGAAGCCGCCTCGGAGGCTAGAAAGACGGCCGCGCCGGCCAGTTCCTCGGCCTTGCCGAAGCGGTGCATCGGCGTGCGCATCAGCAGCTCTTCGCCGCGCGGCGTGCCCTGCACCAACTCCCGATTCAGCGGCGTGGGAAAAATCCCCGGCGCGAGAGCGTTTACGTTGACGCCTTTTTCTGCCAGCTCGATGGCCAGGGTTTTAGTCAGCGAGGCCACGCCGGCTTTGCTCGCCGAGTAGGCCGCCACGCCGTGAAAGGCCACGAACGAGCCTAGAGAAGCCACGTTGACGATGCGCCCGTAGCCAGCCCTGGTCATGGTGGCGCCGAAGATCTGGCAGGCGCGCCAGCTTCCCGTCAGATTGGTCTCGATCACCCGCGCCCAGTCTTGCTCGCTGGCTTCAAGCGTGGGGCTGTTTTGGGTGATGCCGGCTGCATTGACCAGAATATCGACCTTGCCGAAGGCGGCCAGCACGGCATCGTGCAGCGCCACCAGTGAAGCGCGATCGAGCACGTCGCAGGTCAGACGCAGCGTGCGACGGCCCAGGGCTTCAATCTCCGCGGCGACTTTGTTGACCTGCTGGCCGTGGCGCGCGCTGGCCACGACGTCGGCGCCGGCCGAGGCCAGCCCCAGCGCGATGGCGCGTCCCAGTCCCGTGCTTCCGCCGGTCACCACGGCCACGCGGCCGGTTAAATCGAAGAGTGTCTGTGGCATCGGTATCGCCTTCTGTCGGTTCCCGGTGATTCCACGCGAGCGAAAGCGTTTTCGTCGCGCGATGGGAGAGATATGCGAATAAGTAAATATTTTATTCGTGGCTCGAATTATAACACCGGAGCCCGGTCGGCCTCGAGACTCATTGCTGCTGAAATGGAAAAGCGCTCAGAGCATTTTCACCAATAGCGTAGTGGAAATATGAGTGCCAGCTTCACCGTCCGCCGCGGCGGGCGGCTAAGCTGGGTTGGAAAAAACTTCACACTTTACAGCTACTGTGAAAAGCCTCTATCGCTTGGAGGCGCGTTCGGGAAGAACGTTCCAGATGGCCGGATCTTCCGCGCCCAGTACCCAGGAACAGAAACCCTGAAGGCCTCGCTCGGCCGCAAGCTGGTAGCGATCGGCGAAGGTGCGCTGATCGGTGTAGAAGATCCACTCGCGCATCTGGTCGCGATAGAAGTAGAAGAAAGCGGTGTGGTCGAAGGCGTCCCACTCGATTTTGCCGCCGAATTGAGCCGCCAGTTGTTCGGCGTCAACGGCGTCGATGTAATCGGCCGCGTGTCCCGGAGCATCTTCGCCGCTGGATTTATCGGTCGTGGGCGCGCCGGCGTACCAGTGGTAGCCGTAAAGAGGAATGCCGAGCGAGAGTTTTTCCTTGGGAACCGAAAGCAGCGCGTAATCGAGATTTTCGACCGTCCACTGCCAACCGGCCACCGGGCCGGGCATCGTCCAGCGCGTGTTCTGGTCGTAGGTCATCAGGCAGATCAGATCGACGGATTTGGCCAGCGCCGCCAGATCGTAAGCGCCGCGCCAGTCGGTGTAGATCCACTTGGCGAATTCGCCGGCGCCAGGGTAGCCGGGAGCGTTGGGAACCGTGGCGATGGTCAACCGCAGGCCGGCCTTGTGCAGCGCCTCGGCCGAGCGGGCGACAAGCGCCGACAGCAGATCGCGGTCAAGGTAGTTTAGATTTTCTAAATCGAATTGGAAACCGACATAGCCGTGCAGTTTGGCCTCGCGCAGCATGGCATCGTTCATGCGCTGCTGAGCGGTTTGGCTCGACGCCAGATCGTGAAACTCCTTTTTGCCGAAGAGCGCGACGATCGGCATCACCGGCACATTGCGGCTGCGCGCGGCCTTCAGAACCACCGAATTAGGAGCGCCGGTTATGAGGCCGTCAGCATCGACCTTGTACCAGGTCGGAACCGCCACGTCGATCTTATTCACGTGCTCCAGAAAAGAATGTACGGATTTGGAATTGTCGGTTACATAAAAAAGGGCCGAGGGTTGGGCGCAAAAACCAGGCACGCAGAAGAACAAAAGAACGAGAAAAGTAAGATACCGACGCATATAGACATCACCCAACATAGATTCCGCGCCGCGAACTTATGCGCGCAAGTATTACGACTATCATAGCGGACGCAACGATAGCGGCACGGAACAGCTCGGAACAAGGCTTAAAGCATTTTCACCGCTGGTGTAGTGGAAATACGGTTGCCCCACCTTCACCATCCGCCGCGGCGGACGGTGAAGGTGGGTTGGAAAAAACTTCACACTTTACAGCAACCGTGAAAATGTTTAGCTGCGTTTTTGCTCGGCCAGATAGTCGAGCCAGGCGTCAATGCCCACGCCGGTTTTAGCCGAAGTCTCGAAGATGCGAATGCCGGGGCGAATCTCGTGAATATTTTTGATCGCCAGCTCATGCTTGAACTCGCACGGCTCGGCGAGGTCGATCTTGGTAATGACGGCGGCATCGGCGGAGTTGAACATGCCGGGATATTTCAGCGGCTTGTCTTCGCCCTCGGTCACGCTAAGCAGCACCACGCGGATGCTCTCGCCCAGATCGTAGCTGGAGGGGCAGACGAGATTACCGACGTTTTCAATAAAGAGAAGATCGAGCGCGGAAAGATCAACCTCGCGCCATTCGTCAAGATGCTTGCCGATGGTCTCGGCGTCAAGGTGGCATTCGCCGTGCGTGTTGATCTGGCGGACCGGAACGCCAGCCGAGGCCAGCCGACGCGCATCGTTGTCGGTTTCAAGATCGCCGACCAGGGCGGCCGCACGCACGCCTTTTTCGCGCAGCGCCGTAAGCGTGCGCTCCAAAAAGGCGGTCTTGCCGGTTCCAGGACTGGAGACGAGATTGAGCACCAGAACGCCAGCCGCCTGAAAGCGCTGACGCAGCCCGGCCGCCAGCTCGTCATTCTTCTTCAAAATTCCCCGCCGCAATTCAACAATTCGTGTGGTCATCATTTCTCCTGGGCCGGCTGCTCCACAGCGGACTCCGGCTCTTCAATTTCGATTGATTCGATCTCCAGCTCGCGCCCCTGGCGCAGATCAGAGGCCAGCTCGCCGCAGCGCGAACAGCGAAAGCTCTGCACGCCGTCAAGCTCGGAATCGGCGTTGCAGGCATCGCAATGAACGACGACCGGCAGCGTAACGACGGTCAGCGCCGCGCCGGCCAAGGGCGTATCTTCGATTGCCAGATCCCAACAAAAGCGCAACGAGTCTTCAACCACCGAGGCCAGCGCGCCCAACCGCAGGCGAACCTCTTTAACATGCGCGCCCGGATAGGCCGCGGCGGTCTCGGTGACCGCCTCGACAATGCTGGTCGCGATGGATAGCTCGTGCATCGGCTCTACCTGCACGATACACCGTGGCGGCCGATGGATTTGCGCAAGCTGAGACTACTTGCCCGCCTGCGCGGCCAGCCACGCTTTCAGATTCGGCTCCTGCAGCCGGCGCAGTTCGATGCAACCATCGATGTGCTCGATGGCGTGCCGCAGCTCGACCGTGGCGGTTGGAACCGGATGGACGGCAAAAAAGCTCTTGACCTGATCGCGCGCCTCAGCCGAGCAGAATGCGCCGGCCGAAGAGACGAGGACATTGCTCATCTCCGGGGTCAACTGCGCCTGCACCTGGCTCCAGTGCGATTGAACAAACTTCCAGGCCGCGTCGCGGTTTTCAGGAATCTGGAGCGCGATGGCCAGTTGAATGGCCGCATCCTGATTGCGCACCTTGCCGGAGATGGCGTAGTCGAGGGCGCGCTGAAGCAACGCCGGATCGGTGAACTGCGGCAGCAGACGCAGCGCCTGAATTTGTATTTCGGGATTGGTCGAGCTCTCGTAGATTTTTTGCAGCCGGTCAAAGAGCGCCGCGTCGCCGTGTTCGGCGGTCACGACCAAAGCGGTTTGGCCCAGCGTGGCGTCGACCGAGCTCTGGTCGGCAAGATAGCGATCGGCGATCTGGCTGGCCTGAGCGATCAGCGCGGAATCGTGGCCGCGAAAGGTAAGCAGCGAAAAAAGCTGAGCGCGCAGCTCGCGCGTGTTGGGCGAATCGTCGGCGGCGGGCTCGCCGAGTTGGGCGTAGACCGGCGCAAAGTTGCCGTGAATCCAGGCCGTCAGCGCGTCGCGCTCCTCTTTGGTTGAGGCCACGCGATCGGCAATGCTGCCCACGTTACCGACCGCGGCGGAAAAGACGCTGGAGTCGGAATCATTTTTGAGCGCGGCGACCAGATCGAGATAGTCGCCGACCTTGGCCTTATCCGCACGCATTTGCGCCCACTCGTCGCCAATAAGAGCAATGCGCTCGGAGGGCGTGAGCGCGCTTTCAGCCTGCGCCGCCAGCGCCGCGTATGAGGCTGGCGCATAGGCCGCGCGATAGTAGCCATTGCCGCCGGCATTGGCGAAGAAGAGTTTGGCTGCGGGAATTTCGATCGACTTGTCGGCCGGCGTCAAAACCCGGCACTCCTGACCGTTGGCGTCGCCTTTAAAGCAGACCGGAATGGTCCACTTCTGCGCCGGGTCGGGCTTGATGGAAGGGCTGAGGAAAAAACGCCGCTGCGCGACGGAGACTTTGCCGCCGGCGGGCAAACCAAATTCCAGAATCGGCACGCCGGGCTGTGCGACCAGCGACTCCATAATCTTGTCGACGGGCTTGCCGCTCGTAGCCGTCTGCGCGCCCCAAAAATCCTCGGCCGTGGCGTTGCCGTAAACGTGCGCGGCCAGATAATTGTGAACGCCCTGGCGGAAGGTTTGCTTGCCGAGATAGTTTTCGACCATCGAGAGCACGGCCCCGGCCTTGCCGTAAGCGATGCCGTCGAACATCTGGTTGATTTCATCGGGCGTATCGGCCTTGGCGCGAATGGCGCGCGTGGTCGGCTGCGCGTCAACATTAAGCGTGTCTTGATTGCCATCGACGACCATCTGCGGAATATTCCATTCCGGATGCATCGCGGCCACCGGCTTGGTCTCCATCCAGGTAGCGAAGCCCTCGTTGAGCCAGATGTTGTTCCACCACTGCATGGTCACCAGATCGCCGAACCATTGGTGGGCCATCTCGTGGGCGACCACCTCGGCGACATTCCGCCGGGCGTCGATCGAGGCGGTTTTAGCGTCGATCAGTAGATCGGTTTCGCGATAGGTGATGGCGCCGAAATTTTCCATCGCGCCAGCCTCGAAGTCGGGAATGCCGATCAGGTCGAGCTTTTTGAGCGGATAAGGAATGCCGAAGTAGTCGTTGTAATAGTGCAAAACGTACTTGGCCACGTCGAGCGCGTAAGGCGTAAGCGCGACCTTGTCGGGAGTCGAGCAGACGCGCAGCGCCACGCCATCCTGTTCGCCGGCCGTGCACTGAAAGTCGCCCACCAAAAAGGCCACCAGGTAGGTGGACATTTTGGGCGTCGCGGCAAAACGCAGCGTGTGCTTGCCGTCCGGCCCAGGCGTGTCGCTAACGATGGGCGAGTTGGAGATGGCCGTATCGGCCGCGTCGATTGTTAGCGTTACGTCGAAGGCGGCCTTGAAGGCCGGCTCGTCGAAGCTGGGGAAGGCGCGGCGCGCGTCTGTGGGCTCGAATTGCGTAACGGCGTAATTGCGCTTTGCGGTTTTAGAAAGATAGAAGCCGCGCAGCTCGTTATTCAGAATGCCGGTGTAGCGAATCTTGAGCGTGGCGCTGCCGGCGGAAATCGTATCGGGAAAAGAAAAACTCGCCTGCTGTTTTTTTTCGTCGAGCGAAACTTGGGCGGTCTGCTCGCGGCCGTCGGCCGTGATCGTCACCGATTGAAAAGCGATTTCGATGGCGTTGAGGGTGATCGAGCGCGTGGGCTCTTTCACCGTCAGGTCGATCGCTTCGTCGCCGGAAAATGTAGCGGTCTTCAGGTCGGGCGTTAGCGCCAGCGTGTAGTGCGTGGGCGTAACCGCGCCGGTGAGCCGCTGCGCCGCGGCATACGGAAGCAGGCAAACAAAAGTCACAACGGCGCCAACTAACGCGCGCGCCAAAAACTGAGCTGAATGAATTTTCATACGATTCCTCGCGAACCGGAAGCCGCGCGGAAAACGCGCGATAGAAAACGGCGTTGGCGGCTTCAAAAATAAAGCCGCGGAGACGCTCGCCTCCGCGGCCTTATTTTGATTCTGACACAACCGGCTCAGCGCATGCGCGCCGGCTCCAGTTTGGGTGAAATCAGATGAATAATAAGCAGCGAGCCAAGATAAGCCATGCACGATATGACGAATAGCGGAACGTAGCTGTGCGTAATGCCGACGATGAAGCCTGTAGCCAACTGCAGCAAAACGCCGCCGCAGGCGCCCATCATGCCGCCGATGCCGATCACGCTGCCCACCGCCGCTTTGGGAAACATATCGGAAGGCAAAGTGAACAGATTCGCCGACCATCCCTGATGCGCGGCGGTAGCCAGGCCCACGACCGCAACCACCATCCACAACTGATGAAGAAAGGGCGCGGCAAAAACCGGCACCACGGCCAGAGCGCAGATCAGCAACGCCGTTTTGCGCGCCTTATTCGGCGCCATGCCGCGGCTTAACAGCGCCGAAGAGATCCATCCGCCGGCGATGCTGCCCACCGTGGAGATGGCGTAGATCACCACCAGCGGCAGCCGGTTGGCGGCCAGGCTCAGGCCGAAGGTCGATTGCAGATAGCGCGGCAGCCAGAACAGATAAAACCACCAGATGGGGTCGGTAAGAAACTTCGCGATGGCGAAGGCCCAGGTCTCTTTGCAGGGCAGTACGTGGCTCCAGGGAACGCGATCGACCGACTCGGCCGGATCGCTCAAGATTAAATCCAGCTCGGCCTTGGAGACGCTGCGGTGCTGCTCGGGCGGACGATAGTAGAAGAGCCACAAAACCAGCCATACAATACCCAGCGCGCCGGTGAAGACAAACGCGCCGCGCCAGGTAAAAGCGATCACCAGCACCGGCACCAGCAACGGAACGGCGATATTGCCGATATTGGCACCGGAGTTGAAGATTCCCGTGGCCAGCGCGCGCTCGCGTTTAGGAAACCACTCGGCGACGGTCTTGATGCAAGCCGGAAAGTTGGCCGCCTCACCCAGCCCCAGCATGAACATCGCAATGCCGAAGGTGAGCACGGAAAATGCCGCGCCGGGCAGCATGGCCGCGACGCTCCACAAGCCAATGGCGATGGCAAAAGATTTGCGCGTGCCGAGCTTGTCGGTCAGCCCGCCCGCCACCACCATGCCGATGGCGTAAGCCGCCTGAAAAGCCGCCAGGATGAAACCATACTTGACGCTATTGAGCCCCGGAATGACGCTCTCGAGAAATTTTTCAAGATAAGCGATCACGCCGCGATCGACGTAAGCGATCACTGTGGCGAAAAACAGAAAGCCGCAAATCACCCAGCGCTGATGCGTGACGCGATTAGGCGAGCCGAAGGTGGCAAAAAAAGAGCGTGAGTCCGTATTTTTAGGAGACATTCGCGAGGCTCCAGAAAATTTTAAGTGGTCCGACCAATTATAGCGACCGGAAGCCCGCGCGTGCTGTGAAGCTGGAAGAAATTTAGACGGCGCTCTTGCGCTCTGGCAGCAGAGAGTCGAGGAAGAGCAGGCAGGCGCCGATGACGATCGCCGAGTCGGCGAGGTTGAAGTCCGGATAGTGATAGCTGAAGATGTTGACCTCAACGAAATCGATGACGGCCCCGTAGGCGATGCGATCGTGCAAGTTGCCGAGCGCGCCGCCCAGCACTAGCGCCAAGGCGACGGTGGCCAGGGTGATCCGGTTGCCAAAGCGGATTAGAACCGCCAGGACCGCGAGCGCGGCGACGACGGTGAAGGCGATCAGCCCCCAACGCACCGCATCGGGCCGCGACGAATCGGCAAAAGCGGAAAAGGCCGCGCCCTCGTTGGTCCAATGAGAGATACCAAGAACGCGCGGAATCACCGGCAGCACGTCGCCGTAGCGCACATGGGCCACCACCCACATTTTGGTGAACCGGTCGGCCAGCGCGACCACGGCGGCAATCGCCAGCAACCAGGGCAAACGCCGCGGTCGCGGCCAGTTGGTGAAGAGCTTCATTTAGACAGCCTCCAGCGGCTCGATGCCCATCTCATGCAGCGCCGACTGGCAGCGCGGACAAACTTCTTTCCACGCGCCGTAGTTGGAGACCGTGGGCATGTAGTTCCAGCAGCGAGCGCATTTGTGGCCGCCAGCGGGCAGTGCCTTGACGGCCAGCGCCGCACCTTCCACTACGCGAACCGCCGAGACGTTGACGATTTCCTTGAGCCCGGCTTCGTGGCGGCGAAGCAGCGCCAGCAGTTCGCCTGATGCAGAGATTTCTATCTCAGCCTCAAGCCCCTTGCCGATGCGCTTCTCCTGACGAGCCTCTTCGAGCTTTACCATTACCGCGTCGCGCACGGCAAAAATCTGCTTCCACTCGTCGAGCAGCTTCGTTGGGGCCCCGCTGAAAATCTCTTCCGGCTTGGGAAACAACGCCAAGTGCACCGAAGGCTCGCGGCCAGCAACCGCGGGCAGATGCTCCCAAACCTCGTCGGCGGTGAAGCTCATAATCGGGGCCACCAGCCGCGTCAGCGTTTCGGCAATCCGCCACAGAACCGTCTGCGCCGAGCGCCGAGCCGGGTTCGACGGCGCAAAGGTGTAGAGCCGGTCCTTGAGCACGTCCAAATAAAACGAGCTCAGATCGGTGATGGCAAATTCGTTAACGGCCTGATAAACGCGATGGAACTCGAAGGCCCCATACCAGCCGGATTTTCCATCCGCGCCCACGATCTTTTCGGTCAGTTCGCGTGTGCGAGCCAGCATGTAGCGATCCAGCGGCAAAAGTTCCGCCTCGGCCACCGCGTCGCGAGCCGGGTCGAAGCCGGCAAGATTGCCGAGCAAAAACCGAAATGTGTTGCGCAGCTTTTTGTAGATTTCCGCGCAGCGGGCCATCAGGTTTTCGCTGGCGGTGGTGTCTTCGCGGAAATCGACTGAAGCCACCCACAGGCGAACGATTTCGCCGCCCATGCGCTTGGCGATGTCAACCGGATCGACGCCGTTGCCCAGCGATTTGCTCATCGCGCGGCCCTGCTCGTCCAGCGTCCAGCCGGCCGTGGCCACATGCGAATACGGCGCGCGTCCGCGCAGCGCCACCGAGGCCAACAGCGAGGAGTGGAACCAGCCGCGATGCTGGTCGCCGCCCTCCAGATACAGGCATTCGACGCCCTTGTCCTGCTGAAAATCCTTGTAGATCGCCGACAGATCGGGGTCGGATTCGCAAACCGCCATCCAACTGACGCCGGAGTCAAACCACACGTCGAGAATGTCGGTTTCTTTGTGGAAGCTGGTGCCGCCGCAATGCGCGCACTTGGCTCCGGCCGGCAACAGCTTTTCAATCGGCGTGGTGTGCCAGGCTTCCGCGCCCTCTTTTTCGAAGAGCTCGACGATCTTGCGATCGAGCGCCGGATCGATGATCGGCCGGTGACACTCCTCGCACATGAAAACGGCAATCGGCACGCCCCAGACGCGCTGGCGGCTGATGCACCAGTCGGGCCGCGTGGCGATCATGTTGGTGATCCGCTCCTTGCCCCAGGCCGGATCCCAAACCACTTTGTCGATCTCCTCGATGGCCAGCTCGCGGAATTTTTTCTCTTCGCCGCGCGCGTTTTTTACCGGCTTGTCGAGCGAGATAAACCACTGCTCGGTGGCGCGGAAAATGATCGGCTGATGGCAGCGCCAGCAGTGCGGATAAGAGTGGATAATCTCGGCACCGCCCAGCAGCGCGCCGCGCTCTTCAAGCAGCGCGATCACCACCGGATTGGCCTTCCAAACATTCAGCCCCTCGAAGGCCGGAGGCTGCGTGAAGGGCCAGGCCTCCGGGTCCACATGCACGTGGCCGCCGGCGTCAACGCGGCAGGTCGGATCGAGTTCGTACCGTTGGCCGGTATAAAAATCGTCCGCGCCGTGCGCAGGTGCGGTGTGCACCGCGCCGGTGCCGGTATCGGCTGTAACGTAGTCGGCCAGCACGCCCAAAATCGAGCGCTCCAAAAATGGATGCTTGAAAGTTGCACGCTCCAGCGCCGCGCCCTTGAAGCGGGCGACGATATCGGCCTCGGAGGCCGGCTGGTCAGGATTTTTTTTGCTCTTCAGCTTGCAGTCGGCGATGGTCTTGGCCGCCAGCTCGCCGGCAACGATGTAGACGCCGCCGTCGCAGTCGAGCGCCACGTACTCAAAGTCGGGATGGAAACAGACAGCCAACGACGCAGGCAGCGTCCATGGTGTCGTTGTCCAGATGATGACGTAAGTCTCGCGCCCGGCCAGCACCGGCGCAAAGGCCGCCGGGTCGCTGGTTAGCTTGTAGCGCACGTAAATCGACGGGCTGGCGATGTCTTTGTATTCAACCTCGGCTTCGGCCAGCGCCGTGTGGTCGTGGAGGCACCAATATACGGGACGAAGTCCGCGATAGACGAAGCCTTTTTCCAGAAAGCCATAAAAGGCTTCAAGCGTCTTGGCCTCGTAGGGGCGATTCATCGTCTTGTAGGGCTTGGACCAGCGGCCAAAGCAGCCGAGCCGCTCGAATTGCGAGCTTTGCAGGTCAACATACTTCTGCGCATAGGCGCGGCAGGCTTCGAGCACCGCCGGCGCGGGCATTTCCAGTTTTTTGCGCCCCAGCTTCTCGTCCACCTTAATCTCGATCGGCAGCCCGTGGCAGTCAAAGCCCGGCACGTAGGGGGCGTTGTAGCCGGCCATCGTCTTTGACTTGACCACAAAATCTTTCAACCCTTTATTGAGGGCGTGGCCCAGGTGAATGGGCCCATTGGCGTAGGGCGGGCCATCGTGCAACAGATAGGCGGGGCGTCCGCGGCCAGCTTCGCGCAGCTTGGCGTAGAGGCCGAGCGAGGCCCAGTGGGCGAGCCGAAGCGGCTCATTCTGCGGCAGATTTGCTTTCATCGAGAAGGCAGTTTTAGGCAACGTCAGCGTCGCCTTCAACTCCGTTACTGGGGACATTGGAACTCCAACGAATGACAGTGATATCTCTATATCAGTGTAAACGCCGCACTACGGCTTTTTTCGTTAACTAACCCGGCCGCTATTTCGTCTATTCAAGCAGAGGCGATGAAAAGGAACGAGAGGAGACGGCGGAAACTGGGTAATTGGGATGAAAGGCCCGACGCGCCGAGACAAGAATGGGCGCGGTCGAGGATAATGAATCGATGGGCCTGCGCAGGGGCGCAATCGCGTCCGGCCAGACCCCAGACCAGCTAATCTGCGGCAAACTATGGCAAACCATCCATTCAAAACGGCAAGGACCGGTTCCCGGAGGGCGCAGCGGCAATGAACGGGCATGAATTGGACGCCTTATTAGGCAAAACGACCCAGGAACAGCCCCTTCTGAGCAGCCTGTGGGAAAACGTACGGGATCTATTTTTTCCGCCGAAGCTGCCGCCGCTCGAGCTGACCTCGGAGCCAATTCCGGTTCCCGATCGGATGGCCGTCAAGACCAATCCCTGGGCCGTCGGCATCGCCACCACGGTGAATGTTTCGATCCTGCTTGTGATGTTGTTTTTCGTGGGCAAAAAAGTGGTCGAGACGGTCAAGCCGACGCTGCTGGCTTCGACCAACGTGGAGGTAAGCGAATACAAAGGCCCGCAGGCCGCGAACAAGGCCGGCGGTGGCGGTGGCGGTGGCGACCGCAGCCAAATCGAAGCCAACAAGGGCAAGCTGCCCGAGCGTACCGCGCAGCCTCTTGCACCGCCTCAGCCGCAGACCTACGAGCACCCCAAGCTGCCCGAGCCGGCGGCCATCAACGTGCAAAAAAATCTGCAACTACCCGATAACCCGAACATGCCGATGATCGGCCTGAAGAGTTCTTCCAACGTGACGCTGGCTTCGGCTGGTACCGGATCGGGCTCCGGCATGGGCTCCGGCTCCGGCGGCGGATTGGGTTCCGGACACGGTAACGGCTATGGCCCCGGCTACGGCGGCAACACTGGCGGCGGACTTTACAGAATCGGCGGCAGCGTCTCCAAACCGGTGGTAATCCACAGCGTCGAGGCCGAGTTCTCCGACGAAGCTCGCCGCACCAAGTACCAGGCCAGTTGCGAGGTTTCTTTGATTGTCGATGCGCAAGGCAATCCGCAGAACATTCGCGTCGTACAAGCCGCGGGCATGGGCCTGGACGAAAAAGCCATCGAGGCCATCCGGCAGTACAAATTCAAGCCGGCCATGAAAGACGGCAGAACGCCGGTTCCGGTACAGATCACCATCCTGGTCAATTTCCGGCTTTATTGATTCCGGCCCGGCTGACTTCGGCTCGATTAAAAACCACTTCGGCCAATCAAAAAGAGTCATCCAAAAAAGTCAATCCAAAATGAAAGCGGAGCGATAGATGCTCCGCTTTTTTTGTGCGCGGCTTCAAAGCGGCAGAGAGACGCGACCATTTCCGCCGGTGACGGGGAGCACTGGTCAGACCTCTCGAAGGTCTTTATACTCGTACATGCATATGGGGCCTCCCCGCGCGGGAGGCAAATCGGAAAGGACCAAAATGGCAGAAGCTGCAAAACAGGTTTCGCTCGATCTGGCGGAACTCACCAAGATGTACGACTTCAAGGGCAAAACCATCGCCGTCACCGGCGGCGCCGGCGTTTTGTGCGGCGAGCTTACCCGCGCGCTGGTCGGCTGCGGCGCTCAGGTCGCCATTCTCGACATCAACATCGAGCACGGCAAAGAGCTGGCCGCAAGCCTAGGCGAGCGCGGAAAGCTTATCTCGCTCTTCCAGTGCAACGTGCTCGACCGCGACAGCGTCTTCAAAACCGCCGCGGAAGTCTCGAGCAAGTTCGGCAAAGTCGACGCGCTGATTAACGGCGCCGGCGGCAACAAGCCGCAGGCCACCACCAGCGCCGAGTTGAAGTTCTTCGATCTGCCGGCCGACGCGCTCAAGTGGGTCTTCGAGCTGAACATCGTGGGCACGATTCTGCCCAGCCAGGCCTTCGGCAAGCTCTTCGCCGCCCAGGGTTACGGCAACATTTTGAATGTCTCGTCGATGAACGCCTTCCGTCCGCTGACGCGCATTCCGGCTTATTCGGCCGCCAAGGCCGCCGTCAGCAACTTCACCCAGTGGCTGGCCGTGCATCTGGCACAGGAATACTCGCCCAAGATTCGCGTCAACGCCATCGCTCCCGGCTTCTTCCTCACCAACCAGAACCGCTTTCTTTTGACCGACAAGGAAACCGGCGCGCTGACGACGCGCGGCAAAACCATTCTGGCGCACACGCCCATGGCCCGCTTCGGCGAGCCCGCCGACCTTTCCGGCGCCGTGCTCTGGTTGCTCTCGCCGGCCTCGGCCTTCGTCACCGGCGTGGTCATTCCCATCGACGGCGGTTTCGCCGCCTATAGCGGCGTCTAACCATTCATCGCAATCGCATCGGTATAAAGAGGCGGCATTCCTCATTCGGATGCCGCCTCTTTCTTTATGAAGGGATCGCGGAAGAAGATTTCTGCTCATCCGAAATCAGCTTATAATTTATACATGGCTGCGTTTGTGATTACAAATCGAGTGCCCTCCCCTGAAGAGATGGGGCGTCGGCTGGGTTTGAGTCCAGAACATGTTGCTGAAGTGCGCGTTATCATGAACACGCCCTCGAGTGCAAAGACCGCGAAGCGATCGAGCCGCAAATCCCGAACCGCGAGAATAGAAAATCGAGCGAGCGCAAAGCGGACAAGTGGACGGCGGTAGGCAGGTTAGGCGTGGCAAGACAGAAACGCATACAGTCTGTTTTCCTCAATATCCCCTACGACGGTCAGTTTGAGGAACTTTACTTGGCGTACGTCGTGGGCTTGGCGCAGCTAGGCCTGAAAATCAATACAACATTTGCCATTCCCAACCAAGGGCGACTCGACGAAATTGTCCAGCTTATCCAGCAATCCGACGTCTCGATTCACGACCTTTCAAGAATTGAACTCTCCTCTGGAATCCCCCGCTTCAATATGCCCCTCGAACTTGGCTTGGCCCTCTACCATTCCCACATAACCAAGGGGCGGCATCGGATTTTCGTCTTTGAGCGGAAGGTCTACAGAACGCAGCAATCGACGAGCGACCTCAACGGGCTTGATCCGCAGATCCATCATGGAACGCCGAAGGGCGTCATGGCCGGTCTGCGCAATATCTTTTATCAGGCGGATGGAACCACCGTCCCGGAAATGCTTTCCAGTTATCGCGCGGTCAAGCGGAAACTTCCCGCTTTGCGGCGGAACGCAGGTAGCCGGTCATTGTTTGAGGCCTCAATATTCAAAGATCTCACGGTTGCAGTTCTGATTGAGAAAGAAAGAGTGATCGCCGCCAGAGGTTAGCTTTTACGACTTTTTTAAAAAGTACGGCTTGAGTCCCCGCAGGCCGCGCTCGCAAATTAGCACTCGCGCCTCATTCGGATGCCGCCTCTTTCTTTGTCCTTGCCCGCCCAGCGAAGGCCAGATTATATTGGTACCTAACGATGACTTTGTTGCCCACAAGCGAATGGACGAAGATTCCGGCCTCCTTACCGGCTTCGCTCTCGCTCGCTCTTAGCCTCCTGCTGCTGGACCTTATTCGGTTCCCCGGCTGAGGCTTACTCAACATCGAAATTGAGAGGCCGCCAGCGGGGAGAACCGCGAGGCGGCTTTTATTTTTTATAGGGGAGACCGAAAAACATGCTGAAGAATCCGAGCACCAAATACCGTCCCGTTACCGACTTCCAATTCGACGGCCGGCGCTGGCCCTCCAAAACCATCGACAAAGCCCCCGCCTGGTGCAGCGTCGATCTGCGCGACGGCAATCAGGCGCTGATTGAGCCGATGGACACCGCGCGCAAGCTCCGCATGTTCGATCTGCTGCTGGCCTGCGGTTTTAAAGAGATCGAGGTCGGCTTCCCCTCGGCCTCGCAAACGGATTTCGATTTTTGCCGCGAGCTGATCGACCACAACCGGATTCCCGACGACGTCACCATCCAGGTGCTGGTGCAGGCCCGCGAAGATCTCATGGAGCGCACCTTCGCCGCCATTCGCGGCGTGCATCGGGCCATTGTCCACGTCTATAACTCCACCTCCACGCTGCAGCGGCGCGTCGTCTTCGGCATGGACAAGGAAGCCGTCAAGCAGTTGGCCGTCAAGGGCGCGCGCCTGCTGCGCGATTACGCCGCCCGCTTTCCTGAAACCGACTGGGTCTTCGAATATTCGCCCGAAAGTTTTACCGGCACCGAGATGGATTACGCCGTCGAAGTCTGCAATGCCGTCGTCGCCGTCTGGCAGCCGACACCCTCGCATCCGGCCATCGTCAATCTGCCCTCCACCGTCGAATCCACCACGCCCAATGTTTACGCCGACCAGATCGAGTGGGTCAGCCGCGCCATCAAAAATCGCGAATCCATCGTGCTCAGCGTTCACCCGCACAATGATCGCGGCACGGCCGTCGCCGCCGCCGAGCTGGCGCTTTTGGCCGGCGCCGATCGCGTCGAAGGCACGCTCTTCGGCAACGGTGAACGCACCGGCAACGTTGACATCGTGACCCTAGCGCTGAACATGTACACGCAGGGCGTCGCGCCGGGGCTGGATTTTTCCCACATCGAAGAGCTCGTCAAAAGCGTCGAATTCTGCAATCGCATTCCCGTTCATGAGCGCCATCCCTACGCCGGGCAAATGGTCTTCACGGCCTTTTCCGGCTCGCATCAGGACGCCATCAAGAAAGGCTTTGCCGCCCAGCCCGAAGGCGGACTCTGGCAGATTCCCTACCTGCCCATCGATCCCCAGGATCTGGGCCGCAGCTACGAAGCGGTGATTCGCGTCAACAGCCAGTCGGGCAAAAGCGGCGTGGCCTTTCTGCTTGAGCGCGACTACGGAATCCGTTTGCCGCGAAAACTGCAAATCGAGCTCAGCCGCATCGTGCAGAAGATCAGCGACGCCAAGGGTGGCGAGGTCACTTCGCCGGAAATTTGGGAAGCATTCAAGGTCGAATATATCGACCGGCGCTCGCCCCTTGCCCATCGCGGCCATCGCGACGACTCCGACGAAGAGAGCAACCGGCTGACGGCCACCGTTTCCAAAGACGGCGTCGATCACCTCTTCTCCGGCGAAGGCAACGGCCCCATCGAAGCCTTTCTGGCCGGCTTTCAAAGCGAGTTCGGCGTCAAGGTCCGCATTGTCGATTATGAGGAGCACGCCATCGGCGACGGAGCCAACGCGCGCGCCGTCTGTTTTGTCGAGGCGCAAATCGGCGACCGGCCTCCGGTCTTCGGCGTCGGCATGCACGGCAACATCGTCAGCGCCTCGCTCAACGCCATCGTCAGCGCCGTCAACCGCTCGCTAGCCGCGCGGCCAAAACAGTAAAATCGCTCACCCGCCAGCGCGAGCAGCCCAAAAGCCGCTCGCGCCGGCAGCGCCTTCACCTACCCGCGCTCTGCCGTTAAACTAATAGAAGATGATTCGCGTCCTTCACCCCATTCCCGTTGCGCAATTAAAACTACTGGTCTTCGACCTCGATGGCACGCTGATCGATTCCGCGCAGGATTTGTGCAACAGCGTGAACGCCTCGCTGCAAGAGTTCGGCCTCGGTCCGCTGCCCGACCCGACCGTCGCCGGCTTCGTGGGCAACGGCGCGCCCATGCTGATGCGCCGCGCCCTGGCGCTGGCCAAAGCCATCGCCATCGAGCAGATCGACGAAGCGCTCTTTAAAGACGCCTACGCCTTCTTTCTGCAGTATTACCGCGAGCACAAGCTGGACTGCACTTACGCCTACGAAGGCGTACAGAGCGCGCTCAAGGCCCTGCACGAACTGCACACCGATTCCGGCAGCCCGGCGCGCACCATGGCCGTGCTCACCAACAAGCCCGTGCGCCCGGCGCAGGGCATCTGCGAAGGGCTGGGGCTGGCCGGCTACTTTCTGCACATCTACGGCGGCGACAGCTTCACGGTAAAAAAGCCCGATCCACTCGGCCTGCGTTCTCTAATGGATGAAACCGGCGCCGCCCCCCAAGAAACGGTGATGGTCGGCGACAGCAAGGTGGACGTACAGACCGCGCGCAACGCCGGCGCCTGGTGCCTGGGTTGCGCCTTCGGCTTCGGCCCGCAAAATCTGATGGAAGTTCCCCCCGACGTAGTGGTTGACAGCGCCGCCGAATGGCCGCGCGCGCTCACCCGCGCCTGAGTCGCGGCACGCATCCGCGGCCGTGTAAAAAATTCTCTCGCGCGCTTCCCTGCCCGCGTATTGCGGATAAATTCGCCGCTCTTGATACATCTTTACAGGGTAAAAACTACACGATCGCGCAAAATTTACGCGGTTCACCTCTTGCGGAAAGCGAAGGCGCGCTCTTAAAACCGCGCAGTTTTTAAAAATAAATAGCATATATTCAACAAGATACAAGTAATTCCCCGGCAAATTCCACTTTGGCACATCCCTTGCTTTAGCTATATGCGAGCAGCTAGCAACGCTCATTCGCGGGCGTGCAGAATAAAGCCCACCGCGCAGGAAGGGAACCAATATGAAGAACAACACTTTGTTCCCGCGCCAGTTCGCCGTACTCACGCTGGCGTCGGCTATCGCGATTCCCATTTGGGCGCAAGAAACGCAGCCGGCCTCGACCGACGCGCAAAACGCCGCTCCCTCATCCGCGGAACAAGCATCCGCCCCCTCAACCGTACAAACGCCGCGCGCGACCAAAGAAGGCTTCTGGGGCCGCGTGAATCCTTTAGCCCGCAAAAAGTGGGTCAAACGGCAGATCGATCCGATCAACGACCGGCTGACGGAGCTGGACGAAGTCAACGCTAAAAACACGCGCGATATCAAGGACGTAGACGCGCGGGCGCAGGCGGGAATTCAGCACGCGCAGGCCTCGGCCGACGCGGCCAACCAGACGGCCTCGACCGCCAACTCGCAGGCCGAAACGGCGCGCAATGCCGCGCAGCGGGCCTCAAGCCACGTCGATGCGCTCAACGCCACCGTCGACGGTCTGGACCAGTACCGTCAGGTCTCGGAGATTGAAATCGCCTTCCACGCCGGCAGCCCGGCGCTGACCGCCAGCGCGCGCGCCAAGCTGGACGAGTTGGCCTCTGGCCTGGCTGGCCACGATGGCTACATTCTGGAGATCGAAGCGCACTCGCCGGCGGCGGGCAGCGCCGGCATCCAAAACTCGGAGCGCATGACCGAAGCCGTAAAGCGCTACCTCGTTACCGAACACCAGATTCCCGTCTATCGCATGCACGCCGTAGCGCTGGGCAATGCCGTAACACCGCAAACCGGCACGGAAGATCAAAAGCCGGCGCGGGTACGCACCAGCAGCGTGCATCTGCGACTGATGGAAAACAGCTTGGCGGTCAGGGCGGCAACGTCTCCCCAGAGCGCTGTCGCAGCCGGCGTGGCACAGCCGTAATTGCAGAGAACCTCCCCCAGAGGATCTGACTGGCCAGCGGCTAACCCGCCTCCTGGCCGCCAAACAAGCTCTCGCCATGCGAGAGAACCAAGGCAACTTGGCCCCCGTTTTTGAACGGGGGCCCTTTTTTTGCTTGCCGCGCACTAAGATTTCGCAGGTTCACGCAAATTGCGCTTGCGCATTCCGCGCTACAATGGCTTTCAATTCGTCTCTGGAGGTTGCATGCGCAAAATTCTTTTGTCCGCACTCGCCGTTCTGTTCATCACCGGCCTTTCCGCTTCCCTGCGGGCGCAAGGCGCGCCGCCGCAGTCGGGCGTCGGCCAGCCTTACACCGTCGAGTACTACTACAAAACCCAGTGGGGCCATCAACAGGAGTTCATCGACCTGTTTTTGAAGAACCACTATCCGCTGCTCAAAAAAATCCAGGCGACGGGCAGAATCGTCTCGGTCAAGATCGAGTCGCCGGCCAACCACACCACCGAGGACGGCCGCTGGGACTATCGCGTGACCATCGTCTACAAGGACTCGACCGTGGCGACAACTTCCAATCCCGACGAAGAAGCGTTCATCAAAGAACTCTGGCCGGACCAAGCCACCTACAAGCGCGAAGAGCAGCGCAGGTTCGAGATTCTGCTCGGCCATTGGGATCTGCCTGTGACCGACGTGACGCCGAAAGACAGCCATTAGCTTTCAGCTCTTAGCTTTTTTGCTGTAATCGTCAGCGATGGCGAAGACTGACTACTGACGGCTGACGGCTGACGACTGACGACTGACGACTGACGACTGACAACTGACAACTGACAACTGAGAGCTAAAAGCTGTTTTTCCGCCACTGACGCACCAGGTCGGCGGCGGCCTCGGGCCAGGCGGGAAATTCAAAGTAGAACCCGGCGTCGAGCAGCCGGCCGGGAACCACGCGGCGGCTTTTGAGAACCAGCTCAGTCTCGGTACGGGTAAAAAACATGCCCAGCGCCAAAAGCAGTGCGGGAGCGGGCAGGCCGTTAGGCCGATCCCACGCCTCGCGCAGCACGCGCATGAACTCGCGGTTGGGCAGCGGCTCGGGCGCGGCCAGATTCACGGGGCCGGCAATCTCTTCGTGTGCGATTAAAAATTCGAGAGCCCGGGCGTAGTCGCGCTCGTGAATCCAGGAGACGAACTGGCGGCCGTTGCCCTGCGTGCCGCCCAGCCCGGCGCGCGCCAGCCGCGAGAGCACGGCGAAGACGCCGACGCCGGGGCTGAAGACCAGCGAGGTGCGCAGCGCAATGCGGCGCGTACGCGGCATCGGCGGCGCAAAAAACTCCGCCTCCCAGCATTTGACCAGATCGACAATCCAATCCCACTTTTTGGGCGCGCGCCGCCAGCGCGAGATCGGTTCGCCGCCGCCGTACTCGCCGCTGGCCTCGTCCATTCCGCGGTCAAGCGCGTGGCGATAGATGGTCGCCGCCGAGGCGTTCATCCACAGCCGCGGCGGGCTGTTTAGCGTGGCGAAGGCCCGATGCAGCAGGCGCGTAGGCCCGATGCGCGAGTCGTAGAGCTCGCGACGGTTGCGTCTGGTCAGCCGACAGTCGATTGAGCGGCCGGATAGATGAATGCAAACATCGGCTCCATCGAGCGTTTCGACCCAAGGGCCGAGGGTTTTGCCGTCCCAATGCACGGTCAACCAGGGCGCGGTGTAAGGCCCGCGCGTGAGCACGGTAACCTGATGGCCGCGCTCGTGAAAGTAGCGCGCCAACATGCTGCCGACCTGGCCGCTGCCACCAGGCAATACGATGCGCAGCGGGCGGGTTAGCGGCGTGGCGGAATCGGACATGGAATTAGCCTAACGCGGCTTGTTTGCGGCGGGCGAAGTTTTTATTGGGGAAAAGGCCGGCAGAGGCGCGCGGCCTTACTCGTATTTGAGCGATTCGACCGGGTCCAGTTGCGCGGCGCGCGTGGCCGGTATGGTGCCGAAAACGACGCCCACCACCGTAGCCGAGGTCAGCGCGATCAGCACCGAGAGCCACGAAACGGGAAAATCGTAGCCGCTGAAAAATCGGATCGAAAGCGGAATCGTCAACCCAATCACGCTGCCGACAACTCCGCCAGTGAGCGAAATCATGATCGCCTCGGCCAAAAATTGCAGCTTGATTTCGCGGTAGGTTGCGCCCAGCGCCTTGCGAATGCCGATTTCGCGGATGCGCGAGCGCACGTTGGCCAGCATGATGTTCATGATGCCCACGCCGCCCACGGCCAGCGTTACGGTGGCCACCAGCACCAGCACGGCCGTCAGCGCGTTGGCGATTTTGGCCGCCGTCACCAGCAGCTCGGCCAGCGTCGTCGCTTTGTAAACCGAGCTCGAGCGGTGACGGCTCCTGAGCAGATCGAGAATCTCTCGCGAGCCCTCGGGTACCTGGTCCATGCTCTGCATTGAAAAATAAATCTGGTTAATCCGTTCGCTGCCGGTAAAGTAGCGCGCCACCGAGTAAGGCGTCAGAATCGTGTCGTCGGTAATCTCCGACATGCCGAAGTCGTCGACGCTTTCTTTGAAGACGCCGATGATGGTGAAGGGGATGCCAAGAATCTCGAAGGTGCGGCCCACGGCGGCATCGTCGCTGCCGTAGCGTTCCCTGGCGAAGGGCTCGGCGACCACCGCGCACTTCAGGTGCGCCGAGTCGTCGGTGTCGTCGAAGAAGCGGCCCACGGGCACAATCAGGTTGCGGATATTCAGATACTGCGGGCTAACGCCCAGCACCACCGCGTCTTTTTGCACGCCGCCGGGAAAGCTGATGCGATTGTGCATGGCCAGCACCGGCGACGAATACATCACGCCGGGAATCTGCTGATCGATGGCCTTCTCGTCGTCGCGGGTCAGGTTGTCGGTGTAGCGGGCGCGCTCGGCGGCCGTGGCGCCGCCGCCGGCGTACTCCACTTCCACTTGATTGGTGCCGATTTTTTGCAGCAGCTCCAGAATGTATTGCTTGCCGGTCATGCCGATGGTGACCACCAGAATCACCGACGCGGTGCCGATCACCATGCCCAGCGCCGTCAGCGCAAAGCGCGTTTTGCCGGCGCGAAAGCTATCCATGGCCAGCTTGAGGGTTTCGCGCAAGAGCATGCCTTCGCGGGCGCTCAGCGGCGCATCTTCCACGGTGTGTTGGCTGGCCGGTTCGGTCATCGTATATCCATTGTTACCGCAGTTACGGCGGAGGCGGGTGCGAAAACCTGTCTTTCCGGTTTCTGGCGCAATGCAAAATAACGGTTGCCTGCGCGCAGCTTCCGGCCGCTCAAAAACACCTCTGCTCTTTTCAGTTTACGCGCAAGATGCTCCGGCGCAGGAATCCAAGTGAAGGCAAAAAACGCTGCGCCCCTCAATCTTTCGTCCGTGCTTCACTTTCCCACTTTGCGATCCATCCACCGTGACTTTTCCGCGCAAAGGCCGTCTGGCTAAATTGCATGGCATGGTCATGCGGCATATTTGACGTTGAGGGCCTCTTTCGATACGCACGAACAGTAATCGCACGAACAGTAATCGATGGAGCAGTAAGTTCCGTCTTAAACGGCATAGGGCCGAAAAGTCTCCGTGCGATCGATGGAGGTTTCCTATTTTCTGGGCTACGGATTTCTGGGCTACGGATAAGCATCAGCGCGGCGGTGCACTCGCCACACCCACTATCGCCGGCTGGATGCTGGCCATTTGCGCGGCGTTTGCGCTACTGGCCGCGAGCGTTCCCTTCGCGCGCGCCTTTTATCGCGTCGAAATCAACTATAACGAAGGCTGGAACGTCTACAACGCCGCCACGGAGGCCGCGCACCGGCAGCTTTATCCGGCCGCGGCCGGCTGGACCAACAACAATTACCCCATGCTCTCCTTCGTCGCGGTGGCGCAACTGCACCGCTGGACGCACGACTATCTGTTCACGGCGCGCCTGCTCTCGCTGCTGGCTCTTTGCCTCTCGTGCCTGCTGGTGACGGCCATCGTGCGCCAACTCGCCGGAACGTGGCGACCGGCACTGTTTGCGGGCTTCTTCTGCCTCGCCTTGTTCTCGATAGCCGCCGATTACCCGACCTTCGTCGGCATCGACGACCCGCAGATGCTCTCCTCCGTTTTTTATTTGACCGGCCTGTGGATCTATCTTCGGCTGAATCGCGGCTGCCTCGGTACGGCGCTGGCCGCGCTTATCTTTGTGCTGGCTTTCTCGATCAAGCACAATCCCATCGAATTTCCACTGGCGGTACTGGTTGACCTGCTGCTGTTTTCGCGCCGTCGCGCCCTGCTGTTTTGCGCCGTGGGAACTTTTCTTGAAACCTCCGCCATCGCGCTGCAACTGCACTTCGGCGGACCGTACTTCATCGCCGACATGCTAGCGTCGCGCGCCTACTCGCTCGCCAAAGCCGCACATCTCACCGGAATCGTCTTGGGGCCGCTCCTGCTGCCGCTGATCGCCAGCTTCTATGCCGCCTGGAGATTCCGTAACGATCCCCAGTTGCGCACCGCGGCGATTCTTCTGTTTTTAAGCCTGCTGACAGGCAGCTACTTCATCGGCGGCGATGGCGTCTCGATCAACGCGCTCTTCGGCGTCTACTTCGCCATGAGCATTCTATTGGGACTGTTGCTGGGGCGCGTCGCCGGCCTTCCGCGGCGCTGGGAGGCATGCGCGCCGGCGGCGCTCTGCGCCTGGCTGCTGATTCCCTGGCTGGTGGTGCCGCCGCTCGACGACCGCGCCGCCGCGCAGCTTAACTGGAATCCGCCGCTGGCGCTGGCGCAAACAGCGGCGGCCCAAACGCGCTTCGACGAAGAGGTCGCCTTTCTGCGCCGCCAGCCCGGCCCGGCACTGTGCGAAAGCCTGCTGCGCTGCTACTTCGCCGGCAAGCCTTACCTCTACGATCCCTTCAACGCCACGCGCATGGTCGGCCTCGGAAGGCTCGATCCGGAAACGGTTGCCGCGGCCTTGCGCCGCCATCAATTCGGCGCCATTCAGATCGACGGCCCGATCGGCGACGAAAGAAGAACCGAGATGTTCGCTCCGCCGATCCTGGCCGCCATCCGGGAAAACTATCAGCTCGTTTTTGAAAACCAGGACGGCGCCATCTATTTGCCGAAGACTGCATGGGCGACACGCACGAACGCGCAGCCCCGGCAGCGCCTCGGCAAAACCACCCCAGACGACCGCGAAACGGAAATCAGTCTCGCAAATTAGAGCCAATCTCCTGCCGGATATTGCCAGACAGGGAAAGGAATCTTTTCTTAGGAACTAAAGCATCTTCACTGTTGCTGCAGAGTGGCTTTGAAAGGACACGACTTTACTCGCCGTGGCGAGCGGAAAAATGTCGCCGGAACAGCAAGAAGTGTCAGGGCACGACTTCAGTCGTGCCGAAAAGAGCAATAGAATCGGGGGCTTTACAGGCTGCGGAAAAACTCTTATTCCGGAAAAGCCTTGAAGGGGCACGGCTTCAGCCGTGCCGTAAGCTCAATCAAATCAACGCGGCCTTTAGGCCCCGAGGGACGTATTTCTCCCGCAGGCCCAAAATCCAGAGTTTTTCCGCAGCCTGTTTAGCCCCTGAGGGAAGTCTTTTCCCTCTATGCATCAGGAGATTTGCTCTAGGAACTAAAGCCAACTTGTTCAAAAGCGCCTAACGCATCAGGCCTCTGAGCGCGCGGCAATCAGGCGGGGAATTCCGCCGGCGAAGGAATAGCTCTGGCGGCAAGCGGTGCAGACCAGACGCGCGTCCTCAATGCCGAGCGCACCGCGGCAGGCCGGGCAGGCGAGGCGGCGCAACAGATCCGCGTCCCATTCAATGGGCGGCACCGGAATTGGCGGCACTGGAATGAGTGGCACTGGAATGGGTGGTGGCGTGATGACGTGCGACTCCCGAAGAAGCTCTGCGGTCACTGTTTCCTTCTCTGTTTACTGAATCGCCGTCTCGGGGCTGGACTCGGCTTCCGCGTGGTGCTTGGGCCGTCCGGCGAAGGCCTGTGCGAGACGCTCGTTGGCCCCCGAACGCGAAAATTCGTAGGCAACGCGAATGCCGTTGTAGATGGCCACATCGTTCGACGAGCCGTGGCCGATGATGCAGGCGCCACGCACGCCAAGCAACGGCGCGCCGCCGTATTCGGTATAGTCCAGGCGACGGCGAAAGGCGTTGAAGGCGCGGCGCGAAAGCAACGCTCCAACCTGCGCCGTAACCGTGCGGGTAAGCGACTCGCGCAGCACCTCACGGACGAAACGGCCGATGCCCTCGCTGGTCTTCAGCGCCACGTTGCCCACAAAGCCGTCGCAAACAATTACGTCGGCGCGGCCGTTGAAGATGTCGCGACCCTCGACGTTGCCGATGAAATCGAGCGGCAGCGCCTTGAGCAGAGGCAGAGCCTCGCGGGTCTGCTCGTTGCCCTTGCTCTCCTCTTCGCCGATCGACAGCAAGCCCACGCGCGGATGGGCGATTTTGAAGATACTGCGGGCGTACACCTCGCCCATGACGGCGAACTGTTCGAGATTCTGCGCCTTGCAATCCACGTTGGCGCCTACGTCCAACAGCACGCACGGACTGCCGCTGGTGGTGGGCATCGGCGTAGCCAAAGCCGGCCGATCGACGCCGGGCAGCGTGCCCAGCACCATTTTGGCGGTAGTCATGGCGGCGCCGGTGTTGCCGGCGGTGACAAAGCCGGCGGCCTTGCCCTCGCGCACCAGCTTCAACCCCACGCGCAGTGAGCTGTCGTGCTTGGTGCGCACGGCATGAACGGCTTTCTCGTCCATCCCGATCCGCTCCGAGGCGTGGTGAATGACGATCGGCAGATCCTCATCCCCATCCCCCAGATACTCGTCGAGCAGATCGCGCAACTCGGGCTCGGGACCGACCAGATGGACCCGTACCGGCAACTGGCGACAGGCCATCATGGCCCCGCGAATCTCCGGCTCGGGAGCTTTATCGGAACCGACGGCGTCAAGAACGATATCGATCAGCATCGCGTTCAATGCCGGCTACTTGGCTTCCTTCACATCGAGAACGGCGCGGTCCTTGTAAACGCCGCACTTGGGGCAGGCGCGATGGGGCAGCTTCTTCTCGTGGCAGTTGGGGCACTCGGAGGTACCGGTGGCGGTCAAAAAATCGTGAGCCCGCCGGGTAGAGGTGCGGCGCGTTGAATGGCGTCTTTTCGGATTCGGCATGATGCAATTCCTTTCGTTGTCCGCCGGCAAAGATTGCTCGCTGGAGCCGTCGCCCACCTCTTGCCGCAAAAACAAAAACGCGGCCAGGGGTGTACGTCCTGCCGGACAGAGCACCCTTCGTATACGAAGGGTCTAATTTTTCTTGGACTTAAGCTGGCTGCTCAATCCGCTTAACGCCTCCCAGCGGGGGTCGCTCGGAGTCGCATCACACGAGCAGTCCTCGTGATTGCGGTTGACTCCGCAGCGCGGGCAAAGTCCTTTACAATCAGGCTTGCACAGCGTTCTGACCGGCAGAGACAAAAGCACCTGCTCGCGCAGCACATCTTCAAGCGACAGACTGTCTTTCTGATAATAACCGATTTCGGTCTCCGGCGCTGAGATGGCGCGCTCCGCCGGGCCGCCGTCGGCCTCTACGGGACGGAAAATCAGGTCAATATCGGCTTCCAGCGGCAGCTCGACCGGTTCCAGACAGCGGGCGCAGACGAGGCGAAATCGCCCCGCATAGCGGCCCCTGAGCCGGATGTCGGCAACCGTTTCGTGAGGTCCACGCTGCTCGTGAATCACTTCGGCGCGGCCAGAAACGGCCAGCTCGCCGCTCTGCTCGGCCTCGGGGCTGAAATCGACTGCTCCGGGGGCTAGCTTGAGATCGAACTCGGCCGGCTCCCGCTCCAGATCGTTGACGATGAACTCCATACTATAAGCCTAATGCACGGGGCGGCTGGCGCAAGGCGAAAATCGCTTCTCGGAAATGCGAACGGGCGCCTCGGTGGTCATGGGTCGAAGCGCGGGCAGACCGGCTCCCGGCGCCTAGCAATCCAGCTCACTGGCCCATCGGCGCTAACAAATGTTTCTATATTCGATAGACATTTTTTGCATAAGTCACATCACCATGGTCATTAAAGAATAATAAGCATTTTGATTTTGGACCTAAGCAGGGTACTTTTAAACCGAATTTTTCACTAAAGCAGGCGTAAAACGCTAGTAAATGCTCATGTTGACGAAAGCCCCGCCGATGATAGGTGCAGCGAATTCCACTTTAAGAAGGTGCTCAATGTCCTGGTTTCATAATTTGCCTATTGCTCGAAAGTTCGCGTTTACATTCGGCCTCATTTGCGTTTTGTGCGCCCTGTTGGCGCTCTATACCGCAATCACCTTTCACAGCGTTTCTACAAAGAGCGCAGATGTCAGCACCAACGCACTACCATCGGTCCTGACTCTCGCCAATGCCCAACAAGCGGCCAATAACTTTCGGCGTCAAGATCTCTCGATCCTGCTTTGCCCAACTGAAGCCTGCGCCTCGGAACACTCGGCAAAACGGACAAAGGCGATTGATGCTTACCAGAACGACGTCAGGCAATACGCGTCCATGATCAGTTACCCTGGCGAGCAGGAACTTTACCAGAAGTTTTCCTCGGGCCTTCAGCGTTACATCGAGATCAGCAATCAGGTCATCGCGCTGAAAGAAGCGGGCAAGACAAAAGAAGCCACCGACCTCGCCGTTGCCGATTCAACCTCCGCCACCATCAACAATGCTCTACAGGTGCTGGACGAGGACTATAACCTAAACGCCAAAGGCGGCACCGAAAGCGCCAACGGCGTCACCAGCGCGGCCAACCACGCCACCTGGATCAACACGATCGTCTCGCTGCTGCTGGTGGTCTTGTGCGCCGTGATCGGCACCATTCTGACGCGCGCGATCGCACCCAAAATCGTGGCGGCAGAAACCGCCCTCGAGCGAATGGCGCAAAAAGATCTCACCATCAGCGTCGATGTAACATCCGACGACGAGATCGGCCGCATGGGCACGGCATTAAACAAAACCGTCGAGACGATGCGCTCCATCATGGAATCGATCGAGCAAAGCGCCGATACGCTTTCGGCGGCGACGACCGAGCTTAGTTCGCGTTCGGTGCAGAGCGCAGGCAACGCGCGCACCGAGTCAAGCAAGATCAACCAGATTGCCGCGGCGGTGCAGGAGATGACGGCCACCATCGGCGAAATCAGCCACAACGCCGAGAGCGCTTCCAGTTCCAGCCAGGAGTCTGCGCACACCGCCGAGCAT
>Ga0182014_10000506_pt1 | contig 51620 bp, 44 predicted proteins | sample 612S2DmetaG_FD_120489 | JGI IMG/M metagenome (GOLD analysis project Ga0182014, IMG submission 120489) | Permafrost microbial communities from Stordalen Mire, Sweden - 612S2D metaG | ecosystem: Environmental > Terrestrial > Soil > Wetlands > Permafrost | place: Sweden: Stordalen | collected... | reverse complement strand
CTGATCGGCACGGACAACACCGCGCGCAAGCAGATTGAGGCAGAGCAGAAGCAGCTCGCCCAGCGCTTGCGCGACCAGCAGTTCTACACTCGCTCCCTCTTCGAATCCAACATCGACGCGATCATGACCACCGATCCATCCGGCATCATCACCGACGTCAACAAGCAGATGGAGGTGCTCACTGGTTGCACGCGTGACGAGTTGATCGGCGCTCCGTTCAAGAACTATTTCACCGATCCGGATCGGGCCGAGACGAGTATCAAACTGGTGCTGAGCGAAAAGAAGGTCACCAACTACGAACTGACCGTGCGCGCCCGGGATGGCAAGGAAACCGTGGTGTCCTACAACGCCACCACCTTCTACGACCGGGACCGGCGGCTGCAGGGTGTGTTCGCCGCCGCGCGCGACGTTACGGAGCGAAAACGCTTCGAGCAGGCGCTCCAGGAATCGAACGTCGAGCTGGAAAGCGCCAAGTCCGCAGCGGAAAAAGCCAACCTCGCCAAATCGGATTTTCTTTCCAGCATGAGCCATGAGCTGCGCAGCCCGCTCAATGCGATCCTCGGTTTCGCTCAACTGATGGAGTCAGCCTCCCCATCGCCGACGGCCTCCCAGGCGGCAAGCATTGCCCAGATTCTGCAGGCGGGATGGCATCTGCTGAAGCTGATCAACGAAATCCTCGATCTCGCGGTGATTGAGTCCGGAAAAGTGTCGTTGTCTTTGGAACCCGTGTCGCTGGCCGAGGTCATGTCCGAATGCCAGGCCATGATGGAGCCAGAGGCGCAACAGCGTGGCATCCGCATGACCTTTCCCCGGTTCGACGACTCCGTCTTTGTCTGGGCCGATCGGACCCGCTTGAAGCAGATTGTCATCAACCTGCTTTCCAACGCGATTAAATACAATAAGGAGCAGGGAACGGTGGTCGTGGACTGCACCGTGATCAGCCCGGAGCGCACGCGCATCAGTGTCAAGGACACCGGCGCAGGATTGACTCCGGAAAAACTGGCGCAACTATTCCAGCCGTTCAATCGTCTCGGACAAGAGGCCAGCGGCGTGGCAGGCACGGGCATCGGCCTCGTAGTGACCAAGCAACTGGCAGAACTGATGGAGGGCGTCCTCGGCGTGGAAAGCACGGTCGGGATGGGAAGCGAGTTCTGGGTCGAACTGCTCTCGACTGCGGCGCCAGAACCTGCCGTTGGCGGGGCCGAACCTGCAGAACAAGCACAACCGCGACGGCCGACCGGCACGCGCATCCGCACCCTGCTCTATATCGAGGACAACCCGGCGAACATGGAGCTGGTCGAGCAACTCATCGCGCGGCGCACTGACTTAAGGCTGTTGACGGCGGTGAACGGGACTCTCGGCATCGAGCTGGCGCGAGCCTCTCCGACGGACGTGATTCTCATGGACATCAACCTGCCTGGAATCAGCGGTATCGACGCTCTGAAGATCCTGCGCGAAGATCCGTCCACAGCGCACATCCCTGTCGTTGCCTTGAGCGCCAATGCCATGCCACGCGACATCGCGAAGGGCTTGGAGGTGGGATTTTTCAGCTATCTCACCAAACCCATTAAGGTCAAAGAGTTCATGGAGACGTTGAACGCGGCCCTGGAGTTTGCAGAAGAAACGGTTGGTCACAGCACCTAACGCAGGACAAATACCATGATCAGTTCATCGGACATTCTGAAAGCCAGCATCCTGATCGTTGACGATCAGGAAGCCAATGTCTCTCTGCTGAAGCAAATGCTGTGCGGTGCCGGCTACGTTTCCATCGCCTCCACGAGGGATCCGCACGAGGTCTGCGAATTGCAGCGTAAGAACCGCTATTCCCTGATTCTGCTCGACCTCCAGATGCCCGGCTTGGATGGATTCCAAGTGATGGAAGGCCTGAAGGCCATCGAAACCGACGGCTATCTTCCTGTCCTCGTGGTTACCGCCCAACCGCTTCACAAGCTGCGCGCGCTCAAAGCCGGGGCGAAGGATTTCGTCAGCAAACCGTTCGATCTCGCAGAGGTATTGATGCGAGTTCACAACATGCTCGAAGTCCGCTTGCTGCACCTGGAAACCAAGAAACTCTACGAGCAAGTCGTCGCGGAACAGAAAGTGTCCGAGCAACTGCTGCTTATCTTTCGCTCCGGCCCGGGGGCCGTGAGCATCAACACCGTCGCTGACGGACGGTTTATTGACGCCAACGAGGAGCACTGCAGATTCTTCGGCTATTCGCGAGAAGAGCTCATCGGACGAAGCGTCACGGACTTCAACCTCTGGGCCAATCCCGAAGACCGGGCGCCCGCGATGCAGCGACTCCTCAAGGAAGGAGCGATGCGCGGCTTCGAAGCCAAACAGCGCCGCAGGTCCGGCGAAGTGCGCGATGTCCTGGCCTCCCTTGAATTGATCGAACTGGCCGGGGAGAGCGAGCCCGTGTTGATCTCCATGTCCACCGACATCACCGAGCGCAAACAGGCCGAACAGGCGCTACGCGCCTCCGAACTTAGTTATCGGCGGTTATTCGAATCGGCGAAGGACGGCATTCTGATTCTAGACGTTGACACGGGACGCATCACCGATGCGAACCCTTTCCTGGTTGAACTATTGGGTTTTTCTCACAGTGAAATGGTCGGCAAGACCGTCGGGGAACTCAGTCCGTTCAAGGACATCGAGTCCAATCAAGCCATGTTGGAGCGACTACAACAACACGGGTATGTCCGCTATGAAAACCTGCCACTGGAAACGAGAGATGGTCGCAAGATTGCCGTGGAGTTTGTCTGCAATGTGTATCCAGCCGGTGACCGCAACGTGATCCAATGCAATATCCGCGACATCACCGCACGCAAGCAGGCCGAGGAGCAGTTGAAGACATCGGTCAAGGAAGTTGGCGACCTGAACACCGAGATCCGGGGTTTTTACCATACCCTCTCACACGAACTGAAGACGCCGCTCACCTCCGCCCGCGAGTTTGTTTCCATTGTCATGGATGGTCTCGCCGGCCCGCTGAACGAAACCCAATTGGAATATTTGGGCATCGCCAAAGAGAGCTGCGATCAGTTGCGCCTCTATATCAATGACATGTTGGATGTGACGCGACTGGAGACTGGGAAACTGAGCCTCGACTTCCAATCGGGACCCCTGGCGCCGCAGGTTGAAGCCGTGGTGAAAATGCTGACCCCGGCCGCGATGGGAAAAGGGATCAGCCTGAGCTGTGACTCTCAGCCGGACCTGCCGGCCGTCTCCTTCGACAAGTATCGCATCGTGCAGTTGCTCACGAATCTCATCACGAATGCCATCAAGTTTACCCCGGCAGGAGGTCAAATCCGCGTCAGCGTCAGCGAGGCTTCGGCGGACCCCGAATGCCTCCAGGTAGCGGTGCGCGATACCGGGCGGGGCATTCCCAAGGACCAACTCGACCTGATCTTTAGTCGCCGCTATCAGGCGCACCGCGATGACGCGATGGCCGAGTCACGTAGCGGCCTGGGTTTGGGCTTGTACATCTGCCAGGAATTGGTGCAGTTGCATGGCGGCCGCATCAGCGTGGAAAGCGAACTGGGCCAGGGCAGCACTTTCACCTTCACGATCCCGAAACCTTGCCCGCTGGAGCAGATACTAAACACTGTCCGCACCCTTTTACCCGAGGAATCACGAAACCGCCGGGGAACGCAAATTCAACCGGCTACCAAGCCCGTGAAGCCCTGAACATGAGATGGGTCAATGGACCGAGAAACGGTATTCAACACGAACTGTGAAAAAGATACTTGTCATTGATGATGACGAAAAAATCGCTCAGGCTCTCAAAATTCGCTTGAAGCCTGCGGGCTATGAGGTGTTAACCGCAGCGGACGGGGTTTACGGCCTCAGTCTGGCCATGGAGCACAAACCTGACCTGGTTATCCTGGACATTTGGATGCGGGTCGGAGGGGGCTTTTCCGTAGCCTACCGCCTTCGCGAGCGGGCTCCCGAGGTGCCCGTTATTTTCATCACCGCCAGCAAGCGGGCGGAGTTGAGAGAAATGGCGAACAATCTCGGCGCCGTGGGCTTCATTGAGAAGCCGTGGCAACCCGAAGAGCTTCTGGCGGCGGTGACTACCGCCTTAAAAGGCAGGTCGCCTTCGCCGGTCACTCCGGAGCATCCCTCCGAGCCTCAGCCCACAGCCCACAGGATGGCGACCACCGTCAGCAACTTCCCGGTCACCCACCCATGACCCCCAGGCCGCCAGCCAGGATTACCGGGCGGAAAAAAATCTTGATCGTGGAAGATGATCGCAAGATCGCGCTGGCCTTGGCCCTGCGATTGCGGGCGGCCGGGCAGGATGTCCTATTGGCTTACGATGCCCTAGCCGGTGTGATCACCGCCCGCAAATACGGGCCGGACCTGGTGTTGCTGGATATTTGCCTGCCTGCCGGCGACGGGTTTCTGGTCGCGGAAAGGATTCAATCCCTGCTGCCCACGCTCACGCCCGTCATTTTCATGACCGCCAGCCGGCAGCCGGGATTGCGGGAGGAGGCGACCGCCCTCGGCGCGGCCGGATTTCTGGAAAAACCGTTTGAAGTCGAGGAACTGATTGCCGCGATTCAGGACGCCCTCGACCCACCAGAGAAACCGGAGGGCAAACTGTTAGGGTAGTTCTTCTCGGAAAGAAAGAGGTTAAGAATGAAATCCCCGCTCCACATCCTGCACTTGGAGGATGATCCAAACGATGCCGCGCTCGTTCAATCCACCCTGAAAGCCGAGGGCATCACCTGTGCGACCACCCGCGTGCAAAACCGCGATGATTTTGTGGCGGCGCTGGAACGCGGGAATGTTGACTTGATCCTTTCGGATTTCTCGCTGCCCGCGTTCGATGGGTTGTCCGTAGTGGAAATCGTGCGCGCCAAATGGCCCGACCTGCCGGTCATTCTGGTTTCCGGGACGCTGGGCGAGGAACGGGCCATTGATTCGCTCAAGAGCGGCGCGACGGATTATGTCCTGAAGGAACATCTCGCCCGGCTCGCTCCGGCGGTGCGCCGTGCCATGCACGAAGTCGAAGAACGAGCCGAACGCCGGCGGTTGGAGGCGCAGTTTATCGAAGCGCAAAAAATGGAAGCGATCGGCCAGCTCGCCGGCGGCGTGGCGCATGACTTTAATAACATCCTCGCGGTCATCATGGGTTGCGGCGAATTAATCACGTCAAAACTTGGCGCAGACAGTCCGCTGCGAAAATATACCGAGGAGATCCAGCACGCGTCGAAGCGTGCCGCCGGGTTAACGCAGCAACTGCTCGTCTTCAGCCGCAAACAAACGGTGGAACCCGTCGTGCTCGACCTCAATGACGTGGTGAAAGACCTGGACAACATGCTGCCGCGCCTCATTGACGAGAACATCGCAATGACGATTGTTCCCGGAAAACAAATCGGACGCGTCAAGGCCGACCCCGGCTACGTCGAGCAAGTGCTGATGAATCTGGTCGTCAATGCCCGCGATGCCATGCCCAACGGCGGCAAGCTCACCATCGCCACCAACAATGTCACGCTCGATGAAGACTACGCGCGCGCTCACACGGGCGCAATTCCCGGCGACTACGTGATGCTCAGTGTCAGCGACACGGGAACCGGCATGACCGACGAAGTCAAAGCGCGGCTGTTTGAAGCATTTTTCACAACGAAGCCCAAGGGCAAAGGCACCGGCTTGGGCCTGGCGACCTGCCGTACCATCGTCCAACAATCCGGCGGCCACATCGGCGTTTACAGTGAAATTGGCAAGGGCACGACCTTCAAGATTTATCTTCCGCGAATCGAGCAGCCGCTGGATGTCGCGGCCAGACCGATCCAAGCCGGGCCGTTGCCGCGGGGGACGGAAACCTTGCTAATCGTGGAAGATGAGCCATCCGTAAGGCATCTCGCTGCGGGCGTGTTGGAAGCGCAAGGCTACAACGTGCTGCGCGCGAACAACGGCCAGGATGGGTTGCGCGTGGCGCGGGAGCATAGAGGATCACCGATTCGTTTGGTGGTCACCGATGTCATCATGCCGCAGATGGGCGGCAAAGTGATGGCCGAGTGGTTAAGAACAACTTATCCCGATATCAAAATCCTCTTCACGTCGGGTTACACCGACGACGCCATCGCCCAGCATGGCGTGCTGGAGACGGGCGTCGCGTTTCTGCCGAAACCATACACACCGGGGATCCTCGCCCGCAAAGTGCGCGAGTTGCTGGATAAATCAGATTAGAAGGAAGCGATTGACGACCCAAGAAAACATGGCCACCGATGGTGCGGCAACTGCCAGCCGTTTTCCGATCAGGCTTCTCACCGTCGCCTTTGTTCTGACGACCATAGCTTTCGCCTGGTTTGGCTGGAATATTTTCGATGCGGGTCGCGATGAGAAAGCGTTTACAGACCGGCTGTCGCGAATCGAGGAACTCCGAGGCGTCATCGTCCATCTAGACGAAGTGTTGACCGTGTCCGCGCGCATGGCGGCGGCGACGGGAGATTTGCGATGGGAAGATCGCTATCATCATTTCGAACCGCAATTAGATACCGCGATCAAGGAAACAATAAAAATTGGAACCAGCCCCTCCAACATCAAAGCCGCGACCAAGACGGATGCGGCGAACATCACGTTGGTGGAAATGGAAAACCGCGCCTTTGCGTTGGTCCGTGCCGGCCGCAAGGAGGAGGCGCAGGCTGTATTGTTCAGTCCCGAGTATGAAAACCAGAAAAACATTTATGCCGAAGGGATAACGTCGTTCGTTGACCAAGTCAGGCGCGAAGTTGATGAAGGTGTGCGAAAGGAGCAGCGCATTGATTTGCTCTTAATAATCGCTTCTGTGGTTGTAGGAGGAATATCGCTTGTAGCATGGTTGTCGGCTGTGCGCGGCGTGCGACGATGGCGTGCCCAATTATTGGGTAGCCTCCACCGGCGCGTCGAGGCAGAGGAAAATCTGCGCGAGGCGCACGCGGAACTGGAGGTGCGAGTCCAGGAGCGCACCACTGAACTGGGAAAAACCAACCAAGCCTTGCAAGCGGAAATCACCGAGCGCCAACGCACCGAGGAACACCTTCGCGTGCAGGCCACAGCACTCGATGCGGCAGCCAATGCCATTGTGATTACCGATCACAACGGCGCGATCCAATCGGCTAACCCCGCTTTCACGGCACTTACCGGCTACACAGCACCGGAGATCGTCGGACAGAACCTGCGCATCCTTAAAAGCGGCAAACAGGATGAGGCGTTCTATCGAAATCTGTGGCAGACGATTTCCTCCGGTCAGGTCTGGAGCGGGGAACTTACCAACCGCCGCAAGGACGGCAGTCTCTATGTCGATGAGATGACGATCACCCCGTTGCGGAACGCCGACGGTGTGATCGCCCGTTACATTGCCATTAAGCAGGATATCACCGGGCGCAAAGAGCTTGAAGCACAAATGGAGCGGCTACGCACTGAACACGCACGCATTTTGAACTCCATAGGGGAGGGCGTGCACTGGATTGACGTTGATGGGCGAATTAAATTTGAAAATCCTGCCGCTGCAAAAATGCTTGGCTATGAGGTCTCCGACCTGATCGGCAAGCCGGCGCATGCCACCATGCATCATACGCGGGCCGACGGCGCCGCCTACCCGCAAAGCGAATGTTCTATTTACGCGACTTTGAGAGATGGGGTGGTTCGCCGCGTGTCAGGCGAGGTCTTTTGCCGAAAAGATGGGTCGAGCTTTCCCGTCGAATATATATGCACGCCGGTTTACAACGAGAACGGACGTTCCGGCGGCTCCGTGGTTATATTTACCGACATCACGGAGCGCAAGCGCGCGGAAGAGGCTCTACAGGAACGGGCGAAGTTGGCGGCGCTGGAAGCGGATGTGGGCACGGCACTCACACGGGGCGGGACGTTTGCGGAGATGCTTCGGCTGTGCAGCGAGGCGATCGTGCGACATCTGGACGGGGCGTTCGCGCGCATTTGGACGCTGAACGAGCGCGAGAAGATGCTGGAGTTGCAGGCCAGCGCCGGCAGGTACACGCACCTCAACGGACCGCATGGACGCGTGCCCGTCGGTAAATTCAAGATCGGACTGATTGCAGAAGAACGAAAGCCGCATCTGACCAACCAGGTGGTGGGCGATCCGCGCGTAGGCGATCAGGAATGGGCCAAACGCGAAGGCATGGTCGCCTTTGCCGGTTATCCCTTGTTGGTCGAAGATCGTTTGGTCGGTGTGGTGGCGATGTTCGCTTGTCACACTCTTACCGATACGACCCTGCAAGCCTTGGCCTCGATCTCCAACAACATCGCCGTGGGCATCGAGCGCAAGCGCGCGGAAGAGGCGCTACGTGCATCACAGCAGATCATCGAAGGGATTATCAACGCGATACCCGTGAGGGTGTTCTGGAAGGACAAGAATCTCGTTTACTTGGGGTGTAACGCAGTATTCGCGCGCGATGCGGGATTTGCCGATCCGAAGGACATCATCGGGAAAGATGATTACCAGATGGGGTGGCGAGATCAAGCGGACTTGTATCGCGGCGATGACCGCCAGGTCATCGAGAGCGGCTGCTCCAAGCTTTTCATCGAAGAACCCCAGACGACCCCCGAAGGGAACACCATCACGCTTCTTTCGAGCAAGCTACCTCTGCGCAGTTCCAAGGGGGAGATCAGCGGCATACTCGGAACGTATATGGACATCACCGAGCGCAAAAGAGCCGAGGAGGTGTTGCGGCAGCGCGTGAAACTGCAGGATCAACTCGTCCATACCGCTGCAGCGGTGCCCGGCATGATTTATTCCCTGCGATTGCGTCCCGACGGTTCCACCCAGATGCCGTATGCGAGCGGGGCATTGAGCGAAATCTTCGACCTGCAACCCGACGACGTCATCGAGGATGCGGTTCCCATCTTCTCATTGGTCCACCCGGACGACCTCGGGCATGTGCAAGCAACTATTGCCGAGTCCGCCCGCACGTTGAATCCATGGCGTGACGAGTTCCGTGTGCGCCATGCCCGGCTGGGGGAACTCTGGGTCGAGGGACATTCAGTGCCGCAGCGCGAACCCGACGGCAGCATCTTATGGCACGGCTTTGTTCAGGACATCACCGAGCGCAAACGGCTCGAAGCCCTGTTATTTCAATCCCAGAAACTGGAAACCGTCGGCAAACTGGCAGGCGGTATCGCGCACGAGTTCAACAGCATCCTGACGGCCATCATCGGCCAGAGTGAATTACTGCTCGGCGATCTTCCCGCCGGGAGTCCGCTGGCCAAAAACGCGACCGAAATCAGCCAAGCCGCCGAGCGGGCCGCGACGTTGACGCGACAGCTTCTGGCTTACGGACGCAAACAAATTCTCCAGCCCGAAATCCTCGATCTGAACAATGTCCTGGCGGGCATGGATGGCATGTTGCGTCCCTTGATGGGCAGCAATGTGGACCTGCTCATCGTTCCCGCTGTTGGCCTGCAAGCGGTGAAAGCCGACGCCGGACAGATCGAGCAGGTCATCATGAACATCGCCATCAACGCCCGCGATGCCATGCCCAACGGCGGCAAACTCACGCTCGAAACCGCCAACGTCACGCTCGATCAGGAATACGTCAGCCGTTTTCCTGAATTGAAGGCAGGAGAATACGTGATGCTGGCCATCACGGACACGGGGGCAGGCATGAGCGAGGAAGCAAAGACCCGTGTGTTCGAGCCGTTTTTTTCCACCAAAGGCGTTGGCCAGGGGACAGGGTTGGGATTGTCCACTTGTTACGGCATCATCAAACAAAGCGGCGGTGATATCAGCGTCGATAGCGAGCCGGGTCGGGGCACGACTCTCAAGATTTATCTGCCGCAAGTTGAACCGCAGACGAAGATTCCCATTCAGCGTCTTGACTCACCTGATTTACCGCGCGGGACGGAAACCATTCTGCTGGTCGAGGATGATCCCGCGTTGCGTGCGATGGCTGCGACATTGTTAAGACGACTGGGTTACACGGTTTTGGCGGCGGACGATGACCTCGAAGCCTTGAGCCTGACCCACCAGGAAAGCACAGGATACATTGATTTGTTGTTCACGGATGTCGTGACGCCTCAAATGAGCGGCAAAGAATTGTCCGATCGCATCCACGCGTTGCATCCGAACACCAAGATTCTTTTCGCGTCCGCATATACGGAGAGCGCCATCGTTCATCAGGGGGCACTGAATCCCGGCGTGGAGCTCCTGCAAAAACCGTTCACGCCGTCCGCGCTGGCCCTCAAAGTGCGGGAAGTGCTGGATCAACCGAGCGCTCCGAAACCGGACACCGCGCAAGAAACATTCGGACTCATGGAAATCCCCCGTGGGGCGAACACCCCATAGCCCCCGCCGCGATTGCCGCGACGAATCAAACGGTAGCGTGCTTTCATCTCTTCTTTCACGCAACCGCGACAATAGGCGAGGCCGACTCCGCAGTGTCAGCGAGTAGTGGGCGAGTTAACGCCTGTTACGCTGAATTCTCACGGAGTAGGAAAACTGGTGTCCGTTTTGGTGTCCGTTGCGGACCACACGGCTCCAAGCTCATTGCTGCCCACGCAGTTAGAGATGGAGGCGGGTGTCGGAATCGAACCGACGTTAGGAGTTTTGCAGACTCCCGCCTTACCACTTGGCTAACCCGCCCTCGCTCAACTCAGCTAGAATACCATGCCCGGCGGCTCGTGGCCACTGGAAAAAAAGCTGGTGACGGCGGCACGGTCCATCTTCTATACTCCCTGCCCAAATAGGTGATAGCTTCCAGCGTCTGTCGATCCTGATTCCCGTCTTCAATGAGGCCAACACGGTCGAGGAGATTCTTCGCCGCGTCCGCGCTGCGGATTCCTGCGGCTTGGAAAATGAAATCGTTCTCGTGGACGACGCCTCCACCGACGGCACCAGCGACGTCCTCAGGAAACTTCAGCAGGTGGGCGGGGTCAAAATCATTTCGCATCCCGTCAACCGCGGCAAGGGTGCGGCCCTCCGCACGGCTCTCGAACACGCCACGGGCGACATCATTCTCATTCAGGATGCCGACCTCGAATACGATCCGTCGGATTATCCAAACCTGCTGCGACCGATCCTCGATCACCGCGCGGACGTGGTCTATGGCTCGCGGTTCACGGGCGGCACGCACCGCGTGTTGCTCTTCTGGCATTACATGGCCAACCGCCTCCTCACGCTGCTGTCGAACATGCTCTGCAATCTCAACCTCACCGACATGGAAACCTGCTACAAGGTCTTCCGCCGTCAATGCGTCGAGGGGATGAAGCTTACGTCCGACCGTTTCGGCATCGAACCGGAATTGACCGCCAAACTGGCGCGCCGTCGCTACCCTTCTACGAAACCGGCATCAATTATGCCGGCCGCGATTACACCGAAGGCAAGAAAATCAACTGGAAAGACGGCCTCGCCGCCCTCTGGTTCATTTTCCGCTACCGGTTTTTCGACTGACGACGGCGGGCGCATTGGCGGCTCGTCCTCCGGCCTACGTATGCGCAAATTCTCGTAGTCGGCCAACGACCCTCTCCAGCGCTACGACGATTTTTTCGACATCTCCGGTGGCATTGCTCGCGCCAAACGAAAATCGCACCGCCGCCCGTGTCAATTCGTGCGACAGTCCCATCGCCTTGAGTACGTGCGACGGTTCGAGGGAACCGACCGCGCACGCTGACCCGCTCGAAACAGCCACACCTTCGAGATCGAGCCCGAGCAACAGTCCCTCTTCCTCGCAGCCTTCAAAGCTGAAATTGATCGTGTTGCCGATGCGCAGGTCCGCGTGACCGTTGCGATGCGAAGCGGAAACCCGTCTCGCGATCTCCTCGCCAAGTCTCTCGGTCAACCCGAACAGCCGGCGTTGCTCGTCCCCCATCTTCGCGGTCGCCAGTTCGGCGGCCTTCGCCAACCCAACGATCGCCGCCACGTTCTCCGTGCCCGCGCGCCGGTCGTTCTCGTGGCTGCCGCCGAATAGCAACGGGGCCATCTTCGTCCCGCGCCGCGCGTACAGCACACCGATGCCCTTCGGTCCGTAAAACTTGTGCGCGGCGATGGACAGCAAATCCACCGCCCAGTCGCCCACATTCACCGGGACCTTGCCGAACGATTGCACCGCATCCGTATGAAACGCGACGCCCCGCTCGCGGCAGACCGCCGCCAGTTCCGGAATGGGCTGAATCGTGCCGGTTTCGTTGTTCGCCGACATCACCGAGACCAACACCGTATCGTTGCGGATCGCCTTTCGCAGGTCGCCAGGATCGACCAGGCAATCACGGCTCACGGGCAGATACGTGACGTCGCACTCGCCCGTCTTTTCAAGGTGTTGGCAGGCGTGCAACACCGCGTGGTGTTCGATGCTGCTGGTGACAATGTGGCGACCCTTCTTCCGCAAGGCTCGCGCCACGCCAAACACCGCCATGTTGTCGGCTTCGGTGCCGCCTCCCGTGAAGACAATCTCGCCCTCCTGCGCGCCCAACAGTTTCGCCATGCGCACCCGCGCATCATCCACCGCCGCCCGCGCTTCGCGACCGAACACGTGCACGCTGCTGGCATTGCCGAAATGTTCCCGCAGATAGGGCCACATGGCTTCCAGCACCGCTGGGTCCAGCGGCGTGGTCGCGTTGTGGTCGGCGTAGATGCGTTTCATGGTCAATTGTAGCCGCGAATCTTATTCGCGGTTCGGTTTGTAGCTGCGAATCTTATTCGCGTTCGTCATCCGCGAAAATGTTTCGCGGCTACAAGATTCAAATCCCTGCGCCGTGTGTGTGCCCGATCATCCGTTCGAGGTCCGCGGCCGCCGTCTTCATAATCGTCTTGCCGCCCTCCTGATACACCACCGTGCGAGGCGGCACAGAATCCAGCAGCCAGACATTGCCGCCGATGATCGACCCCTGGCCTATTGTCACATCGCCCAGAATCGTCGTCCCGGCGTAAATCGTCACGTCATCCTCGATGTTCGGATGGCGCTTGATGCCCTTGACGACGCGTCCCTTGGCATCCTTGGGGAAACTCTTCGCGCCGAGCGTCACGCCCTGGTAAATTTTCACCCGCCGGCCGATCACGGTCGTCTCGCCGATGACCACGCCCGTGCCGTGATCGATGAAAAAGTGCGGCCCGATCACGGCGCCCGGATGAATGTCGATGCCCGTCTTGTTGTGCGCCCATTCCGTCATGATCCGCGGAATCAACGCCACGTGCCGACGATACAGCAAATGCGCCATCCGCTGCACCGCAATCGCTTCGATCCCCGGATACGCCAGTATGATCTCCTCGTTGCTGATCGCCGCGGGATCGCCCTCGTACGCCGCCGTCACGTCCGTCTGCAGAACCGCCCGCACGCCCGCCAGCTCGCTCAAAAACTCCTGCGTCACTCGCGCCGCTGTTCCCGGCAAATCGTTCTTGTCGCATTCGTCGCACGGACGATACTCCAGGCTCCGGTGAATCTCGTTCTCCAGCCGCCGCGCCAGCGACGACACCAGCTCCGAGGTGTACTCGGTCAGTTGATTGGAATGAATCGGGTCCTTGTCGTAAAATCCGGGGAACACCAGCCGCAGCAAATCCCGCGTGATCTCCACCACCGCGTCCCGCGACGGCAGGTTCACCCCGTCCAGATGATTGATCCCGCCGTACTTGTGGAACGAATCAACCAGCCCATCGACAATCAGCGCCAGCTTCTTTGCCATAACGCATCCAATCTACCCGCGAACCTCTCCCTTTTCACCTCAATAATTGGCTCCTTTTACCCCTCCCGCCCACCTGAATTGGCTTTGTTTTGGTGCTTTTTTGCAAAACAAAGCCAATTGAAAATTGGGAGAAAATTAGGCGCAAGTATCTGTCCCTCAACCATATCAAATCGCGCTCCCCTCGAAAAACATTGGCTTTGTTTTTCCCAATTTAATATTTCGCGCAGCCGTCTGTCTTGAGCCCATCATTCGGACCGGTAGGGCGAGCGTCCCGCTTGCCGTCGTTTCCCCCTTTGGAGTGCGGCGACTTGCCCGCCCCGATTCCGAGTCGGGGTCGCCGCTTTGCCGTTGGCCGCCTCCCCTCTCCTTTTGACGCGAGCCGCCGACTATCTGTGGGCATAGCAAAGCGCCCTCCGCCCGGAGCCGAATCTTCTCCCATTGAGGAAGTCCCATATAGAGACGGATTTTTACCGGAAGCCCCTGCCCGGCATCATCCTCAAGCCACCACAGTCTTTCGCCAGCCCGCAATCGACTGCGTGAGTATTTGCGGATGTACTCCATTTTCTTCTCTGGCGACAGTTGGGCGAAATCATCGTAGGAAATGTCCATCTTCGTGAATAGAGACGAGTCCCTGTCCATCTCCAACACGAATCGCGGAGCGTGTGAAATCCGAACGTGCGTGATTCTTTCCTCGTATCGACCCCACTTCACGGACGGCATCCCGCCCATTTTGCCGAAGATGATGTAGATGTGCTTCACGTCCGCGTCGCGCATCCCCTCGAAAACGCTATTGCCAACCGTGAGCCATGAATCTTTGTTGACAGTCTTGACCTCGACACCGAACCCGTTGGCGCGAATGTCTGGGAAGGCGTGAGGGTGAAAAGTGGGGTTGATTTCGATGCTCTCGCCCTTGGCGACGGAAACGAGCACTTCCTTGACTCGCTTCTCAAATGCTTCCGGGGATTGGCAGGATGGGTCTTGAACGTCCTTCCCCAGTTGCGCCACGGCCTTGTCCAGCAATGCCTCGAATTGCTCGGTGGTCACGCGAGACAGTCTCGTGCCGCCTTCGCAATATGCCAAGCCAAAACCGGCGGCACGGCGTTGCCCACTTGCCGCTCGATTTTTCCAGAGGCCTTTTGGCGGAGGACATTATGGCGATCTTTGGAGTTTTGTTGCGGGATGATATTCTAAAGAAAAAGAACTCGCCGGTCGCGGACGTTGATAAAACGCCAGCCGGATAAATCAGCCCGACTGTGGACACTCTGAGTAGGCGACGCCGCTCCGAAGTCATGGCAAAAGTCCGCTCGCGGGACAATGCCAGCTCCCCCTCAACAGGGAGAAGTACAACGACGTGGCTTTTTTCTTCCTCAAATATCACAACGTGTTTTGTCCCCAAACCCGCGACCTGTTTTCAGCCGGTAGCGTGGCCGGGAAGGAGCGCGGCGGGAATTACATTCTCCGGGCGCTGCAAAAAATCCAGAAAGAGATGGTCAAGGCGGCAGCCGAGCTTGAAGATTCGCTTTTCGTGGAGTATTGGAAGAAACACGTTCCGCCAGAAAAGCGGATAAAGGAATGGCTCAAACGGGCGGATGGCTTCGCGCAAGGCTGGACACCTTCGGAGGAGCTTTTCAAAGGAAGCGGTCAGACGCCCCCCGCAGACCTTTTCAAATCTGGCTAGTTATCTGGATAAGTCCCGTCGCAAAGGGTCAGGGTGAGGGTTCCTCCTTCCGCCCGCCATTCGTGTCCATCTTTCACGCGCCAACTCTACCCCACAATAAAAATAAATAAAACGGACAGCTACTTTAAGTGCTTGTCTGAATTATTGCAGGCACGTCCGCCTTTACCCCGATCCCGTCGTTCGCCGTGGATCCCGATTTCGAGATCGGGACTCCGAGATCCGCCCTGACTCCGAGGTTGGGGCCGGGCGCGCCGTACATCGTCCCGAATTGTAGGGCAAGCGCTCCGCTTGCCGTCGTTCCCCCTTTGGACTGCGGCGACTCGTCGCCGCTTTGCCGTTGGCTGCGTCCCCTCTCCCCCTTTGAGGGGGAACCGAGCCTTCGAGGAGCACCCTCGCCGTGCTGGCTGTATCCCCTCTCCCTGTTGAGGGGAACCGAGTCTTCGAGGAGCGACCTCGCAGTGCCTTGGTCGCAAAGGGTCAGGGTGAGGGTTTCCCTGTCCGCCCCCCATCCGCGTCGTGCTTCGCGCCATCCGCGCCTTCTTCGTGGGCTTCGTGTTCATCCCCCACGTCGTACTTCGTGGCATTCGTGTCTTCTTCGTGGCCTTCGTGTCCATCTTTCACGCGTCAACTCTATCCCACAATAAAATGAACAATACCGACAACTACTTTTAGGTGCTTGTCTGAATTATTGCAGTGACGGCTGCCTTTACCCCGATTCCTCGCTGTGCGCGAGCCGAGTCTGACGAGACGCCGCTCCGTTCCTTCGCGGCAATCTCCCGACCCCGCACATCAATCGACCGAAGGTCTCCAGCTTTATGTGGCTTTCAGGGCTCCCGTCGTGCCGTTCCTTGTAGCCGCCCCGTTTATCCCGACCCGAGGTCGGGGCTCTGTCGGGGCGTGCCGCGTCGTTTGGAGGGCCACTGCCTGCCCAGAATCTTTCCCCCGACCCTCGGGCGACTCGCAGATAGATCATCCAAGGTTCCACACGCTGGGACTCCGCGCGGCAACTCCTCACCTCTCGTTTGCCGGCAACGTCCGCTCAGGTGAAGAAACGGGGTCAGTTCTCATCCAAAACAACTGACGGCCTTCCGCAGGGTAATGCTGCGGCACCGACGCGATTCCGAACGGAACCGCACAACCTGCGCGGCGACTTCGCCGGTGAAATGCAGCCCAAGCCCTTTACACGAATCTCCCGATTTCACCCGAATCATTCTCGCCCCCTGCCTTCACCTTGGTCATTGTGCCTCAGCGGCTACCGCAGTATAATTCCACCGATGACGTATCAACCATCCCAATCGGCGACGGCCAAACCTGCCGCGTTCCGCCATCGGCTCGGACTCCTGGCCGTCCAACTCATCGGGGCGCAGGTTCTGTACCTCATGTTGGGGCTCTACCTGCTGCACAGCGGTTTCACTGCTCCCACAAATCCGCCATCGCGAGCGCCGTTTACCATCGGCGCATTCGCGTTCGGCATCCTGGGCGTGATCGCGTCCTTCCCCGCCGTCAAGATGTTCGCGCGACGACAACCTCCCGGCACCACCTTCCCCGCACTCGCTGCCGAACTTCAGAGACGGTTCCTCATCGGATTCGCCTTTTCGGAAATCGCTTCCCTGGCCGGGTTGCTCATCTTTTTTTTCTTCGCCGACATCACGACTTTGATTGTCCTGGTCGGCGTGGCCTGCGTCTCCATCGCCGCCCACTACCGGCGGGCGCGGAAGATCGTGGACGACTTCGAGCGGACACCGCTCTGACGCGACGCCAGAAAACGCGGACTCATACAAACTGCGCCGCGACTTCGTCGGCGAAGAGAATCCCGCGCTTGGTGGGCTGAAGCCGGTCGTGACTCCACTGGACCAAATCGGCGGACAGCAACTCGGCAATCTGTTTGTCCCAGCGGCCTTTCACCAACTCGGCGGGGACGCCGGCGTTCATGCGCATCCCGAACGCCGCGCGCTCGGCGGCCCGCAACTCGGGCGTAAGCGGTTCTTCATAGGCCAGCGCCCGCTCGCCCTTGCGCATCGCGGCGATGTAGCGGTCTGTGTCCGGCGCGTTTTGCCAGCGTTTGTCGCCAATGGTCGAACAGGCGCTCGGGCCGAGGCCGATGTAATCTTTGCCCTCCCAGTACGCAATGTTCTGCGCGCATTCGCGATTCGGCCTCGCGAAATTGCTGATCTCGTATTGACGATAGCCCGCCGCCGCCAACATCTCGATGCCGGTCTCGTACATTGCCAGTTCCACTTCTTCATCGGGCTTGATCAATCCCTGCTGCAGCAACGACCAGAATGGTGTGTCCTCTTCCAAAATCAGGCAATACGTCGAGAGATGCTCCGGCTCAAGCTGGATGGCCTTGGCCAACGTCCGTTTCCAATGTTCCATCGTCTGGCCCGGCAACCCGAACATCAGGTCGAGATTGATATTCTGAAAACCAGCCTCGCGCAGTCTGTCGTATGACTTGACGGCGCCCGTCACCGAATGCACGCGCCCAATCTTGTCCAACAACTCATCATCGAGCGCCTGGACACCCATTGATATGCGATTGACGCCAAACTCACGGAACAATTTCGCCTTCTCACTCGAAACCGTTGACGGATTGCATTCGATGGTCCACTCACTGACCTGCCCCAAGGGAACCTTGCTCGTGAGTCCTTCCAATACGCGCCGCATCAGCGGCGTGGGCAACAAGCTCGGCGTGCCGCCACCAAAAAAGATGGTCTTGGGTTGTAGCCGCGAAACCCTTTCGCGGTCCTGTCGCCCATTCCACGGTTGTAGCCGCGGAGCCGAGTCTGCGAGACCCGAGCCTTCTGTGCTTGGCTCGGAAACGTTTTCGCGGTCCGCCGCCCCACCGCGAATGAGATTCGCGGCCACAAGATCGAGTTCCAGCAGCAGCGCGTCAACATAATCCTCCATCTTCGCGGCGCTGCCCGCCTCCGAGTAAAACGCGCAGTAATTGCACTTCGCCGCGCAAAACGGCACGTGGATGTACAGGTGCTCGACTTTGGCCGCTTGAGTTCCCATACTTCTCACGCAACCATAGCCTTGTACATGACGGCAGACAAACCCCAAATCATCCTCGCCAGCGCGTCACCGCGGCGCGAGCGGCTGCTGCGCGAGTTGGGGTTGCGCTTCATTGTTGTGTGCCCGGACGGCATCGAGGAACTGGATGGCGGCGCGGCGCCCGACGTGGTGGCCATGCAGAACGCCCAACGCAAGGCCCGCGCGGTGGCGGGCCGGCATCCCCACTCGATGGTTATCGGCGCGGACACCATCGTCGTGCTCGACGGCAGAATTTTTGGCAAACCGCGCAACCGCGAGGACGCCTGCCGCATGCTCGGCCAGCTCGCGGGACGCCGTCACGAGGTCATTACGGGCGTCTGTCTCGTGCATCGCTCGCTCGATACGGAATTGGTCTTCGCCGACACCACCCGCGTGTGGATGCGCAGACTGGAACCCGCGCAGATCGCCGAGTACCACAACAAGATTGACCCGCTCGATAAAGCGGGGGCGTACGCCATCCAGGAGCACGGCGAAGGCATCGTCGAACGCATCGAGGGCAGCTACAACAACGTCATGGGACTCCCGGTCGAGCGGCTTCGGGCAACGCTTGAGCGGCTGGGCATACTGGGATTGGGCGACAGATAAGCGACGATCGTCAACCGCTCACGCGATCTGCTTCAGCGACGAACGAGTGTACTGACCATACGGATCCATATGAAGTCCTTCTGGATTCTTTCCGGTTGTGGAACGCGTTCAAAGCATTCGTTTGACACTCAACTGCTGGAATTAAGACTTGACAACCAATCATGTGAAGCATAGGAGGGCTACGCTGTTTGTGCAGGTGTCGGGATGTTACTTGGAGTTAACATTAACCATACGTCGCGCAACCGTAAGGAACCCCTCCACGCCATGAAATTCACCCCGCAGAGTTCGTTCACGCGAAAGTTGTTTCCAATCCTCGTCGGCGCATCCGCGCTGGTCTTTGCCGTTTTACAGGTTGGCGCCACCATCGGCACTTCGCTGCAGATGCAACTGGGCAACCCCAGCAGCGCCACCGCCAACGCCACCAACCACCACCATTACCTGATTCAGCGCACGGTCGAGGCGATTGATTATAGCGATACCAACGGCTGTCCCAACTGGGCAAGCTGGGACTTGACTTCGAGCGATGTAGGCTCAAGCGGGCGCGGAGATTTCCACACCGATACCAACCTGCCGTCGGGCTTTTACGAGGTCACAACGGGTGACTATACTGGCTCCGGTTACGATCGCGGTCACATGTGCCCGTCCGCTGATCGCACCGATAACCAAACGGACAATTCGCTGGTGTTTTACATGTCAAACATCATCCCGCAGACGGCCGACAACAATGAGGGTCCGTGGGAGAGTTTTGAGAGCTATTGCCGCACTTTGGCAGCAGCAGGCGATGAATTACTGATCACTTGCGGGCCCAGCACCTTCACCGGTTCCCGGATCAAGAGCGGGAAGGTTGCCATTCCTGGATACACATGGAAGATCGTCGTCGTGGTTCCTAAGGGCAGCGGTACTGCCCTCAGCCGCATCACCAGCACGAACCGTGTGATCGCCGTGAAGATGCCGAATATCGCAGGCATCAAGAGTGTCAATTGGACAAATTACATCACCTCAGCCAACCAGATCCAAACCGATACGGGATACACTTTCTTCTCGGCCCTGTCCTCAAGCGTCGCCGCGAAGCTGCGAGCCAAAGTGGACGGCCAGAGCGCGTCTGCCTCCAGCGCCAGCAGCGTCTCGACGGCCAGCGATGTAGTCGAAGAAAGCGTTAAAGTTGACGGCCAGAGCGCGGTTGCCTCCGACAGCAGCAGCGTCTCGACGGCCAGCACCACGCCTTTGGCTTCCGGACAAACTCGGACGCTCCGTATCGTTGAGTACAACATTGACTGCGACACTGGCACAATCACTCCCCTGCCGGGTCTGATTGCTCCCAGCAGCGGCAATGTGACGAACGGTGGCGTGCTCGAAGGGATTGGTGAAGAGATTATCAACGGCGATCCGGCACAGCCAATCGATGTTCTCGCGTTGAATGAGACGACCAGTAACACGAGCACCGTCCAGCCGATCGTGAACGCCTTGAATGCCTTCTACGCGTACCATACCAACCCGGCCGGCTATGCGATGAGCACCTATCAGGCAACGGAAAGCGGCGGCAGCCCCAGCACCGGAAACGGCCCCAACGCCATGGTCTACAACACCAATACGTTGCAACTAATCGCCTCCGTCCCGGTGGATCCGCCTGGCGGCACCAGCCAACTGGGTTCCAGCAGTGGCATGTATCGCGAGGCGATGCGGTACGAGTTCGCGCCGGCCGGTGTAACGGCAGGAACGAATAATGAGTTTTATGTCTATGTGAGCCACTACAAAGCGAGCTCGGGTTCGCAAAATGACCAGTACCGCCTGGGCGAAGCCAAAATCATCCGCAATAACGAATCGACCAACTGTCCCGCCAACGCCCGGGTGCTTTACGTCGGCGATTACAACCCCGACGATAACAGCGTCGAACCCGGCTACCAGACCATCTGCTCCAACAGCGCGCCTGATGGCGTGAAACAGGGCCAGGGAGTCGACCCTCTCAACATTCTTTGGGGTACGTACACATCCGCGGCGACCAACATCAATTGGGGCTCCAGTACGACCAGTACATCGATCTTGTTCATGCTCAGCGACGCGTCCACGGCTATCAAATACCGGGACGATCTTCAGATAATGACGAGCAACGTCTATTACGACGTGGCAGGCGGCCTCCAGTACGTTCAGAGATCGTACCACTCGTTCGGCAACAATGGCTCGTTCACTTACGGTAGCTCTGTGGCTGCCAGCGGTAATACCGCCCTGAACGATCTGGACCCGACTCTGACGAATCTTTACAAACTCAGCGCCTCGACACTGTTAGCGGACCTTACCACCGCCAGCGATCACCTGCCCACTGTGGCGGATTACACCATTCCAATCGGCAGCAGCGGGTCGACGCCTTCGATCACCAGCTTCTCGCCCACCAGTGGCGCGGTTGGCACGAACGTGGTTATCACGGGCTCAGCCTTTACCGGAGCAACCGCGGTGAAGTTCAATGGCACTGCGGCAACCTCATTCACGGTGAACTCTGATACTCAGATCACGGCTACCGTGTCCACAGGCGCTACCTCCGGCACGATTAGTGTCACTACGGCAAACGGCACCGGGACCAGCTCGACCAGTTTCACCGTGACTTCCAGCTCGGGAGGCACACTAAACATCAGCCAGGTTTACGGTGGCGGCGGCAACAGCGGGGCCACTTATAAGAACGACTTCATCGAGCTCTACAACGCGAGCTCGGCGACTATCGACCTGAGCACCTACGCCGTCCAGTACGCCAGCGCGTCAGGCAGCAGCTGGTCGGAGACGACTCTGAGCGGCACGATCCAGTCTGGCCACTATTACCTGATCCAGGAAGCTGCGGGGAGCGGTGGCACCTCGAACCTGCCGACCGCTGAAGCCACCGGCACCATTAACATGTCGGCTACCGCCGGCAAGGTCGCTTTGACAAAAACGCAGACTCTGCTGACTGTAGATAATCCAGTGAGCAACACCAACGTCGTGGACTTCGTCGGCTACGGCTCGGCAGATGCTTATGAAGGTTCGGGCGCCGCGCCTGCTCCTTCAAGCACGACGTCTGACCTGCGCGCCGGCAACGGAGCGACGAATACGTATAACAACGCGTCCGACTTCAGCACCGGCACGCCTAATCCGCGTAATTAGCAAACACTCGAATATTCCGTCCGGGTCGCGTGCCCAGCACGCGACCCGGGCTGTTCGCGGTGCAACATCTGCCGCCAAATCGAAAAGCAGCCCCTCGGAACCCGCGCGCGCTTCCGGCGCGCGGCAGTTCATCACGCCCGGTTCTGATCATCAGCATATTCTTCGCGGGCGTGATGGTAGCAGCGTGGTTTTGGCGGGCTGGCTTGCCTGAGAACAAACCGGCGCCCATACTTCACAAAGCGGGTTCCAGCGCACGGGACATCCACGCCTTGGCGGAGGTTCCAGAAAAACGAACCGTGCGCGGTTCCACCCCGAACGCGCGCATGGGCACTTCGACATCTGCGCTCGACCGGGCCTTGCAGGAGCCAGATCCCATTACACGGTCGATGGAGTTCGGACGGCTTCTCCGCGAGCTGTTCGACCAGGATCCAGAAGCCGCGCTGGCCTATGTGAGAGAAATCCCTCAGCCGTCAGCCTACACACAAGGGTTGCTGTTTGTCCTTCAAGGTTTGGGCAAAACCGATCCGGAACGCACCCTCGCTCTCGCGCGCGACATGGTAAGGAGCCGCGAAGACCAGGTCGTTTACAGCGCGCTCTTCGATCAGATGGCCGGCCGCGACCTGGAAAGCGCCGGGCGTTATCTGGACCTGGTCCCAGCGGGCGAAAGTCGCGACTACGCCATCCGCGCGCTGGCTGCAAGCTCGGCCAACCGTGACCTGGAATCCGCGATCAACTGGGCGCGCAACCTGGCCGACGCGCAGGACCGGACCGCGGCGGTGGAGACCACGCTTATGAGTCTCGCGACGCAGGATCCCCAGCGCGCCATCGACCTGGCCCAACAATTCCTCAGCGGCGATGCCCTTGATCGCGCCCTGGGCAGGAGCTTGACAATATTGACGGCCAGCGACCCGCAAGCCGCAAGCCAGCTTGTCGGCCAGTTGCCTCCGGGAACCTTGCAAACGCATGCGGCCCTGGACGTCGCCCGCGCCCTCGCCGCGCAAGACCCGGAAGCCGCCCTCTCGTGGGTCAGCACCTTGCCCGACGGTGAGCCGCAGCAACTGGCGCTCCACAACGTGCTCGATCTCTGGAGCGCTCAGAACCCGGAAGCGGCCGGCCAATTCGTGTCCCAACTGCCGCCAGGCGCTGGGCAGGATGCCGCCGCCGGACATTTGGCGCAGGACATGGCGGCGACCGATCCGCTCGCGGCAATCCACTGGGCGGAGGGCCTGGAGGTTGATTCCGCTTGGAACGAGGCCATGGTCGGCATCGCTTCGGCCTGGGCGCGGACGGAACCTGAAGCAGCGACACGATGGGCGGGCAATTTGGCGGCGGACAACCCGGTGCGGGCGGAAGCCATGAAGGGCGCACTCTCTTACTGGCTGCTGGAAGACGCGAGCGCGGCCGGCAGATTCGTGCAGACCTTGCCGGAGGTCGACCAAGCTGACGCTATCGAATCGGTAGCTCCAACTCTGGCGCAAAATAATGTGGCGGACGCACTCGATTGGGCGCAAGGGCTCCCGAATGCAAACGCCCGCCAGATTGCCTTGCGGGAAGTGGTTTGCCGATGGGCAGACAACCAACCGGAAGTAGCCGCCCGCTGGGTGTTGGCTGAGCCGGAAGGCACAATGCGCGTGGAGCACATTCGAATCGTGACGACACAATGGCTGGCCGAGAATCCGGAGGACGCCACTCGTTGGATGCAAACGCTGCGAGCGGGACCAGCCCGCGATGCCGCAGTGGACTTGGTCGCAAACGAATTGGCTTCGCAGAATCCGGCGCAAGCGGTGGTTGGGCCGAATCCATAGGCGCGCCCGAACGGCGCAACACCCGCTTGGAGGATGTTGCAGCGGCGTGGCTCAGACCGATCCTTCCGTTGCGCGAACCTTATACTGTGTAAAAACTCATTTGTCGCAGTCATCTTGAGGCTTATGAGAATGGCGTGCGCTTACGGCTTTCAGAATCGTCTGGCTTCAGCTGAAGACGTACTCTTGGCTGTAGGCTGGAACTTGCGTGCTGGAATCAGGAAAGTCACACACGGATCAGCACAGCGAAGGCATCGTCGAACGCATCGAGGGCAGCTACAACAACGTCATGGGACTGCCAACCGAACGCCTGCAGGCGACCCTCGAACGTCTCGGCATGCTTTGACGGCGCCGAGTGTCAACGCCAACACCCGCGTCAGATGTGCAGGATGACCTGTTCCTTCGGGAAGCGGACCTTTTTGAGCGTGGCGTATTTGTCGCCCGCAGCCCGATAGCCCGCGGCGGCAACGACAATGGCGCTCAATCCCAATTTGTCCAAACCGAGGATTTCGTTGTACTTCCCGGGCTCGATGCCTTCCATCGGGCACGCATCGATGCCCAACAACGCGGCGCTCGTCAGGAAGTTGCCGACGGCGATGTATACCTGCCGCTCGACCCAGGCCTTCCGCGTGGCGTCGTCCATGCCCTTGACGAGGCTGCCGACCATCATGTCGCGGTATTCCCCGAGCGATTCGAGGGGAACATTGCGCACTTCCGCGGTCCGTTTGAGAAACGCGTCGATCTCGGCTTCGCCAAGATTCATCTTGATCGCGAACACAACCAGATGCGAGCAATCCGCCGGCTGGCGCTGCCCCCACGAGACGGGAACCAGCTTTTCTTTCACCGCTGGATCGGTGACGACAATGACTTTCCAAGGTTGCAGCCCGAAGGACGAAGGCGTCAGCACGAGCGCCTCCTCCAGCACCGCCCAGTCTTCGGCGCTGATCTTGCGCTGCGGGTCAAATCGTTTGGTGGCGTACCGCCAGTGGAGTTGATTGACGAGTTGCTCGCGGTGAATGGTGTTCATGGTTGCTCGGCTTCCTCGATTTCAAGGGTTGATTTCACGGTCGATTCCGAAGGCGTTGACGATCAGGGTCATTCACGATTTCCGACGTGTCGCGGCGCGTCGTCAAACAGCATACGCGAGTTGATGGTGCAACACAATCTGCTATCATGATGACAACTATGGATCGAATGGCGGACCGCGAAAGCTTGCCCATTGAAATCGCGCTGTTGCTGTCGTTACTATTACACGCGATGGGCTATTGCACTATGCAATACGGCGCGCAGTTGCCGTGGCTGTCCTCCTTGGCGAAATGGGTGCAGGTGATCCATGCACAGCCGAGCGCGGCGCATCCGCAGGTGCAGACCATCACCTTCGTGGAAGTGAACGAGCCGCGCGCTCAAAACCAACCGGACCGGGGCAAACAATCCCAGCAGTTCATGGAAACCGACGCCTCGCAGGTCACGGGCGAAAAACCGAAAAACGCCCGGTACTACTCCGACAAGTCCACCGTGGCCGCCAATCCGAATAATGCCAGCGGCAAAGTGGGTGACACCCCGTATCTGGACGGCAAAGAGACGAAGTACAAAGACAAGCAGGCGATGAGCACCGTGGACGTGCCCACGCAATCGGGAGTTTCGGCCCCGCTCGTCGTGCAGGCCGGCGCGCCGGGATCCCCGACTCGCCTCGCTCAGCCGTCCATGCCCTCGGCTTCCAAGCCCGCTCCGACACCGCCCCAGCCGCAACCGCAATCTTCAGCCCAACCCCAGGAGACTCCGGCGGTCGGGTTGAAAATCGTGGAAGAACAGAAAATGGCGATGGCGCCAAAACCGACAGCGACGCCGAACGTTGTGACCGGTTCGGACGTCCCCACACCGCTTGCGGTTGCCGAAGCGGGAGGCGGAGGCGCTCCTGCGCTTGCCAGCGAGCCGGGCGTGGCAGGCCGCGAAATCGTGGCGCGGAAGGCACGTCTTGTCGCCGCCGGCGTTTCGCGCGCGGGCGTGACCGCATTCAACGTCGAGGCGAGTCCATTCGGTGAGTATGACAAGAAAGTCATTAAAGCCGTTCAGAGCCGCTGGTACGCGCTCATCGATCGCTTCGGGATGTACGAGCGCGCGGGCGTGGTCACGGTCCACTTTGAACTTCTCGATGACGGGCAGGTGCGCAACTGGAAGGTTACAGACAACACGGCGGGACAGATTTTGTCGTTGTTTTGTGAGAAGGCTATCATAGACTCCGGTCCGTTCGATCCGTTGCCGGATAATCTGCGCGCGTTGGTTGGGAAGGAGCCGCGCGACGCCAGTTTCACCTTCTACTATTGATTAACAAGAGAGGAGCCTCATGCCGGAATGGTTTTTTCGGGGCGGAATCGCCATGTGGCCGCTGTTGGTGTGCTCGATAGCGGGCTTGGCTATCATTTTGGAACGCACTTGGGCGTTGCAACGCCGCCGCATCATCTCCCCGGAGTTGGCTGCCGCCATTGAACGGCGCCCGGTCACACCCGAGCAAACCGAGACGGTGCGCGTGCTCAGTGAATCCGACACGACCGTGTTGGGCAGGCTCGTGCAGGCGATGTTCGCCCACGCATCACTGCCGAAAACAGAAAACGTCGAGGCCATGCAGGCGCTGGCCCGCCAGATTGTTGGCCGGATGGAGCGCGGGCTGACCACGTTGTCGCTCATCGCCGAGCTCGGACCGCTGCTGGGACTACTGGGCACGGTCATCGGCATGGTGCAATTGTTCGAGGACGTGGCAAAGAAGGGACTCGGAGAGCCGGCGATGATTTCCCGCGGCATCTACGAGGCGTTGACCGCGACGATGACCGGCCTCAGCATCGCGATCCCGGCGCTGATCGCCTACATGTATTTGCGCCGCCGCATCGAGGTGCTGGTGCTGGAACTGGAACGGCACACCAACGAGTTGCTCACGCGCCTGTACCGCAATCCCTGATAGAAACCCGCCATGCGCATCTTCGATCCGGCCAAATCACAGCGCCCACCCACCATCCGCTTGATCAATCTCGTGGACGTGCTGTTTATCCTGCTCATTTTCTTCATCGCCACAACCACCTTTCGCGCGAACTCGCCGACGGCCGTGAAGCTCGTCCTCCCCGAAGCCAAGACCGCCGAGGAAGTCGGACGCGAAAAGGTCGAGCGCCTCTCGATTGCCGTCAGTCCCGACGAAACCATCTATCTCGACAACAAACCCATCGCGCTGAGCGCGCTGGAACAATCCCTGCGCCAGGCGAAAGAGAAGAACCCGAAGGTGCAAGTGCAGTTCTCCGCCGACAAAACGGTCACCTACGGCACGGTCGTGGAGATCGTGGATGCGGCGCGAGCCGCGGGCATTCCGGACATCACGGCCTTCACCAAAAAGTCGGCGCGGTAACCAATCCGCCGTAGAAAACAAGACGGGCGGCTGTGCCGAGCACAGCCGCCCGTTGAATTTGTAAACCCTAACCGATTACTTGCCGCCGAGGATCGAATCCTTGGCCGCCTTGGCAATGCGGAACTTCACCACCCGCTTGGCGGGAATCTGAATCTGCTCGCCCGTGGCCGGATTGCGGCCGATGCGGGCCTTGCGATTCACCAGCACGATCTTGCCGAGCCCGGGAATCGTGAACGAATTCTTCGCTTCCTTGTACGCCAACTTCACCAACTCTTCGATGAACAGACCCGCGCTCTTCTTCGACACGCCGGTCTTCTCTGCCAGACTTCCCAAAACTTGTGACTTCGTCATTTTTGCCATAAAGCTCCTTACTTGTTCTCCTTGGTTTAGGGTTCGGCGGATACTACAAAAGCGACGGAAACCTTGCAACTATTGATTTTTCAAGGGTTCGACTCTCTTGCCGCGGCCAAAAACGGGTTCGTGAGCCGCTCGTGGCCAATCGTAGTCACGGGTCCGTGCCCGGGAAACACGCGCACGTCATCCCCGAGCGGCAACAGCTTCTCTCGAATGGAACGTATCAACGTTTCGTAGTCGCCCCCCGGCAGATCCGCGCGCCCCACCGATCCGGCGAACAGCACATCGCCCACGAAAGCTGCACGCTCCTTTCGCTCGAAAAGCACCACGCTGCCGGGACAATGACCGGGACAATGAAAAATCTCAAACCGTAAACTGCCAACGTCCAATGGCTCGGCCTCTTCCAAAAAGAAATCTGGATGACTGGGTTCAATGTCCAGATCCAACCCGAAATACCGTGCCTGCGGAAGATTCAGCAGCGGCGCGCTCTCGCGGTGGATGCCGAATTTCGCCCCGGTCAACCGCAACAACTCCGCATTATCCAGAATGTGATCCCAGTGACCATGGGTGTTGACCAGGTAAGCAATCGGGGTGTTCCACTTTCGGGCTTGTTCGACAATCAGCCGCGAGGCTCCCTGCGGCGCGTCGATTACCAGCGCCGTGCCGTCTGGCCGGTCCGCAACCAGATACCCATTGGTCGCCACCGGGCCGGCTTCAAAAGTCTCGATAATCATTAATCATTCACCGTCGCGTGGCCGTGTCTGCGCCAGCCTCATTCGTCCTCATCCTCATCGTCTTCGTCTTCCCCGTCCTCTTCCTCCTCGTCGGCGTCCTCCTCATCGTCCAGCTTTTCGTCCGCGTCCAGGCTCTCCGCGTCCTCCGCATCGCTCAAATCGAAGCCGCACGTCGGACACCGCAGATTGTTCCGCTTCAACTCCTCCTGCTCGACGTCCACGTTGCAATTCGGGCACGTCACTTGTTCCATACTTGTTCCCCCCTTCCCACTACCGCTGCGCCAAAACAATAATTAAAAATCGCGCGCGCGCAAGCGCGATTTGCGCGGATGTTACTTCGCTGCCGGTGGGCGTAATTTCGTCAGAACAGCTTCGATCTGCTCCCGCTGCTGGGACGGACCACGCCACATTTCGAGGCACTTCTTGTAGGCCGCCACCGCTTCGTTCGTCCGTCCGTCCGCCGCGAGGAGCTGGCCCAGGAACAGGTACAAATGTGAGTCTTCCACATGCTCCGCCACCGTGCGTTGCAGCGCCTGGATCGCCGTCGCGCGGTCCCCCAGCCGCGCCGCCAACTGCCCTCGCAACAGCCACGCCTGCGCCGAGTGCGGCTGCTCGTCAAGCACCGCTTCCGTCTCCGCCACCGCTCCGTCGAGATTGCCCCCGGTTGCCTTGATCTGGGCCTGCATCAATCGCGCGTAAAAATACCGCGGATTGATCGCCAGCAGTTTTTCCGTGAGGCTCATCGCCCGTTGCTTGTCGCCCGCGTCGAGGTTGATAACGGCCAGGTTCATCCACGCCTCCGAAGGCCGCGGATGGATCGCGATGGCGTCTTCAAACAATGCTTTCGCGGTATCGACCGCCCCGAGGACCATCAGGAAATTCCCCACAGTCGTCACCACGCGGGCGCGGAGATAGGCATCGTTGCCAGCCGTCTCGTCCGCGAGTTTGTGCGCGTACGTCAGTACCGCTTTCACGTCCGTCACGTGTACGGCCTTGAGGTCCTTCAATTGCTTGTCGGCTCGCAATTCTGCCCAGCAACTCTGGTGCACGAAGATGCACGCGGCATGGTCGAAATACAGCAGGTCCCACACTCGGCTGTTCACCAGGTATTGCAGTAATGGACGGTCGTCCGCTGTCCCGTACTGCAGGAACGCCACCGATACCGACCGCTCGCGCATCCATTTTTCCCATTCCGACGGGTCGTACATCGCCCGGCGGTACCGGTCCACAAATTCCCGGCCATACAGATTCGCGCGCCCGTCGCAGAACGGACGCCACTGCGGATAACCTGTCCAGATCAGCGGCCCGCCGGACAGGAACGTATTGAATACATTCAACCCCCCCGGCAGTTTCATCATCACCGACAGCGCCCGCACCGGCACGACCGATTCGTCCACGCCCACGCCGAACTTGGCCGGCCGGCTCTCCGCAATCGCCCAGCGGTTCGTGACCACGACAAAAATCAAGAACGCCGCCGTGATGCCCGCCACGATTCCCGCCGTCGCCTCGCCCCAATCCGAGCGCTTCTTCCCGGCGAATCTCTCCCGCAACACCGCAAGCCCGTGCGCCAGAATCGGCGCGGTCACCACCGCGTACAGCGCCGTGAACCGGTTCGCGTCCAGCGCCAGCGCGCTCATCGCCGCCACCACCAGCGCGTGCGCCCAGGGGAATTCGCGACGCTTGATCGCCAACACGGCCACGAGCACCGCCGGGTTCAACCAGAACAACCACCAAAACACCCGCAGCGCCCAGTTCGGTTCCGTCACCAACAACTCCCGCGTCGGCTGCCACTCGCCAATCGCACCCGAGGGGCTCGAGCTTCTCGTCTGCTCGATCGCGTGTTGGACGAGACGGATGCCAAATGGATTCACCAGACACGCCGCGCACGCCAACGCGAGCGCGCCGACGATCAACCCCAGACAACGCCACTCTTTCCGCAGGGCAAACTCGATCCCCTGAACCAGACCGTACATGGCCATGAGCCCGATCCCCAACAGAAACGATCCGTGGACGTTCACCCACACCAACTCCAGCACCGGCAGCCACAGGAGCGCGTACGGTTTACCCCGATGCGCGGTCTCCAGCAGGGCAATCGTCAGGGCCGCGAACAACAGCATCACGACATCCGGTCGAACATCGAGCCGCGCACGCGAGGCCACGAACGCCGCCATCATTGCGACCGCCGCCAGCGATACTCCCGCCCCGTTGCGCTGACACGTACGAAACACCACCAACCCGGCCAGGAATACGACGATGGCTTTGCCCACCACCAGTTCGTGGAATCCGCCCCATGAATACAGGACGTAGATGCCGACCTGAAACAGCCATTCCCAGTCGAGCCACTCTTTCCCGTTCACCGTCGCCGAAAATGGGTCGGCGTGCGGGACCGCGCCGTGCGCGATGATCCACTCGCCCGTTTTCAGATGCCAAAACGTGTCGGACTCGGAAATCTTCTCGAGCGCCAGGAAGAACGGAAATGCGACGGCCAACACAATGACAATCGCAGCAACGATTTTGAGAGCTTTCCCGTGCATGTGAGCCCGGCATTGTCGCCAACCTCTCGCCGTATTTCCAGCCCGATTCCGGGGTTAATGCGCCAATCCCTGACCGGGAGACGCGGACGGTATGTTGGCTGACGGATTCCGATTGGCTTTGGCGGCAAGCAGGCGCGACAACGCTTCACGGAGCGTCGTGTCGTCGGAGTCGACCTTGATGGCCGCGCGGATTTTTTCGATGGCGGCATCGAGATTCCCCTGCTTCTCGTACAGTGCGGCGCAATTGTAATAAGCCGACAGGTTTTTCGGATCGAGCTCGATCAATCGCCCGAACAGGACGATGGCCTTGTCCAGTTCGCCGAGATTGGTCCAAATCGTCGCCAAATGGAGGATGATCGCGTCGTTCTTCGGATCGAGCTCGATCGCCTTCTCGAATTTCGCCGCCGCTTCGCGGTACCGCCCCAGATTATTGAGCGCCGCGCCGAGGTTCACATAGGCCAGTTGATTGCTGGGATCAAGGTCCGCCGCCTTCTGGAGAGGCTCCAAGGCCTCCTCGTACTTCTTCATGTTGATCAGCGAGTTGCCCCAGTTGAGGTACACCATGCTATTGTGTGAATCGATCTTTTCGGCGCCCGTGAGTTCATCAATGGCCTCCTGGTACCGCCCCAGCTTGTCCAGCACGTAGGCGAGGTTGATGACGACGCTGATATTGAGCGGGTCATACGCCGCCGCGCGGTGAAATTGGTCCAGCGCCAACTCCAATTTGCCATCCTTGACGAACTGGATGCCGCGGCCCTGATACAGAACAGCGCGGGCGGGGTCGCGTTCGCTGACGGGTTGGTCATTCTTCAGCAGATCAGCGTCGGGCTTCGCGGGCGGTTCGTAAAGCGCCGCCACGAACAACATCAATACCAGCGCGCCTGCCATCCCGTTTGCGGCGCGCTGGAATCTGCAAGTTCTGCTTCCCGACAGGCATGGTTGTGGACCACTCATTTGCTCTGGCAAATCTAACAGACTCGCGCTATTTTTCGAGCCGGATCGGTCCGGGCGAGTCGTCGGTCGAGGCAGGCGAGATGAACCTGAGTTTCGGTTACAATACAAACGGGTTTGCCCAACACAAACTCGAAGATGCGCTGGAGATCATCGCCGACTGCGGCTATCGCGGCGTCGCGCTGACGTTGGATAACTATCACTGCAACCCGTTCACCGTCGAGCCCCCCGATCTCAACCGACTCCGCCAGGTCCTGGACAAACTGCAACTCCGCGTGGTGATCGAAACCGGCGCGCGCTACCTCCTCAATCCACAGCGGGAACGTTATCCCACGCTCGTCAGCAGTGAAGGACGGCAAATCCGCCTCGAATTCCTGCGGCGCGCGGTCGACATCGCCGCCGAACTCCACGCCGAATGCGTCAGCTTCTGGTCGGGAGCGCCTGACCCGGAAGTTCCCGAGCATCAGGCGTGGGACTGGCTGGTCACGGGCTGTCTGCAACTCGCCGAGCATTCCAAACGCCACGGCGTGCAACTCGCCTTCGAGCCCGAGCCGGGAATGCTCGTCGACGACATGGCCAAATTCGAGGTCCTCAAGAAACATATCACCAGCGCCCGGTTCGGCCTGACGATGGACATCGGCCACGTCTTCTGCACCGAGACCGCGCCATTCCGTCAGGTCTATGGCAAATTCGCCAACCTCATCCGCAACGTCCACATCGAAGACATTCGCGACCGCAAGCACGAGCATCTCATGTTCGGTGAGGGCGAACTGGATTTCGTCGCCATCCTCCGTGTGCTCAACGACAACAAGTACAATGGCCTCATTAATGTCGAACTCCCCCGCCACAGCCATCGCGCCGCGGAGGTCGCCCGCGCTTCCATCGAATTCCTGAACGCGATGGGCGAAAAAATCCCGCCGCCGACTTCACACGCCGTGCCGAAATCTGCTCCGTCCGCCACTCACTGACTGTCGACCGGACCACCGCCTGTTGGGTGTGCGATAGAATTCTCTTGTCTGACGCACGACTCCGGTTATATTGTGCTTCAGCTTATTCGGAGGCATTATTATGAAGATTGCGCATCTTGCTGTTCTGTCAGCCATTGCTACCGTCGTCCTCAATGCATCCTCGGTCTTTGCCGCCCCGAGCGAATCCGTCGAATCCGCTGGCGCGTCTACCGCGTACCAGAAGGTCGATGCGATGTTTGGTGAGCAGATGGTGGCCTGTCGGCTCCAGGTCATCGGCCTGACCGCCCAGCAGGCGCGCGCGCGCCTCTCGCAGCTCAGCGACCAACAACTCGGCCAACTGGCCGCCCAAGCCGACATGATTCAGGCCGGTGGCACAATTCAACACGACGAGGACTTGAACAAACTCGGCCCCTTGGGTTGTATGTGGCACCAGCTCACCGTCTTCGCCACGAATGTGTACCGCTTGGTTTTCTGTTGGGCCGACCTGAAGTAACGCAAACGCAATTCCCGTACGGCCTGTCCCGAAGTTTTTCGGAACAGGCCGTTTCTGTTATAGTGCCGACGTGAAACCGAGCGCGGCCCCCTTCGCCGAGAACCGGCTGCTGTTCGGGCGCGACGACACATCATCCATCGTCGGCGCCGAACCCGCAGGTGATTCGCAAATCACCGTCTTCCGCAGGCTCGACGGCGCACTGGCCACCGAAACGCAGCCGCTCCAACCGTTCCTCTGGCTCACCGAGCAGGTCTACTTGCAAGGTTTCGATCGCAAGGTCGAGTACCTGCCGCTGGAAGGTCATGGCGCCTTCAAGTTCCTGGCAAAATTCCAGTCGTGGACGGATTTTCAGCAGGCTCGGAAGTTCCTCGGCGCCACCCCGTGCTTCGCCGTCAACGACCCCGTGCAACAGTATCTCATGGCGACCGGCCGCACGTTGTTCAAGGGGTTGAGCTTCGATCAGATCAACCGCCTCCAATTGGCGGTCGCGACCGCCGCCGACAACACGTTGCAAGCCGTGCAGCTTTGCGACAACCGGGGCTGGCAACTGGAACTCACCGGAACGGAAGCACAGATTCTCAAGAAATTCGTCGAGACGATCCGCGAACGCGACCCCGATGTGCTGGAAGGCCACGATATCTTTCGCGCGGCGTTGACGCAGCTCTCGGCGCGCGCCCGCGCCGCTCGCGTGCCGTTGAAACTCGGACGCGACGGCTCCGCGCTCCGCTCGCGGCAATCGCGCGTGCAAATCGCCGAGCGCACGATCCAGTACCCGAAACATGAAATCCACGGGCGTCACGTCGTCGACACATTCCTGCTCGCGGTGTTCTACGATGTCTCGACGCGCGAACTGGAAGGCTTCGAACTCACCGAGGTCGCCGCGCATTTCGGCGTGAAGGAATCAGGCGCGGAGGCCGTGCGGCGGATCAGCGACCTGCTCAGCCCGAGCTACTTCGTCCAGGCCCAGGTCTTCCCGTACAGCTATCAGGATGTCGTCGTGCGCGGCAACGCGACGAAGATCGACGCGCTCTTTCTGCGCGAATACCTGCACCAGCGCCACACCATCCCGCAGTTCGGCGAGCCGCGCCCGTTTGCGGGCGGTTACACGGACGTGTTTCACGAAGGCATCGTTCGCAACGTGTGGCATTGCGACGTGCAATCGCTGTATCCGTCGCTGATGCTCGCGTTCGACATCAAACCGCGCGGCGACGAGTTGAACCTGTTCCTGCCGTTGCTCCGCGACCTGCGGCAGTTCCGGTTGAAGGCCAAAGCCGACGTCAAAACCGCGACGGACAACACGCAACGCCGGCATCTTGATGCCCTGCAGCAGACCTTCAAGATCCTCATCAACTCGTTCTACGGCTACCTCGGCTTTTCGCAGGCGCACTTTGGCGATTTCAACGCCGCCGAGGAAGTCACCGCCAAAGGCCGCGAAACCCTCAAGACGATGCTCGATTGGCTACAGAAACGCGGCGCGCGAGTCATCGAAATCGACACTGACGGCTTGTATTTTGTCCCTCCACCCAAATCCGATCCCAAAACGCTGGAGCGCGAATTGCAGGAAGCGCTGCCCAAAGGCGTCGATGTCGAGATCGATGGACTGTTCCCCGCGATGTTCAGCTACAAGATGAAGAACTACGCCCTGCTGGACAACGAGGGGAAACTTCACGCGACCGGTTCCGCGCTCCGCTCGCGCGGCCTGGAAAAATTCCAGCGCCAGTTTCTGGAGGAGATGCTCACGCTCGCGCTCCAGGGCGAAGCGAAGAAAGTCCCCCAACTCTACGAGGATTATTGCCAGAAGATCGAGCGCGGCCAGTTCCCCATCGAAATGCTCGCCAAGACGGAAACGCTGCAAGATACACTCGACGCGTACCAACAGAAGATTGCGAAATCGGCCCGCAACCGCAGTGCCGCCTACGAATTGGCCCTGAAATCAGGCCGCAATTACCAACCCGGCGACCAGATCACCTACTACGTCACCGGCGACGGCAAACGCGTCAGCGTCTACGACAACTGCAAGCTCGCCACCGATTTCAACCCCGCCCGCCGCGACGAAAACATCGACTACTACCTCGATAAGCTAAAGGCGCTGTACAAGAAGTTTGCGACATTGTTGGCCGGATAACTCTTAAACCTGGCTTGCGCTCGGATGGTTGGTTTTCCAAGACTAATTCCATTGCCATTTTCGCAAGTCGCCTTAGAATCACCGCCCGAAATGAGACATGCCACATTGCGTATGAAATCACAAAACGAAAGCTGACCGCATGCTCCTGCCTGCCCAAATCATCCAGAAGAAGCGCGACGGAAATGCGCTGACCGAAGAGGAAATCCGATTCTTCATCAACGGGTTTACCAGCGGTGAACTTCCCGATTACCAGATGTCGGCGATGGCGATGGCGATTTGCTTCCAGGGGATGAACTTCAACGAGACGATGTGGCTGACCCGCGCGATGATCGCGAGCGGCAGGATCGTGGAATGGAAGCGGCAAGCCGGCCTGTTCTACGCCGACAAGCACAGCACGGGCGGTATCGGTGACAAGACATCGTTGATCATCGCCCCGCTCGTGGCCTGTTGTGGTGTGAAAGTGCCGATGATTTCGGGGCGCGGACTCGGCCCGACGGGCGGCACGCTCGACAAACTGGAAAGCATTTCAGGATTTAACGTCAACCTGCCCCTCGACAAGTTCCAGCAGATCACGGACAAGGTCGGCTGCTGCATGATTGGCCAAACCGCCGAAATCGCTCCCGCAGATAAAAAGCTGTACGCGCTGCGCGATGTGACGGCAACGGTGTCGTGTTTGCAGTTGATCGTGGGGAGCATCATGTGCAAGAAGCTTGCGGAAAACGTGGACGGCTTGGTCCTCGACGTGAAATGGGGCAGCGGCGCGTTCATGCGGACACGTGAGAAGTCGGCGGAGCTGGCCCGGGCCATGGTCGAGGTCGGCAAACGCTACGGAAAAAAGGTGTGCGCGTTGCAGACGGACATGAACCAGCCGCTCGGCCAGCAGATTGGCAATGCGCTCGAAGTGCGCGAGTGCATCGAGATCATGAACGGTTCGGCTCAGGCTGATGATTTGTTGGAAGTCACTCTCGCCCTTTCCGCCGAGATGCTGCTCATGGCCGGCGTGGCGAAAAATGTTGCAGATGCCCGGCAAATGTTGCAAAAGAAACTCGCCAGTGGCGAAGCGTTGCGGAAATTCGCCGAGATGATTGCCGCGCAGGGCGGTGACGCCAAAGTTTGCGACGATGTAAAGCGATTGCCAGTGGCCAAACAGATGAAGCCGATTCCCGCGCCGAAATCCGGCTTCGTGCAGGCGATTGAATGCGACCAGATCGGCTATGCCGTGATCGCCCTCGGCGGCGGACGCAAGGTTTCGGCCGATAAGATTGATTTTGCGGTCGGTTTCGAACAGCCGAAGAAGATCGGCGACACCGTGACAGCGGGCGAACCGTTGATGATCATGCATTACAACGATGCGGCGCGCGCGCTCGAGGCCGAGCACATGGTGCAACATGCCTACACGATCGGGGACAAGCCGGTGACCGCGCGGCTGCCGCTGATCGTGCAAAAGATTGAGTGAGGGATTTATTCCGATGATGGCGAATGTAAGAGAGACGAAAGATTTCCTGGATGCAAAGCTGGACGGGTTCAAGCCGGACGTGGCGTTGGTGGTGGGGTCGGGCCTGGGCGGCATCACGCAGGGCGTTGCCAAACCGATTGTCATCCCCTACACCGACATCCCCCATTTTCCCAAGCCGACGGTTGCGGGTCATGCCGGGCAGATGATCTTCGGCGAGTTGGCGGACAAAAAACTGATGGTGCTCAGCGGGCGGTTTCATCGGTACGAAGGGCGCAGCCCCGCCGAGATCACCTATCCCATCAATGTGGTTGACGCGCTCGGAGTGAAAGTGTTGATCGTGACGAATGCCGCCGGCGGCATCAATCCACAGTACAAACCCGGCGACCTCATGGTCATCGAAGACCACATCAATCAAATGGGGATCAACCCGCTCATCGGCGGCATCAATGGCGATGGCGGCATCAAGTTTATCGATATGTCTCAGGCCTACTCACCGCGCTTGCGCGAGAAAATGGATGCCGCCGCGGAGAAGTCGCAGATTCCGATCTGGCGCGGCGTATATCTGGCGACCACGGGGCCAAGCTACGAGACGCCCGCCGAGATCAAGGCGTTCGCCTGGATCGGCGCCGACGCCGTGGGCATGAGCACCGTGCCCGAAGTCATCGTGGCGCGCTATCACAATATCGAGGTCGCCGGCGTTTCCTGCATCACCAACCTCGCGGCGGGCATCTCCAGCAAGAAACTTTCACACGACGAAGTGCTGGAAGTGGGCCGGGCGGCGCAGGGCAACCTGGCAAAACTCCTGACCGAATTCATGGTGTCGTTGTGAAATCCGCTTCGCCCAGATTCCGCAAACTGATTGCCGCCGCCATGGCGGCGCGGCGGAACGCCCATGCTCCTTACTCGAAATTCCGTGTCGGCGCGGCGCTCCTGACCAAAAGCGGCCGGGTGTACACGGGCGTCAATGTCGAGAACGCCAGCTACGGGTTGACCAATTGCGCCGAACGCGTCGCGGTCGGAAAGGCCGTCAGCGAGGGGCACCGCAAATTCCAGGCAATCGCCGTTGTCGCGCCCAGCGATGGGCTCAGCCCGTGCGGCGCCTGTCGCCAGGTGCTGGCCGAATTCGGCGAAATGGTCGTCATCTGCGCCGATTCCCGCAACACCCATCGCGTCCACATTCATCTGCTTTCAGAATTGCTTCCCCACACCTTCAAGCTGTGATAACAGTTTGGGGGTGACCGCGAAGGAATTTCAGAAGCTGGTGACGGAAGACAGGAGCGATTTTCTGGATCGCTTTCTTGCGCTGCTGGCCAATCTCAAGATTGACTACTGTGTGATCGGCGGACTGGCGGTGAATGCTTACGCCGAACCGCTGATCACGCTGGATTGCGACGTAATCGCTGTCGCGTCTCGTGTCGAAGAACTGGCGAAAGAGTTACGCAAACAATGCCGCGTCGAGCGGTTCGAGCACAGTCTCAATCTAACCGATCCACAATCGAGAATCCGCATTCAAATCCAGATGGACAAACATTTGCAAGGTTTTCTTCCGCGCAAACGCAAAGCCGTCGTGCTAGAGCGCGAAATGTTTGTGGCTTCCCCGGAAGACCTGCTGGCCAGCAAAATCGACGCGTATCGCGAGCCGACGCGCCGCCGAACCAAGCGTGAAAAGGATCGGTTGGACATCCTGCGATTGGTGGACGTGCAGCCGCAGTTGAAGCAACTTGTCCCGTCGAACCTGCAAAGGGAATTCAAACTCTGACGACCGGCCTGAAGCCAATGAAGCATCATCCAAACTCGATTCCCGCAACACCCGTCGCGTCCACATTCATCTGCTTTCAGAATTGTTTCCCCACGCGTTTGAGTTGTGATGATGGCGAAAAAGGGCGGCATCGTGTTTCCGCCATGAGATCGGACACAATCAAACGCGGCGCCGAGCGCACCGCTTTGCGGACGCGCCCTGAGACCTATCGGCGTTGCAGTAGCGCGAGCAACCCATAGACCACGGCCGCTACCGCCGCCGAGCACGGGATGGTCAACACCCACGCCCATACGACGCGGCGGGCCACACCCCAGCGGACGGCGGAAAGGCGGTGAACCGCCCCGACGCCGACAATCGCGCCCGTGATGGTGTGCGTCGTGCTGACGGGAATCCCCATCGCCGCCGCCCCGAAGAGCGACGTGGCCGCCGCCAGTTCGGCGCAGACGCCATCGTAGGGCCGCAGCTTCGTGATCTTCATGCCCATCGTTTTCACTATCCGCCAACCGCCCGCCATGGTGCCGAGGCCGATTGTCAGATTACAAACGAGAACAATCCAATACGGAAAATGCAGGTTGCCCGAGGCAAACGCAGCCTGTTGGCTCTTCCAAATGCTGGCATACAACAGCGCGGCGATGATCCCCATGGTCTTTTGCGCGTCGTTCGTGCCGTGACCCAGGCTGTAGGCCGCGGCTGATCCGAGCTGGGCAACCCGGAACCAGCGGTCGATCTTGAGGGGGGACGCTTTTCGAAACGTCCACATGACGGTGAAGGCAAACAACAGGCCCAGCGCCAAACCGATCATGGGCGCAATGACAATGAATTCCACCGTCGAGATCACTTTCGCCGTCTGCAGCACCCCGTTCCACGTTCCCGCGTGAACAATGGCGGCGCCGCCGAACCCACCGAGTAACGCGTGAGATGAACTTGATGGCAACCCGCTGTACCACGTGATGAGATCCCACACAATCGCGCCAAGCAGGCCGGCAAAAATGACGTCGACCGTTACGTAATCCGCGTGCACCCACGTGGCGACGGCGTTGGCCACGTGGACCCCAAAGAACCATACGGCCGCAAAGTTCCACCACGCCGCCCAGATGACGGCCTGAAACGGGCGCAGAACGCGAGTGCTGACGATCGTGGCGATGGAGTTGGCCGAGTCGTGGAACCCATTGATGAAATCGAACACGAGTGCCGTGAAAAAAATCAGGGCAATATACGGATTCTGTACGATGTGAGCCAGGTCGGCAAAAAACGCGGACATTCAGGTCTCCCGTGGTCGTCGCGGCTCAACTCATCTTGACAATGACCCCCTGGAGCACGTTGGCCACGTCTTCCAGCCGATCGGTGATTTTTTCCATCGTCTCGTAAATGTCCTTCCACTTGATGACTTCGATGGCGTTTTTCTCCGTCGCGAACAACTCGGTCAATGCGGCATGCAAAATGTCGTCCGCCGCGTTTTCAACTTCGTGCACGATAATGCAGTCGCGCATGACCTGCTCGTAGTTTTTCGTGGAGCGCATCCCATGGACGGCTTCCGCCAGTTTTTCACATCCGCGCACGACTTGTTTGGCGAGATTGACCGAATATTGCGTGGGTTGCTCGATACCGAAAAACGCCATCCGATTGGCGGCCGCGTTGGTCAGGTCCACGACGTCGTCGATGCGGAGGATCATCACATGAATGTCTTCGCGGTCGAGCGGCGTGATGAAGGACTTGTTCAACTGTTCCATCGTGCGATGGGCCACGTCGTCGCAGGCGTGTTCGATGCTGTTCAGTTCGCGCGCGATGGGGTCAGCGTCGGCATAGTGCTCGGTCAGCTTCAACAACAGTTTCGCGGCGCTGACGGCATGCTCGGCTGCCTGGTCGAACCACTCAAAGAAATCATACTCTTGCGGTATCAGTCGCTTCAGCATGGGTCATCTCCTGATGACAATTGTGTAACGGAACTTATCCAAAATAGCAACAGCTTGCGCGGCCACCCCGGTATTTCCGCCCGATTCCGTTGAAATGCCGCGCCCGGACAACACGCGCGTCTTCGCCATTCATCCTCGCCGGAGAACAGCGTCAATTTGTCACTTGGCTTCGTTTTGTCCGTAGCGGCATTGGAGGGCGTTTGTGCCCGCAGGGGGAACCGGGGCACTACAAGGGGGATGGAAGGAGACCTGCGGTCAAGTCAAGTGCGCGGTCGGGAGACCGGCGCACAACGAGCGGTCGTGCGGGAGCCCGACCCTCCGACTGGAGACGGCGGCGGGCAGCCACTTGCCTTGGCGATTCCGCGTTTGTGCCGGTTTTCAACACGAGGTAGAGTGACGTTGTGAACCCACTGGAGAAGGTCAACGATTGGCTGTGGGAGTTGCCCGCGTCGTACAAGTCCGGGATGCGTGTGCCGGGGCGGATTTACGCGACGGAGAAAATGTTGGAGCACATCGTCGGCGACAATTGCCTCGAACAGGTCGCCAATGTGGCGTTCCTGCCGGGCATCCAGAAATACTCGCTGGCCATGCCGGACATCCATTGGGGGTATGGTTTTCCCATTGGCGGCTGCTGCGCGACCGATCCGAACCAGGGCGGCGTGATTTCTCCCGGCGGCGTCGGTTGCGACATCAATTGCGGCGTTCGTCTGATGCGCACCAACCTCAAGCGTGAGGACGTGGCGCCGAAGATTCGTGACCTGGTCGCCCAACTGTTCCGCGACATCCCTTGTGGACTGGGCCGCGGGAGCGACCTGAAACTGTCGTATACCGACGAGCGCAAGTGCGTTCACGAGGGAGCTCACTGGGCCGTGGAACACGGCTTCGGCGAGGCTGATGACCTGGAGTTCATCGAAGAACACGGAAGACTGGATGACGCTGAACCTTCGAACATCACCGACCGCGCGCTGGAGCGAGGCAAGGGTCAAGTCGGTTCTCTTGGCAGCGGCAATCACTTTCTCGAAGTGCAAATTGTCGACGAAATTTTTCACGAGAACGCCGCCGACGTGATGGGATTGTTCCCGGGCCAGGTTACCGTGATGATCCACTGCGGCTCGCGCGGCTTTGGCTACCAGGTCTGTGATGATTATTTGAAAGTGTTGCGCGGTGCGCCCGCGAAATATGGCATTCATCTGCCGGACCGGCAGCTCGTGAGCGCGCCGGTACGTTCCCCAGAAGGCCAGGAGTACCTGTCGTCGATGCGTTGCGCGGCGAATTACGCCTTCGCAAACCGTCAGGTGCTGATGACGAAAGCGGAGCGGGCGTTCCTGCACGCACTGCGAATCTCGCCGCGCGAATTGGGGATGGAGCTGGTGTATGACGTCCCTCACAACATTGCCAAGCTGGAACAACACATGGTCGACGGATATGAGAAGACCGTGTGCGTCCATCGCAAAGGCGCGACGCGCGCGTTCCCGCCCGGCCACCCCCTGATTCCCGACCGCTACAAGCCGATCGGGCAACCCGTGTTGGTGCCCGGTGACATGGGGCGATACTCGTTCGTCCTCGTAGGCACGGATGGCGCCATGGAACAGACGTGGGGAACGGTTTGCCACGGCGCGGGACGAATGATGAGCCGCGCGCGGGCGAAGAAGGAGAAAGGGTTCCAGGATTTGCAGCGCGAGATGGACGAGCGCGGCGTCGTCATGATGGCCCAGGGACGCGACACCGCCCTGGAAGAAGCGCCGTGGGCCTACAAAGACGTGGAGGACGTGGTGGACGTTTGCCATAACGCCGGCATCGCGCGCAAGGTGGCGCGATTGCGGCCCATCGGAGTGGTGAAAGGATGATCGGGAGGTGAATGAGTTGACAAGCGGCGCGGCGCCCGCCTAGTCTAATGATTATGCTGACGGACAAAATTGCGGCGGATATGAAGGACGCGATGCGGGCCAAGGATGCTCCGCGGCTATCGACGTTGCGCATGCTCAAATCGGCGATCGAGTATTACAAGATCGAGAAGAAGCAGGAGAAGCTGACGGATGCCGATGTGACGATGGTCATCAAAAAGCAAATCAAACAGCGGCAGGACTCGATTGACGGGTTCGAGAAGGGTGGACGGACGGATCTGGTCGAAAAAGAGAAGGCCGAGTTGGTGGTATTGAAGTCCTACCTGCCTGAAGAGCTTTCCCAGGCACAAGTGGAAGAAGCGGTCAAAGCCACGATCGCGGAACTGGGAGCGACAACCAAGGCGGACATGGGCAGGGTCATGAAAGCCGTGCAAGCGAAGCTCGCCGGTCGCGCCGACAATCGCCTTGTGAGCCAACTTGTCGCCGCCAATCTCGCCTAGTGTTAGCGCCTCACGCGCATGAACGAGCGCTCCGAGTCCGATAGAATCTGGTTGGATGTACTCATCGTTCTCGTCCTGACCGTCGCCGCGCATGTGCACGGGTTGTGGGGTCAATTTGTGGAATGGGACGACACCACTCACATCACGCACAATCTCGCCATTCGTTCCCTGAGCTTTCACAACTTGCGGGTGATGTTCACCCAACCGACGGCCAAGTTGTACTGTCCGCTGACATGGCTGTCGTTTGCCACCGACTATCAAATTTGGGGTCGCGATCCTTTTGGGTATCACCTCACCAACCTGCTGCTCCACGTCGCCAACACCCTGCTTGTGCTAATCCTTGTACGGAAAGTCTTGCGTGGCCGATACACATACGCCCTAACGACGGCGCTCCTGACCGCTGCGATTTTCGGCATTCACCCGCTGCATGTCGAGTCCGTCGCCTGGGTCACCGAGCGCAAGGACGTGCTGTTTGTGTTCTTCTATCTTCTCGGTTTGATCAGCTACTTCCGCTGGTTGGACAGCCATAAGCGCATCGACTACGGAGTCTGCTTCGGGTTATTCGCTGCATCCGCTTTATCAAAGTCCACAGCGGTCACATTCCCGGTCGTGCTGCTGCTTATCGACCACTTCCTCGCCAAGCGCAAGGCATGGGGAGAAAAAGTCCCGTTCTTTGCTGTGAGTTTGATCATCGCCGGGATTACGTTCGTGTGTCAGGCCGGCGGTCCGGGCGAAACTGTCGCACCTCCGGAGATCATTCCGCTGTGGGCGCGCGCCGGGCTGGTCGGATACTGCTCGCTCTTTTACGTCAGAAAGTTTCTCTGGCCGGCCCATCTTTCAGCGGTCTACCCGACATTCGACGAGATGCACTGGAACATTTCCCTCAACCTTGAGTATCTCGCGGCGTTCGCTCTCGTGACGGTGTTGGTGTTTGCGACGCGACGCCGCTGGCCGATGCTTTTGCCTTCCTGGCTCTTCTATATCATTACACTCTCGCCGACCATCGGGCTGGTTCCCGTTGGCATCCATGTGGTTGCCGACCGGTACTCACATCTCGCGATCCTCGGGCTGATGTTGCCCGTGAGCATGGTCATTGCCCATGCAGTTGGGGCGGCGCGCGGCGTCGGCACACGTATCGTGTTGGGAGGAGTGATTGTCGCCGTATTCGCGACTCTAACGTTGGTGGCCGAACGGCGGACGGAAATCTGGTCCAATTCCGAGACGCTGTTCCTCGATGCCCTGCAAGAGAATCCCGATTGCCTGCCCGCTCACGTCAATCTCACGTTCTGGTACACGAGCCACAAAGATTTTGCGCGGGCGATTCACCATGGTGAGCGGGCCGTTGAGATTGCGCCCGACGGCATTCCCGGTCGCAAGAATCTTGCCTATGCGTACATCAACCAAGGCAAGCAACGTGAGGCCATCCACGTGCTGCGTCCTCTGGCAGAGCACAAGGTCGAAGACCCTGACGTTTGGAGGGCCCTCGCGGATTGCTTCGAAGCGCTGGGGGACACGAACAACGCAGAGTTGGCGCGGAAGAGTGAACGCGCTCTCGAAGGAAAATTCTGACGGACTGCGCTATTTCTTCGTAACGAACTCGAAGTCGACGACGGCCGCGTGGCTGCCATTGAGTTTCACTTCTTTCGTCAACACGCCGAGGACCTCATGCCACGCGTAGATCTTCTGTGTGCCGGGAGGCACATTGTGAAGCACAAACCGACCATTTTCGTCCGTTAGCGCGGCCCACGGATGGGGCAGCACCGCGATATACGCGTTCATCCACTCATGGCCGTTGGCGGATACCACCTGCAAGAGCGTCGGTTCGCGAAAATTGGCCAGTTGATACGTCTTTTCATAGCCGGCGTAGGGAGTCGCCACCTTGAGCAATGTGCGTTGTTCGTTGGTCCCACTCATTGCGTCGATGCGAACCATGTGAAGCACGGGGTCGCTGTTCTTGAGGATTAACGGGGCGCCGCTCCGGGCGATCTGGATTCGCGGCACAAATTCACAGTTGCGCTGGTCAAGAACGACTGCGCCATTCGTTTCGCTGGTGACGTTGCTTTGTGCGTAACCGCCCAGATAGATAATCACGTCGCGCACGGCTTGGTTTGTGCCCAGAACAAGCGATTTTGTCAGGCGCGCTTTCGTCCCACAGGCATCGAAGTCTGCCTCTGGCTGGATGGTGGGGATGTTCGGGGCCGGGCCAACCAGGCGAACAGCCCCCGAAATGACCCCTTCCCCATTCTCTCCGTCCGTAATAACCGGGGCAAATACCACGAGCGCCGTCAGCGCCACGCAAAACAGCACCACCGTCAGCGGAATCACCACCAACTGCACGGTCAGGGTTGCCAACCTGGACTTCTCCTCCGGCAACTCCATCACACCGGGCGAAGATGCTTCCGCTGGCTGCTTCACGTCACTCATTTGAAAGAACTACTGCTTTTCCAACTGGTGCAGCAATATTGCCGCCCGATGGGTCGGGGCATTCGACACGATAATCGCATCTTTGTCGCATACAATCTCACACAGCCGGCATGCCACGCATTCCTCCGCCACAACCTCCGCCACCTTGTAATGACCCGCGCCCGTGTGGGTGGGGTCTTCCTTCATGTAAATGCAATCGAACGGGCAGATATCCACGCAGAACTCGCAGCCGGTGCAATCGTCCACGATGACCCGGGCCTTCGGGATCTGGCTAGGCTTGATGCGGGCGACGAGGTTCCCGCACTGGTCCTGGATGCAGGAGACGGGGCAACAAATCGCGCACACCCCACAGTCGATGCAGCCTTCGGGGTGAATCACGTACAACTCTTTCGACTTGCCGCTGATTGTGTCTACGGGACATTTCAACTCGCACACAGTGCAGCCGATGCAGGTGTCTGTAATGAAATACGCCATGCCTTTTCTGCTCTCTTGTGCGTGCGACCCTACGCGACCCACTTTGAGAAAATTTTCACGTGGAATATAGCAGTCGCGCCCCAGAGTGCAACTGCTTTTCCGAAGGCTCAAATGGGCCGGATTTGGAGCAGGCGATGGGAATTTCACCGCGTTCCACGCGGCGAACTTTACCGCGAATCATTTCGTGGCCACCTCGACAGCTTGGGAAGGATGAACCCCTACAAACACAATAGACACAGTCGCTGCCGTTTACTTATAGATAATTCGACGCCACTCACCCGCCTAACAGCGGAAGTCCTCGCCGCCAGTCCTACCGCCAAGGATCAGCCGCCGGACTATTCCATACCATTACCCGCCCATTTGGGCACACGTAATCATGAGAACCCCCAGAAGGATGATAAAACCCAAGAGGAACACGGCGGTTTTTCCAACGAATGTTTTACCGCATTTGGGGCAGGAAGTTGACAGAGCACCGATTTTTTTCCCGCAGGAGCATTGGCCCATTACCGGACTCCTTTCGGTTTCATGTTGCCATGACCGTATTCGGGAACCAAGTCCCAAAACCGGGGACATGCCTGTTGCAAGACCACCCCTGGCATGGAATGGACACAAGGACGACAGAGGAGGGGCGGGATTGCTGGCGAGGTTTTGGAGTTGCCAATGGTATGGATTTACGCCGGCTCAGATGAGTCGGCAGGCCAGCAGCACCAGCAACTGTCCGCAACGCAACCTTTCTTACAAATTACCTGTGGTGTTTCGTTTAAGGATGTAGATGAATCCGAGTATCAACAATGCACTCCCTCCCAACCATTGCCAAAAGTGGACCTTGAGCCACGAGACATCTTTTGGCTTGGGCTCTCATCGGAACTGCCGATAAGAAATATCACGGAGTTGCCCGTGGCCCTTGGACAGGGTGGCCAGTCGGGAGGAGCGTCGGCATTACAGGGCCATCCATGCTGTAGGAACAATTTTGGCAACGATGTAATGGCGGATCCCAACCCACTCCGCATTTTGGACAGATTTTTGGATAACGCTGTCCCGGCAGACGAAACTCCAAATGACAGGCCGGACAATCCACCAACTCTCCTTTCATCTCAGCCGAGAACTTCAGGTGGAACCGACATCGAGGACATTTTACGAACGTTGATATTTCGGGGATCGTCGTGGGCCCATTACAGTCGGGACAGCCGATTTCCAGCCCGGCCCCCTCATCATCGGCAACGAGATGGTTCCCACATGACCCGCATTTGAAGAAAATGTCGGGCATCGCCTGACCTCTGACGGCAAAGTATATGGCTCAACGGCAACCAAGGAAAGCAGAAAATTATCCCGATCCGCCGTCGGGACTATTACCCGCCCCCCCTCATTTCGGAAACTGGGTTTCGGGAGTTTCCCTTGCGGGCAAGAAGCCGGCCCGTAGTTCAGCAGGAGTTTTGTCCAAGATCAGAGTAATGAAATCTCGATCGGGTGCCCCGCCTGCCCTGCCGCAATTCCGCCCGCATATCCCGCCCCACTTGCATTCCCTACCTCAAGGCGTAGATTGCGGCGGAGAGTCGAGACGCTTTCTCGCCGGGCAGGGCGACAAGCCGCATTGGGAGCGGCTCGGGGAGTTCACAGTTGCGAGTAGAGCCTCGGCTCTCCGATTGTCGTCCCGCTCAAATCCTGCCGCCGGTCCCGCCGCCGTTGCCTCGCTGATTATGCTGCCAGTTGCATTCCTGATGGCGAGGCGTATGTTGCAGTGGAGAGTTGAGGGGGGAGTTGTATGAACAGACACGTGTTGGAAATTTCCACTCACGTCTTCCGCCTCCTCCAGAGGCGGGAATTGCTCTGTATCTCCTGCTCCGACGAAAAAGATGGTCCCACGCAACGCATCGTGGTCGACAATGATGTTTACACCGAGATTATCGACCGTGCGATTTTCAAGCGAAAGACCATCGACGAAATCTTCCTCGAATTCGCCACACGGGGTTGTACGGCGCCTCAGCGGTCACGTTGCATCAAGAGGTGGCGCCAGTAGCGGCGGCGTGGTCTGAACTTCTGCCGCCATCAGTTTTGGACCCGCTACGATTCCAGTCTTTTGGAAACAGGCAGGTCCTGTCCGATGGTGGCAGTGCCCTTGCGGCCATGAGGTGATACGTGGGATTTGGAATCAAGGGTGATGGCTTGGCTGCGTGGGGTGGTCCCGACCTGTCGTCGTAGGGTGACCGCGTGCGCCTGCTCCCGAACAACCCGCCGAAGGGGTCGTATCGGCCAAGCAATGGCCCCCAAAGGGTCTTGGCCCTGCGATCAAGCTCCTCTCCCCAACAATGCTCTCAAACAATCCGTTCTTGCGTGCACGACGGGATGGATTCCAAAGATTTTGTCCGGTTCGTCCGTCGCATTTGCGGTTTCAGCGGTTTCGGTCGGTCACAACCCCGCTTCAACCCTTGCCCCCTCCGGCTACGCCCGCCGCATTTCCCCCAAGTCCACCAACTTCACGCCGCGTGGTTCCGTTGAAGATTCATGCGAAATCTTGCCCGACCCCACTTCGCCTGTTACAAGAATGGGACAGTTGCCGCTCTCGAACGAGAAGGGACCGCCAGCGCGATGAAGAATGAGTGGAGAGTATTGGTCGGAGTGTGTGTGGTGGTCGTTGGGATTTACGGGTGCGCGGCCCATACGGATCCTTGGGAATCGCCGAGCCAGAGCGCGGCTGACTGTTACTACAATTTATTGGTGCAGGGTTTTCGTGCCGGTCATCTCAGCTTGAAAAAAGACGTGCCGCCCGGACTCACGCAACTCGCCGACCCCTACGACCCGGGCGCCAATGCTCTCTATCGGGCTGCGCCTTACTGCCTGCACGACCTGAGCTACTACAAGGGAAGACTGTACCTGTACTTTGGGGTTACGCCCGCCTTGATATTCCTCTGGCCGTTCGTCGCGCTGACCGGCCACTACCTATTCTCCGGACAAACGTCGGCCATTTTTTGCGCGGTCGGCTTTTTGGCTGGAGCGGGCGTGTTGCGCGCGTTATGGCGGCGCTATTTTCCCGAGGTGAGCGTCTGGGTGGTGGCCACCGGCACGCTGGCGTTCGGCTTGGGAGCGGGCGTGCCGTTGATGTTGCCCCGGTCCGGGGTTTACGAGGTGGCGGTCAGTTGCGGGTATATGTTGACGATGCTGTCACTGGGGGCCATCTGGTGCGCCCTGCACGAGCCGGAGCGGCGGCAGTCGTGTTGGTGGTTGGCGGCAGCCAGCGCGGCGTATGGGCTGGCAGTCGCAGCGCGCCCTTCCCTGCTATTTGGCGCGATTATCCTGCTGGTGCCGGTGGTCCAGGCACGGCAGGAGCGGCGGCCGGTCTGGGCGCTGCTGGCGGCGGGGATCGGCCCCATCACATTCATCGGGTTGGGGATGATGCTCTACAACGCGATGCGATTCGATAGTCCATTCGAATTCGGGCTGGACTACATCCTGGCTGCCTTCCGGCCGATTGCACGGCAATACTTCCGCTGGCGTTACCTCTGGTTTAATTTCCGGGTGTATTTTTTCGAGCCGGTGCGCTGGAGTGCTCGTTTCCCGTTCGTGCACGAAATCTCCGTGCCACCATCCCCGGCGGGCTATGCTCGAGTTGAGGCCCCATTCGGAGTCCTCACCAATAGTCCACTGGTGTGGTTGGCATTGGCGGTGCCGTTGGCGTGGCGGAGGCGGTCGGGGCAGGAAGCATCGACGTTGCGCTGGTTCGTGACGGGTGTGGCCTTGTTGCTTGGGACGTGTGTGCTGACTCTCTTGTTCTTCGAGAGCGCGACCATCCGCTATGAGGTTGAGTTTCTGCCCACGTTGGTGCTGCTGGCCGCGGTCGGAGTATTGGGCTTGGACCGTGCGCTGGCTGAGCGGCTGGCCTGGCGGCGAGCCGCGCGCTTTGGCTGGGGCCTGTTGCTGGGTTTCTCGGTGGCGTTTAACCTGTTCGCGAGCGTTGTCCGCTACGCCGAGGCAGACAACGACCTGGGAGCCGTCTTCTTGGGACAGGGCAAGGTGCAGGAGGCGATGAGCCAATTTGAACAGACGCTACGTCTTGAGCCCGATTGCGCCCAGGCACACAACAACCTCGGGATCGCTTTGGCACAAACTGGTAGCATCGAGGAAGCCATCGCACAGTGCGAACAGGCATTGCAGATCAAACCCGATTTCGCCGAGGCACACAACAACCTGGGAGCCGTCTTCTTGGGACAGGGCAGGCTGCAAGAGGCGATCAGTCATTACGAACAGGCACTACGAATTAAGCCCGATTACGCCCAGGCGCACGACAAACTCGGGATCGCCTTGGCACAAACTGGTAAATTCGAGGAAGCCATCGCACACTACAAGCGGGCCCTGCAGATCAATCCCGATTACGCCGAGGCACACTACGATCTGGGGGTCGCGTTTGAGAATGTGGAGCGGGAGACCGAGGCAATCGACCAGTACGAGAAGGCGTTGCGAATCTATCCGGATTATGTCGGGGCGCATGTCAACCTCGGAAATGCTTTCTTGCGAATAGGCAAGGTGACGGAAGCAACCGAGGAATACGAACAAGCGTTGCGGATTAACCCCAATTATGCCGAGGCATACAGCAATCTCGGGGCGATCCTCCAGCGCCTGGGGAAATTGCCGGAAGCCGTTGCGCGGTATGAGCAAGCCCTGCGAATCAAGCCCGATTACGTCGAGGCGCATTTCAATCTGGGGCTGGCTTTGGAGAAGCTGGGCCGCACGCCGGAGGCCATCGAGCACTACGAGCAGGTGCTGAAACTCCGACCGGATTATCCCCCGGCGACAAAGGCGCTGGCGCGACTGCGGGCGGGTCAGACAGGCCGATGACGCTAACGCCAGATTCATAACCCACAACAGCCGACCCACACCCATTCTGCTATCCCCCTTGCTATCACCCTGTGCGAGAAAGACGTCGGGTTTTTTGCACAGGGCACAGAACCTCCACCCACCGCAATGAATAGTCAACTTGGCAAAATTGATTTACAAATCTTGACGAATGTTTCCGGTTCGTCGGGCGAAAAGCCGATGCAATTGAAGAGACCGGATGTTTTTCTCACCAAAACGTGGCGGCACAAATCACAAAAATCGATTTTGATTCCCCACAATTTCCCAAAATCAATTTTCTTTCCCCACGTAAGTCCGTTCCATCCGCTGAAAACGGACGGGCGGACTTCGACGGCTCGGATTTCATCTGTCGGCAGAACAACGGTATGAAGGAGAATCCACGATTGTAGTTCCAGCCGGTCCCGGTAGATGCGGTATTGTTGCCAGAGACTCCTGACGGTGCGTTTCGATGCGTAGAGCGGTGTGTCGTTCATGCCCGTACTGCTCCTCTCCCAGCCGTTGCCTCACCAGACCCGAGCGACTCTCGCCAATGCGGGACTCAGACTACCATTCCCCCCATGCCGAATCGAGCCAAATCCTGCCCGCCCAGTTCCCCGCCCCCTATCCTGCCGTTGTTGCCCCCGCCATAGTTCAGCCGCCGTTGTTGGGCGGTGTGCTGACGCAACCTCCCCAGACGGATTCCTTCTGAGAAGGCGGCAAGAAGAATAGTTTTGCGTCCGTTATCTTGGTCGGGGCGGAAACACCAATTTCAGAAATCTTCCCAACAATTCTTATACGACTACCTTCCTGCAATACTTTCAATTGTGGATAATTGGCTATTTTGACATTGCTGAGTATCAGACCTCTCAAACCGTGTACGCCCTCACCTGCTAGTGCTCCGTCACAGTTCATTTGAGGGGTAGAGGTGTTTCAGACGGATGCGGGCGTCTTCGGTACGGAATTGCCAGTCGGCTCCAACCCCACGAGCATTACGGTCTGCCGACCACAGCT
>Ga0182014_10000503_pt1 | contig 51766 bp, 44 predicted proteins | sample 612S2DmetaG_FD_120489 | JGI IMG/M metagenome (GOLD analysis project Ga0182014, IMG submission 120489) | Permafrost microbial communities from Stordalen Mire, Sweden - 612S2D metaG | ecosystem: Environmental > Terrestrial > Soil > Wetlands > Permafrost | place: Sweden: Stordalen | collected... | reverse complement strand
CTCCAGATTGTGCTGCTCCCCGGCGGTAAAGCCGAGTTTCATCCCGAGTTGACGCCGGCACGCTGATCCGGGAGCCCGGACTCCATTTCAACATATTGACCTGTTCGAAGATTCTCCTCAGCGCACCATGCTTGTGAAGAGCGGAGATTGCAGCAAGGCCTCGAAGTCACCGTCGGAGGTGGCGAAGTGGATCGAAAGCCGCCCGGAATCGGAGCCGATCGCGGTGGCGCTCAGGGCCTGCTTCTCCACGTCCGACCCGCTCATCTTCCTAAGGGTCACCGCCGCCGTCAAAAGCGAAGAGATCGTGGCCGCGGCAAAGGAATCGCCGGTGGAGATGGTGAGGTCGAATTTGACGCCGTGCTGAAAGTCCATCCCGTACCAGGAGGCCAGCAACCGCTTGCGCACGGTATCGAAGTCGGCGATGGCGCCCGCCTCGCCCAGCACTTGCTTCATCATGGTCTGCGTGCCCTTCTCGTCCAGGATGCTCCACAGGGGCTCCGAGTCCACAGTCTTCATCGCGTCCATCATCGTCCCGTTGGTCAGCAAACTTGGTGCTACTCCATCGCGGGCGTCGAGAGCCTTCTCGACGGCATCCTTGCTGCCGAAGACCATGGTGGAAGGATCGACAAAGCAGAGAAGCATGCCCGTCTTGGCCAGCGGATAGATCTTGTTGGTGCGGACCAGCAAGGGCTTGATCTTCTGCTTGCGGAAGTTGGCAAAGATATCCTGCGTGGCGAACTGGCCCTGAGCAACGCCGACAGTGATCAGATCGTCGCTTGAAGCGTTGGGGCGGAAGAGCGCAAATGCCAACTCGTCCACATCATGGTTGTCGTTCAATCCGGACTTGCGCAACGCCTCGTCGAACTGCCTCAGCTCAGGGGGCATCACACGGTCGCGCAGATTCATCGCCGCGGTCGAGTTCTGCATGGCGCGGTAGTCCACTACGACCAACTGCTGCACTTCGTGCGGAATCGATGTGCGCGCATCGGTAGACAACTGAGCCGCTTGTGCCACGCCGGCAGCTGCCAGCAAGAAAGGGACAATCGAAAGCTTGAAAACAGACTTGACCAACTCCATCCTCCGAGATCCGCTCGCGCTGCTAATCTGGCAGCCGCGGATCAATTGCAAATCAATATCTTACTCCGGCCTGGAAATTCGGGTTATGACCAAATGATTTCGTACCTTGAGTTTGAGCTGTCCCAGGTCCCAAAATAGGGACCTGGGGCACCCAGGGTTGTTACGACTTCATTCACTTCGCTCCAGACACGTCTCCCGGCCAAGCCAGCGGAGCATCCAGCCTTCGCTCCAGAATCTTGGTTCCGTGATCGAACCCATTCAATTGACGCATCCATTCGCTATCCCGCTCACAGGCAGCCTCGGGAATGAGGCCAATCACCTCTCCCTCGACCGGCACAACCTTGTGGCGCAATGCCAGGCTGCATACGGTGCGATAGACCTGCGAGACCGGCGTCGCTTGAAAGTCGGTGATGTTCATGGAGAGCTGCGCCCGTCCGTGAGCCAGTACCCCCATGGCCTTGACGCCCTTCAGACCGCCCGATGCGGCGCGAATCTCGCGTGCGATAGCCCTGACGGTGGCGACGTCGGCGGAATCGAAGTAAATGTTATAGGCCACCAGAAACCGGCGCGCTCCAACGGCGCATGCCCCGGCGGTTGGATGCAGGCCGGGTCCGCCCAGATCGGGACGCCGAGCCGTATCTTTGCGAACCGCGTCCCTGAGTCCCTCGAATTGGCCGCGGCGCACCTCTTCCAGATTGGCGCGATCGGGCCGCGCCGCCGCCGCCTCATAGAAGAAGACCGGCACGCCGAAGCGCCGCCAGATCTCCAGGCCAGCCTGGCGGGCCAGCAAGGCGCATTGCTCCAGCTTTATGCCGGAGATGGGTACGAAGGGAATCACATCCGCGGCGCCGATGCGCGGATGAACTCCCTGCTGACGCGTAAGATCGATCAGCTCGACTGCCTTGCCGGCGCCGCGTACGGCGGCCTCGACCACGGCGGAAGGCGGTCCGGCAATCGTCACCACGGAGCGGTTGTGGTCGGCATCCATCGACCAGTCGAGCAGGCGCACTCCATCCACGCGCATCGCGACTACAATCGCCTCGACACGCCGGGCATCCGAACCCTCGGAGAAGTTCGGAACGCACTCGACAACCGGTTCGCTCATGCTTCCTTTCACTGCCGGCAATGAAATCCAACCTCCAAAGGCCGGATCACTTCCAGAACGTGTAACCCACCTGGACCTGGACGCTGGCATTCACTCCGGGGTTCTTGTCTCCCAGCGATGCCGAAGAGATGTGAACACCGTTGACACCCACATCCACCGACCGCTTGTCGCCGGTGAAGTAGTGGAAGCCAACTCCGCCCTGCGGCGCGAAGTTGAAGACCGATGTGCCGCCTGGCGTTCCGTGGGGAACCAGAAGATCCGGCGGAAACTTGTGCGTGGTATAGATCAGGCCGCCCGCACCCTGGAACCAGGGCTGAAAGCGCCGCGAAGAAGTCAGGAAGTTCCAACGGAGGATTACAGGCGTTAGACTGACGCCCGTGTAGATCCCGCCACCGTCCGGTCCCAGAAAGTACCCCCCCGGATAGGTGAACTCCTGCACGTGCGGAGCCGGAGTATAGGCCTGCCAGATGGGCATGATGTTGCCGCCAAGCTCGAATTGACCGCTGAAGAGGCCAGCTTTGACCACCGGCGAGAGAGGCTTGCCCAGCTGCACGCCCGCCGAAAAGAATTTGAAGCTCGAGCGGTCGCCTACACCGTTCCCATAGTTGGCAAACGGCCCGAACTCCCAGCTTCTAGCCTGGCGGACCCGGGCCGCGGGGTTCGGTTGGCCAAGCTGCGCCGGTTCACCAAAGTGAGCATTGGGTGGTGTCTGGGCATGGGCGGTAAGTCCAACAGCGATCGACACCGTTGCCATTAGGACAAACGCGGAAAATCGAGCGATTCGGATCAATTCCCTTTCCTTCCCTGTTAAAGAATGACAAATCCTGCAAAAAGGCCGCCACATCCGGGCGGCCTCTAGAGTGCCTGCCTAAAGACGGATTAGCCGGCAGCCTCTTCCATCTGCGCGGCGTCCATATCGAAGTTCGAGTAGACGTTCTGTGTGTCGTCAAGGTCTTCCAGAACTTCGAGCAAACGCATCATCTGATTGGCCGGCGCGCCTTCGAGCTTGGTATAAGTGGAGGCGACCATGGTGACTTCGTTCATCACCGTGGGAATGCCGGCGGCCTTTACCACGGCAAGCACAGCCTCGTACGACGCGGGGTCGGCGAGGATCTCCCATGTGTCGCCTTCGTCCCTCAGGTCTTCGCCGCCGTGTTCGAGCACGATGTCCATCAACTGCTCTTCAGTGGCCGCGGATTTCTCGACGGCGATGAGCCCCTTCTTCGAGAACAGGAATCGGACAGAGCCGGACTCGCCCAGGTTGCCTCCGTTCTTAGAGAAAGCGTGGCGGATCTCGCTCACAGCGCGGTTGCGGTTGTCGGTCATGACATCGACGATGATGGCAACTCCGCCAGGACCGTAGCCTTCGAAGGTGATCTCCTCGTAGTTGACGCCTTCCAACTCGCCGGTGCCGCGCAGGATGGCGCGCTTGATATTCTCCTGGGGCATGTTTTCCGCTTTGGCAGCCAGGACGGCGGTGCGCAGCCGGGCATTGCTGTCAGGGTTACCGCCGCCCTTGGCGGCGACTGCGATCTCCTTGAGAAGGCGGGTGAATATCTTGCCGCGCTTGGCATCCAGCGCGCCCTTCTTGTGCTTGATTGTCGCCCATTTTGAATGGCCGGACATGGGAACCTCAATGATCGAATGAGAATGCCGGCGCGGACCCGCGCCTAACCTTGTGAGTATAACATCGGCGACGATGGTGGAAGTGTTGTTTGCTGACATCTCCGGATTTCACCGGTCTTCGAATGGCTGTAAGATTGCCCTGGGTTAAACGCCAGCGTCTCCCCGCCGCGAAGCTGATACCCTAGAAGCATGAAATTCGGGGTGTTGGTCTTCCCAGGTTCGAACTGCGATCACGATACGTTCAACGTGATTGCCGAAGTGGCCCACCAGCCGGTCACCTTCCTCTGGCACGACAGTGAAGATCTACAGGGCGTGGACGCCGTTTTCGTCCCTGGGGGCTTTGCCTACGGCGATTACCTGCGCACCGGCGCCATTGCGCGCTTTTCTCCCGTCATGCAGGCGGTCAAGCGCTTTGCCGCGGGCGGCGGCCTGGTGCTGGGCATCTGCAACGGCTTCCAGATTCTGACCGAGTCCGGTCTGCTACCCGGCGCGCTGATGCGCAACGCGGGACTGAAGTACATCTGCAAGCAGGTTCATCTCCGCGTGGAAACCGTCGATAGTCCATTCACGAACGGACTGGCCAAGGGCGATGTGCTTCAGTTGCCCATCGGACACATGGAGGGGAATTACTTTTGCACGCCGGAGGAGTTGCATCGGCTTGAGACCGAGGACCGCATAGCATTCCGATACGCCACTCCCGCCGGCGAAATCACTCCAGAGGCGAATCCCAACGGCTCGCTGAGCAATATTGCGGGCATCCTGAACGACAAGCGAAACGTTCTGGGAATGATGCCGCATCCGGACCGTTCGAGTGAGCTGCTGCTTGGTTCGGCGGATGGCTGGAAGATCTTTGCCTCCATGGTCGATGCTTTGGCGACACACTGAGCCTTTTACCGCCTGAGCTGGAGACCGGCTGCCGATGATCGACATTCACCACCATCTGATCTACGGAGTCGACGACGGGGCGACTGATCTGGAAATGTCTCTGGCTCTGGCGCGCGAGGCGGCCTCGGAGGGTGTCACGCGCATCGTCTGCACTCCCCATGCCAGCGACGGACATCCCTACCGGGCCGCGCTGGTCGAAGAGCGCCTGGCCGAGTTGCGCGAGGCGCTGAGCGGCGTAGTCGAGTTGAGCCTTGGCTGCGACTTCCACATGAGCGCGGAGAACATCTTCGAGGCGGTGGCCAACCCGCTGCGCTACTCCATCGACGGCAAAGGGTACCTGCTGGTCGAGTTTCCCAGCATGACCATCGCGCCCCAGTTGAACGATGCGCTTTTCCGGTTGCAATCGGTGGGCTATACGCTGATCGTCACTCACCCGGAACGCTACCCAGCCGTGCAGCGCCAGCCGGAGATGCTAGCCGAGTGGATGCGCAAGGGCTGCCTTGTTCAGGTGACCGCCAGCGCCTTGTATGGGCGCTTCGGCTCTATGGCGCAGGCTTTGGCCAATGAACTTCTGGACCGCAACTGGATTCACTTTCTGGCCACCGACGCCCACAACCCCGAATGGCGGCCGCCGCACTTGAAGAAGGGGTACGAGTACGTGGCCAGGCGCTGCGGCGAGGAAACAGCGCAGCGGCTGTGCGTCACCAACCCGCAAGCTGCCGTCGAGGGCGCACGGTGGCCCGCGCAGCCTGAACCGAAAGGCCTGTGGGAGCGCGTGCCGCTGAAGGTCGATCCCCGGCGCTATGCCGCCAACCCTCCGCCTGCCGGAGACTGGAGCGGCGAAGACGCTCCAGGGAAGGTTAAGAGAGGCTTCTGGGGTCGTCTCTTCGCTTGGTAGGCTATTCTGATTGTTCGGGATATTCTGAAGGAAAGATGAGGCTGCCCAATGATCGCTTCCATCTCGCTTAGAATTCTTGCTGCCGTCTCGTTCGCGACCGTCACCCTGCTCGTTGTCAAAAGGATTGATAAGAAATCGAGTGTGCCGCTCCAGAGGAACTATCAGATCGCTCTGTTCGTCCTCTTAACGGCGGTTTTCCTTGTACCACTGTACTTCTCCATGAAGCCGAAGTCGGACCTCGAAGTCATGAAAGTGTCAATCGCCAATCTGCCCGAAAAAGGAACCGGAGTCACCGGCCACGTTCCTGAATCAAAGCGGGAAATCCGCATCAACACGATCGACGATCAACCCATTGCTGCCGCGACAAGCGTTAAACCTGGATATGAAGTCCGCATCGAAGGAGATGTGACCCCCGGTGAGGATTTGATCTATCTCGTGGTCAAACCGCATAACGACCACCACTGGTATGTTCAACCCAATTGCGTGGAGATGGGATCCAAGAGCGACAACAGAATCAGATTGATGTGTGGGGCCTATCTTGGAACTGAGGACGAAGGAATTGGCGTAACCTTCGACATATTCGCTGTGGCCATGCGCGGGAATTACGACGGGAATGACATGCTGGATGCTGAGCCACTCGGCCTACGATCGACCACGGTAACTCTGACACGCAACCACTAAGTATCCGCTCACTGATTCCCTACAGCCCCAATCCGCCATCCACGGCGAGAACTTGACCGGTGACAAAGCTCGGGCCGGCAACAAAGAAGAGCACAGCCTGGGCCACATCGTCCGCCGTGCCGTTCCGCATCATGGGCGTCTTGGCTGCAAAATGTGCGGCCTCGTCCTCGGAGTGATCGTCCATCTCGATCCGCCCCGGTGCCACGCAGTTGACGCTTAGCTGGGGCGCAAAGGCCTTGGCCATAGCAAGCGTAAGCAGGTGCAGAGCGGCCTTCGATGCGCAATAGTGTGCGTGACCGGCCCAGGCATGAATCCCGCCTAGCGAGCCGATGTTCACGATCCTTCCCTGCGCCGCGCGCAGATGCGGCAGCGCCTCGCGCGCCACCAGGAACGGCCCCCGCGCATTGGTCTCGAAGACCGCTTCCCATTGGTCCAGGCTGATGCTCTCCAGCGGAGTTGACTCAAACACGGCAGCGTTGTTGACCAAAACATCAAGCCGCCCGAACCGGCCAACTGTCGCGGCTATCGCCCCGCGCACCGAGTCTTCCGAGCGTACATCGCACTCAACCGCCAGAGCTTGCCGTCCCAGGGATTCGATCTCCAGCGCGGTCTGCATAGCTTCGGCAGCGGAGGCGCGGTAGGTAATGGCCACATCCGCTCCGGCCCGCGCCAGAATCAAGGCAATCTCCCGGCCGATGCGCCGCGCGCCGCCGGTGACCAGCGCCGATTTGCCCTTGAGGGGTTGGTTGGTCATCGCCCTGCCTGCCCCGAAAGCGAATGCACACTCTATTTTGACTGCGGAGGGTTCGGCTGCGTGTCCGGCGGCTTGGCCGAATCGGCCGGTTTGGCGTCCGCAGGGACCGCATCCTTGGCCGGCGGCGCCGTCTTATCCTCATCGGGGCTCTTGATCGCGTCCGCCGTTCCGTCGTGCTTCTTGTAGATCGAGTACTGCTCGCCCGGCCGCTTCATCTTAATCTCGATGGCCATCTCGGCCTTGTCGATCTTGTAGTCCTCGCCGAAGGTCTGAAAGCCTTTGGCGATGATCTGCAGCCGGACCGTGTCGCCGATGGGCAGCACGTCGATGATCGTCTTCCCGTCCTCGTTGGTCTTCAGCTCCATGTTGCCTTTGTCCTTCTCGCCCTGCATGGGGTGAAAGATGACTGCGGCATTTTCAATGGGCTTGCCACTTCCATCGCGCAAAACGGTGACCGCGATGCGCGCAAAGGGTGGCGGAGCCTTGTACTTGCGGCCGCGCTTAGCGGTGTCCTGTTGGGCACCGGCAGCCAGGGAGCTGACGGCCAGACCGCATATGGCGACAAAGACGCTGAGATGAAAGAGAAAGCGGTATTGCATGAGAACCATTGTAAATGGTTCCCGCAGATCTATGAACTTCGGCCCAGGGCGACTGCAAACGAGAGGAAGACCAAAGCGGCGGGAGAGTAGCCGCCGGAGTCCGACTGGGTAAACACTCCAGTGAGCGGGTTCATCCGCTGGCGAAACACTGCATGGTGTGAGCCACTTGCAAAATTACTTTCAGGTTTCGATATGGTCAGGGCATGACTTCAAAGCCTGCCTTGAGCCTGCCTAAGGGTGCCGCCAACGGTCCCATTTTGATTCCGGCATTAGCCGTTGCGAAATTGCAAATAGCTGAAAATAAAAGACGCAGGGGCTAAAGCCCAACATCTTATTGTTGATCTTCCGGCACGACTAAAAAGGCTGCGGAAAAACTCGCTTCTTTGAAAGGGCACGGCTTTAGCCGTGCCGCAAGGGGGCCAAATTCGTAACCGGCTTTAGCCACCGAGGGAATGCAAGCTATTGAAAACAAATTCCCTCGGGGACTAAAGCCCAAGACCTCGTTTACCCAGTCGGTGGCATGGCTGAAGCCAAGCCCTTTCAAAGTGGCCAAATTGCCCCACCGAAGGAGTTTTTCCGGAGCCTCTAAAGTCCTGCCCTGATGCTTCTTACAGTTCCATTGGATTTTTGCAAGTGGTTCGGTGCAACCAGCTCTACGGTCTACACATAGGATCTATCATACTAATATGAGCGTATTGCGCTCATATATTTATCGCAACCCCTTGACAAAATGCGCTCGTCTTGCCTATCGTTAGCAATTGGAAGGCGAGAGTGCTAGCACATAGCTGGCGGAACTGCTGGATTGGGTTCGCTGCTCCAAATTCTTGGGGCTGCACTACGACGTTTCCGAAGGTTTTTCTTGAATACCACTCAAATCCCGCGGCCGAGGCTCAACCTTGCCCGCGTGTGAAGGAGAAGCGAAGCAATGGCATCGACATCCGTAGCGACCACATTCACCCCGCTCCATGATCGCATCCTCGTCCGCCGTTTGGAAGAGGGCGAAACCGTCCGTGGTGGAATCATCATCCCCGACAGCGCCAAGGAAAAGCCCCAGGAGGGCGAAGTGATCTCCGTGGGCAAGGGCAAGTCCAACGACGAAGGCAAGGTCTTCCCCCTCGATGTGAAGGCGGGCGACAAGATCCTCTTCGGCAAGTACTCTGGCACCGAGATCAAGATCGACGGCGAAGAGTTCCTAATCATGCGCGAAGAAGAAGTCCTCGGCATCGTGAAAAAGTAGGCGCCGCAGGCGCCGAGTGATCAGTGGTCAGGGGTCAGGGTTTAGTAAAAGCTGCCCGTACCACCGCAAACATCACTGATCACTGACAACTGATTGCTGACAACTGTTCTAAGGAGAGTTACAGACATGGCAAAGCAGATTTTGCACGGTGAAGAATCCCGTCAGGCGATCCTGCGCGGCGTGAACACGCTCGCGGACGCCGTCAAGGCGACGCTCGGCCCCAAGGGCCGCAACGTTGTGATCGAGAAGAAGTTCGGCTCACCCACCATCACCAAGGACGGCGTGACGGTGGCCAAAGAGATCGACTTGAAGGATCCGATGGAGAACGTCGGCGCGCAGCTCGTGCGTGAAGTCGCCTCCAAGACCAGCGACGTAGCCGGCGACGGCACCACGACGGCGACGGTTCTGGCCCAGTCCATCTTCCGCGAAGGCGTGAAGACTGTGGCCGCCGGCGCCAACCCGACCGCCCTGAAGCGCGGCATCGAAAAGGCGGTCACTGTCATCATCGGCATCCGCGACAAGGACGGCAAGTGGACCGAGGGTGGAGCTCTCGGCAAGCTGTCAAAGCCCGTCAACGAAGACTCTGTCGCTCAAGTCGGTGCAATCTCCGCCAACGGCGATCAGGAGATCGGTGACATCATCGCCCACGCCGTCAAGGTTGTCGGCAAGGATGGCGTCATCACCATCGAAGAGTCCAAGACTATGCGTACAGACTTGGAACTGGTCGAGGGTATGCAGTTCGACCGCGGCTATCTCAGCCCCTACTTCGTCACCGACGCCGAGCGCCTTGAAGTTGTGCTCGAAGAGCCCTACGTCCTGATCTACGAGAAGAAGATCAGCGCCATGAAGGACCTGCTGCCCTTGCTGGAGCAAGTGGCCCGCGGCGGCAAGCCCCTCCTGATCATCGCAGAAGATGTTGAAGGTGAAGCCCTCGCAACCCTCGTGGTGAACAAGCTGCGCGGCACGCTGAACGTGGCTGCCGTCAAGGCTCCGGGCTTCGGCGACCGCCGCAAAGCCATCCTGGGCGACATTGCCATCCTTACCGGCGGCAAGGCCATCACCGAGGACCTGGGAATCAAGCTCGAAAGCGTCAAGCTCGAGGACCTGGGCAAGGCCAAGCGCATCACCATCGACAAGGACAACACCACCATCGTCGACGGCGCCGGCAAGTCCAGCGAGATCGAAGGCCGAGTCAAGGAGATTCGTTCGCAGATCGAGAAGACCACCTCGGACTACGACAAGGAGAAGCTCCAGGAGCGGCTGGCCAAGCTGGTCGGCGGCGTTGCCATCATCAAGGTGGGCGCGGCCACTGAGACCGAGTTGAAAGAGAAGAAGGCTCGCGTTGAGGATGCCCTGCACGCCACCCGCGCGGCGGTCGAGGAAGGCATCGTCCCCGGCGGCGGTGTAGCGCTTGTTCGCGCCATTCCGGCCGTCGACGAGCTCATCAAGACCCTGGAAGGCGACGAGAAGATCGGTGCGCAGATTGTTCGCCGCTCGCTCGAAGAGCCCCTCCGCCAGATCGTCGCCAATGCCGGCGAAGAAGGCGCGGTAGTGGTTGCCAAGGTCCTTGAATCCAAGGATTCGCACTTCGGCTACAACGCCCTGACTGGCACCTTCGAGGATCTGGTCAAGGCCGGCGTCATCGACCCCACAAAGGTCACCCGCACGGCGCTGCAGAACGCGGCTTCGATCGCTGCACTGTTGCTCACCACTGAAGCCCTGGTTGTCGAGATTCCGGAGCCCAAGTCGGCCCCGGCCGGCGGCGGCCACGGCGGCGGCATGGACGGCATGTACTAAAAGCAGGGATCAGGGATCAGTAAAAGCGTGGCCCGAACTCGGATTCTGTAAGTTGAATCACTGATGCAATCGAAAAAGGCCTCCAGCCGATGCTGGAGGCCTTTTCTTTGGTTGGGAGGCTCTGGCTGCCTTCGGCACACTCGTCAGCAAGACGCCGACGATTCACATGAAAGCGTGGGCCCGGTAAACGAAAAACTACGGCAAAGCCAAGCTAGCTGGCCAAGGCGATCGTATGCGAGGAGGCTTCGGCCCGGCTGGGCACGGCCTGAGGGCCGGGCGGACGCAACCAACCAGCCGAAAGCCATGCATGTGGAATTGAGAACTCAGACCACCCGCAATCCAGGCACACGCGAATATCGGGCGAGGGCGTCAAGGGAGGGTGACTGAGAGTGCGGGGAGCGTTGCGATAAAGACGAATCTCGGCCGGAATCGTGGCCAGGGAGCCAGACTTGCACTTTGGGCATACCATGAAAAACACCTCTGCGAAAAGGTAGCCAAGGAAACAAGCAGTTCAGGAGAGGTCAAGTACTACAGTTCGGAGGTTCTCTACACAATAATCGGAAGACGGCGGCTTTTCAACAGGAATTGTGCAAGGAACGCACTTTAGTGCTGTTTTTCTTCAAGGATTCACTGAACGGCTTCGACCATATCAAATCGAGATTCAGGAGCTGAATTCGTCTGCCGGAAGCATTTGCTTCCTTCGAGCTCCCGATCCGCGCCCGTCTCCCTCTCTTTTAGCGTCAAGGGACCGGGTAGAAGCTCTGGATCCAACCCTGCAACAAGGCCGGGAAGCAGCCCAGCACCACCACAGCCGCCGCAATCGCCACCAGTACGGCCAGCGTAACCGGGTGAGCCTTGATGGGCGTTTCGTCGACGGCGGGCATCACATAAGCCCGCTTGAGCACCTGCAAGTAGTAGTAGAGCGAGACCGCGCTGAATGCGACTGCCAGAGCCACCAGCGCAAAGGGAACCGGACCTGCCGAGACGCCCAGCACCGCGGCAAAGAGATTGAACTTGGCCCAGAAGCCGACCAGCGGCGGAATCCCGGCCAGCGACAGGAAGAGCACCAGCAACACCGCCGCCAGCAGCGGATTGCGCTTGTGCAGGCCGAGAAACGAGTCGAGCCGGTCGCTGCCCGTCGCCCGCTCGACCACACCCACAACGCCGAATGCGCCGATGGTGGTGAGGCCGTAGGTGAGGACGTAGTAGAGGACGGCGTTGGTGCTTTGTATAGCTGGTCCATCCGAATCTAGCATGAATTGGATGACATCCGCCTGGCCCGTATAGGGGCGGTAGGCCGCAACCCCAAGCAGGATATATCCGCTATGAGCAATTGCTGAATAGGCCAGCAGACGTCGTGTACTGACCTGCGCGAGAGCGGCGAGATTCCCCACGATCATGGAGGCAGCAGCAGCCAGAAATAGAACAGTCGCCAATTGCGGCCAAATCCCATAGCATTGGCGAAAGAACGCTTCAGTAGAATCGGTTACGACGTCGCCCCGCACGCTGACCATCAGCCAGTTCACGCTCAGCGTGATCAGAAGCGCGAAGCTGGCCACTTTCGAAACAGACGCGATAAACGCCGCGGCAGGAGCGGGTGCGCCTTCGTATGTATCCGGCGCCCATAAATGAAACGGTACGGCCGCAATCTTGAAACCAAGCCCCGCCACCACAAGAACCCACGCTGCATAGAACAGTGGACTCGGTCCCTGCTGCGTGATCGCAAGTTGAATCCCAGCCAGGTCCGTGGTCCCGCTCAATCCATAGAAGTAACTGAACCCAAAGAGCAGGAACGCGGCAGACATACCGCCATAAAGGTAATACTTGATCGCCGCTTCAGCGCTCTTCCCGGAACTCTTCGCAAACGCTGTCAGAATATAAAGTCCAAGACTGAGTAACTCCAGCCCTACAAAAATCACGAGTAAGTCCTGAGCGCCGGCAATTAGCAATCCGCCTGCGGCCGCCATCAGCACCACGGAAACATACTCGCCTACGTGCCGCGTGAAGACCGAATCGATCAACAGCAAGAGTGTCAGCGCGGTCAGCACCAAAATTCCGATCTGGGCCACCTGGACGTATCCAAAGGTGATCAGCAAGGGCGATTCACCGTACTCGCCGAAGCTCAAGGAGGCAGGCCGCAGAGTCTGCATCATCCAGAGCGCCGCCCCGCAACCAGCTACGCCTAACAACGCCGCCACGGCCACGCGCATCTTCAGCGCCGCTTTGCGCAGGAAGCCCAGGTCCACGATCAGCACGACAAGCGCCGCCACTTCCAGCGCGGTCTCCGGCAGCGTTACGCGGACGAGGTCTGCGTAGTTCATTGTCCCCCTCCCGCAAGCAGCGCCTTCACGGCCGGTTCAATCTGATCGAGCAGAATCTTTGGGTACAATCCGACAAACAAACTCACCCCAGCCAGCATCGCCACGCCGGTAACCTCAGGCCAGGTGATGGTGGCGAAGGGATGTGCGTGTTCCTGCTCAAGCGCATGCGCGCCGGGCAGAGCGTCACTGAAGAATGCCTTTTGCAGCGCTCGCCAGATATAGGCCACGCCCACCACGATGCCCACGCCCGCGGCGGCCACCCACCAGGGATTCACCTTCCACGCGCCGACAAGCACCTGTAACTCGGCCACGAAGCCGGAGAAGCCGGGCAGGCCCATCGAGGCGATTCCAGCGATGACAAAGGCCCAGGCGGCGAAGGGCAATCGCTTGGAGAGGTGCATGGTTTCAAGCTCGGCCAACTGCCGCGTGTGCGTGCGCTCATAGACGATGCGGCCGACAATAGCGAAGAGCAGGCCGGCAAGGATGCCGTGCGAAAACATCTGCAGAACAGCGCCGGTCATGCCGATCTGGTTGAGCGTAACCAGGCCGAGGAGCACAAAGCCCATGTGGCTGACGCTGGAGTAGCCGATGACGAATTTGAAGTCGGTCTGCGCCAGCGCCACCAGAGCGCCATAGACGATGCCGACCACGGCGAGGACCGCGAAGACGTCGCGCCAAGAGCCGATGCCGGCAAATGAGAATCCCCAGGGATCAAGCCCGCGCGGAAAGAGCGCGATGGCGACGCGCAGGCAGCCGTAAGCGCCCAGCTTCATCACCACGCCGGCCAGCAGCATGGAGGCAGCGGTGGGCGCGGCCACGTGGCCGGTGGGCGCCCAGGTGTGGAAGGGCCACATGCCAGCCAGAATCGCAAAGCCCGTGAAGACCAGCGGAAAGCACCACACTTGAAAGCTCGCCGGCAGCCCGGCATTCGCCAGCGCGATCAGGCCGGTGGAGTGGCTGCCAGCCGTAGCGTAAGCCGCCAGCAATCCGATCAGCACCATCGCCGAACCGGCGAAGGAGTAAAGCGCCAGCTTCATGGCCGCGTACTCCCGCCGTGTTGAACCCCAGATGGCGATCAGGAAGTACTTGGGCACGATGGCGATTTCGTAGAAAACGAAAAGCAGAATGAGATCGAAGCTGAGAAAGACGCCGTAGACGCCGCCGATCAGCGCCAGAAAGAACGCGAAAAACTCATTGGTGCGCAGTTCGATATTCCAACTGAAGAGCACTCCCGCCACGGCAGCCAAGCCCGTGAGCAGCACCAATACGCGGCTGATGCCGTCGGCGGCAAGAAGGAAACGAATGCCCATCGACGGCACCCAGGGCAAATCGACAAGCGTTTCTCTTCCCTGCCCCATGCCGGCCACAAACCCCGCCACGGCCAGCGCCAGCCCGGCCACGGCCACGGCCAGCGCCAGCCAGCGCGCCAGGGCATTCCGCCCCTTGGGCAGCAGCGCCTGCGCCAAGGCTCCGGCAAACGAGAGATAGATCGTCCATGCCAGCATCTAAAAGAATCTCCAGTGAGCCAGGAGGTTGATGACCGTTGGGTTCACGCCGTCCACAATCAACTGCGGCAGAATGCCGATCAGGAACATAAGTCCGATCACCGGCGCCAGGGCCATCCGCTCTCCGTGGTGCAGATCCGGAAAGCCCTCGCAGTGGTTCGCAACAGGCCCGCTGAAGACCTTTTGAATGACCGTCAGAATCACCGCAGCAGTTACCAGCAGCCCAAGAACAGAGACCGTCGCCGCCACCCACGCCAGCGGAAGGACGCCGCGGAAGATGAGGAACTCTCCCACAAAGCCATTCAGCCCCGGCAGCCCCAGCGATGAAAACAGCGCAATCCCCATCAGCCCGGCCAGCACCGGAGCCGGCTTGCGCAGCCCGCCAAAGTCGTCTATGCCGCGATGCCCGCCCGTCCGCTGCTGCATCATGGCCACAAACCAGAAGAGCGCCGCCGCCGTGAGGCCGTGGTTGAACATCTGCAGAATCACGCCATTCAGCGCAGCCGCCTGGCTGGCCTGCGCCGCAGCGCCCGCTGCCGGAACCGCCAGCGCAAAGATGCCCAGCAGGCAGTAGCCCAGGTGATTCACCGACAAGTAGGCGAAGACGCGCTTCAGATCCTTCTGTGCCGCAGCCGCCCACGCGCCCATCACCACCGTAGCCACGGCCAGCACCAGTAGCGGCGCGCGCATCTGCGCTATCTGCGGCCCGAAGAGGGGAATCGCAATCCGCAGCAAGCCGTAGACGCCCATCTTCGACATGGCGCCGGTAAGCAGCATCGTCACCGGCGAGGGGGCCTCAGCGTAAGCCGCGGGCAGCCAGGTGTGGAAGGGAATCATGGGCACCTTGACTGCAAAGCCGGCGAGGACGCCAATGGCCAGCCAGAGCATGACTGGGCCGAGATGCGCAGTGACCATGGGTTCCAGCGCGCCCCTAGAGGCCTGAAAAGTAAGCCAGCCGAAGTCCATGCTGCCGGTGGAAACAAAAATGGCGAGAAACGCCACCAGCAGCGCCACCGATCCGGCCATGGTGTAGACAAAGAACTGCGTCGCTGCCGAGCCGCGCCGCGCGCCGCCCCAAAGCTTGATGAGGAAGAAGGCCGGAATCAGGCTCAACTCCCAGAAGAGAAACCAATGGAAGAAGTTCAGCGCCGTGAACGATCCGAATAGCCCCGCTTCAAGCGTCAGCACCAATCCGAAGTAGAGCCCCGGCTGGTGATGCACGCGGTTGGCCGCATCCACCGACATCAACGTCACAATGGCTGAAAGCACCACCATCAGCGCGCCCAACCCATCCACGCCCAGGTGATACTCGATGCCCAGCGACGGCGCCCACTTGTGTTGTTCGACCATTCCCATCGTTCCGTTCGCAGGCAGGTGCACCCACACAACAAGCGCCAACACCAGGCTGGAAAAAGTCGTTATCAGCGCCACAACGCGCGCGTGCTTGCCGGAGATAAGTGCAATCGCCGCCCCCACGAGGGGAAGTACAGTCAGCAGCGTCAAGATGGGGATTTCGCTCATGCCCGGCTGCTCCAAATCAGAATCGCAGCCAGCACCACTACGCCCGCGGCCAGAATTCTCAGGTAGGTCTGCACGCGCCCGTTCTGCACGCGCGAAAGCAAGCCGCCGCCACCGGCCAGCTCCTCGCAGCCTTTGTCGAAGCTGCCGTCCACAACATTCGCATCGAGGAAGCGATTGAACCGCGCCCATCCGCTGAAGGCCCCCGCGACCACCGCCACTGCCCCGCCCCAAACGCGGCGGTCGAGCCAGTCGGCAACCCGCGCCCACCATCCGTAGAAGGCGATCACCGTCACTCCGTATAACTCATCCACATAGAGCCGGTCGCGCAGCCAGCTCCACGGCATTGGCGCCATCCGATCCAGCGCATCGGGTTGCTCAGGCGCGGGCGATTTGCTGCCATAGAGCCACAAGCCCAGGCCGAGACCAATCAAAACCACCCCTGTCGAGATCCCCATCAGCGCGAGCAGCCCCGGCTCCATAAAGCCACGCCAAGCGAAGCTCAGCGCGCGGCCCTCGATAAATGCTCGGAACCATGGCCAGGCCGGCGTTCCAACCAATCCCAGCGCTATGGCGAAGAAGGCCAGAATCCCGAGCGGTATGGTCATTACTCTAGGGCTCTCACGCGCCGGTTCATCGCCTCTGCGCGCGCCGAAGAAGACGTAGGCCACCTGCCGCGTCATATAAAACGCCGTCAAAAGCGCGCCGAAGACCAACATGTAAAACGGAGTCCTGGCCACAGTCCAGTGTCGCGCCGCCTCCAGAATGCCGTCCTTGCTCCAGAAACCCGAAAACAGCAGCGGAAAGCCGCATAGCGCCAACATTCCGATCGCATAGGTGAGAAAGGTGAGCGGCATGGCTGTGCGCAGTCCGCCCATGCGGCGAATGTCCTGCTCGTCGTGCAAGCCGTGAATCACACTCCCCGCGCCCAGGAAGAGCAGCGCCTTGAAGAAAGCGTGTGTGATCAGATGAAACATCCCCACCGCCGCGCCGCCCATGCCCAGCCCAGCCATCATGTAGCCGAGTTGCGAGATGGTCGAGTAAACCAGAATCCGCTTGATGTCGTTCTGCGCCACGGCGATCAGCGCGGCAAAGACCGCCGTGAAAGCGCCCAACCAGGTCACCACGGTCAGCGCTGTAGTCGTGCCGCCGGGCAGCACGCCCGCAGCCATCAGCGGATAGACTCTGGCGATCAGGTAAACGCCTGCGGCCACCATTGTCGCCGCGTGAATCAGCGCAGAAACCGGCGTGGGGCCTTCCATTGCGTCGGGTAGCCAAACGTGCAGCGGAAATTGGCCGCTCTTGCCAGCCGCTCCGGCAAAGATCAGCAAGCCGATCGCGCCCGCTGCCGTCAGGCCCCACGCAGCAGGCTGCGCCAGCAATCCCGTCAGCGCCCCAGCTTCAAGCGAGCCCGCGCCGTTGTTGTAGAAGAGCAGTGTGCCCGTCTGCGCGAAGAGCCATACGATTCCCAACAGGAAGAAGACGTCGCCCACGCGCGTAGTCAGGAAAGCCTTTTTCGCGGCAGCCGCGGCCGCGGGCTTCTGGTACCAGAATCCGATCAATAAGTAGGAGGTAAGTCCGACCAGCTCCCAGCACATGAACAGCAGAAGAAGGCTGTTGGCGATCACCACGCCCAGCATCGCTCCGGCAAAGAGCGACATGAAGCAGAAGAAGCGCGTGAAGTTCTCATCGTGCTCCATGTAGCCAATGGAGTAGATGAAGATGAGCAGGCCCACAAAGCTGACCATCACCAGCATTACGGCAGAGAGCGGATCGAGCGCCCAGCCGAGGTCTACGCTTGTTGCGCCGAATTGAAACCAGGTGAAGTTGACAGCATCATGCACAGCTGAATTGAAACCGAAACTCAGAAGCAGTGCTCGTTCGCCCAGCATATGTGCAAGCGCGCTGAACGATAGAAGGAACGAACAGCATAGAGATCCAATCGCCAAGCCAACGGAGATTTTGCGGCGCGGCTGCTTCAGCAGCGAGATTATACCCGACGCAAAGATGGGCAGGGCGGGAATTAGCCAGAGGTACCTCACGATCCAGGCCTGTGGAGGAATCGGAGAATGGGCGGCAATGTCCTTCAATACTAGTAGCCCTTCCGGCGTAACCATCCGCTACCCCCTCATCCTGTTCATACGGTCCAGGTCCGTCGTATGCGCGTGGCGATGGATCTGGATCACCAACCCCAGCCCCACCGCTGCTTCAGCCGCCGCCACAGCGATCGAGAAGATGGCAAACATCATGCCCGTTAGCGCCTCGGGATGCGGCCCGTAGCGCCAGAAGGCAATCAGGTTCAGGTTGGCTGCATTCAGCATCAGCTCAATGCCAATCAGCACCAGAATCGCGTTGCGCCGCGTCAGCGCCCCGGCCAGGCCAATCGAAAACAGCAGCGCAGCCACGAGTAAGTAACCAGTGAGCGGCGTCATTCGGCCCCCTCTTTCTCGTGCATGGCCACAATCACCGCGCCGATCAGCGCCGCTGTCAGCAGTAGCGCCACAATCTCCAGGGGCAGCACGTAGCGGCCCATCAGCGCATTGCCAATCTGCAAAACCGTCACCTCAGGCTTTGCCGATTCATGCGGCAAAACAGCAGCACTCTGGAGCACAGCCCAGCCCAGCACCGCAAAGACGCCCGCCGCAATCACCAGGCCCGCGAGCCAGTTCTTGCTGTAAACTCCATCCTTCGGCGTCTCCGATCCCTTGGTGAGCAGAATCGCGAATACCACCAGGATAGCCACCGCGCCAATGTAAACCAGAATCTGCGCAAAACCCGCAAACTGCGCGTCCAACTCAAGGAAGAGCAGCGCCAGGCCGGCAAAGGCCACGGTAAGCGCCAGCGCGCAATGCACTGTGTTCTTCAGCAGCACCGCGGCCAGCGCCCCGGCCAGCGTGATCGCCGCAAGCACATAAAAGACAAAGCTCATCGGCGCCACCTGCTCTCTGTGTCTGAGGGATAGAATTGGGTGCCCCATCCTTGCGCCTTCTTTCTGGCGCAAGGGTGGGATAGCTCGAACCTCCAGCCGCCGTCCCAGCAAACCTCATTCCGCATAGCGATAACTCCTTGCCCCGAAGTGCTGGCTGCGCATTCCCGCCCAGGCCATCCCAACATAACTCACCGCCAGAATCGCCGAACAGACCGCCCAGCGGGCCCATCCATCGCCCATGAAATGCCACAGCGCGGCGACCATCAGATTCACCATCGTAAGCGGCAGCACAAACTTCCAGGCAAAGTTCATCAGCTGATCCTGGCGCAGCCGCGGCAGCGTCCCGCGCATCCAGATGAAGACGCACATCGACACCAGCAGCTTGCCGAAGAACCAAATCCACGACGGAACCCAGCCCAGGAACGAGAACGGCGCCGACCACCCGCCCAGAAACAGCGTCGTGCCCAGCCCGGAGATGGAGAACATGGCCAGATACTCGCCCAGGAAGAAGAGCGCGAACTTGAAGCCCGAGTACTCGGTAAAGTAGCCGGCCACCAGCTCCGACTCACCTTCAGGCAGGTCGAAGGGCGAACGGTTGGTCTCTGCCGTTGCTGCAATGGCATAGAGCACAAAGCCTGCGAATCCCCACGGCGTAAAGATGTACCAGTGCGGCAGACCCCATGTGTACTGGTTCTGCGCGGCGACGATCTTGTCCAGCGAAAGCGAGCCGGTAATCATCACCACAGCCACGCTCGACATCAGCAGCGGCACCTCGTAACTGATCATCTGCGCTACGGCGCGCATGGCTCCGAGCAGAGAATACTTGTTGCGGCTCGACCAGCCAGCCATGAAGACCGACAACTCCGTCGACGCGCCGATGGCAAAATAAAACAGAAGGCTGGCATCCATCTTGACCAGCGTCAAGTTGCGCCCCATGGGCAGCACGGCAAAGCCCATGAAGACGGCCACCACGAGCACCACCGGCGCCAGGAAGTGCACCACCCCATCGGCGCTGGTGGGAACAATGTCTTCCTTGGTCAGCGACTTGATGGCATCGGCGATCGGCTGCAGGATTCCGAGCGGTCCCACGCGGTTCGGTCCAATGCGATTCTGTATGCGCCCCAGCCCCTTCCGCTCCAAGAGCACAGTCAGCGCAAAGAGCGCTGGAAAGAGGCAGACGATCACAACAACGCTCAGCACCACGCCAGCCGCGAGTTGCCAGCCGGCCGGCAAAAAGCCCACCAGCCTGCGGCTGAGGAGAACGAAGATCTGGTCCAGCGTCTCGAACATTCGCTAGTCTCCCCCTGCTGACGTTCGCGCCGGTATCTCCGCGCCCTTGACGGCTGCGGCAATGGCCGCATTCGTCTGCCTGGTGTCGGCCTTGGTCTTCGCCTCTGCCAGCCGCGCATCCACTTGCGCCGCTTCGGTGGGATGAATCTTGTGATAGTACTCGTTAGGCTTCGCCAACTGTTCCCGGTCAAGCAGGAGCCCGCCGAAGCGGTCCGTCGTGCTCAACTCGAACTCGGTATCCATCTTGATGGCTTCAAAAGGGCAAACCTCGACGCAGATCTGGCAGCTCATGCACACTGAAATATCGATATCGAAGCGCGCCGGATAGTACTGCGCCTTGCCGAGGTAGTCCAGCTTCTTGTCCTTGGACTTCTCGATGTAGATGCACTTGGGCGGGCATTCCTTCTCGCATATCTGGCAGGCGACGCAGCGCATTCCAGCCTCCCACTCCGGTCCGCCACCGTCCCGGTTTTCCATGTCAAAGACGAGGAAGGGAAAGTCGCGCGTTGCCTCGATGGGCGCGATGCGCTCCTCCGGATACTGGACGGTCGTCAGCCGCTCCGCGGAGACAAAGCTCCCCGCAAAGTTCTTGGCCGTCTCCGCCATGCCCTTCAGTATGCCCTCGCCTAACAAAAAACCTCCAAGCAGTTGTCAGTTATCAGTGAACAGTGGTCAGTGAACAGTGGTCAGTGAACAGCGGTCAGTGAACAGTGATCGATCGCGCCTTTTGCGTTTAGCACTTCAGGGGCTAAAGCCCGCTTTCATTTTGCTGCAATTGCGGCACGCCGAAAGCCGTGCCCTTTCAAAACGTCAACCTCATATGAGGCACCTTCATGAATCCCCGGCTAGTCCCTAGTCCCTTAGTCCCTAGTCCCTGCTTCACCGATCCACTTCTCCCAACACAATATCCACGCTGCCAAAGATCAGCACCACATCCGCCACGTTCTCGCCCAGAGCCATATCCTCAAGCACCGTCAAATTGATCAAGCTCGGCGGGCGAATCCGGTAGCGATAGGGATTCGGGCCGCCGTCGCTGATGAGATAGAAGCCCAGCTCTCCTTTGGGCGCTTCGATGCGTCCGTAGGCCTCGCCCGGTTTGGGCCGGAAGCCGCGCAGCTTTGCCTTGGGGTCCATCACCGGCCCGGCGGGGATATCCTTGAGCGCCTGCTCCAGAATCCCGATCGACTCCCGCATCTCCAGCAGCCGGATCATATAGCGATCGTAAACATCCCAATGGTCGCCCAGTGGCACGCGGAAGTTGAAGCGGTTGTAGATGCCGTAGCCGTCCACCTTGCGAATATCGTAGTTCACTCCCGATGCCCGCAGCATCGGCCCTGTAACCCCGGCATTCACCGCCAGCTCGGGCCGCAGGATGCCGATCCCCTGGGTGCGCGCCATCAGAATCTCGTTGGTGCTCAGCAGCCGGTCCATCTCGTCGACAAATCCCGGCAGTGCGGCCACCACCTTGCGCGCCGCATCCATCCAGGCCGCCGAGGCATCCACGCGGCAGCCGCCGAAGCGCATGTAGTTCACCATCATGCGCGCGCCGGTGAGCGCCTCGAAGAGATCCAGAATCTTCTCGCGCTCGCGGAAGGCGTACATCAGCGGCGTTCCGCTGGCGCCCATCTCTTGAATCAAAAAGCCGATCGACGAGGCGTGATTCTGGAAGCGCGTCAGCTCGCCCAGGATCACGCGCAGATACTCGGCGCGCTCGGGAACCTCCTGCCCGGTCAGCTTCTCCACCGCCAGCGCGTAGGCCCAGTTATTGGTGATGGGGCAAATGTAGTCCAGCCGGTCGGTAAAGGGCATCGAGCCCAGGTAGCTCATCCCCTCGCCCAGCTTCTCGTGGTTGCGGTGCAGGTAACCGAAGACCGGCTTCAGACGGATGACGCGCTCTCCGTCCAGCGCTACATCCATGCGGAAGACGCCATGCGTGGAGGGATGGTGCGGCCCCATGGCCACTTCCAGCAGCTCCCCTTCGCCGTCCGGCTCCATCACCGGCGGACGGTTCCAACCCTCCGGCTTGTCCTTCGCTTGAACGAAACCTGAACCGCTCATGCGCCGGCTCCTTCCCGGCCCGCGGCCTCAGCCTCAGCCCTGTGAGCCTGAGCGCGCTTGAGCACCTCGTCGTGCGCCGTCGGTTCGTATTCGAAGTCGTCCGGCTCCACGTAATCGCGGCGCATGGGGTGGTCCTTGAAGTTATTCCACATCAGCAGCCTGCGCAGGTCTGGATGACCGGTGAAGACAATCCCGAAGAGATCGAAGATCTCCCGTTCCTGGAACTCCGCCGAACGCCAGACCGGCGTAAGCGAAGGCAGCTCGACCTGGTCGGTGCGGTTCCCCGTGCGCATCCGAATCACGAGCGGCCCTTCATTCTTCGCAACCGAATACAAGTGGTACACCGCCTCCAGGCAGCCCGGCTGCACGCGCCTGCGCGTCTCTTCGACGGTTTCTTCGACTGCTTTCTCAACGCCGTCCACGGTCTTTGTCACCGTGCGCGTCACCTTTACCTTCTCAGTAACTTCCTTATCGGGCCAGTCCACGCCGGTCGCATTCGACAGGTAATCGAAGAGCAGCTCGTCACGTAGATACGTCGCCACTGCGATGGCATGACTAGGCGCAAGCCGCAGCGAGTGCTGCCCGCTGACGCTCGGGTTGGGCACAATCTCCACGCCCGCGCCCGGTACGGCCGCCTCGATCGCCGATTTAATTTCCTCGACCGTCTTCAATCTCTCTTCCTTCTTTATGATTTGCTGTTCCCTGGCCCTTGGCCCCTGATCCCTGTATCACAATCGGCACCGGCCACACGCCGGGATTCGACGCCGGCTCCAAATCGTGCGCTCCGAACACCGGCACGGGAAACTCGCCCTGCGCCTCGGCATCCAGGTAACGCGGACGGCCCGCGCCGGTCAGATGCTGGCCATCGATCTTCTCTTGCAGCGTGATGAAAGCGTGCATCAGCGCCTCAGGCCGCGGCGGGCAGCCCGGAATATGCACGTCAACGGGAATGTAGCGGTCGATTCCCTTCAGCACGTTGTAACCCTGCTTGAATGGTCCGCCGCTGATGGCGCAAGCGCCCATGGCAATTACGTATTTCGGTTCCGCCATCTGGTTGTAAAGCCGCACCACCTGAGGCGCCATCTTTTTGGTCACAGTGCCGGAGACGATCATCAGATCTGCCTGGCGCGGCGAGGGGCGGAAGATCTCGGCACCGAAGCGAGCCAGGTCGTAGCGGGCCATGGTGGTGGCGATCATCTCGATGGCGCAGCAGGCCAGCCCGAACTGCATGGGCCAGATGGAGCTGCGCCGGCCCCAGTTGTACAGCTCTTCGATGGTCGTAACGAAGACGCCCTGCTTGCCCAGTTCGATCTTCAGCCCTGATTCCACAGCCATCGTAGCCTCCAATTTCAAGGTATCAGGTCTGCGGGGTAAGGGGTCAGGGGATAGGGATCGGTAATCGATGATGGAGCCTGGTCCCTAATCCCTAACCCCTAGTCCCTGCCTTTCTACGGCGCGGCGACGATGGCAATGGAGCCGGCTGCGGTTGTGGAAGTGATCTTAGAATCCAACTGGCCGGTGGTGGTGGCGTCAAAGGTGTAAGCGTCGAAATACGGGCTGCCGAGCGAACCCACAGTCAGAAGAAAATTGCTGCTCGATTCCTCTGCCAGGCCTAGCGGTTGAACACCTGCCGAAACGGTGCTGCCGGCCGACAACGAGTAGGTTGAACCGCTTTCCGCTACCGCGATTCCGGTTATGTTGCCCGCTGAGATGAGACCGGCTCCGTTGGCTACATAGACATATCCGCCGGCGGCGACGGGCAGGATGAAGTTGGGGGCTAGTCCGCCGCTGGAAATGGGTGAGCCGGTGGCCGGAACGAGATTTGAGCTACTCAGCGAGCCGTAAGTAAAAGCGCGCAACCCGCCCGAGCTGCCGCCGGAGTTGGCCAGTGATTCGCCGATGTAGAAGAGGCCAGGACTCTTGCCGGGATCGATGGCCACGGAGAGCGCGGAGCCGCTGGAATTCACGATTGGGACGGTGGTGGCGCCGGTTCCCGCCGGGAAGGGAGAGGTGGCGTTGAATGGAACCACAATTGTGCCGCCGGCGCCCAGAGGGAGAAAGACTCTGGAATCGTCGCCTGAAATGACCATTCTGTTCGGCTGAACAGCGGCATTTGCGACTGTAAAACCTATCGATGGAACCGTGTTACCTGCAATGTAGGCTCCGGTGGTGGAGTTGATGGGAACAGCCGCGAAGGTCACTCCGCCGGTACCCGGGATGGCTTCCACCAGCCAGGAGCTGCTCGTATCCACCTGGATGGCATAGGCCTGATCCTGAGTCACTTGCACGGCCGTTCCCAAGGCGCCGCTGGAGAGGGGGTAGGCGAAGACGCCGGAGGTTGTGCTCACGCACAGGAACTTGCCGTTGGGAGCAATAGCCATGGAATAGGGCGTGCTCTGTACTGTCCAGGGGCTCCCCGAGATCGCGGTCAGCTTGCCGGAGACGACGGACTCGCCGACAATTTGGGGCGTCGTCCCGGCGTTCAGGATGTAGAAATCGCCGCTTGTGGCGGTGGTTCCATTGCAACTGCCTGAGGCTGACCCCACTTCAACGCAAACTGCTGTTGTTTCTGAAGCGCTGCCCGAAACACCGGTCACCGTGATCTGGTAAGATCCGGCGGTCGTACTGGAAATGGTGGTTGCGGTCAGCGTGGACGTTTGCGCCGTCGTACTGCTGATCGTCACCGAAGTGGGAGAAAGACTGCACGTTGTGGGATTGGCAGCGCCCGAGGGCGAGGTGGTAATCGCGCAGGTAAGTGCAACCGCCCCGGTAAACGAGTTCGCTGGCGTCACAGTAATGGTCGCGGCGTTGCCGGTGGTTGCGCCGGGGGTTACAGAGATGGCGCCGCTGTTGGTAAGGGTAAAGCTGGTGTTGCCGCCCGGTGCCTGCCAGAAGTTTGCGCAGCCAGATAGCAAACCGGCGAAAAGACAGACCACGGCCGGAGCCGCCGCCGCCAAGGACACCCGTGCCCGCCGTCCGATTCTCATTGCCGCTCCGTTTCCATAGCCTTCTGAGTTTGCCGCCCTCAGCGATCGACGCCTTCAGAATTCCCGCTCACGAACTGGGGCGAATACAGGGTCCAGTTCAAAGGGTATCGCTTTGGCGCCGATCCTGTCCCGCCATTGGTTTTAACCCGCGCATCGGCCCATTCGTTCCAACCTGAGAGACGCGCATCGGCAGGCAATCGCTCATTATCGCGCCGGAGAGGTGAGGGTCGCGGAAATCGGGAGCCGGTCAATCAAAGTTGGCTTCCCATTGGGAGAATTATCGGGTCGGGCTTTGCAAGGCCCTCTTGTACACCATCCTCCGTGGAATGCCTCGCTCAACCTTTTGCCTCATTGGCTCGTCTACAAAAATGGCATTGACTTTCCCGCCCCGACCGCCGGCATGACCTGGCCCGTGGAGAAAAGGCTTATGAAGAACAAGACGAAGATTCGGATTTCTGGCTGGATGGTGACGATGGGCTTGTTGATTGCTCCGTTGATCGCCGCACCCATGGCCCATGCGCAGGGTACCGCAGCGGCTGCGCCTAACCGCTTTCTCGGCGCCATCACAGCCATCGCCGGCGACACGCTCACGGTCAAGGCAGACGCCGACGGCATTCGCCAGATCGAGGTTCCCGCCACAGCGGCAATCAAGCGCATCGCCCCTGGACAAAAGGATCTGAGCACCGCGGAAACCATCCAGTTCAGCGATCTGGCTCCCGGAGACCGGGTTCTGGTGAAGCTCGATCCGGACGCTCCGGCCGGTACGCCGCAGGCGTTGCAGATCGTCGCCGTAAAGCAGGCAGACGTGGCGCTGAAGCAGCAGAAGGACCGCGAGGACTGGCAACGGCGAGGCGTGGGCGGACTGGTGAAGAACGTTGACACCGGGGCCAGCATCATTGTGCTCACTTCCGGCGTCGGAGCCGCGGCCAAGACGATTACTGTTCACACTACCAAGGCAACCATGTTGAAACGCTACGCACCAGCATCGGTGAGCTACGACGCAGCGCAGCCGGCTGCCATCGACGCGATTCACGCGGGCGACCAACTGCGCGCGCGTGGTACGAAGAACGCCGACGGCACGGAGATCGCGGCGGAAGAGGTTGTCTCGGGCACCTTCCGCAATATCTCAGGAGTCATCGGCTCACTCGATCCCGCAAGCTCGACCTTCGTTGTCAAGGATCTAACGACCAAGAAGCAGATGACCATCCATGTGACGCCGGATGCTCAGATGCGCCGCTTACCGGAGATGATGGCGCGGATGCTGGCGGCGCGTCTGCAAGGAACATCGAACGGATATAGCGGCGCCAGGGGCGGAAACGCTCCGGCGGCGGCTGGCGGCGCAGCTCCCGGTCAGCGCGTGGGTGGGGGCCAATTCGGCGGCTCCGGTGGCGGCGATCCACAGCAGATGCTCAACCGCGCGCCGGCCATTCAGTTGGCCGATCTGAAAAAGGGCGACGCCGTGATGCTGGTTTCAACCGACGGCGCGACGGATGTCACTGCCATCACGCTGCTGGCGGGCGTCGAGCCTCTGCTTGAGGCCCCCGCTGCCAGCCAGAGCCTGCTTAACAACTGGAGCATGAACTCGGGCTCTGGCATGGCTGAAGCCGCAGCTCAGTGATCGCATTCAACACTTCAACGGGAAAAAGCGAGGGATTCGTGTATTCAAATCTGCAATACTTTCATCGTTCCTTGATTGTTGTGGCGCTCGGCTTTGCCGGAGTGCTTGCCGCACATGGACAGGCAGCAACCCCGCCCGCGCAAGCACCTTTACCGGCAGCGCAGGCTCCGGCTCCAGCTTTGCAAACTCCGGCGCCAGTCGAGGCTCCCTCGGCGGCAGCGCCTACAGCGCCGGTGACCACGGCCACCGTGCGCGGCCACATCGCCGACCCAACGGGCGCACTCATCCCTGGCGCCACCGTCACTATCACCACCCCAGATGGGAATGTTGCCGCCACCACGACTTCCGACTCCTCGGGCGCCTATCGCATCGCGGGTCTCGCGCCGGGCAGCTACATGGTGCAGGCCTCCTACGCGGGCTTTGCACCCTTTCAATCCCCGGCCATTCCTCTGGCCGCGGGTCAGGCCAAGCGCGTTGATATTTCGATGGCCGTGGAGGCGGAACAGCAGAGCGTGGAGGTTACCGACGAATCGCCGATGGTCAACGTGGAAGCCGGCGGCAACGCCAGCGCCATCGTCCTGAAGGGCAAGGATCTTGACGCACTCTCGGACGATCCGGACGAGCTGTCGAACGAGCTGACAGCGCTTGCCGGACCCTCGGCTGGGCCGAACGGTGGCCAGATCTACATCGACGGCTTCAGCGGCGGGCAACTTCCGCCCAAATCGGCCATCCGCGAGATTCGCATCAACCAGAATCCCTTCTCGGCCGAATTCGACAGGCTGGGCTACGGGCGCATCGAGATTCTCACCAAGCCCGGCACAGACAAACTGCACGGGCAAGCTTTTATCCAGGGCAACGATAAGGCCTTCAACACCGGCAATCCATTCACCTCAACGATTCCGGAGTATTACAGCTATCAGTTCAACGGAACGGTGAGCGGCGCCATCTCCAAAACCGCTTCATTCTTTGTCAGCGCCGAGCAGCGAAACACGGAAAACGTGAATGCATGGGCGATCTACGACGCCGTGCTTGAAAACAGCTCCGGCGCGTATGTGGATAACACGAACTATGGCGTGGACCTTTTGAACCGGCGCATTCGCGACAATGCCTCGGCGCGCATTGATTGGCAACTGGGCGCGAAGAACACCTTCACGGTCCGCTATGGCTTCTGGGCCGAGTCAGAGCACGGCGATCTGAACCAGAACTGGCTGCCTACCGGCTCATGGCATGAATCGAATACCGACCATACGGTGCAGATGAGCGACGCCTACGTGATCAACGATCATGCGGTGACCGAGAACCGCTTCCAGTACGAGCGCCAGAATGAGAATCACTACCCTGACTCGACAGCGCGTACCATTAACGTCCAGGGTGACTTCAATGGCGGGGGTTTTTCCGGCCAGGAGAGCCAGGACCACGCTACCAGGCTTGAATTCCAGAATCTGACAACTATCAGCCACGGAACCCATGCCATCAAGCTGGGCACGCGCATGAGAGACACGCGCGATGCGAACCTTACCACCTCGGGATTCAATGGATCGTTCACCTTTGCCAACTACCAGAGCTACATGGCAATGGCCAATGGACTCATGACAGATACGTTCGCGGATCTGGTGAAGCAAGGCTTTGGCCCGGTCACGGCAAACTACTCCACCGGGAACGAATCGTCGCTCGCCAACATGTTCGATATCGCCTTGTTCGCCCAGGACGACTGGAAGTTCAATACGCGGCTGACTCTCTCTGGCGGCATGCGCTGGGAGGCGCAGAATCACACCTCGGATCACGACGACTGGGGACCACGCCTCTCCTTTGCCTACGCTCTGGACGGAAGGAACGGCAAGAAGACAAAGACCGTGGTGCGAGGCGGATACGGCTTCTTCTTCGACCGCCTGGGCACCGGCAACCTGCTCACCATCAACCGCGCCAACCTCCAGCAGCAGGTGGTGTTGATCGCACCCACCTGCACCTCGACGGCTACCTCGCTGAATGCGATCGACATGACCACCTGCACTAGCGCGAGCGGCGCAGTCAGTGGAGCATCGACACCTGTTAAATACGAAGTCGCCCCTCATTTTCATGCTCCGACGACGGAGCAGCTCGGCGCCAGCCTGGAGCGCCAGCTTTCTTCCGGAACCAGCCTGACGTTCACCTACCTGCACTCCTTTGGGGTGCATCAGATGGTAACCCGCAACGCCAACCAGGCCACCGCCGGAACTCCCCAGAACACCTCGGGAGGCTTCCTGTACGAGTATTACCCCGAAGCAGTCTTCAAGCAGAATCAGCTTATAGCCAGCGTGAACGCCAAGCTGACCAAGAACTTGAACGTCACGGGATTCTATACCCTATCGTTTGCCAACGGAAACAGCAATGGTCCCGCTTCCGACGCCTACGATCTCGACAAGGACTACGCACGCTCGGGCTTTGTTACGCGCAACTCGATCTTTTTGATGGGCAATTACACCGGCCCCTGGGGCATCCACTTCAATCCCTTCATGATTGCGCAGGCGGGTCGGCCATTCAACGTCACGCTGCCCACCGATCCGCTGAACAACTTCTTCAATCAGCGTCCCGGTTATGCTTCGTCGGCGGATTGTACGGGAACTTCGACTCAGTTCTTTCAGACCCCGTTCGGGTGCCTCGACAGCCAGCCGTCCGCCGGGGAGACGATCATTCCGGCCAACCTGGGCAGCGGCCCTGCAGCGGTAGCCGTCAACTTGCGCATCAGCCGCGCAATCGGCATTGGCCCCAAGCTGGCATCGGCCACTCCCACCCAGGATGGAGGCGGGCCGCCCCCAAGTGGACCTCCTCCCGGTGGACCGCCCCCGGGCGGTGGGGGTGGTGGTGGCGGCCGCGGCGGCGGGGGTGGCGGCGGTGGGTTTGGTCCCGGCGGATTTGGCGGCGGAGGCGGACCGGGCGGTATGGGCGGCAGAGTGAGCACAGGCCGTAAATACTCGCTCAACTTCAGCGCTCAGACCATGAACCTCTTCAACGACATCGACTATGGAACGCCGACGGGAACGCTTACCAGCCCGTCCTTCAACAAGTCCACGAGCCTGGCCGGCGGCATCTTCAGCACTGGTTCGGCGGCGCGCCGTGTCTTTGTACAGGCTGTCTTTTCGTTCTGAACGGTTGAAATGATGCGAATCCAGGGCCGGAGCGCAATGCTCCGTCCCGCGCATTTGGCCCTTATCCGCGCATCCTTGGATTCACCCAGCGGTAAACCACGTCGGTAAGCGTGTTCACCAGCACGTAAGTCAGCCCAATCGATAACAGGCAGCCTTGCACCAGCGCATAGTCGCGATTGGAGATGGCGCTGATGGTGGGGCTACTGACGCTTGCGAAGATGGCGAATTTGAGGCGGAGATTGTGCACTGGCTTCTTCTTGGTGCGCGTGACGGTGCGAAATGGCGCGTCCCACTTGGTGACGAGGAGGGTTCTTCTCTTTATGCAGCCATCACTCCTTTATTGATTTAATTGCACTTAACGCTGCGTGCAGCATCCGAGTGATCCGAATCCGCGGCGAATCCTCATTTGGGGTTCTGGAATGCCAACGAGATCAACCCTTGCCATAGTTTCGATTGTGTTTGCATTCCTGCTGACTCGCCCAACGGTGCTGGGCGCGCAGACGCCGGCCGCTGTGCCTCAGCAAGCCGCGGCACCCTCCGGTACCTCGACCGATCTGTTTCTGATGCCGGGGTCGGACTTCGACCGTCCAGGGCTCGTTCCCAGAGGCAACCTAAACATAGGCATCGGACACACCTTTGGATTTCTGAAGAAAGACCCCATCGGCGACGAGTTGACTGTTGCCTATACTTACGAAAATGCTGGAAGCCACGGGTTTTTCCACACCGATTTCGGATCGCACACGGAGGCTTTGGGCGTGATGAAAAACTTCGGATTGCCCAAGACCAAAACCGTTACGGGATATACCTGGATACAGGGCGGACTAACAAGTTTCACGGGATACTCTCACGTTGAGAACCGCTTCTACGACGGCGAGTCGCTGGGCGCCGTGATCCACTTCAACGATCATGACTCGATCTGGATTCAAGAGAGTTACAACAAGATTCCTACAGTTCCCTGGTACACAACGACCGGCATCGGCTACACGTGGAGCTGGTAAGCCTGGATGATCGGGGCGCTGAGCTTATCCCCTCATGCGGGGATTCACCCAGCGGTAAACCACGTCGGTAAGCGTGTTCACCAGCACGTAAGTCAGCCCAATCGATAGCAGGCAGCCTTGCACCAGCGCGTAGTCGCGATTAGAGATAGCACTGACCGTCAGGCGGCCCAGGCCGGGCCAGCTGAAGATCGTCTCCGTCACGATTGCGCCCGCCAGCAGCGCACCGAACTGTAGGCCGACGACTGTGACGATGGGAACCAGCGCGTTGGGCAGGGCATGGCGCCAAACGACGGCCCTTTCGCTCAGACCCTTGGCGCGGGCGGTGCGGATATAGTCCTGGCCAAGCTCCTCAAGCATGGCGGTTCGCACCATGCGGGTGAGGATGGCCGCCAGCGATGCGCCCATGGCCACCGAGGGAAGAACCAGATAGCGCCAATCGATCCAGGCGGCTCCGCCCGGGTTTGCGCCGGAGACCGGGAGCCAGCCGAGCTGGATCGAGAATACCAGAATCAGCACTGGACCCAACGCCAGGCCCGGAACGGAGAGGCCGAAAAGACTGACAACGGAAAGCAGTTGGTCGAGCCAGCGGCCGCGGCGCACGGCGGCCAGAATGCCGGCAGGCAGAGCCAGGGCGATCCCCAATCCCAGTGCGGTCAGCGTGAGAGCCAGCGTGTAGGGGTAGCGGGCGGCGATTAGGCTGGCGACGGTGGAATGGAGGCGGATGGAGCTGCCCAGGTCGCCGTGGAGCACACCGTTCCAGTAGTGCAGATACTGCGCCCAGAGCGGCTGGTCGAGACCATACTGATGGCGCAAGGCCGATAAGTCGGCTGGTGTTGCGCCCTCGCCCAGCATCTGAAGGATGGGATCGCCTGGAACCAGATGTATAAGCAGAAATACCAGCGAGACCACCAGCCAGACGACCGGAACGGTGAGCACGAGGCGGGTGAGGATCTGCTTCATGGGCTGGTTTCAACGATAAACCAGGGGTCAGGGGTCAGAGACTAGGGACTTGTCCTGGGTGCCCCAGGTCCCTCGCATTTGGGGACCTGGGAAAGTACGAAGTCATTAAGACGCGGGACTAGGTGCCGGGAACCATGGGGCGGTGGGTTGCGTATGAAATGAAAGCAACCGAGCGGCGCCGGCGGGCGGCGGGTGACCGCGGAGGGTGAGCGCCGTCTGAGATCATAGGTTTACATCATGAGTTGATTCACGCGCGGGAGAGCTCTGGCTTTCTCAGCGCCTGGGAGGTTCTTGAGTGGCTGCATCGCGCAAAAGCAAGAAATTCTGGATTTGGCTGGGCGCCGGCGGTTTCGTGATTCTGCTGCTGCTGGGGTTTGGGCTTGTGCGGCTGGCCAAAGGCGCGTCCATCGACCCCAATAAGCTGGCCAAAGTAGCACGCGGCGATGTGGCGCGGTCGGTGGTGGCCACGGGAAAGATTCAACCGATCACTCAGGTCGAAGTCAAGAGCAAGGCTTCGGGGATTGTTGAGAAGCTCTACGTTGACATTAATAATCAGGTTCACAAGGGCCAGCAGTTGGCGCAACTGGATCAGGTGGAGATTGCGGCGCAGGTGGAGGCACAGAAGGCGCAATTGGCCGGGGCCGAGGCCAATGTATCCACATTTGAGGCCAACGTGGAGCAGGACAAGGTGAATGCGGCAGCGCCGGACCTGCCCATGTACAAGGCCACGCTGGACCGCAACCTGGAGATGCAGAAGCAAGGCATCGTGAGCCGGCAGGCGTTGGACGACGCCAACAAGGACTATCTGGCGGCGCTGACCCGGCGGGACAGCGCGAAAGCCCAGATCGGTGTGGACATGGCCAAGCTGAAGCAGGCGCGGGCGCAGGTGATGCAAAGCCAGGCCAGCCTGAAGCAGCTTGAGGAGCAGTTGGGCTATACCACGATTGTGGCGCCCATGGATGGGGTGATCCTATCGCGGGACGTGGAGATCGGCGACGCGGTCAGCTCGATTCTGGTTCTGGGTTCGACGGCAACCCTGGTGATGACCGAAGGCGACATCGGCGAGGTCTACGTACAGGGCAAGGTGGACGAGGCAGACATAGCGCACGTGTACCTGGGGCAGCCGGCGCGCATCAAGGTCGAGAGCTTCCGCGATCGCGCTTTCAACGGCAAGGTGACCAAGATCGCCCCCATGGGCGTCGAAAAGGACAACGTAACCACTTTCGAGGTGCGGGTTTCCATCAACAACCCCGGCGGGGAGCTGAAGGCTAATATGACGGCCAACGCCGAGATTCTGCTCGACGAGCACAAAGGTGTGCTCACAGTACCGGAGAGCGCCGTCATGTACGACAACCAGAAAAATGCCTCGGTGGAGATTCCGGACAAGAGCCAGAAGGAAGGCAAGCGCAAGGTCGGAGTTAAAGTTGGACTCTCTAATGGCTCCGTGACCGAGGTTCTGAGCGGTGTAAAAGAAGGCGACCAGGTAGTTTTGCAGCAGTGACCAGTGAACAGTGGTCAGTGGACAGTGATCAGTGGACAGTGATCTGCTTGGGTGCCCCAGGCCCTCGCATTTGGGGACCCGGGAATGCACGAAATCATCAAGAAGAGGTGCAAAGTACTAGGTTCCCTGTCATTTTTTCTCGGCTTAGGAAAGGCAGACCATGAAACATCTCTTTGCAGTAACAGCGGCAACGTTGGCGCTGGCAGCGCTTCCGGCATTGGCGGCGGAAGCAACATTTGAGCGCAACCTTACTATCAATGGCAGGGTCGAGCTTTCAGTTGCAACCGGCTCGGGTAACATTCACCTGACGCACGGAGCGGACAGCAGGGTGCATATCTTCGGGCGGGTGAAGTCGAACTGGGGCGGGAATGACGAACGGGTTCGTGAGATCGCCGCTAATCCGCCCATCGAGCAGACCGGGAACATTGTCCGCATCGGTGCGCGCCACGAGAATCTGCACAATATCAGCATCGACTATGAGATCGAGGCGCCGGCGAACGCTTACCTTGATGCCGGCTCCGGCTCGGGCGACATCGTCGACGACGGCGTTGGCGAAAACGCAAAGATTTCCACCGGTTCCGGCAACGTCCACGCCACCGGGCTCCATGCCGGCTTCTCGGTGGGCACCGGGTCGGGCGACATCTATTCCGAGCAGGTGGGGCAGGGCGATGTGAAGGCCGAGACCGGATCGGGCAACATCGAATTGCGCAACCTTCGCGGCGGCCTGCGCGCGGGCACCGGATCGGGCAACATCAAGGTGGGCGGAGCGCCCACTTCACCCTGGCACCTGGAGACGGGATCTGGCAATGTGGAGTTCTGGGCCGGAGACGCCCCGCTCACGCTCGACGCCTCGACCGGATCGGGCAGCATTCACACTGATCATGAGATGCAGACGCAGGGCTCCGGCGACCACCATCACCTCACCGGCAAACTGAACGGCGGCGGACCGACTGTGCGCATCGAGACAGGTTCTGGCGACATTCGAGTGCATTGAGAAGACAGGGATCAGAGATCAGGGATTGACGAGCCTGCTCTGCGTAAGCCCCCCTACAAAGTCCGTTGGGAGGATTTCCTCCCATTGGTTCCTTCATTGGGAAACCTCGGCGCCCTTAGAAGGGATGTGGCGATCTCATTCGCAAGCGAGAACGGTCAGTGAACCAGATAATTCAGCGGCCTTGAAGGCCGTGCCACAAACGGTTCGCAAGATGAAATGGTTTTCTTAAACCGCGGGAATGCCGGCTCTATGGCAAAGAATTGTTCAGAGCGCTTTAACCTTTGGTCTCTCTGAACGGCCGCAGGAATTGATCGAGTTGCTTTCTACTGATACCGCCAACCACATGTTCCAGTCCCCGACCGAGATCCTTGCCATCTTGAAAGACAAACTTGAGACCGACGCCATCGTTGCCCCAGCGAACGGCCTGCGCATTCACGGTGATCGAACGCTCGACCGTCGGTTCCTTGGAATCCGTCAGTGTCATCCTCACCACGGTGCCCGGGTACCAGCGCTCATCGGTAACAACATACATTCCTGTCGCACTGATGTCTTGAATGACGTGCTGTACAGGAACGCCGCCGGTCCAGAAATAGGCAGAGAGGCCAGAGAACGACTCGCGCAGGGCTTTCCGCGGTAGGGTAGGCTCCGGAGACAGCAACTTCTGCCACCAGCTCTTCGCCGGTTTAGTCTCCTTCTTCTGTGGCTCGACAAGGGCCGTCCCGAACAACTGCTGAACCGGGGCAGGAGCAATAGCCTCTTCCACGAACCTTGGCTTGGAGCGTTCCTCCCTCGACACCATATGAAGCGTATCGCCGCGAGTCGGCTCTTCTCTCCGCTGAGCGGAATCTTGATCGACAGGTGCAGCCTCGCCAGCGTTGGCCAACCGCTCCAAGCGACGCTTCATCTCATCGGGAGTGCAGAGGATCAACTCATCGCCCGGCTGGGTTCCGGTCGATTCGATGCTGTGGGATGGAAGTACGAGGACACTAGCGGCAGGCGCGATCGATGGGGAGACCCGGAAGATCGGGAAAGACTCGACCACATCGATGACCGTACAGCTCCGGTCCAGATAGACCAGATCGAGCGGAACATGAACACTCGTCGCGGAAATACCCCGGAATGGGACCAGCCAGAGGCCAGCTCCGGACTTGGGCGCGAGCGCCGGTATCCGATCATCGAGGCTCGCGACGGTAAAATCGCCGCCGTCGATGTCCACTCCCAGAAAGCGCTCTCTGGTCAGGTTGTAGGCACAACTCTTCCGTGCTTCCGCGGAGCCATTCGCCATCGGCGAGCCCCCAGGAGCAAGCCGTTGGTTCCCGGCTTTGATGCCCCCGAAATCGCGAAACACAGGCGTTGCCATCTTCAACCCTTCATAGCGCTTATCGGTAAAACTGCGCCAATCGTTCGTTACTGCCCGAAGATGACTCAGCTCGACCGCATTCCTTAGTCGGCGGGCGGGGCAGGATAAGGTTGGTCTCTCAGCTTGCAGCTCCCCAAACACGACTAAGCACAGACTGCCGCATCAAATAGACTGCGGCAAAACTAGTGCATCCTTCAATACCACTATCATCTCAGCTTACGAGATGCGCGTGTTACTAGTTTACCACAAAGGTAGTAAGCGTGGAGGTACTTCGACGCGGTATCGGGTTCGCCTTCGGAGCCTTCATGGGAAATTTATGTCCGCAGGATAGCGCTCCTTCAAGGGGATGGCAGCGCCCGTACGCGCGCTGTCATTCGCATCCTGGAAGAACTGAGCGCTTCCCGTTACACTGAAGACATGGTTCACGAACTTCGCCCCCTTCCCGTTAAGCGATTGAAACTGCTGGTCTTCGATCTGGATGGCACGCTGATCGACTCGGCGCAAGATCTGTGCAACAGTGTGAATGCGACCCTGTTTCACTTTGGCCGTGCGCCGCTTGAGGATACGACGATCGCCGGCATGATCGGCGATGGGGCGTCGATGCTGGTTCGGAGGGCATTCGCGACGGCGGACGAGGATATGCTCGGCCAAGCTCTAGCCTGGTTTCTCGACTACTATCGCGAGCACAAGCTCGACTACACATACGCCTACGAGGGGGTTCTTGAGGCGCTGGCGGCGCTACGCGAGCTGCACGACCTGCCCGGTGACGCGGGCCGGGCGATGGCGGTGCTGACCAACAAGCCGGTTCGCCCTGCGCGGGACATCTGCGCGGCGCTGGGCCTCGCGCCTTACTTCCTGAACATCTACGGGGGAAACAGCTTCAGCACCAAGAAGCCCGATCCGGAGGGGTTGCGGGCGCTGATGGCCGAGGCCGGCGCTCAGCCCGAAGAAACAGCGATGATCGGCGATAGCAAGGTGGACGTGCTGACAGCGCGGAACGCGGGGGCGTGGTCGATTGGCTGCACCTTCGGCCTGGCGCCCCAGACCTTGGCGGCCACCCAGCCGGATGTGTTGGTCGATTCGCCTGCGGACTGGACGGAGGCGCTTAATCCTGCGCGAATCGTCTGAAAGCGGCGGCGGTGCCTTTATCTTGCTTTCGCGGCCAACTCCGGAACTATTCCACCGGTTTGGCCGTAGTATTCGGAATGAGGTTCACCATGATCCAGCGAATTCTTGGCGTTTGCCTGCTTGGCGCCGTTCTAGCGGCAGCGGCGACTCCTGCCCGAGCGGAGCGGGATGCCGTCCAGTTCTTCTCCGACATTCGCGTGGCGCCGGACGCCGCGGTGCATGACGCTGTCTGCTTTTTTTGCAGCGTGAGGCTCGATGGCGAAGCAAAAGGCGACGTCGTCGTCTTCTTCGGGAACATCCACATCGCAGGCAAAGCCGACCATGACGTTGTGAACTTCTTCGGCCAGGTCTCAGCGGATGACAATACGGGTATTGGCAACGACCTGGTTGGCTTTTTTGGCTTGGTTCGGCTGGGCGAAAATGTCTCAGTGGGCAAGGACATGGTATCCATGTTCGGAGTGGTGCGCGCGCCCGAGTCGGTCATTGTTGGCCACAACCGGGTCTCCATGCCGTTCTGGATCTTCCTCGGTCCCTTGGTTCTTGTGGCCATGGTTGTGATCCTGATCGTCCACGAATACCGAGCCGGACAGCGCCGCCGCCTCCTGGGTGGCTATGGGTATCCGCCCAGAGCGTAACCGAGTCCCCAGACCGTTGCGGACGCTGTAGGCTGATTGCATGGATGAACCGCAGGTTCCGCCGCCCGAAGGCTTCACTCTCCGGGGCTTGACTCTACGGCCCCAAACTGAAACTCCTTTAAGCACACGCCCGCTGCGGATTGTGATTCCCGGCGGCAGCGGGCAGGTGGGCCAGATGCTGGCGCGCCGCTTTCAGGAGCGGGGCCATCACTTGACCGTGTTGACCCGAGGGCCTTATACCGCTCCCTGGCAGACCGTTCATTGGGATGGCGAGCATGCAGGTGATTGGATCCAGACCCTGGAAGGCGCAGACGTCTGCATCAACCTGACCGGTCGCAGCGTGAACTGCCGCTATAACGCCGAGAACCGGCAGGCAATCTATGAGTCGCGCATCCGCTCGACGAACCTTCTCAATCGGGTACTCTCAAGCCTCGACGATCCGCCACGGTTATGGTTGAACGCTTCTGCGGCCACCCTCTATAAACGCGCCCTTGATCCGAACAGAGTCGATCTGCCGAGGAATGAATCCAGCCCGGCCGGCGGCGATGAGCCGATAGGCGATTCCGCCCGGAAAGCTCCACTATGGCGAGGTGGGCGAGAGTTCTCAATGCGCGTCGTCAGGGACTGGGAAGCTGCATTCTTCGAAACAGATTTGCCGCGCACGCGCAAGGTAGCCCTACGCAGCGGAATCGTACTAAGCCCATCGCCGGGCAGCGTCTTTGCTGTCCTGTCGAACCTGGTGCGATTGGGACTGGGAGGAACTCAGGGCAGCGGCCGGCAGTTCGTCTCCTGGATTCACGAAGCCGACTATTCCCGCGCCGTGGAGTTCATCGTTGCCCACGAAGAGCTAGAAGGGCCCATCAACATCACCGCGCCCAACCCGCTGCCCAACCGCGAATTCATGCAGGCGCTGCGCGACGCCTGGGGCAGGCCCAATGGACTGCCCGCGCCCTCGCTCTTCATCCATATCGGAGCCTTCGCCATGCGCACCGAGGCCGAACTGGTGCTGCAAAGCTGCCGCGCCATCCCCGGCCGCCTGCTCCAGTCCGGCTTCCAGTTCGACTTCCCCGACTGGCCCCTGGCTGCCGAAGACCTGGCCCAGCGATGGCGGCAGAGGCAGGACTGAGGAGCTTAATGCATTTCTCCTTTTGCTGTAATGGGGATTACGTCCCACCCTAGCCGCAAGAACGAGAACGCAGCGAGGGTGGGGCACCCAAGACTCTATACCAATAGGAAAAATGTTCTACTTGGTAGGCGGAGTTATGTCGGTGATCGGCAGGTCGATGTGGCCGAGGAGAATCTCAAACCGGCGCTGCTCTTCCCGCTTGTAGGTCTCCTTGTCGGGCCAAAGCTTGTCGATAAATGCTTGCTCATCGGGGTTGGCGGTGGTGGCCACGGTCGAGTTTTTGTAGACGATGGTCACGCGATAGTCCCAGCGCAACTCTTCTGAAACATGGATCGTCGGAGATTCGATTTTCACACTGAGGATGCGCCCGGTCGCCTGGATCTTCTGGAGCAACGGGTAGTGGTTCTTGAGGAAAAGCTGAAGGAATTCGGCCTGATGGCCCCATTGGCACTTGTAGTAGTACTCGATGGTGTAAGGCTGATCGGCGCTGACTTGCGGCGGGGCGCCCTGGGCTTTGAGCGGGGCGGCAAACGGAGCGGCGAAGACGAGAGCGAGAACGACGAAAAGAATCCTGCGCATGGTGCCTCCTTGATTGAATGCATTGTACCGTGGATGCGCTGGCGCGGCTGGGCGCACCGCCTCGATGGACGAACGAAACAGCCAGGTCTCTGACCACGCGATTTCGTAAGTGAAGATTGAGTCCAGAGGTTTCCCACCCTTCGCCAGAAACAAGCGAAGGATGGGGCACCCGCGTATTGCCTCGATGGACGAAGAGAGCAGATGACCGGCCATGCTGCTGGCGCCGAAACTGGCCGTGGGGTCTTATGACCACGGCCAATCGCAGGCAGCCGAACGAAAAAAAGAGACTACGAAATGCGATGAGCGCCATTCGAAGCGTGGCAGATGTGGATCTCCGGTTTGATGCCGGTTTTGGCGGCGTAGCGCTTGCCCAGCTCTTCGGCAAAGGCCTTGGCCTGGTCTTGCTCGACGAGATTTACCGTGCAGCCGCCAAAGCCGCCGCCGGTGAGCCGCGCGCCGATCAGTCCCGGCAACTCATTGGCCAGCTCGACCATCAGGTCGGCCTCCGCGCAACTGCCCTCGAAGTCCTTGCTGTAGCTGATGTGCGCCTCGGCCATCAGGCGGCCAACTTCAGCCATATCGCCCTTGAGCAAAGCCTCCGACGCAGCCACCGTGCGCAGGTCTTCCGTGATAACGTGCTTGGCGCGCAGGTAAGACTTGGGCTCCATCTCGTGGCCCCACTTCGCCAGATCGTCCAGCGTCGCGTCCCGCAGGAAGGGCACGCCGCCGCGATGTCCGTTGATGATGGCGCAGGCGGCTTCCGATTCACGCCGGCGCGTGGGATAGTCGCCGCCGGCGATCGAGTGCTTGACCATAGTATTGGCAATCACCAGCGCCACGTTGGCGGGGATCGGCGCCAGGCGGTAGCTCAAGTCGCGGCAATCGAGCAGCAGGGCGTGGTTCTCCTTGCCGTTGGCGGAGATGAACTGATCCATGATGCCGCAGTTGGCGCCCACAAACTCGTTCTCCACGCGCTGGCAGAGCCGCGCCAGAACGGGCCCAGGGTAGCTGGCGCCAATCAGCGACAATACGGCCAGCGCCGTAACCACTTCGAGGGCCGCCGAACTCGACAGTCCCGAACCGAGCGGCACGTCGCCCCACAGGCTCAGGCTGAAGCCGGGAATGGTGTGGCCTTCGCCTCTCAGGATGGAAACGACGCCCATCGGGTAGTCGCTCCAGTGCTTGCCGGCCACGGGCTTGGCGGCGGCGTCGAAGGTCTTCTCCTCCGAGTAGTTCTCGGCCCAGATGACGATCTTGCCGTCGGAACGGGGCGAGATGGCGGCGAGAGTGGCAAAGTTGATAGCCACGGGCATCACAAAGCCCTCGGCATAGTCGGTGTGTTCGCCGATCAGGTTTACGCGGCCGGGCGCAACAAAGATCGCCGGCTCAGCCTGGAAACGGGCAAGGTGCATTGTGCGAAGAACTGCGGGATCATGCATGTCGGTTCACCCTCGAATGGATTCAATCTCAACAACCATGGGCCACGAAAAGGACTCGCCCGGCGCCAGCAAGAGCGACCACGGGCCGGTCTTCGCCAGCGAATCCACTGGAGCCGTGGATGGTTCCAGCGCGAAACAGGTCTGCTTGGTTCCTGGGCGGTCAGGCCAGCCGCCGTGGCATTTCCAGATTCCCAGGTATGGCGTAGCCGCGGCATCGAAGCTGATCTTGATGCACACGCCGGCCTTTGGCCGCTCCAACACGCACCAATTCTCAACCGCCGTGAGCGGGCCGGCAAAGAGCTTGTCGCCGATGCCTGTCTCAGGCCCTTGCGCCACGCTCAGGTCGGTTGTACCGCCCGTCACCAGCGCGGCCACGGGCCAGCTTACCTGGTCACCGCCCTTGCCCAGCCTGCCGCTCCCGGAGCCCTCCAAACGCAGCGTCTTGATCGACTCGGGCAGCGTGACGCGGTCACCCGTCTCCGCCGCATAGGAGGTATGCGCGCACCAGGACCAGGGCGCCGGGAAGCTGCCGGTATTGGTCACCTTGTATTCCACGCTCAACTTCCAGCCCTTGTCCGTTTCGCCCAGCGTCACCGCCCGCTCCAGCGCCAGCGGCAGCGAGAAGCCCTCTCCGCGGAAGCTCGCCGAGGTTGCGCCGGCCCCAATCTGTTTCCATTCGACCCGCCAAAGATCCCCATGATCGGGAACCGAGACCGGACCGGCTGCGGTCTGCACAGCGCAATCGGCAACCGAAGGCAGACACTCATCCCAACCGCTGGCGTCGCCCTCCTCGAAGCGCATCGTCCGAGTGCGCGGTCCGTAGGGCGCGAGAGGAGCTTGCAGCAGTTCATGATCGCCGACCAGTATCGAGGCGATCTTACCCCCCAAGCGGGGGAGGAAGGTCACGGAGCACACTCCTGCCCGGATGATAACGTTTTCCTTTCCGGATCCAACTTCACTCGTTTCTGACATTGTTCTCACCCTCCCATTGATTCCTTGCAGGCGTCCGTCAATCGTTCCCAGATGGCGTCAAGCCACGCTTCGTGCTCCGGCTTCATCAACACGGAGCGGAGACAAGTAACCGATCCGCCATCGGCCAGTTCAGCCTCAGAGGCCGCGGATTGGAACCCGGCTGGCGGGCGAAACCACCTCAACGGCAATTCTACAAGAGCAAGATGCAAATCTCGCGATGCGCAGGCAGCAAATATTTCTTGCGCCAGCTCCGAGGCCCGCTGCCGCGTTTCCGCATTCAACTTCCACACCACAATATCCAGCTCCGGAGCCCCGTCTGCCAGCGGCTGAAAACGCCCGCTACCATCGTGGCGCAAGCGCCTATCCAGTTCCAGAGCCGCCGCCCGTCCGCACGCCAGCCCACGGGCAAACTCGCCGCCCTGCACCAGCGGCAAAAGCTGCTGCGTGGCCCACAGCGCCACCGCAGAGGCTCCGGCGCGGGAGCACTCCAGGCTGATCTCGCCCAAATGCAACTCCTTCGAGGTGAAGTATGTATACGGCGAGTCATGCTTGTAGAAGCGGCCAACCCCCGGATCGCGAAACAACACGCATCCGCAACCGTAGGGCTGCAACCCGTGCTTGTGCGGATCGATGGCGATTGAGTCGGCCTCGCTCATCGCCGCGTAGGCCCTCCGCGCCGGCTCCTCCAGCGCCTCCGGAATCAGCCGGAAATAGCCGCCGTAAGCCCCATCCACATGCACCCTGAAGCCGTAGCGTTCGCGCAGCCGCAGCACCTCATCCAGCGGGTCTACCGCGCCGATGGCCGTTGTGCCCAGCGTAACCACCACCGTGCCCACATCGCCCTTGCAGAGTTCGGATTCAAGAGCCTCCATGCTCATGCGGCCGCGGTTATCGGTTGCAATCGCCGCAAATTCCAACTTCAGCACGGCAGAGATGCGTGCATGGGTATAGTGAGCCTGCTCCGAGCCCACAATCCGTTTCCCTGGCGCGAGCTGCCCCGCCACCCAGAGCGCCTCCAGATTGGCCCATGTGCCGCTCGAGGTCAGGTGGCCCAGATATTCTGTCCAGCCGAAGATCCCCGCAATTCCCGCTACGGCGTCAATCTCCATCTCCGAGCTGGCACGGCCGCCGTCCCGCGCATGGTTGTTGGGATTGATCTTCATGGCCAGAGCGTAAGCCGCACGCGCCACAGGATGCGGCGGCTTCAGCATCTGTCCGGCATAGAGGGGATGAAAGTAGGGATAGTTGTTTCCCAGCCTGTGGGCCGCCGCGTCCAGAACCTTGGCCATCGCCTCCGTATCGGCCGCGCGCGGCAAAGCCGGTGAAAAATCAGGCAGAGCAGCAAACTCCGCATCGAGCGTTTCGGTGGCGTTCGACAGCAGGCTTGGGACGGGATCGTTGAGCATGGCGACCTATCACAGTATCACAGCCGGAGGCGAATCGATGCACTCTGCGAAATGAGAGATTTTCAAAGACCATGAACGCTGGACTCGATCCAAAGTCAAGAATTCATGCGCGGCTTTTTCGGGAAGAATGGTACACTGTCTTCAGCGTTAGAGTCGAACCGGGCGTGAGCAGCAACTCGCCCAACCAAGCAAGATTCTGCCAGTGGTCGCTCCGATTCATCCAGCGCAATCCAATTTAGGAAACACGATCAAAATGGAACAAGGCACTGTGAAGTGGTTCAACGACGCGAAGGGTTTCGGTTTTATCTCGCGTCAGAACGGCGAAGATGTATTTGTGCACTACTCTGCAATCAACTCTAGCGGTTTCAAGAGTTTGCAGGAAGGGCAAGCCGTGCAATTCAACGTGGTAAAGGGACCCAAGGGATGGCAGGCTGCCGACGTGCAGCCGGTCTAACCTCCGGCCAGGATTCCGGCAGAGTCTAGCAAACACGAGCGAGGGCTGGGAGCAATCTCAGCCCTCGTTTGTGTTTCCGCGGGTATCCTCTGCGTGCGCCGGCCCGGCGCTCTCGTCAAACCCATGCTTGATTCCCATTTGCGTCCACTGCACATTCCCTGATCCCTGAACCCTGATCTCTGATCTCTGACCCCTGAAATGTCAAACATCTTGGCCCAATTCGTCGAGCTTCTCACCACCTTTTTGACCGTGGCCGGCATGGGCTACTTCCTCGCCGCCCTCGTGGCCGCTTGCGTCTTTCTTGCAAGCCGGCGCGCCACCCAGGCATCCTTTTCGCCGGGGGTAAGCATCCTCAAGTCGCTCAAGGGGATTGACCCCGGCATGATGGAGGCCTTTCGCAGCCACTGCCGCCAAAACTATTCCGGTGACGTGGAGTTGCTCTTCGGCGTCTCCTCACTCAACGACCCCGCTGCCGCCGCGGTCGAACAGCTCAAGAAAGAATTCCCCGCTCTCACCATTCAGCTCGTCCGCTGTCCCACAAGTCTGGGAACCAACGGCAAGGTCAGCACGCTCGTTCAGCTTGAAACCCAGGCCCGCTACAACTTCATCCTCATCAACGACTCCGACATCTCGGTCTCGCCCAGTTACCTGGAGCGGGTCATGGCCTGCTTCCCTTCCCCGGACAATTTTTCATCAATTGCGCCGGATCAAGTCCAGGCGCAGCAGGAGGTGGGCATGGTGACCGCCCTCTATCGCGGCCGCGCCCATGGGACTTTGGCCTCGCGGCTGGAGGCGCTGGGCATCGCCACCGACTTCCAGGCCGGCGTGCTGCTCTCAAGGATGATCGAAGGCGGCCTTCACTTCGGCCTCGGCTCCACGCTGGCGGTCAGCCGCAAAGCCCTCGAGAAAGTCGGCGGCCTCTCGCCGCTGGTGGACCATCTTGCCGACGACTATGAGCTGGGCGCGCGTCTTCACCGGATCGGCTACCGCGTCGCGCTCTCGCCGGAGGTGGTCGAGACCGGAGTTCCGGCCTACACCTGGCGCGAATTCTTCGATCACCAGTTGCGCTGGGCCCGCACCGTGCGCGATGCCCGCCCCTGGGGATACGCGGGACTCCTCTTTACTCACGGACTCGCTCTGGCCCTGCTCAACGTGCTGGCCAGCGGTCTCAGTCCCCTGAGCCTTTGGCTCCTCGGGATGACCTTCTGTCTGCGCCTGGCACTGGCGATGACCGTCGGCGCCCAGGTGCTCGGCGACCGCCAGGTTCTGCCCAATTTGTGGCTTCTGCCCCTACGCGATCTTGTCGCCATGGGAGTTTGGGTGGCTGGCTTTGCCGGAAACACCATCGTCTGGCGTGGTGAGCGCTTTCTTCTCAAAGGCGGAAGACTCGAGCCGATAGCGGACTGAACGGCTCTATTCCATCGAACAACCTCGATCCCCGCATCTTGGAATTCGATTGACTAATCCTGGTAATGTTTGTCCAAAGCTCCCAAAGGTTGCCTACTCCAACTTTGCATTGGACTTTCAGCCAAGGCTTCTTCCGCGATTTAGGCGTTGGGTGAAGACTTGGCCGTCAGGATGGCCATGCCCAGGCAAAGTGCAATCAATACCTCCGTTATGACCGGGGGCAGGAAGAAGTACAGGTAGGAGTTTAGGGTGAGGGCGAGATAAGCGATAAGGAATGCCGCCAGGATTGGTCGCAATCGCTGAGCCTGGTTCTTTGCCAAAGAACTGAGTTGCCAAAAGACAACCGCCTCTATTGTGAGAAAGATACTGACTGCAAGGCCCATTCCACTGTAAAAATCCGCGTAGGTTCGGTGAACGCCCATGACCAGGAAGTGGTTCGCTTGCATCGCCGCGACGGCGGCCTCAGCGGCACCCGGCTCTGGTTTGCCGAAGACTCCTCCGATGGTGTGTAGAATCGCGTGAATCAGCGTCAAGACCGCCGCGACGCGAAGGAAGAAAGTGGGTTTCATCATGGTTAGTCTCCGTGGTTAGTTTCGGAGTATAGGGCAAGAATCGATACCAGTGCAAACAAATCTATTCCGGTATGGTCGTCAATTCGGAAACTGCACCGCTGCCCGAAAAGAGGGTTTCCGGCAGCGCATTTCGCGGCGAAAACCGAGCGGTAAAACCATCCGGCAGGAACCAACTGGCCCGGCGGGCCCTGTTCGGCCAACCTGGACGATACAATAGAGGTTGAGAGTCTTCAGTAAGACTTTTTGCGTCTTGAATGAATGAAGGGTCGATTGCAGGGAATGGCGGGCCGCACAAGGAGAAGCAGGAAGAAATCGGGTTCTGGCGCGGCGGGAGTCCTGAAGGCGGCTTTTCTTGTGGCTCTGCTTGCGGCTGGCGCGGCGGCTTGGTTGCTTCTTGCACCCTTTGGACCGCGCACTGAGACGTTTGTCGAGTTGGCGCCCGGCTCGTCAACGGCGCGGATCGGCCAGCAACTGGAATCGGCGGGAGTGGTGCGCAGCCGGTTTGCTTTCGATCTTCTGCGCTGGTTCAAACGGGGAACGCTACGGGCTGGCGAGTACAGGTTCGATCATCCGGTCCCAGTGACCGACGTATATGCGCGCATTGTGCACGGGGATGTCTTCACCAAGTCGATCACCATTCCCGAGGGCTCGAACATATTTGAAATTGCGGCCCGCGTCGAGGAGGCGGGGTTTGGCACGCGGCAGGACTTCCTGGATGCCGCGACGAAGCAAACGGGATTGGTGGCCGATTTGGACCCCAAAGCAAAGAGCCTGGAGGGCTATCTGTTTCCTGACACGTATCGCTTTCCCCGCAAGGCCGGCCCGGCACAGATTTGTGCGGCGATGGTGCGCCGATTCAGGGCGGTGGCCAGCCAACTGGGATTGAAGGGGAACGTGCGCGCAGTGGTGACCATGGCTTCACTGGTGGAGCGGGAGACGGCGGTGGATGCGGAACGGCCCCTGGTTGCCAGTGTCTTCACCAACCGGCTGGCGAAGAACATGCCGCTGATGACCGATCCCGCCGTGATCTACGGACTGGAGCTTGAGGGCCACTGGCGGGGCGCAATCCACCAGAGCGACCTTGGCCGCGATACGCCATACAACACCTATCTGCACACCGGCTTGCCGCCGGGTCCGGTTGCGAATCCCGGCGCCCGGTCGCTGCGCGCGGCCATGGAGCCGGCCAAAACCGACTATCTTTATTTCGTCGCCGCTGGAGCTAATCCCCAGGGAAAGTCGCTGTTTTCGCGCACCCTCGATGAGCAGCAGCGCAACGTGGCCGGCTATCGCCAGGCCGTGAAGAAGGCAGGTGGCCGATGATGAAAGCGCGATGTTGGCTTTCTTCCGCTTTGGCCCTCTGTCTGCCTCTTCTTTTGGCCGGCTGCTCGCTCTTTCCTACGACGCGCAAGCTGCCGATGCCCAAGGCGCCCTCCATCACCCAAACGGCCACGCCTGAAGAGTTGGTTGCCCTGCTCAACCGGCGCTGGGACGGGCTGAATGCACTCACGGCTACGGTTGAGATTCAGGCAAGTGTCATCAAAACCAAGGAAGGCTTGGCCAAGGATTATCCCACGCTCCGCGGATGGATCTTGATGCGCAAGCCCTCCATGCTGCGCGTGCTGGGGCAGGATCTCGGCGTGCGGGTCTTCGACATGGCCAGCGATGGTAAGGAGTTTCTGCTCTCCATCCCCCTCCAGAAACGGGCCATTCGAGGCTCCAACGCATTGAAGAAGAAATCGCTGAATGCATTGGAGAATATCCGCCCTGGGTTCTTTTTCGACGCCATGGCGGTGCGCGGGCTGGAGCCGGACGATTTGTACTCGGTGGTCGCGGACTCGGAGACGGAGGAGGATACCGCCCGGAAGCACCTCTACACTGTCCCCGAGTACATACTAAGCATTAGCAAGCCCAAGCCGGGCAGCCGGCAGTTGACGCCAGTCCGCGTGGTCACGTTCAATCGCAACGATCTTGAGCCGAGTCAACAAGATCTTTACGATAACGAGGGCAATCTCGAGACCCAGGTCTTCTATTCCGGTTATCGCGATTTCGGCGGATCTACCTTTCCTTCTGCGATAACGATCAAGCGGCCCCAGGAAGATATTCAAATCGTGCTGACAGTTGAGGAAGTGACGGAGAATCCGAATCCGCCTCTGGGCGACGACCAGTTCGTCGTAAAGCCAGTAGAAGGCGCCGCCGTTCAGAACCTGCAATAGCAGGGATCAGGGGTCAGGGATCAGGGGTCAGAGAGGGGGTACTTTCTGAGCAAAATCCGGTTTCTATGCCTGCCCGGTCATGGCAAAGACGATGGCGCGCGCCGTGGAGTCCTCATCGTCGCGGGAAGAGATCATCAGGTCGTAGAGGTGGGGATTGCACCAGCTCTTACCGAAGTACTCCTGCAGATACTTGGCGCGCTCTGCATCCACCGTGCGGATGCGCTGCTCGATATTCGCGCCTGACTCCAGGCGGCTCCGCAAGCGGGCGATGCGCTCCCGCAGCGGCGCATAGACAAAGACGTGAAAGACATCAGGCCTGTGCTGCAGGAGGCATTGCGCGCCCCGGCCCACCACGACGCAGTTGCCGTCGGACCAGGCCTGTTCGACGATCCTCTGCGTGAGTCTGACGGTTTGGTCAGCGTCGAAGACTGCGTCCTCACCGGGTTCGATGCCTGCGGCCAGTGCGGCCGAGCGCATGGCCTGGTGGTTGAAGCGGCTCAGCCATGAGCCCACATGCTCATCGAAATGGCGGACCAGCCTCGCTTCCACGTGCGCCTCGTAAGCGATGGCGTCGATGATGTCGCGGTCCAGCAGCTTCCAGCCAAGCCATCCGGCGATGGTTTGCGCTATTCGTCCTCCGCCGCTCCCAAACTCCCTGTTGACGGTCAATACCCGGTATTTCATGCTTGCCCCCTGCAACCGGTTTCTGTCGAGCGGGTTGGGGCGCGCGGACTTGTTACCTCACGGTTGGCTCCATCTCACCGGCACGGTCATAGACTATACCCAACGGCGAACACGGAAGCGGCGAATCGGGTCAAATGGCAAACGAACGGGCAAAGAAGGGCAGAAAAGAACAACCCGCGCGAATGCCGCGCGGGTTGTTGTGAAAAGAAAGTTCAGATTCTAGGTCCTTGACCGTTTGATTTTGTGCCTTCCCACCCATTCCGCGGTGAAGCTGCGGAATGGATGGGGCACCCATATTGGTGCAACATCATGCAGTCAAAGACCTAGTAGAGAATCTTCAGACCGAACTGAATGATGCGCGGTTCGAAGGTGCCTGTGATGGTGCCGCCGGCGATGCTGGTGGGCGCGGAGCTGTTGTTGTCGGTTCCGGAGACGCTGCCGCCGCCCGAGCCGCCCGGCATGTAGAGATTGGTGTGGTTGAAGATGTTGTAGAACTCCGAGCGGAATTCTATCTTGATCCGCTCCACCGGGGTATTGAACCGCTTGTTGAAGTCCAGATCCGTCTCGTAGAACTTGGGCGTGCGGCCGTAGTTTTTGGGCAGGTTGCCGAAGGGGCTTGACGGTCCATTGGCGACCACGTTGCCCACATAGGTTGAAGGCAGAGTCAAAGCCGCCGGGTTCACATACTGAACGTACCCGTTGGCGAGCTTCGTCTTCACGATGTATGGCACTCCGGGGACGAGGTTGGGGCGGTATTCGCTCATTCCGCGCCAGTTCTGGCTAAGCATGGGCGAAACGGCATTGGCCGCGGCCGGAGAGTATTGCAGGTTGAAGGGCGTGCCGCCCTGAGCAGTGTTGATGGCGCCGATCTGCCATCCGCCTAGAATCGCATCCAAAGCCGGATTGGCGCCGGCGAGGAGCTGGCGTCCCTGCCCTACCGGCAGGTCGTAGACCAGGCTGGTGACGTTGGCTACCGGCAGGTTGTAGTCCGACTGGCCGTAATCCGCCCTCAGATTATTGCCGTCCTGCGGGCACGGCGTGTTGGCCTCCAGCGTTGAGGAGGCATTGTCCAGCGCATGCGACCAGGTAAAAGAGTTCAGCAAGGTCAATCCGGCTACAAAGCGCTGCTCGTATCGAGCCTGTAGCGCATTGTAATGGGAGTAGAACTCGCTGAGTGCCTGGGTAATGTCGCCATTGTTAAAGGTGGGATAGAGCGTCGGATTGTTCAGCAGGTATCCGCCCCAGTTGGGGTACGGGCGAGACCAGCCCAACGCCGGATTGTTATTGATGAAGCCGGCCTGAGGAATCTTCTGGTTGGCATTGACGAAGCCCTGGAGATGGACCCCATGATTGCCCACGTAGGCCACGTCGACGAGGATGTTCTTTGCCAGAGACTTCTGAACGCTCAGGAAGTAGCTTTCGGCATAGCCGTCCTTGGTGTTTGGCGGGATCGAGTCGATGTCGTCGGTCCCAGGGCTGAAGGTGTTCGCCAATCCTGTGGGAAAACCCCGCGCGAGCCTTACATAGCCGTTCGTGGAGACAGAGGACGGGTTGGTCACCGACGTATACAGCGCAAAGGGTGCGTTGATGGCGATGTTGTTGCCCGAACCCGCGCGCCAGTAATGGACGAACGCCGTTCCATAGCCGCCGCGAAGGGCGATGTCTGGCGTGATCGCGTAGGCAAAGCCGACGCGCGGAGCGTAGTCGGTCAGGTCGGGATTGACCAGGGTCTTGCCGTAAACGCCGCTGCCGTTGGTGGGAGCAATGCACGCAACCGATCCGCAGAGCGGAGAGTTGGCTGTTGTGTAGCCCGGTTGCAAAGTAACCATGGTCCCGGTTGCCGGGTTGAAGTTTGAGACGTAGTTGTCGCGCTCCGACCAGGGCGAACCGTACTCCCAGCGCAGTCCAAGATTCAAGGTCAGCTTGGAGTCGACCTTCCAGTCGTCCTGTGCGTAAACGCTGTTCATGGTCTGGTTGACGTGGGTGATGTAGTAGGTGGCCAGCGAGTAGGCGCTGCTGGCTCCGAAGAGAAAGTCGGCAAAGTAGGTATCTGCGGCGTTGCTGGTGTTGGGGCAGCTTGTCCCGGCAGACGCCGGACAGACGCTGTAGCCTTTGCCGAAGGTGAAGGAGCCGTAGAGCGGATTCGAGTCTTCGATCTCCTGCCAGACGTGCTCGTACTCGTAGCCGAACTTGAGAGAGTGCTTGCCCTTGATCCAGGAGAAGTTCACCTTGGGGTCGAGCAAGGACGGGTTCTGCCACTGCGGATTGGTGCTCTGGCGTCCGAAGGAGGTAAAACCGCCCGAAATGGCCATCGAGGGCAGGCCGCCGGAGACTCCGGCGATTTGCGGTAGACCGGGGATGTCACCGGTGGGGAATGCTGTGCTGCCGACCGCGAAGGTCCACTTCCCCGCCCTGGTGCCGGAGAGCGCCAGGCGCGCGTCGAGAACCTTGTTGTCGCCCATCAGGTGGGTATAGCCGAGAGCAAGCTGCTCATCGTGAATCAGGATGTGGCCGTTGGTCTGCATATCGATCGGCTCGGGCAGGAGGTTGTAGTTCTTGCCGATCTCTTTGCGATCGCTAACCTTCAGGAACCAGGAACTGCTCTTGCTCTGCTGGAAATCCAGGCGAAGGTCGCCCTTGTCCGCGTGATCGGTAAAGGGCGCATTCAAGGGACAGTCGTTGGTGGCCACGCCCGATCCGGCCAGGCCGGCGGTTACAGTGCACTTGCCGGGCAAAGCGCCCAAATACAAATTGGCAATCGCCAAGGCGGTCGGGTCGGCATCGGCCCGGGCTTGAGCGGGCCAGTTGGCAAATGGAGTGCCCGCCGGTATATAGGTGCCCGGGCGCCACGGATCCTGCACGGCGACGGCAAGGTTGCCGTTGAGTTCATTGGTCGTAGGAACGGTGTCGACAACCGTGGGCGTGAGCGTCTGCCGGAATCCCTCGTAGTCGACGAAGTAGAAGAACCTGTTCTTCAGGATTGGTCCGCCGAAGTTGGCGCCGAACTGATTGCGATTGAAGACCGGCTTGAAATACGGGTACTGAGCGCCGGTGATGGCGTTCATGGTGACCGGCTTGATGTAGCCGAAGGCATTCAGATCGGTGTTGCGCAGGAACTCGTAGAGCGTGGTGTGGAATTGATTGCTGCCGCTCTTGGTGGCGACGTTGATGGTTCCGCCGGACGAGCGGCCGTACTCGGCGCTCTCATTGTTGGTCACCACTTCAAACTGTGCGATGGAATCGGGCGGGGGCGCGATGATCTGGTTGTCGAAGCCCTGGTTGCTCTCGCCATAGGCATTGTTGTCCATGCCGTCCAACATAAAATTGT
>Ga0182014_10000501_pt1 | contig 51793 bp, 42 predicted proteins | sample 612S2DmetaG_FD_120489 | JGI IMG/M metagenome (GOLD analysis project Ga0182014, IMG submission 120489) | Permafrost microbial communities from Stordalen Mire, Sweden - 612S2D metaG | ecosystem: Environmental > Terrestrial > Soil > Wetlands > Permafrost | place: Sweden: Stordalen | collected... | reverse complement strand
TCGCCGCCCCGGATCACGGCGAAAGGAGAGTTGGAAATTGGCTACAGACCTTTGCCAAGCCATCCTTGATTCTCAGGCACTTGCGCAACCATACACCCTCCAGTAGCGAAGATCGGGCTAGTTCCGCGAGCAGGGAGGGGTAAGGATAATGCCGGTTCCGAGCTTGGCTGGTGGCAAGAGCCAGCGCAAGGCCACAGGCTAGCGTATTGCTTACAGGGGGTATACAATGGGTATACAGGGGGCATACAGGGGGCATACAGGGGGTAAGCCAACTGCTTGGGAGGTGATTGCGACCCGAAAGGCACCCAAAAGGCACCTTTCACTCATCGACATGGGTCAGGCGGGCGAGGACGCCGAGGTCTTCGAGCGTGGTGGTGTCGCCTTTGATCTCAGTGCCGGCGGCGATTTGCCTGAGCAGGCGGCGCATGATCTTGCCGGAGCGTGTTTTCGGCAATGATTCGGCGAAGCGGATGTCGTCGGGCTTGGCGACGGGGCCAATCTCCTTGGCAACGTGGAGGCGCAGTTCCTCGCGCAGGGCGGCATCGGCATGCACACCGGACTTGACTGTCACGAAGGCGACCAGGGCCTGGCCCTTCATGGCGTCGGGCCGGCCGACTACGGCGGCCTCGGCGACCTTCTGGTGGCTGACCAGGGCACTTTCGACTTCGGCGGTGCCGATGCGGTGGCCGGCGACGTTGAGGACGTCGTCGATGCGGCCCACAATCCAGAAGTAGCCGTCTTTGTCCTGGCGGCTGCCGTCGCCGGTGAAGTAGCTGCCCTCCACTTCGCCCCAATAGACCTGCTGGTAGCGCTGTGGGTCTCCCCACAGGCCGCGCAACATGCCGGGCCAAGGTTTGCGGATGACGAGCTTGCCGCCGGAATTGCGCGGCACGGGGCGACCGTAGTCGTCCACCACTTCGGGCACGATGCCGAAGAAGGGGAGCGTGGCGGAGCCTGGCTTGGTGGGCGTGGCACCCGGCAGCGGCGTGATCAGGATGCCGCCAGTCTCGGTCTGCCACCAGGTATCGACGATGGGGCAGCGTTTGTCGCCGATGAATTCGTTGTACCACATCCATGCTTCGGGATTGATTGGCTCGCCTACGGTGCCAAGCAGGCGGAGGGAAGTCAGGTCATGCTTCTGCGGCCACTCGACGCCCCATTTCATAAACGCGCGAATGGCGGTGGGCGCGGTGTAGAGAATCGTCACGCCATATTTCTCGACAATGCGCCAGAAGCGATCCGGCTCCGGGAAGTTGGGCGCGCCTTCATACATCAAACTCGTCGCGCCGTTCGCCAGCGGCCCATAGACCACGTAGCTGTGGCCCGTGACCCAACCGACGTCAGCAGTGCACCAGAACGTGTCCTCATCGCGCAGGTCGAAGACGTATTTGGTGGTGAGCTTCGCATAGAGCAGATAACCGCCCGTGGTATGGAGGATGCCTTTCGGTTTGCCGGTCGAGCCGCTGGTGTAGAGAATGAACAGGGGGGCTTCGCTGTCCATGTTCTCCGCCGGGCAATGCGCATCGACGGTCTCCAACTCGCGATGCCACCACAGGTCGCGGCCTTCGTGGAACTGCACTTCGTTGTTGGCGCGGCGGAGCACGATGACCTTCTCGATGGACTTCGCGAGGCGTTCGCCGTGGGCATCTTTGAGCGTGAGCGCTTCGTCCACGTTCTGCTTGAGCGGCACGACGGCGCCGCGCCGGAAGCCACCGTCGGCCGTGAGGACCAGCTTGGCCTGTGAGTCGCAGATGCGGTCGGCGACGGATTGGGCGCTGAAACCGCCGAAGACGACCGAGTGCACCGCGCCGAGGCGGGCGCAGGCGAGCATGGCAATGGCGGCCTCGGGCACCATGGGCAGGTAGATCAGGACGCGGTCGCCGGGCTTGATGCCGTTGCGTTTGAGGACATTGCCGAACCGGCAGACCTCGTAATGAAGCTGTTTGTAGGTGAAGGTGCGTTCTTCGCCCGGCTTGCCGGGGGCTGCGGGCTCCCCCTCCCAGATCAGGGCGGCCTTGTTGGCGCGCGGGGTGTCCAGATGCCGGTCGAGACAATTGTAACTGACATTGAGTTGGCCGCCGACGAACCACTTGGCGTAAGGCTCGTCCCATTTCAGCACCCGGGTCCAGCGCTTGGACCAGACCAGTTCCGCTTTGGCCTGCCGGCTCCAGAATTTCTCCGGGGACTGGATGGATTCACGATACAGCTTGCGATACTGGGCAAGGGATTTGAGATGGGCGCGCCGGGAGAACGCTTTGGGCGGCGGGAAGACACGCGCCTCTTGCAGGATGGACTCAATGTTTGTGGTGATATCGTTGGCGGCCATATCAATCAGCGGTTTCTGCCGGCACTCTAAGAGGCGGGGGCACCGGCGTCAACACCAAGGGGTATGGCTTTGATAACTTCCTCGAATGACCTTGGCTGCGAATGGGCTGCAAATAGGCTTTGCCTTTGGCGAGAAATGGAGTTGAATGGTGACGCTATGTTTCTAAAACAACTGTTATCTCTGTCTATGTGTTGCACCGCTGCTACCCTAGCTGCGACCGGCTCCCTGCGCGCCGAAAACGCGATCCCCGAGGGTTGCAAGACCGGCGGGTTCTTCATCGGCTGCCAGGCCTATACCTTCAACCATTTCAGCGTATTCGAGGCTATTGAGAAAACGGCCCAGTGCGGCGGCAAAGTCATTGAGTTTTATCCCGGGCAAAACCTGAGCAAGGAGGAGCCAAATGTGAAGTGGGACCACAATGCCTCGGCCGAGACCATCGACAAGGTCAAGGCCAAGCTCGCCGCGGCCAAAGTCACGGCGGTGAACTACGGCGTGGTCGAGATTCCCAAAGACGAGGCCGAGGCGCGCAAGGTCTTTGAGTTCGCCAAGGCTATGGGCTTATATGGCATCACCACGGAATCCGTGGGCGCCATTGATACGATCGAGAAACTGGTCAAGGAATATGATATCAAGGTCGGCTTCCACGACCATCCAAAGCAGGGCAACAACCCCGGTTACCGCATGTGGGACCCAAATTATGTCCTGTCGGTGGTCAAAGACCGTGATGCGCGGATCGGGTCCTGCGCTGACACGGGCCACTGGGTTCGTTCCGGCCTCAATCCGGTGGACTGTCTCCGCATTCTCAAAGGGCGCATTATCAGCAGCCACCTCAAGGATTTGAACGAAATGGGTGGTGGGGCACATGACGTGCCGTATGGCACCGGCGTTTCAGACGTACCGGGGCTGTTGGCCGAACTCAAAGCGCAAGGCTTCGCCGGCAACATCTCCATCGAGTACGAATACCATTGGGAAAACTCAACGCCGGAGGTTGGCCAATGCATCGGCTTCGTCCGGGGCTACGGCATGGCCAAGCAGTGGTAGGCCGCGCTTCGTGAGGCGACGCCACTGCCTCACTTGAGGACAGGCGGCACATGGCGCTCAACTGACGCCGGCTCGGGTGCGGTCCCGCGCACTCCTCGCAGAAGAGAGGCGATAATAGCGCGTTGACGCGCTTTTGCGGCCCTGCCGGCGGGCTACTCCAAGCTCCGGGTTGATCTTCTCCTTTTCAAATTTGAGAGTGGCATAGATGCTGCGGTAAAGCCTGGTGCGTTCTTTGTGATGGTTTGTGCAGGTTTTACCCTGCCCTGTTCGTGATTAACGACTAAGAACTCGAACCTTAAGTTGGACGCTGAAGTGGAACCAGAAGCGGCGATGGTGGTCGACATGCCTTCAATGGACGTCGAAAGCAGACCGCTCGTTCCAAATGTTGCAACCAGGTTCCGCAGGACGGTCAAACACGGCAATGGTGGGGTTTTTTATTCACTCATCCACGTGTTGCTTCGCCGCTTTCGGGCGACCCGCTTTACTTGGGGACAGCCTTCCGCCAATGCCCCGTCGCGTTTCAGTTGATCTTGATGCTGGTGCGCTCTCGCATCCACAAGTAATCAGTGGGAGGAGAGGGCACAAACCCGCTGGCGCCCACACCACCGCGCACCGGCGGGCGCACGGTGTCCGCCATCCAGCGATGCCTTTCCAAGTGGCCATCCGCCCATGACATATTTGCCGCGCCGTTGTGCCAGGAAGCCGGCAGGTTTCCCCACTTGATCTCGTCCCAGCGATTCATGAAGTACCCATCGTTAATCGTGTCGGGATGCTCTTCCACGAAAACGTAGAACTTAGTCGGGCCGGGGAACTCCGTGACTTTAAGGAATTGGAGCCAAGTCGGATTGAAGCGATTGGGGTTGATAAGCGGGTTGCCGACGAGCGAGTTCATCGAGATGCTCCGCAGCCGCGGGCCGTTTTGCGCCATCGATTGATCGGCGGGACACTTGTAAACCCCCAGGCTATTGTTCACGTAAGTCGCCAGCTTGCCGCTGAGCACATAGGCGGGGTTTGTATTCTCCACGCTTGTCCCCCAGTCCTGGATATTATTGACCCAACTCTGGCGATAGGTCCGCGTGTCCGCGGTGCTGGAGTTGTTGACGAGCAAGCCGTCGTTGTCATCGGCGTACAGCATCCAGGCGAGGGACAATTGCTTGACATTATTCCCGCACGCCGTTGCCTGGGCGCTCATTTTGGCCCTCGAAAGCGCGGGCAATAGCAGGCTGGCGAGTATCGCAATGATAGCGATGACGACCAACAGCTCAATCAGGGTGAAGCCGCGCTCAAGGGCGCCTGGCGAGTTGTTCATGCTGAGGGAGCATAACAAAGCGGCGGTGGCGCTGCCAGCAGCGATTGCGATGGATAGGAGGGCTGGCGAAGAGACGCCCAGCCGCGAGCTTTAACTCTCAGAATACCGGAGGGCGATCTTTTCGACCGGCACGGCAGTAACATGGCGGGCCCCCCTGAATGCAAAGGCCAACTCCATGTCCTTGAGCCTCCAGGTGTCGATAAAGTCGAGCGCCCGGTCAATCATCTTGAAATCGAGGGCCTGGCCGGGGTCGCTGGTCCATTTGTCAGGACCCTGAAAGAAGAGCCCGGTTGCCGTGCTTCTCAAAAGCGTTCTCATGTCCGCTCGAACCCAATAATCACTTGCGCTTCACATTGATCGCATGACTGTGCTCCACACGACGCGCTGAAGACCAATTAGCATCACGAGTGCCAATCACGATCTTGGCCCAAAACAGGCGTTTTGGCATTCGCTTGCCACCTGTTTCGCATGATTTTCACTCGGCTTGCGTGAAAATGACGCGTCGGACCCTGTTGCGGTCCTGGCGGCGGACGCCAGGGAGGGAGCGGAGCCGAGGAGACTCCGCAACAGAGACGAAGTTGGAGGGGGCTCCGTCGAGACATCACGTCCGCCAGAACCACCCCGGAATGAAGCATTATTGCAGTTATTACAAGCTGTCCTACCGGCTACCTGGTTTAGTAGCGGGAATGGCTGCCAAATCGGGCGGGAGTTGGTCCGGCTCGAAGGTCTCCACCTGCAAGGAAATCAAACTGAACTTCGGCACGCCGAACTCAGCCGTGCCGCCCGAGCGATCCACAGCCATGGCAACACCGACGACCTGCCCGCCGTGCTCGTGGACAATGTCCAAGGTTTCCTGAACCCGGCCCCCCTTCGTCACCACGTCTTCAACAACCAAGATCTTCTCGCCGAGAGGGATCTGGAAGCCGCGCCGCAGCGCCAGCTTGCCTTGTTCCTTTTCGACGAAGATGAAGCGAAGGCCAAGTTGCCGGGCTACTTCCTGGCCGAGGACCAGCCCGCCCATGGCCGGCGAGATAACCGTCGCGGCTCCGAGCGAACTAACCTTTCCCGCCAGCTCCGCCCCGAGTTGCTCGACAACCGGCATCCGCTGCAAGGCCAGCGCGCATTGAAAGTACTGGCGGCTGTGCAATCCGCTGCGGAGCACAAAATGGCCTTCCAACAGCGCGCCACTCTCGCGGAAGATCTGTAAGACTTCGTTCCCGGTCATGCCTGAATGTTAAGTGCCCGCGGCAGAGATCAAAGCTCAAAGTAACAAGCGCCCCGAACTGCTCGCTTTGGATCGTTGCAGGGGTTAAAGGGGTCCTGTTGGGCGTGTTGCATCGTGCATAATGTCCAAGGGGTACCTCTGGCTTCTTAGCTGTGTTCATCCGGGTTCATCTGTGGTTAGACTTCGGCCGTGCCTAAATGGTGCAAGACTATCATTGCGATTCTGTTGTTACCGGTGTGCGCCGGGGCGATTCCCGCGCTCTGGATGGTCCTGCGCGCGAGCGGAGATGCGGACACCCTCTGGGTGGCGTTCCTGTCCGGCGCCGCCTGCTGGGTGACCATCTATCTACTGCTGCCTAAACCGATGTGGGTGTATGTGTTTGGGCACGAGCTGACCCACGTTCTCTGGACCTGGCTACTGGGCGGAAAGGTCAAGAAGTTCAAGGCCTCGGCCACCGGGGGCCATGTGGTCGTGAACAAGAGCAACTTCGTGATTGCGCTGGCCCCTTACTTTTTCCCCATCTACGCGGCCCTGGTAGTGGTGGTGTTCCTGGCCGGCCAAGCGTTGTGGAATTGGCGTCCTTACCTCGTCTGGTTCCACCTGCTGCTCGGCGCGGCCTACGCCTTTCATGTAACGCTCAACTGGCACATTCTCAAATACAGCCAAACGGACATCGGCGATCAGGGATATCTCTTTTCAGCGGTCATTATCTTTTTGGGCAATGTCGCGGTATTATTGGTGGGGATCCCGCTGCTGGTGTCGAAGGTGGGGATACTCACGGCGCTGGGCTGGTGGCTGCAATGCACCAGCGAGACGCTGCATCGCCTGGGAAGGATATGGTGAAGTCGAAGGTGTTAATTGGAGCTTGAAATCACTTCCCGCTTCAGGCCAAATGCCCAGGCGGACTGATTCCGTAGCTATGGATTTAGGCGACATTCTGACCAAAGCGCAGATCATCACTGACTTGCGGGCAACCACCCGTTGGGAAGCGATAGATGAGTTGATCAACAACCTGGTGGCGACGGGCAAGATCACGGCGGAACACCAGGACGCCATTGCGGCCGTGGTGAAGAAGCGCGAGTCCTCCATGAGCACAGGCATCGGGTTTGGCATCGGTATCCCGCACGCATCGACCGACTTGATTAATGAAGTGGTCGGCGCGCTGGGCCGCTCGAAGAAAGGTGTCAACTTCGACGCCCTGGACAATCAGCCGGTCAACCTGGTCATGCTGTTTCTCGTTCCGCAAGGCCAGTTCCAGAAGCATCTTCATACCCTGGCAAACATTGCCAAGCTTTTGCACAAGGCGGAATTTCGCCAAGCTCTCGAGCAAGCGCCCGACGCTGATGCCATGCTTCAAATCGTTCGGAGCCAGGGACAAAAATGATCCTGCGCCAAAGGGGTTGAAGCGTTAAAGCGTTCAAACCCTGTGCACGCGCAAGCGCTTCGACGCCGTAAGGTATCTTCTCTGTGTTCCCTCACAAACTCATCGAACAGCGCCTCCAACCAGCGGTGAAAGCCGTCTTGCCGGACGCAGACGTTGCCACAGTCCGCGTCCGCCCATGCCCAGACCCAAGGTTCGGCGATTACCAGACCAACGGGCTCATGTCGCTAGCTAAGGCTCGCAAAGTGAATCCGCGGCAACTGGCCGCCGACGTAGTAGCTAGACTTGAGGTCGCTGATATTTGCGAGAAAGTAGAAGTTGCGGGCGCCGGCTTCTTGAATTTCCGGCTCAAGCCGACCGCGCTGGCCCAAGCCTTGGAGTCCGCGGCGCGCGGAGAACATCTCTTCTTTGCACCGGCGCCGCAGCCGCGGACCCTGGTCGTCGATTTTAGCTCGCCCAACGTGGCGAAGTCCATGCACGTGGGGCATATCCGCTCGACCATTCTGGGCGATTGTCTGGCGCGCACCCTCCGCCTCCTGGGCCACAAGGTCATCACCGACAATCACTTGGGCGATTGGGGCACCCAGTTCGGGATGTTGCTCGCCGGGTGGAAGCGGGGCATGGACGGCAAATCGTTGAAGGCAGACCCCATCGCCGAGATGGAGCGCCTCTACAAAAAGGCCAGCGCCGAGTGCAAGGCGAATCCGGCCGCGCTCGACGAGGCCCGGCAGGAATTGGTCAAACTCCAGCGCGGCGACGAGCAGAACCTCAGCATCTGGCGCGAGATGATCGCGCTATCGCAAGTCCAGTTCGACATGATCTACCAGAGGCTGGGGGTGAAGTTCGACTACACCTTGGGCGAGAGCTTCTATCATCCCCGCCTGCAACCGCTCGTCCAGGCGTTGCGTGACAAAGGCATCGCCCGCGAGAGCGAAGGCGCGCTAGCCGTGTTCTTCGACGACATCCCGCAGTTGAAAGAACACCCCGCCTTAGTGCAAAAGAGTGATGGCGCGTTCAATTACACCACCACCGACCTGGCCACCTTGGCGCACCGTTTGGAGACCTGGCGCCCCGACGAGATCGTCTATGTCACCGATGCCCGCCAGCAACTCCATTTCCAGCAACTCTTTGCCGTGTTCCACCGATGGCAGCCGGACACCAAGGTGAAATTGGCCCATGTCTGGTTCGGCTCAATCCTGGGAGACGACGGCAAACCGTTCAAGACCCGCTCGGGGGAGACCGTCAGGCTGTCTGAGCTCCTGGACGAGGCTGAGGAGCGGGCATTCAAGGCGGTGTCAGAGAAGAGCCCGGAACTGCCGGATGCCCGGCGGCGCGAAATCGCGCGCGTCGTCGGAATCGGCGCCGTCAAATACGCCGATCTGCTACCCAATCGCCAAAGCGATTACGTCTTCAGTTGGGACAAGCTGCTGGCCTTGAACGGGAACACCGCCCCATATCTCCAATACGCCTATGCCCGCATCCGCAGCATCTTTCGGAAGGGCAACGCGGAACAGGGCGTTCCGCCTGCCCTCTTTTCCCAGTTACCCTCCATGAGTTTTCAATCCCCTATTGCGCTGCACCTCGAGGCACCGGAGGAGCTGGCACTGGCCAGGCACCTGCTCAATTTTGGCTTGGTGCTGGAAGCGGTCGCCGATGATTACCGACCTAATTTTCTCTGCAATTATCTCTATGAACTGGCCGGGCACTTCACCAGTTTTTACGAGAACTGCCCGGTGCTGAAGTCTGAGGCTGAGCAACGCGCCAGCCGTCTGGCAATCTGCCACCTCACAGCGCGTGTCTTGAAACAAGGTTTGGACGTGCTGGGAATCGAGACGCTGGAACAGATGTGATTTTAATTCCGAAAGATGACGGTAGAAGCGCCTCAGTCTCGCGCAACTCAGGTGCCGAGACATCCGGCGCTCTTCGTCTCACGTTTGCTCATGCTCCACACCTTCTGACCTCTAAGCACGGGGTCAGGCAGGGAGCCTATGAAGGAGGAGTTAAAATCCTGCGTCTTGTCGTCTTCTTGATTGACTCCCGTCGCAGAATTGTCTTACATGGCCCTCGACCTTAGCAAAGCTCAGTCAGATTAACTTTAAAATCACTACTAGTTTCCATTATGAATAAACTCCTGTCGTCCGCCGTCGGTTTTTTAGTCACCGCCTCCATCCTCCAAGCGCAAACCGTTGCCCAATGGACTTTTGAAACATCTCTACCGGCGACCGCTGGTCCTTTTTCCCCCGAACTCGGAAGTGGCTCTGCTTCAGGTTCGCATGCCGCTGCAGCAACGTTTAGCACCCCGGCTGGAAACGGGTCCACTCACTCTTTTAGCGCCAATACTTGGGCTGTGGGCGACTCTTGGCAGTTTCAGGTAAATACCCTGGGTTTCAATAATGTTGGCCTTTCCTGGGACCAGACCAGCAGCGGCACTGGGCCAAGAGATTTCAACCTTGACTACAGTATTAATGGCGGGTCATCTTGGACGACGGTGACTGCCTACAACGTGCTTGCCAATGCCGCCCCTAATCCCACTTGGAATGCGACGACTTCCAGCTCGCTTTACACGTTCATCCCCGACCTGACTGGTGTGGCGGATAACGAAGCCTCCGTCTGGTTCCGCTTGATTGACGTTGACACGACCTCCGCAAATGGCGGCACTGTTGCCAGTGGTGGTACTGACCGGATTGACAATGTCACCGTTGCTGTGGTTCCCGAACCGACGAGCCTGTCGCTGATGGGCGGCTTTGGCCTGCTGGCTTGGGCCTTTATCCGCCGCCGGAAGTAAGTATTTAGACCCACAAAAACCGAAAAGGCGCAGTTCTCACTGCGCCTTTTTCATTGCCTGAACTGTTTAGGATGACGGCGGTTGCGAACTTCGCCTCCGCCGCGCCGTTAGCTCAGCCGCATCGGCATGACCACGTAAAGGAACGGGCCGTTAATCTTGAGGACGCCGGGGCTCAACTCATCAATTAGCTCGAGAAAGACCTCGTCGTTGACGAGCGCATTGAGCGGATCAATAACATACTTTGGATTGAAGGCGATGGCGATGTCCGGGCCTTTGTAGTTGATGGCCAGAGATTCCTTGGCCTCACCAACCTCTGGTGAATTGGCAGTGATTTCCAGCCTGTTCTTCCCAAAGCTCAGCTTAACCGAATTAGATTTCTCGCTGGTCATAATCTCGGCCCGCCGTAAGGCGTGCAGGAATTCTTCACGGACCAGGGCGACTCGCTCTTTGGTCTCCGCCGGGATGACCTGGCGATAATTGGGGTAATTGCCCTCAATCAGCTTGGTCACAATCAGAACGGAGGAGCCTTTCTCGTCCTTCAGCGAAAAAGAGGCCTGATTCTCTGCGTAATGGATCTCGACTTCGCCTTTGTCCTGGAGCAGGCGGTTTAACTCGTTCACGGCCTTTGCCGGGACGATAAATTCGCCCTGGCTCTTTTCGGGTACATCCATTTCTTCATCCACCAACGCCAAGCGTCGACCGTCCGTGGCAACCATGGTCATCTTGTGGTCCTTGAGGCTGATGAAGATGCCGTTCAACACATAGCGCGACTCGTCCGTTGAGATGGCAAAAGAGGTCTTCTTCATCATGCCTTTGAGCGTTTCCTGGGGTAGAACGACCTTCTTGTCCTCTTTGAACTTGGGGAGCGGGGGAAATTCATCGGCGCTCAGGCCGTTTATCTTATAAAACGAGGAGCCGGAACGGACGCTGCAGGCATTCTTCTCATCCACCTCCAAGTCGATTTCCATGTTGCTCAACTCGCGCACAATGCCAAAGAGCCGTTTGACTGGCACTGTGGTCGCGCCGGGCTTCTTGACTTTGGCTTCCACGCCGCACGCGACCGTCACATCCAAGTCTGTTGCGGTGAATTCAAGCCGATCACCCTCGGCCCGCAGCAGCACATTCGACAGAATCGGGAGTGTGGTTCGTGTGCTGACCACATTCTGCACAGCTTGCAGCCCGTTAATGATTTGCTCCTTCGAGATCGTCAGATTCATTGCGTGCTTAATATATCTGTTCTATCTTTAAAATACTATCCGTATTAAGGGCTGTGAATAAAGCAAACAACCCTCACAGTCAAGGCTACGTCAACCACTTCCGTTGAAACGAAACCCTAAATAGAAGAATAGCGCCAGCCAAAAAAGCTGGAAAGTCCTAGTTGTTCACATTGCACACAACTCATTCACGCGCAACGCCGGGGTTATTGGTGAAGTTGTGCACGATGAATGAGCTCGGGCAAGACGATTTCCACGTGTTCAACTTCCTCTATCGTGGATTCTCGGCCGAGTGAAAAGCGAATAAGGGAATTCGCCAGTCGCTGCTTTCCTTCCAGCGCTTCGATTACGTGCGATGGCTCCAATGAGCCAGCGGAGCACGCCGAGCCGCTGGAGGCGCATATCCCCTCCAAATCCAGGCTTGCCAGCACAGGGATGCTATCCGAGCTTTCCACCACAAAAGCAACGGTGTTAACGAGCCGGCGCTCGCGGGAGCCGACGAATTGCACTCCAGGCAACTGGTCGATCAGTTGAATGAGGCGCCCTGTGAGCGGAGCCAGCATTTCTTTGGCGAAAACGGGGGTGCGCACGAAGTGTTCCAAGGCCTCCACGAAGCCAATAATGGCGGCTAGATTCTCCGTTCCGGCCCGGCGCTCATTCTCATGACTCCCGCCAAGCAGAATCGGAGCCGGTTGCAGGGGCGACCGGACAAACAGCGCGCCTGCGCCTTTCGGGCCGTGGATCTTATGCGCGCAGATGGAAACCAAGTCGGCGTTGAATTGGTGGACATCTGCAAACGGCTCCTTGCCGAACCACTGGACGGCGTCGGTGTGAAACAACACGCCTTGCTGCCGGCACAGCGCGCCCAATTCAGCTATGGGCTGGATGGTGCCAATCTCGTTGTTAGCGGCCATCACCGAGACCAGAATTGTGTCCGTCCGCAGGGCCTTGGACAGGGAGTCTGGCGATACCAACCCCTCGCGGTCCACCGGCAGATAGGTCACCTCAAAGTCCTCCCGTTGCGCGAGAGATTCGCAGCAGCGGAGCACGGCGTGGTGCTCGATGGCGGAAGTGATAATGTGCCGGCCTTTTGACTTCAAGTGCCGCGCGGCGCCCATTATGGCCAAATTGGCGCTTTCGGTGCCCCCTGATGTGAAGACAACTTCGCCGGGTTGGCTGCCGAGAACCTTTGCGGCACGTTCGCGGGCTTCATCCAGGAATGCGCGCGCCTGCCGCCCGACGTGGTGCATACTGGAGGGATTGCCCCAGACCTCGCCTAGAAACGGCAGCATCACCGCGCGCACCTGCGGGTCCAGGGGCGTGGTGGCGTTGTAATCGAAGTAAACCGTTTGCATGACGCCAGTTCTGCTGTTTGATAGGCAAAGGCTACCTCAGGCCCGACCCGACTGCGAGAGCTTCCCGATAAATGTGATTTGCGGCTTCGCTGCTTTCGCCTAAATTGCCGCCATGTTCAAAGCGGCGGATTTATTTGACCTGAGCCAGACGGAGCACGCGGCTATTTTCGATGGGTGCGAGTATGCCTGGGATGCTCTCAAGAAGATAAAGGCTTACCTCGAAGCAAACCTCCGGCCCGGCCTGCATAACCGCTGTGAAGGGGTAGCGTTTATTGGTGAACGGGTGTTCATTGGAGAGGGCACGTTAGTCGAGGATGGGGTGATGATCAAGGGCCCGGCGCTGATTGGCCGCAACTGCCAACTTCGCCACAATGCTTACTTCCGCGAAAACGTCATCCTTGGCGACAACTGCGTGGTTGGTAATTCCTGCGAAGTAAAGAACTCGATCCTGTTCAACCACGCCGGCGCCCCTCATTTCAATTATATCGGAGACTCTATTCTCGGCTACCATGCGCACCTGGGCGCCGGCGTGAAGATTTCCAACGTCAAGCTCGTGCCTGGTAATATCATGGTGGACATCGACGGCCAGCCATTCGATACCAGGCTGCGCAAATTCGGCGCCTTGCTGGGGGACCTTACCGACATCGGCTGCAACGCGGTGCTCAACCCTGGCAGCATCATTGGGCGAGGCTCCGTGGTGTATCCGAACACGAACTGGCGTGGCATTCTCCCCGCCAACATGATCGTGAAGAACCAGGCCGCCCAGGAAGTAATTGTCCGCCGCCCCAGGTAGGACAGGCGGAACGCCTGTACCTGATTCCCAATGATCAGCACCGTTGAATCCCAGCCCTCCGGCTCAATTCATGACCTGGTGCAACAGGTCGCGGAGATATTCTCCTCGAAGGGCATCCTTTCGCGGTCGAAGAACTTCGAGTTCCGGCCGCAGCAGCAGGAAATGGCGGTGGCGGTGGCGCAGGCTCTAGCCAACGGCGAGCACCTGGCGGTGGAAGCGGGCACGGGCGTCGGCAAGAGTCTGGCTTACCTGGTGCCGGCGATCCTCTACGCCGTCGCCAACAAGAAGAAGGCGGTCATCTCCACGCACACCATCAACCTGCAGGAGCAGCTCACGCAGAAGGACCTGCCTATGTTAGAGCAGATCCTGCCGGTGAAGTTCAGTTTCACCATGCTCAAAGGCCGGGGCAATTACCTCTGCACGCGGCGCCTCCACAAGGCCGTCCAACAGGCTGGCAACCTCTTCACCTCCTCGGAAGCCGAGGAACTGCAGCGGATCCACGAATGGTCCAAGACCACCACCGACGGCAGCCTGTCGGATTTCGAGGCGGAGCCCGACCCGAAGGTGTGGGCGCAGGTGTGTTCGGAGCGCGGGCTGTGCTCGCCTAAGCTGTGTGGTTACCCGTCCGACTTCGGCAAGGATCACCCCATCTGCTTCTTCCAGCGCGCGCGCAACCGCATCCTCTCGTCTGACGTGCTGGTGGTGAACCACACGCTGTTCTTCACCCTTCTTGGCGGCCTGGAGGAGGAAATCGAGGGCGGCATCCTGTTCCGCAATGACTTTGTGATCTTCGACGAGGCGCACCACATGGAGCATGTCGCCTCCCGGCACATCGGGCTGAGCGTATCCAGCGGCCAGGTGCGTTACGCCTTGCATCGCCTCTGGAATCCCCGCACCGAAAAGGGCCTGCTCGCCACGTTGCGCAAGGGCGCCGCGGTGAAGCTCGTCGCCGAACTGTTAAAGGAGGCAGACGGATTCTTTGCCAACGTCGAAACGGCGTGCGAAGCGCTGCAGCAGGCGGCCAAGAAGCGCAGCTTTGGCGGCGGGGAGTCGGCGGTGGCCCGGCGGCGCGAGTGGACGGAGTTGCGCATCCGCCAGCCGGAGTTGGTCCAGGACAACGTCACGCTCCCCATCCAGCGCCTGCGTGAGGCCGTCAGTGAGCTGATCAAGCTGAGCGAGGACAAAGAGATTGGTCAGGAGTTGATGGAATGCAACCGGCGGCTAGCGGAGTTGCGCGAGGAAGTCGCCATCTTTCTCAACCAGGGCGCCGAGGACTCGGTGTATTGGGTCGAGCGGACGGGCCGGGCGCAAAAGAGCTTGGCCCTGAACGCCGCGCCGATTGACGTAGCCGAGTACCTGCGCCGCCGGCTTTTCGGCAGCGACACCTCGATCATCATGACCAGCGCCACGCTGTCGGTTTCGGGCGTGGTGCGTGGTGCGTGTTCCGAGGAGGAATCCACGCACCACGCACCGCGGACCACGCAGCGCGGCGCCCAGGCACGAAACACCTCAGGCTTGAACTACTTCTCGCACCGCGTTGGCGCCGAGGCCGCCCGGCTGCTGCAAGTCGGCACCCCGTTCGATTACGAGCGGCAAATGAAGCTTTACGTGGTCGGCAAGATGCCGGATCCGCGCACCGAGGGTTATCGCGACGCGCTGACCCACTGGATCGAGCATTTCGTCAAGCTGACGCACGGCAAAGCCTTCGTGCTCTTCACCAATTTCAAGCTGATGCAGGAAGTCGCCGAACTCATGCAACCGTTCTTCGACAAGATCGGCATCGCATGTTTCGTGCAAGGCACCGGCACGCCCCGCTCGCTTATGCTCGAGAAGTTCAAGGACGACGTGGACTCGGTGCTGTTCGGCACCGACAGCTTCTGGCAGGGCGTCGATGTGCCCGGCGAGGCGTTGTCCAATGTGATCATCACACGCCTGCCGTTCGCCGTGCCGGACCACCCGCTCATCGAGGCGCGGATCGAGGCGATCGAGGCCCGCGGCGGCGATTCCTTCCGCGAGTTCTCGCTGCCGGAGGCCATCCTGAAGTTCCGCCAGGGCGTCGGACGGCTCATCCGCACCAAGACCGACCAGGGCATCATCGTAGCTCTGGACAACCGCATCCTGACCAAACAATACGGCCAAGCCTTCATCGACGCCCTGCCGAAGTGTCCGGTGGAAGTGGTGGCGTAGGGCAGCGCATTCCGTCTTCCCCGTGAAGCAGGGCGGTGCGTCGCGCTTGGCGATAATTCAAGCCGGGCTTTTGGACGGCGCGGCAGGCCAATGCTAAGATAGCCTCAAATACCAACTTGGTTATGAGCACTTACCAATCATATCGCCACTTGCCGTCTTTGGCCGGGCTCTGTTCCATGAACGAGGCGGCGAAGCCGGGTCTCTCCGTCGAAGAATGCGTCCGCCGGCTCAAGCGTTATCACTACGCCTTCAAGCGGCTGCACCAAATCTTCACCGCGCGCATTACTGCCGAACCGGTTTATGAGCTCAAGATGGGCTTCAGCCTTCACGCCCACCTCTGCGCCGAGCACGTTACTGCGCTGCGCAAGCGGGTCGGAGAAATGCGTGAGCCACCGCTCGGCCTCGAAGCTGTGCCAGACCCGAACCTCGCAGTCTTCTTTGATGAGATCCTCGGTGCCCCGACTACTCAGGAGTTACTCTTGGGGCTTTATGAGAAGGCTATCCCTGCGCTAAGAGCCGATCTCGATCGACACCTTCGGGACACCAACCCGCTGGCAGACCAACCGACCGTCCGTATCTGTCGCTTCGCCTTGCTCGAATTGGGCGACATGCTGGCGTTCGGAGCGCAGAGCCTCACTTCGCTGGTGGCTGTCCCCTGCCGCCAGCGCCTGGCCGATTGGCTGTCGCTGCTCGATGATTGTCTCGCCGCGGCCGGCGGGCTGGATGGCACCGAGACCCCCAGCGGCAAAACGGTCCAGCGCCGGCATTCTGCCAAGCCCTACCAATACGACCGCGTTCCGAAACGGGACCAGCGCTTCCCCGATCCCTACAACATGGGCGTAAACGCCGAAGTTTTCCTCTACGACGAGCACTTCCCGCCCGAGCCCAAGACGCTGATGATGTTCTACAAGCGCCTCCGCGAGGTGGACGTGCCCGAGATGATGGCCAGCATCATCACCGAAACGCCGGGCAAACCGTGGGAATATTATCGCGACATGACCCGCCAGCTCTGGGACGAGGCCCGCCACGCCATGATGGGCGAAGCCGGCTTCGCCAACCTCGGCATCGACTGGCCCGCGAAGGTCATGATCAACTATACCTGGTCGCTCGCCCTCAACACGCAGCTCAAACCCATTGAACGCCACGCCGTGCTTTACTTCATCGAGCAGGGGCTCATGCCCAAGACCGGCAAACGCTTCGAATGGGAAGTTGGCGTCGCCTCCCACAACCCGCTGGCGGCGCTCTTCCAGGATTACGACTGGGCCGACGAAGTCCTCCACGCGCGTATCGGCCGCGACTGGTATCTCAAGGACTTCAAGAACCCGCAGGAGGCGGTCCGTTACGGCGATGAGTGCTGGTCTCGCGTCTTGATGAATTGGGAGAACTGGCGGCAGCAGGGTCTGACCCAACACCGCAACTGGTGGCCGGACCTTTATCGCGAAGCCTGCCTCCGCTGGGGCATCGAGCCCGACCCGAACGTCCTGGCCTACTCGACCACCTACCAAACCGTCCGCGCCGACCTGAAGGAACTGACGGGGTCGGCGTAGCGCGCGAACCTCCAGCAAGTCGCAGCACCATCTCTGAGATCCCTCTTTCGCGCGAATTCTCTATCCCATGGTGCGGCTCGGCTTGTCCCCGCGGTCGCTCCTCTTGCGTCCGCTCCACGGAACCTGAGACCTGAGCCTTGAAATCATCTTCAATATCCGGCAGCTTCCTTGAATGGATATTGGCCTCACTGGCTTTTCAACCGCCCAACAACGGGCACTGCTCGATCTTTTGGTCTTGGCAATGTATGCGGACGGCCACCTGACCACGATTGAAGACGAGCAGTTGCAGAAATTGCTCACGGCATTCGGACACACCGAAGAATTTGATCGTCAGCGTGAATTTGATGCGGCAGTAACCCGTATGCGCCCGTTCGCTCAATCCATTCAGAAAGCCAAAGAACAAGCTCTGTTGCTCGCAGACGCGTTCACCACGCGCAGCCAGCAGAAGCAGGTGTATGGGGCGGTTCAACAAATCATGACCAGTGACCGACATGTGAGCTCATGGGAGAGCACCCTGTTGTCGGAGCTGGGCCTGAAATTCAGAATGTGATCCTCGAAACGCACACCGGAGATCGGAATCCTAATCGTCGTCAAATGCGCTGGTGGATGCCAGCGACCATGCTCATCCTGGCCGGGGCAGCCTCCGTTTACTTGCGGTCCCGCGAAGTCCCCTTCCTCGAGCCAATCCTGATTGGCATAGGCCTGTTGATGGCCCTGTTGCTCGGCCTCTGGTATCTCTTCTTCACGGGGCTGCGTTGGAGAACCCGTTTGCTCCTGGTCTTGATCAGCGCCGGCCTTCTCGCAGGCCTTTACTTCGGCATGCAACGGTTCACTCGCATGGAGGGCTCTGTCGGCGGTTCCGGGATTCCGCGACTGGTCTGGAAATGGTCGCCCCGGCGAGAAGGGCCGGCACGCGCGTTGAAGCTGGAACCGGAGGCTGCATCGCCGGCGCAACCTGCTGGAGCGGTGCCGTTGCCGGAGGGTGCCTTTCCCCAGTTTCTCGGGCCGGATCGTTCGGGAATACTCAGCGGCATTCCGCTGCGGTGCGACTGGGATCGCTCGCCCCCAAAGACCATCTGGCGCCAGCCGATCGGCCTGGGGTGGTCGGCATTCGCCGTCTCAGGCCAACATGCGATCACGCAGGAGCAACGGCGCGAGGATGAGTTGATCGTTTGCTACGAATTGCAGACCGGCCACGCGCTGTGGGCACACACCAATCGCGTTCGTTTTAGCGAGACGCTGGGCGGTGATGGGCCGCGTGCCACGCCGACGCTTTATAAGGGACGTGTCTATGCCATGGGGGCAACGGGCATCCTGGATTGCCTGGAGGAGGCCACTGGCAAGTTGATCTGGTCCCGCGACGTGTTGGGTGAGAACCATCTGTCCAACCTCAGTTGGGGCAAGAGCTGTTCCCCCTTGCTGGCGCAAGATCTGGTGGTGGTGACGGGCGGAGAACAGCGAGAAAAGACGCTCCTCGCCTACGAGGCTGCTACGGGCAAACCCGTCTGGCAGGCGGGTCGCGACCGAGCCAGTTACTGCTCGCCGCTCCTGGCCTCCATGCGCGGCCAGGAGCAAATCCTGATGGTCAACGGCCACAGCGTCACCGGACATGACCTGCGCAATGGCGAAATCCTATGGGAATACCCCTGGCCTGACGAGTTCGCCAAAGCTACTCAACCGCTGGTGGTCGATACGAATCGAGTTTTTATCGCCGCCGGCTACGGCGTCGGCTGCGTGATGCTGAACATCGAGCGCTCCGCGGCGGGAGGGTGGTCGACCACGGCGCTTTGGAAGAATCGCAACTTGAAACCCAAGTTCACCAACCTCGTGCGCCGGGGCCACTACGTATATGGGCTCGACGATGGGGTCCTGGCCTGTGTGAACCTCGAGCAGGGAAACCGGGAGTGGAAGGAGGGTCGTTACGGCCACGGCCAGATCCTCCTGGTGGATGACCTGCTGCTCATTCAGGCCGAGTCGGGTGATGTTGCGCTAGTGGAAATCAGCCCGCAAGGACCTCGGGAACGAGCCCGCTTCCGGGCTCTCCAGGGTAAGACCTGGAATAATCCCGTGCTGCTCCGTGATCTTCTGCTGGTTCGTAACGACCAGGAGGCCGCGTGTTACCGCCTGCCGTTGAGCGCGGCCCTGCCTTGAAGCTTAAAGCCAAATGCCAATGAATCATCATCGCTCCTTCATATTCGTGTCTGTGCTGCTGTTGGCGGGGTCCTCCACGCACGGGTTTGCCGGTACGCCGCAGGTCTGGATCGTGACCGAGACGCGACATGTGCTTCGCAGCGAACCTCCGGGAAACGTGCGCGAGGCGAACCTCTGCGTTGCTCGAAACGAATGGGGCAGCTTTCAGATCATGGTTAGAGCGGAGGCACCGGTTCAGGGGCTGCGCGTCGAAGCCAGCGAATTAAGCGGACCCGGCGGCCACGAGCCCGGTCGCATTCAAGTGCGCTTCTACCGCGAGCACCAGCTCTTTCTGGACCACGGCACCTATCGGAACGCGGATTTCAAATCGGACTGGTATCCGGACCCGCTGATCCCCTTTGAACATCCAGTGGCGGGTGAGAAGCTGCGCGATGCGCGGTTCAAAGCGGTTCCCTTCGACTTGCCGGCCGCCCAAACCCATGGTTTCTGGGTGGATCTTTATGCGCCGAGCAACGCCGTAGCGGGGGAGTATCGCGGCGCGGTTCGGGTCATGGCCGGGCAGGATCAGGTGGCAGAGATTCCCTTGAAGCTGACCGTGTGGAATTTCATGTTGCCTCCGGTCCCAGCGATGGAGACCGAGTTCGGCTCGCCGGCCTCCCAGTTGCGAGCCTACGACCGTCAGCGCGCCGCCGAAGGCAAAGACGCGGCACCGCGGAACTGGGCGGCGATTGAGGCCCAATGCGCGCAACTGCTCTCCGAGCATCGGCTGAATGCTGTTCCGCCGGGAGAGATGCTTCGCCCGGTGCTTCAGCCGGACGGGTCTTTTCGCATCCCGGCGGAAAAACTGCTGGCCTTGCGCGACTTCGTCCAGCGCTACCACGTCAACGCTGTGCAGACCCCGCATCCTTCCGAGGCGGTTAAGGACCCCGAATCGGAGCGCGACCGGCTGCGAGCGTGGCTCGCCGCCTTCGACCTCGCGGCCAAGGAATTGAACCAGCCTCACCTCGTCCTTTACACTTACCTCAAAGACGAGCCCAACACGCTGGAGGACTATCGTTACGTGCAGAAATGGGGCCGCGCTGTGCGCGAAGCCAAGTCGGTGGTCAAAGTGCTCGTGGTGGAGCAGCCCTGGACCGCCCCGGGGGAGGGAGGCGCCGACAGCGCTTGGGGCGACCTCTTTGGCGCCGTGGATATCTGGTGTCCGCTCTTCTCGCTGCATCGCCAGGAGAGCGCCGCCAAGCGGCAAGCCCTGGGTGAAACCATTTGGACCTACACGGCGCTTTGCCAGGGGCCGCCTACGCCCTGGTGGCACATTGATTTCCCCCTGCTGAACTATCGGGTGCCGGCCTGGATGGCGTGGCGCGATGGTATGAAGGGCCTGCTTTATTGGGGTGGCCTGTCCTACTGGCGCCAGACGGAGGACGCCTGGACCCAAGCGCCCTTCTACACGGGCAACGGCCGTCCACAGCAAGGGGAGAAAGACATCGTCTTCAACGGCGAAGGTTCGCTGGTCTATCCGGCACAGGCCGTGGGCTACGACGGTGTTGTGCCAACCATACGCCTCAAAGCCCTGCGGGATGCCAGCGAGGATTACGAGTACGTGGCCATCCTGCAGCGATTGGGCAAAGCCGCCGAGGCGCAGAAAGTGGTTCGCTCGCTCACCCAGACGTTCTTCCAATGGGAGAAGGACCCCGTCGCGTACGAACAGGCCCGAGCCAGGCTGGCGGCGCTCATACTTTCAGGTTCCCAGTGAACGCCGACCCGAACCAGGATCATCGCCCGTTACCGGATTCGGCGCCGGTTCAAAGCCCCGCTCCGCTTGAGGCCGGGGGGGAATACTGGCGTTGGTGCCCGCGCTGCGGCCACGAACTCCACAATGAAAAGTGCAAGCTGATCTGCCCGCGCTGCCACTACTTCCTGAGTTGCTCAGATTTCGATTGAGGCTGCGGTTCCCCGGTCAGATCTTCTTTAGCAATTCCAGGCAGCGCCGCCAGGCGGCATCGCGGGCCTGTTGGTTGGCAGTGCTGGCGTCCGGCGCCTCGCCCGCCCGCATAAAGCCGTGGCCGGCACCGTCATAAGTCTTGGGCTCGTACTCCTTCCCGACTTTGGTCATCAGCTTGGTGGTCTGGGGAACGGTGGCGGTGACCCGCGCATCGTTGCCGGCGTAGAAGCCATAGACCGGACAGGCGATGCGGGCGAGTTCCTGCTCGGCTTCCGGGGAGGTGCCGTAGAAGACGAAGGCTGCCTTCAGGCGCTTATCGTTTGTAGCGAAGCGGAAGGTCTGACTGCCGCCCCAGCAAAAGCCGCCCACCGTCAGTTGGCCGTTGCAGGCTGGCAACTGAGCTGCGTAATTGGCCACGGCAGTCAAATCGGCGGTAATTTGCTCGGGGGGGAGTGAGGAAATGGCCTTGCGCACGGCATCAGCACCGCCAAGCTCCGCCGTGCCGCCGCCACCCGGGGCCGCGCCGGAAAGCAGGTCGGGCGCGATGGCAATGTAGCCGGCTTCGGCCAGCCGGTCGGCTACATCGCGGACCCAGTCGGTCAGGCCAAAAATCTCGTGGATCAGAATGACTGCCGTGGCTTTATCTTTCACTTCGGGATAAGCCACGAAGCAGTTGACCTCCCGCTGGCCCTGTTTCACCTTCACCCACTCAAGGTGGCGCGGGGACTTATCGAGACGGGCCTTGGCCCAATCCTGGGCTGAGGCGGTGAGGGCCGGCAGCAGCGCGGCCAGGCAAAGCGTAAGCGATGGATTCATTGGTATTCTCTAGGTTTGGGAGAATATAACCGAATTCTGCTCTTTGCAAAGCGGGAGGGACCTGAGGACACGGCAAGGGGCGCTTTCTGACACCACCACCGGAACGACGGATTTATCCGGCAGCCCCAGTGCCACTCGCCCGCCTGCCGGATGAATCCGGCGTTCCGGTTGGCATGGCTATCCAAGCGGACCGGTCGGGTGCTTTACGAAGGCTCGGCGTGTGACGAGGGGTGATCAGCCCAAAAGCCCCCCCAATGCGACATCAGAGCCACATCAGAGCCACCCCAAAGCGTGTTGGTAGCCAACTGATAGGCACCCTATAGCCACCCTAAAGCCACCTTAGTGCGACCGCAATGCGACCCCAATGCGACACCAAAGCCACCCGGGAGCGAATGAAGAAGAAAGAATGCAGAATGAAGAAGGGGCGGACTTTGGGGGCGGCTTGACAATAGGGAGGGCACAGCCGTTAATGGCAGCAGGAAGCCTGATGCGACGCTCGGGCGACGCACATGCATAGTTGCCCACAGGTTGCTGGCGGTAGATGAACAAACAACTGGGAAATATTCGGCACGTGGCGCTGGATATAGACGGCACGATTTACAGCGGCGGCACGCTGTTCGAGTCCACGCTGCCGTTTCTGGCGGTGTTGCGAGAGCTGGGCATCGGGCACACGTTCCTGACGAATAACTCCTCCAAGAGCGCCGAGGATTACCTCGCGCGGCTGCGCCAGATCGGCATCGTGGCGACACCGGACCAGCTCTACACCTCGACGCAGGCGACGATCGAGCATCTGCGGCAACATCTGCCGGCGGTGCGACGGTTATTCGTGCTCGGCACGGCCAGCATGAGCCGGGAGCTGGAGGGCGCCGGGTTCGCGCTGACGGCTGACAGCGCCACGGACGAACCGGATGGGGTGCTGGCGGGGTTCGACACGGAACTGACGTTTTCCCGGCTGTGCCGCGCAGCGTATTGGATTAAGAAAGGCAAACCGTTCGTCGCCACGCACCCAGATCGGGTCTGCCCGACCGACCAACCGACGGTGCTGGTGGATTGCGGGGCCATTTGCGCCGCGTTGGAGCAGGCGGCTGGGCGAGGCCCGGATGTGGTGTTGGGCAAGCCCGATCCGGGCATGTTGCGCGGTATTCTGAGCCGTCACGCGCTGGCGCCCAGGCAGCTCACAATGGTGGGAGACCGTTTGTACACAGACATGGCAATGGCTCACCGGGCCGGGGCCCTGGGGGTGCTGGTGCTAACCGGCGAGACTACCGCGGCGCAGGGCGCGAGTCATTCGCCGGCGCCCGGCTTGGTGGTGTCCGGGCTGGCTGAGTTAGGTGAGCGGTTGCGCGCCGCACGACAAGAGGAAGGCCCGCGGTGAACAGCACCGAAGGTAGGGCGCGTCACTGGCCGAGGGCGGATTCAGCACGCTGGTGATCGAGTTTGCCGGCGCGGCGGGGATGCTGACGATGGGCTGGCTTTCCGACAAGCTCGGCGGGCGGCGCGGGCGGGTGAGCGTGATGTCTTTGGACCTGACCACCAAGAAGGCGGTGGGCACGGCGGCGGGTTTCGTGGGCTTCTTCGGCTACGTCGGGCGGGTTATCCAGGGCAAGGGACTCGGTTGGCTGGCGCAGCATTATGGCTGGGACCCCGCGCTCTGGGCGGTGCTGGGCTGCACCATGATTGGCATCATCCTGCTGGCCTGCTTGTGGAACGTGCGGCCCAGAGGGTGACGGACGACAGAAACCAGGTCGGTTTTGGCGGAAGTGCCCGCCTGACAGGCTAACGGATTGTTAACCTGCCGCTGGTCACTTCGCCTTGCCGTACCGCAGGAACGCCTGGAGCTGCCGGGGATGCGTCCGCCAAAAGCTGACCAGCCGGGAGAACACGCGCAGCGTCTCCGGCGTGAGATGGTGCTCGATGACCTCGACTTCCTGCTCGACCGTCTCGGGGCTCAAGCCGAGGAGCTGGAACAGTTCCGTCAGCGTATGGTCGCGCACCTTGATGTGCTTGGCCACCGCGCGACCTTCGGCCGTCAGTGTCAGGCCGCGGTACTTCTCATAGTTGACGAAGCCGCGCGCGGCCAGCCGTCGCACCATGTTGGACACCGCCGAACGGCTGAGGTGGAGCGAGGCGGCGATGTCCGCCACGCGGGCGTAGCCTTTCCGGTCCACCAAATCCTGAATCCGTTCCAGGTGGTCTTCCGTGGACTCCGAGCGGCTTTGAGCGGCCCGGGCTGAGTTGCGACGTTTGGCGCTCACCGGCGTGTACCTACCAAAGCCCGCGGGCGTTGGCCAGCCTTTCTGCGGGATGGCGGCCAAGGACCGCCCGGAGACTGTTTTCAAGCTGAAACATTCTATTTGACTTAATATTCAAGGCACGGTAAGCAGTGGACGATGGGAAAGTTGAACAGCGTTGCCTGGCGAGGCCTACTCCGCGATTGCGGAGTCGGGGACTGCCCCGGACGATGAGTGGACCGGCATCCCAAGCTGACGCCAGCACGCCCGCCGACCGGCACAGCGCCCCTGACCTTTCTCCGGCGCCGGCTGGCCCGAGCGGCCATGTGTCACTTGAGGGCATGCACGGCACCGTCTCGGTCCCGCACCACACTGCGGGCTTTTGGCGGCAGTGGCGCGCCTACGTCGGGCCGGCAATCCTGATCAGCGTGGGGTACATGGACCCCGGCAACTGGGGCACCGACCTCGCGGGCGGCGCGCAATTCAAGTATGGCCTGCTGTGGGTGGTGGCGCTGGCCAGCTTCATGGCGGTCATCCTCCAGGTCATCTCGGCCCGGCTGGGTGTGGCGACCGGCAAAGATCTGGCGCAGTGCTGTCGCGACTGGTATCCGAACTGGGCCCGCTGGCCCAACTGGATTGCGATGGAGATCGCCATCGGCGCGACCGACCTGGCCGAGTCGCTGGGCAGCGCCGTAGCGCTGAACCTGCTGTTCCACATCCCGCTATCCTGGGCGATTATCATCACGGCCTTCGACGTGTTGCTGTTGCTGGCCTTGCAGGGGCTGGGCATGAGGATGCTCGAAGCGGTGGTCACCATTTTCGTGGCGACCATCGGGGTCTGCTATGGCATCGAGATATTCGTGCTGCCGCAGATGCACCCGGATTTCCTGGAGATGGGCCGGGCCCTGACCCATCCCAGCCTCCGTCAAAGCGGCATGCTGGTGGTGGCCATCGGCATGATCGGCGCCACCGTGATGCCGCATAACCTCTACCTCCATTCGGCGCTGGTGCAGTCCCGGAAGTTGCAGCGCGATGAGGCATCCATCCGCAGCGCCATCCGCTTCAACACCATTGACTCCGCCGTCGCGCTGACCGTTGCGTTCCTCGTTAACGCGGCGATCCTGGTGCTGGCGGCGATGGTGTTCTTTGGCAAAGACAGCGTGGTGGTGGCGGGCGGCGCGGTGGTCAAGTTCGGTCCCGAGAGCGACTGGATACGGATCGCGCACCTGACGCTGGCGCCGCTGCTGGGGACGACGCTGGCCAGCACGCTGTTTGCCGTGGCGCTGCTTGCCAGCGGACAGAGCAGCACCATTACCGGGACGCTCGCCGGGCAGGTTGTAATGGAGGGATTTATGCGCTGGCGCCTCCGCCCCTGGATACGGCGGATGATCTCGCGCATGATTGCCATCGTGCCGGCGATCTGGATTATCAGTATCCGCGGCGGGGGCAGCGTGACCGACCTGGTCAACCTCAGCCAGGTGATCCTCTGCCTGATCCTGCCGTTTGCGATGTTCCCGCTCCTGCACTTCACCTCCTCGCGCCAGAAGATGGGCCGGTGGGTTAATGGCTGGTTCCTCCTGATTTTGGGCTGGGGCAGCGCGCTGTTGATTACTGCAATGGACCTCTATAGCCTGCCTGAATCGCTCAAAGAAGCCTGGCGGATTATTTCCGGCGGATGAAGGCGGATGAATCCAACGCCCGAAACAAAGTCAATACATGAACCTGTATAAGAAGATTCTCGTGACCCTGGAGTGCACGCCGACGGACCGGGCGATCATTGACCACATCAAGCGGCTGGCGCCGGCGATGCAAAGCCGCGTGGTTCTGCTCCACGTGGCCACCGGCGTGCCGGCCAAGTACCACCGCACCGACGCCGCGGGCAAGGAAGTCGAGGAGAGCAAGTCCTTCCTTGGCCGCGTCCAGGCCGAATTCACCGCCGCGGGTATCTCCGCCGAAGCGCAACTGGCCTACGGTGAGCCGGCCAAAGAAATCGTCAACTGGGTCCAGCAGAATGGCTGTGACCTGGTGGCGATGAGCACCCACGGCCACCAGTTGATTGCCGACCTGGTGCTGGGCACCACCGCGATTCGGGTGCAGCATAGCCTCAGTGTGCCGGTCCTTCTCCTCCGCGCCAAGTGAAAGACCTGGGAACGTCTTGAGTTGAAGGCTTGTGCTCCCAGCCGCCGTAACAGCGTTTCGTCCCGGTAACCTGCTTTCGGAAGCAGTCAGCTTGTCAGGGAGGATCTGACAATGGCCGCTGAACACGTAATTGGGATAGGCGGCGACGGCGGTATTGGTGGTGGTCCACGGATAGTGCTTGAGCGTCTCCGCCGCGATGCGCACGCGCCGGAAGTACCAGTCAAAGGGGTGCGCCCTTTGGCCGGCGGTTGAAACTAAACGGACGCGGCGAGCGTCTAATTGTCGGCGAACAGCAGGTGGATGGGGGGCGGTATGATCCCAAATACCTTGCAGAGCCCATCCCGGAAGCCAAGGCAAGAACCAGGCAAACAGTAGAGCACCAATCGAGGACCAATCGAGGACCAGTAGAGGAACAATAGAGACTAGCGCCGGGTACAATGGCTTGATCCTGGCTATGCCCCAGCCATCCCGCGGCTCCCTTTTCCAAAGGGCCGTTACACCGCAACCGCAGCTCGCGCCGTTCGGGCCCCCCGCCTTCATCTCGGCTGGTAAGAGCTTGACCGGCGGGGGGAAATCCATTGAGCTTTGCGGGAGCGAACCCGCCACGAGCATGAACGAACACCTGGCCGCATATCTGCGGAAGATCGAGAACGCGCGCCGGCTTGGCAATGATACTGAGCACACGCACCGGCCCGCGCTGCAGGCGTTGCTGGAGGCGCTCGACGGGTCCATCACGGTGACCAATGAACCGAAACGCATCCAGTGCGGCGCGCCGGACCTGGTGATCACGCGCAAGAAGGATAGCCTCGTGGTGGGCTACGTCGAAGCCAAGGATGTTGGGGTGTCACTGGACGAGGCGGCCAAATCCGAGCAGGTGAAGAAGCGCTACCTGCCCGCGCTGCCCAATTTCGTCCTGACCGATTACCTGGAGTTCCGATGGTTCGTGGATGGCCAACTTCGCGACAAGGTTGTCCTCGGCGAAACCAAGCCGAATGGCGCGGTAGTTCCCGACGCGGGCGCGCAGGACCATGCGGAAGCAATGCTGAAGGAGTTTCTAGGCCGCGAGCCGGTCCGGATCGAGGGGGCGGAAGAGCTGGCGCGGCGGCTGGCGCGGCTCACCCACCTGATTCGGGATGGTATTGTGGCCGCCTTTCAGACGGGGAATGCTTCCGAACTGCTGACCGGCTGGCGCTCGGTCTTCGCGCACACGCTGCTGCCGGAGCTGGCGGAGGCGGGCCGGGAGGCGGAGTTCGCTGATATGTTCGCGCAAACGCTGGCCTACGGACTGTTCTCGGCCCGCGCCTTGAGCAGCCTGAGCGCCCGGTTCACTCTGGCCGAAGCGGCCAAGCTGATTCCCCGGACGAACCCGTTCCTGCGAGACTTCTTTGACCTGATCACTGGGCCGAAGCTGGATGATGAGCCGTTCGCCGGCTTTGTGCAGGACGTGGTGACGCTGCTGGACTGCGCGAACATGGCGACCATCCTGGAAGACTTCGGCAAAGGCGTGGGCGCCGGACGGCGGCGCGATCCGGTGGTGCACTTCTACGAGACGTTCCTTTCGGCTTACGACCCCAAGCTGCGCGAGCTGCGCGGGGTGTATTACACGCCCGAGCCGGTGGTGTCGTATATCGTGGAGAGCATTGACTGGCTGCTGCGTGAGAAGTTTGGGCTCAAGGACGGGCTGGCCGACAAGTCGAAGATTACCGTGAAACGCCAGGAAGCGGGCCAGACCATCGAGGAGGAATCGCACCGCGTGCTCATCCTCGACCCGGCCACCGGCACAGGCACGTTCCTGTTCGAGGTGATCGAGCACATCCGGGAGCGGTTCGAGAAGAAGCACCAGGCGGGCTTGTGGCCGGCCTATGTGCACGAGCACCTGCTGCCGCGCCTCTTCGGATTTGAGCTGCTGATGGCGCCCTACGCGGTGGCGCATTTCAAACTGGGGCTGGAACTCAGCGCCCGCCACCTCCCCGAACTGTGGCGAGCCAACTGGGCCTACCACTTCGAGCCCAACGAACGCCTCAACATCTACCTCACCAACACGCTCGAAGACCTGAGCAAAGTGGCCGATCAACTCGGGCCGCTCTCGATTGTGAGTCGTGAGGCCAACGAAGCCAGCGCGGTGAAGAAGCACCGGCCCGTGCTGGTCGTGCTCGGCAACCCGCCCTACTCCAATTTTGGCCGCCAGAACCGGAATGACTTCATCCTCGGGCTGCTGGATGATTACAAGCGCGGGCTCAATGAGAAGAAGATCAACCTGGATGACGACTTCATCAAGTTCCTGCGCTGGGCGCATGACCGCATCGAGCGCACCGGCTCGGGCATCATCGGCTTCATCACGAATAATGTCTATCTGGACGGCCTGACCCACCGCCGGATGCGCGAGAGCCTGCTGGAAACCTTCGACGAGATCTACATCCTCAATCTCCACGGCTCGGCCAAGAAGCAGGAGACCGCCCCGGACGGCACCAAGGATGACAACGTGTTCGACATCATGGTGGGCGTGGCCATCGCGCTGTTCGTGAAGCTGCCGGCTGGCAGCCGAGGCGCGCAGGCAGACAAGCGGAGGCAAAAAGCCGCCAAGCCCCACGCCACGGTTCACCACGCCGAGCTTTGGGGCCTGCGCCAGCATAAGTACGATTGGTTGGGCAGCCATAACGCGGCGGCAACCGAGTGGACCAGCTTCTTGCCCGATGCGCCCGATTTCTTCTTCAGGCCGCGCAATGCGGAGCATGAGGAGGAGTACCAGCAGTACTGGAGCATTGCCAACGCTATGCCCGTCCGAAATACGGGAATTCAGACGAAGCGGGATGACCTCGTGTACCACTTTAGCAAAGCAGAGCTGAATGCTGTTCTGAGATTCTTGAGGGAGAACCCATCCACTTTGGTGAAGGCGAAGTTTAATCTCGCTGAGGACGGACGTGATTGGAGGATTGGCTGGGCGCAACAGGACGTACAAACTTCCAAAGGCCAGGTCCTGAGAGTCGCTTATCATCCCTTTGACCTCCGCTGGACCTATTACACTGGCAGAACCAAGGGGTTAATGGCCTATCCGCGTCACTCACTAATGCAACACATGGTTGGCGGAGAAAACCTGGCCCTGCTAACTGTTCGGAATGCGCGCCGAGGCAATGTGGACAGCTTCTTCGTAGGCGACGTGCTACTAGACAAGGATGCGGTCTCGCCGTTCGATAACGCGAGTTGCTTCCCGCTTTACCTTTATCCGGACGGTGACACAGGACCTCAACGTGAACTGGTTCCCCATGAAAATGGTCGACGCCCGAATCTAGCCGCTGAGTTTGTGAAGTCTCTCGCGGAGACACTGGGCCTTGAGTTTGTTCCCGATGGGCACGGCAATCTAAAGAAGACGTTCGGGCCGGAGGACATTTTCCATTACGCGTATGCCATTTTCTATTGCCCAAGCTACCGCGAGCGCTATGGGGAGTTTCTCAAGCTGGATTATCCGCGTGTGCCAATGACAAGCGATGCTATGCTATTCCGTCGTTTGTGCGAGCATGGGCGCATGTTGGTTGGCCTGCACACACTGCGCGAGCATGGGCTGGACGCGGTTGATTTTGACGTGCCCGGGGACAACGTGGTCGAGCAGGTTGTATATGTCCCCCCCAAGGCAGCGGTTGCGGGCAAAGGCAAAGGCCGCGTGGCGCGGCCGGCGCAGCTTGCCGATGGGGAGGCCGAGACGATTGAGGCCGCGCCCGGGCTTGCCGCCGGACCGGCCGGTCGCGTCTATATCAACCGCACGCAATACTTTGAGGGCATCCTGCCGGTGGTCTGGGAATTCCGGATCGGCGGCTACCAGGTCTGCGAGAAGTGGCTGAAAGACCGGAAAGGCCGGAAGCTGGAGCACGACGAGATCGAACATTACCAGCATACGGTGACGGCCTTGGCCGAAACGCGAACGCTCATGGCGGCAATTGATTCACTGATTCACGACCACGGCGGCTGGCCGCTGCAATAGGTTCGGCGCGCCGGTGGGTGTTTAGTCAGTGTTTGGCATTAAGGTTCGACGCTTTACGACGAAATGGCGAATCGGATTGGATCTGGCGATGCTGTTGCTGCGGTGTTGCCCGGCGACTGAGTTGCGCGATTTGAAGGTGCTCTACGTCGGCAACCCAACCTCCCCGCGTGCCGCGGCGCCCGACGGTCCTGCCGCCGGCTCCGCGGCGGATTGGATCCAGTGGTGGGAGACCAACCGGCCCTACCTGTTCTATTCGGAAGTGGGCTCCTGCCGCTCGCGTATTGACCCGCTGGCCAAACGCCGTGGCATTCCCAGCGATAAGTTGCAAGGACCCGCGCGAGCGACTACCACGCGTCCAGCAGAGTGAGCGTCCGACCGCCGCCATCAATATGTAGCACGAGGAGTCTTTGCGTTAACAGCGGCTGTCCGCCACAACCCGCCGAGCCTCCCGCGCAACCACCATTTCTTCCTGCGTGTGAATGACGAAGATGCGCGCTGGCGAATCTGGCCGCGCTATGTCCACATCAGGCCTGGGATTGGCATTGCGCTCGGGATCAAGCCGGAGGCCCATAAACTCCAGTCCTTCGCAAGCCGCGGCCCGCAGCGCGGCTGAATGCTCGCCCACCCTGTCCGTGAAGATCAGCGCATCGACGCCCCCGAGAGTCGTGGCCAAGGCGCCGATGGCGGACCGGACCCGGTCGGCAAACATGTCAAAAGCCAATTGTGCGCGTTCGTTGCCCTGAGCGGCGGCGCTCTCGACCTGCGCCAGGTCGGGCGATACGCCTGAAATGCCGAGCAGACCGGAGGAGCAATTGAGCACGCGGTCGAGTTCCTCAAGCGTCAAGCCATGCTCCCGCTGGAGATGGAGCAGAATGCCCGGATCCACCGAACCAGGTCGCGTGCCCATCATCAGGCCTTCCAGCGGGCTGAAACCGAGCGTGGTGGCAACGGCCACGCCGCCGCGGATCGCTGCGGCAGAGCAGCCACCGCCCAAATGGCAACTGATCAGGCGCAGCCTGGACAAGTCCCTTCCCAGCAGTTCAGCCGCGCGGCCAGCGCAATAGGCATGGCTCAGGCCGTGGAAACCAAACCGGCGGATGCCCCAACGTTCGTAGTATTCGTAGGGGAGGGCGTAAAGATAAGCCTTGGGCGGCAGGTGCGCAAAGAAAGCCGTGTCGAAGACCGCCACCTGGGGCACACCCGGCAACAGCGCTTCAACTGCGTCAATTGCTTTCAGGACAGCCGGGTTGTGCAAGGGAGCCAGTTTGTTTAAGCCGGCAATACCCGCCTTCACATGGGCGTCAATCAACACGCTGGCTTGAAAGTCTGCTCCGCCATGGACCACCCGGTGGCCCACCAGCGTGACGGCGGAAAGGCCGTTTGAACCGGGAACGCCAGAGGCGAGCGCGGCGTTGACGGCCAGCTTGGCGGCGGTGAAGTCGTCGGGCACAGCCAAACCGGAAGTCACGGAGCTGCCGTTCCGGGGCCGCAGGGTGAATTGAGCGCGTGCCCGGTCACCGCCGGCCCAATCGATTTCGCCTGCCAGCAGACCCTCACGGGTGCCGGTATCGAACAGGCCGAACTTCAGGCTGCTCGACCCGCTGTTAAGTGCCAGAATGGTGGGTTTGGGAGACACTGTATTTTCTAAGCGGCAGGGTAACCAAAAGCCAAAGCAAGGTGAAGCGCGGGTTTGGCGGCCGTTCCCGCGAGGTCACACGGACGCACCTGGTGCGCACACCGCGCAGGAAGGCCGGGGCAACGGGTGTTTTCCGCTTTGCGTTCAGGGCCGCTTCGCTCTTACTCTACAGTGATGAAAATCGTGTTAGCATACTCGGGCGGCCTGGATACCTCCGTCATTTTGTCGTGGATCAAGGAACGGTATAAGGCGGAGATCGTTGCGTTCTGCGCCAATATCGGTCAGGAAGAGGAACTCAAAGGGCTGGAAGCCAAGGCCAAACGCACCGGGGCGTCCAAATGCTACATCGCCGACCTGCAGGAGGAATTCGCGCGCGACTTCATCTTCCCGATGATCCAGGCGGGCGCGATCTATGAGAGCCAGTACCTCCTCGGCACCAGCATCGCCCGGCCACTCATCGCCAAGGGCATGATTGAAGTCGCCAGGAAAGAAAAGGCCGAAGCCCTCGCCCACGGCGCCACGGGCAAAGGCAACGACCAGGTCCGCTTCGAACTGACCGCTGCTAGCCTCGCGCCCGAGCTGCAGGTGATCGCCCCCTGGCGCGACGCCCGGTTCCGGGACCAGTTCCCTGGCCGCGCCGAGATGATCGCCTACTGCGCGGAGAAGAAAATCCCCGTCCAAGCCTCCGCCAAGAAGCCTTACTCGATGGACCGCAACCTCCTGCACATCTCCTTCGAGGCCGGCATCCTCGAAGACCCGTGGATGGACGCCTTCGCGCCGAAGAACAAGGACATGTTCAAGCTGAGCGTCTCGCCCGAGGACGCGCCGGATAAAGCCGAATACGTCACGCTGGATTTTAAGAAGGGCAACTGCGTCGCCGTCAACGGCAAGGCGCTGAATCCGCTCGGTATAATGCAGACCCTCAACAAACTCGGGGGCAAGCACGGCGTGGGCCGGGTTGATCTGGTCGAGAACCGCTACGTAGGCATGAAGTCGCGCGGCGTCTATGAGACCCCGGGCGGGGCTATCCTGCATTTCGCCCATCGGCAGATGGAAACGCTGACTATGGACCGCGAGGTCATGCACCTGCGTGATTCGCTGATCCCGCGTTACGCGGAGCTGGTGTATTACGGGTATTGGTTCGCGCCCGAGCGGCTGGCGCTGCAGGCGTTCGTGACCGAAAGCCAGAAGAACGTCACCGGTACCGTGCGCGTGAAGCTTTACAAAGGCAACATCATGTGCGCCGGGCGCAAATCGCCGGTCAGCTTATATAATCCAGCCATCGCGACGATGGAAGCCGACCCGACCAAGGCGTATAACCAGGACGACGCGACGGGATTCATACGGCTCAATGGGCTGCGGCTCAAAGTGGCAGCGCGGGTGCAGGGGAGAAAGTGATCCATGATGCGTGATGCGTGAGCACGATCCGGCAGGCCGCGCGCGTTTTTACGGTCAGGAACCGGCAGCAGCAAACCGGGACTATTCTCTCCCCCTTTCTGTATAGCGCTTGCCACACGCCATACCCTCGCGGGCCTCTGGTTGTCTGAACCCGCAATCGCCGAAGCACGAGATGTTGCCTGGTCACGAAGGCCGCCGGGACGCTCACTTGCGGTGCGGGGGCACCCACCTTAGATTATCCTCACAGTTAGTTAACAGAATCTAGCGCGCTGCCGAGAGGAACACGAAAGTAATAATACAATGATTACGAAAGCAATATTGGTGACCGGCGCCACCGGCCAACAGGGCGGGGCCGTCGCGCGGCAACTGTTGAAACAGCCGAGTTTCGCCGTCCGAGCGTTGAATCGAGATCCCGCCAAGCCCGCTGCCCGGGTCCTCGCGCAGGCGGGCGCCGAATTAGTCCAGGGTGACCTGGATGATCCCGCATCGGTGAAACGCGCCATGGAGGGCGCTGGCGGCGTGTTCTCCGTCCAAAACTTCATGGAGACCGGGTTCGACGGGGAGATTCGCCAGGGAAAGGCGCTGGCTGATGCCGCGAAGGCAGCAGGGGTGCAGCACTTTGTGTACAGCTCGGTTGTCAGCGCCGACCGTCACACGGGTTTGCCTCATTTTGAGAGCAAATGGCAGATCGAGCAGCATATCGTCGAGAGCGGCCTTTCGCATACGATACTGCGACCCGCCTTCTTCATGCAGAACTGGTTTAGCTACATGCGCGAGCCGATTCTGAACGGGACGCTGCCTTTGCCCTTGAACCCGCAAACGCCGCTCCAGCAAATCTCGGTGCAGGACATCGGCGCCTTCGCCGTGCGGGCGTTCCAGAACCCGACAAGGTGGCAGGGGCGAACCGTCGAATTGGCGGGTGAAGAACTGACCATGTTGCGAGTGGCCGAACTCCTGACGCGCGCTGTGGGCCGGCCGGTAAGATATACTCAGGTGCCCTGGGATCAGTTCCGGCAGAACGCCGGCGAGGAGATGACGAAGATGTACCGCTGGTTCAACGACATTGGCTACCATGTCGATATCGCCGCCTTGCGCAAGGAGCACCCGAATCTGGCGACACTGGAGAAGGTGTTGAGTCAGCAAGATTGGGCGCAGGCCGAAGCAGCCACCCGGAAGGCTGCCTGAGCCTAGCATACTCAAGTTACTGAAGCGGCCCCCAGCCTCGATATAAGATTTGCGAGACTGGGGACGCAGTGTGACGGGCTTGCTCTGGAGCCCCGCCAACCCACTTCAAAGCCGAAGACCGAAGCCCGAATCCAACCGCAGGGACTACTGCGGGGAGGCAAATTAGAATTGTTCCAAATATTGACAAGCGGAGAAGCGAGGTTAGGTTCACGGCGAGATGGATAGAGCGATGGGCATAGACTGCGATAGCGGGCTGGACGAACGGCTCGCGCGGGGAGGTTTTCGATTTACCCCGCAGCGAGAGCATGTCTATGCTGTGCTCTTGCGGAAACGCGATCACCCGACGGCGGAACAGGTGTTTATCCGGGCGAAGCGGGACATGCCGGACATTTCGATGGCGACGGTTTATAATTGCCTGGATGCCCTGGTAAAGTGCGGGCTGGCGCGGCAGGTGACGCTGGAGCGGGGTGCGGCCCGCTTTTGCCCGAATATGCGGGAGCACTGCCATTTCTATTGTGACGCATGCGAAAGCGTTTTTGACATTGATCTGCCGGCACAGACCGGGATCGCTCTGCCGAAGGGCTACCGGGTGGAACGGTTCGATATTGCGATTCACGGGCGGTGCCCGGCGTGCGCTGGTGGCGAGCGGGGCCGGGGTCAGCGGAACTGAGCGGGCGAAATGAGTTGAATGGGTGAATGAACTAAACAGGGCAGAGCGAGACGATTACGACGTAATGATTTGAGATGAGCACAGCGACCGAGACAATCGAAGGATTAGTCCAGCAGGAGTACAAGTACGGCTTCATCACCGACGTGGAGGCCGACTCGGCGCCGCCGGGCTTGAACGAGGATATAATCCAGTTTATCTCGGCAAAGAAGAACGAGCCGAAATTCATGCTGGATTGGCGGCTCAAGTCCTTTCGCCATTGGCTGACGATGAAGGAGCCGACGTGGCCGCATGTGCATTACCCGCCGATCGACTACCAGGCCTCCGTGTACTATTCCGCACCGAAGAAGAAGGGGGCGGGACCGCGGAGCCTCGATGAGGTAGATCCGAAGCTGCTGGAAACCTATGAGAAGCTCGGGATTCCACTGAAGGAGCGGGAACGGCTGGCCGGTGTGGCTGTGGATGCCGTGTTTGATAGCGTGTCAGTGGGGACCACGTTCAAGAAGCAGTTGGCGGAGCGGGGAATTATCTTTTGCTCGTTCAGTGAAGCGGTCCATGAGCATCCGAGCCTGGTGAAGAAGTATCTCGGGACGGTGGTGCCGTACACGGACAATTACTTCGCGGCCCTCAACTCGGCAGTGTTCAGCGACGGGTCGTTCTGCTTCATTCCCAAAGGTGTGCGGTGCCCGATGGAGCTGTCCACGTATTTCCGCATCAACGCGGCGAACACGGGGCAGTTTGAGCGGACCCTCATCGTCGCGGAGGAAGGGGCCTCGGTGAGCTACCTCGAGGGCTGCACGGCGCCCATGCGGGATGAGCACCAATTGCATGCCGCGGTGGTGGAATTGATCGCGCTGGATAACGCCCAGATCAAGTACTCGACGGTGCAGAACTGGTATCCCGGGGACGCGCAAGGGCGCGGCGGCATCTACAACTTCGTCACCAAACGCGGCCTCTGCAAAGGGAAGAACTCGAAGATATCGTGGACGCAGGTGGAAACGGGCTCCGCCATCACGTGGAAGTACCCGAGCTGCGTTCTGCTGGGGGATAACTCGGTGGGGGAATTCTACTCGGTAGCCGTAACGAATAATTATCAGCAAGCGGACACGGGCACTAAGATGGTGCATATTGGCAAAAACACCCGCAGCACGATTGTCTCCAAGGGCATCGCGGCCGGGCACGGCCAGAATAGCTATCGGGGCCTGGTGAAAGTCCAGAAAGGGGCGACGCACGCGCGGAATTTCTCGCAATGCGATTCGCTGCTGCTGGGCGACAAGTGCGGGGCGCATACGTTTCCGTACATCGAGGTGAAGAACACGACGGCCCGGGTGGAGCACGAAGCCTCGACCTCGAAGATCGGGGAGGACCAGATCTTCTATTGCAACCAGCGGGGGCTGGCGACGCAGGATGCGGTGAACATGATCGTGAACGGTTTCTGCAAGGAAGTGTTCCGCGAGCTGCCGATGGAGTTCGCCGTCGAGGCGCAGAAGTTGTTGGGGGTGAGTTTGGAGGGGAGTGTCGGCTAGGGCGGGACGTCGAGCGTTAATAGACTTGCGTCGGTTGCCGGGTTGTCCGAGTTGCATGAAGCAGACGCTGGCAAGGTGAATCAGAATTCAAGAAACCAAGTTAAACTATAATGAAACAACCAATATTGGATATCCAGGACCTCGCCGCTGGGGTGGGAGGCAAACAGATTCTCAAAGGCATCACCTTGAGAATCCAATTAGGCGAGGTCCACGCCATCATGGGGCCGAACGGCAGCGGCAAGAGCACGCTGGCGGCAATCCTGGCCGGCCGCGATGGCTACGAGGTGACGGCGGGCCGAGTGGTCTATGATGGCCAGGACTTGCTGGAATTGGATCCCGAAGATCGGGCTCGGGAGGGACTCTTCCTCGCGTTCCAATATCCCGTCGAGATCCCGGGCGTGAACAGCACCTATTTCCTTAAGTCGGCGTTGAACGAGATTCGCAAGCACAAGGGGCAGACGGAACTGGATGCCATGGAGTTCCTGACACTGGTGAAGGACAAGATTCAGTTGTTGGAACTGAACGAAGACTTGCTGCGGCGATCAGTCAACGAGGGCTTCTCCGGCGGCGAAAAGAAGCGCAACGAAATATTTCAGATGGCGGTGCTTGAACCCCGGCTGGCGGTCTTGGACGAGACGGACTCGGGCCTGGATATTGACGCGCTCAAGATTGTGTCCAATGGGGTCAACAAACTCCGGCGGCCAGACAACGCGCAACTGGTGATCACTCATTACCAGCGGCTGCTCAACTACATCGTGCCGGACTTCGTGCATGTGCTGGTGGACGGCCGGATCGTCCGAACCGGTGACAAAAAGCTGGCGCTTGAGTTGGAAGAAAAGGGCTACGACTGGATTATCAAGGAAGAGGCAGTTACAGCTTGACGGCAAGCCACGGTTACTTGCTTTGAGGCGGGTCGGTAGCTAGGCTGAGGCGGAATGCGGCTTCTGGACCGTTATCTGTTGCGCGAACTGCTTGTCCCGCTGTGCTATTGCCTGTGGGGCTTTCTGCTGCTCTGGGTCTCCTCAGATCTGTTTACGAATCTGGGCGAGCTCCAGAAGCAGGGCATGCTGGCGCGGGACATCGCAGACTATTATTTGGTGAAGCTGCCAGAGTTCCTCGTGCTGGTGCTGCCGATCGCGCTGTTGCTGGCGCTGCTTTATGCGCTGACCAACCACGCGCGGCATCAGGAAATCACCGCCATGCGCGCGGCTGGGGTGAGCTTGTGGCGAATTGCGGTGCCCTACTTGGGCGTGGGCTTTCTCGCCAGCCTGGTCCTGTTCGTGGTGAACGAGTGCTGGGCGCCCAGCAGCGATGAGCGGGCGAAGGTGATTACGAAACGGCACCAGGCGCCTGATCCCAACGCGGCGGGGCCCAACGAAAGTCGCGACCTGCGCTTCGACAATACCCGTGACGGCCGGCGGTGGAGTGCTGGGTTGTACAACCGCAAGACGGGCGAGATGAGCAAAGCAGGTGTGTACCCGATCGAGTTGGATGTTTCAAAACCGTGGGAGCTGCGGGCCGAGCGGGCGCGGCCTGTGGATGGAGTCTGGACATTTTACGATGTGCGGGTCTTCAAACAGACAGCCGATACCAACGCGCCGCCGGTGCCGACGCTGCAGACCAATGTGCTGGCTGTCCCGGAGTTCTCCGAAACGCTGGAGGAGATCAACAGCGAGATCAAAATCAGCGACAGCATGTCGCTGCGCGCGGCCAAGAAGGCCGACGTGCCCATCAAGGATCTGGTGAATTACCTGCGGTTGCATCCCCACCTCGATCGCTCACGCCAGTACTGGCTCTACACAAAGCTGGAGGGCCGGCTGGCGGCGCCCTGGACCTGTGTCGTGGTCGTGCTCATTGCCATTCCTTTTGGAGCGGCTGGTGGCCGGCGCAACGTGTTTGTCGGCGTGGCGAGCAGCATTGTGATTTGTTTCGTTTATTTCGTCTTGCTCCAGATTGGGCTGGCGCTCGGGACCAGTGGCCGAGTGCCGGCCTGGCTGGCCGCTTGGTTCCCCAATTTGGCCTTTGGCCTCGCCGGGTTATGGATGACAGCCCGCATCAGATGAGCGACGAACTCGCAGATTTAAAAGCGCGCTACGACCGGTTGAATGTGCTGTACCAGGTCGGCAGCGTGATCCACACCACGCTTGAGCCGCAAGAGGCGCTGCAACTTATTCTGAGTCAGGCCGTGGATTTAATGCGCGCAGCCAGCGGCTCCATCGTGCTGATCAACCCGACAAACAGCCTGCTGGAAATCCATGCGGCCAAAGGTCTGCCGGCCAACGCTGCCGGGTTCAAGCTGCGTGTCGGCGAGGGTATCACCGGCTGGGTGGCGCGCACAGGCAAAGCGGCGCGCGTGGGGGACGTGCGCAGCGACCCGCGCTACATCCTGCTGCGACCGGAGGTGCGCTCGGAACTGGCCGTGCCGCTGGAAGTCGCCGGCGAGGTCCTCGGCGTGCTCAACGTGGATGCGGATCGGCCCGAGGCGTTCAGCGCCGAGGATCAGGAACTGCTGGCGGCGCTGGCGGCTCAAGCCGCGCGAGTGATTCATAACACCTGGCTTTACGAACAATTGCGGCTCAAGGCGCGCCTGTTCGAAGCGCTCGCCAGCGTCAGCCGGACGATCAATTCCACGCTGAACCTGGATGACGCCCTGAACGTTATCACCCGCGAAGGCTGCGTGCTGATGCGGGCCAAGGTTTGCTCGCTGATGCTGCTGGACGAGAGCCGCGAGTGGCTCGAATTGCGGGCCAGTTTCGGCGCGGGCGAGGCTTACGTCAACCGGCCGCGCTTGAGCCTTGAGGACAGCCTGCTCGGAATCGTAGTGCGGAGGAAGAAGCCGCTGCAGGTCGAGAACGTGCAGGTTTCCAGCCGTTACCATAGCGTCGACGTGGCACAGCGTGAGGGCTTGGTGGCGCTGCTTAGCGTCCCGCTGCTGTATGGCGGGCAGGCGATCGGCACGCTCAGCGTCTATACCGGCCACGCTTACCGCTTCTCGAACGAGGAAGTGCGCATCCTCTCCGCCCTCGCGGAGCTCTCGGCCATCGCCATCGAGAAGGCGCGGCTTTACGAGCGGGTCGTGGATATGGAAGAGCACTTGCGTCAGAATGAAAAGCTCTCCGCGCTGGGGTTGCTCGCAGCCGAGGTGGCGCATGAGATTCGCAACCCGCTGACGGTGCTCAAAATGCTCTACCACTCGCTGGATCTCAAGTTCCCCGAATCCGACCCGCGCGCGAAGGATGCGCGAATCATCGATCAGAAGATTGGGCAGTTGAACAATATCGTCGAGCATGTGCTTGATCTGGCCCGCACGACCGAGCCTCAGTTTGCGCCGGTGAACCTGAACCAATTAATCGAAGAGCTGGGCCTGCTGGTCCGGCACAAACTGAAGCACCAGAACGTTCAGTGGGCGCAGAAGTTTGAACCTGGCTTGCCTCCGGTGATGGGCGTGGCGATGCAACTGGAGCAGGCCTTTCTCAATCTGATTCTCAACGCGGCGGAAGCCATGCCGGGGGGTGGCGCGCTGACCATCACGTCCCGCTCGGTGCGGCTGCCGCGCGCCAGCCCGCAGCCAACGCACGTGTCGGTGGCATTCCGGGACACCGGCCCCGGGATGACCGCGGAGCAACGCCAGCGCGCGTTTACCTCCGTCTTGACCACGACGAAAGCCAAAGGCACCGGCCTGGGTTTTGCCATCGTGGCGCGCGTCGTCGCCGTGCACCAGGGGAGAATCAACATCCGCTCGCGCCTCGGCCACGGGACGACCGTGAGCATCATCCTCCCGCTCTAGCCCCGTCTTTGGATGTTGGATGTTGGCGCTATTCCCCCGGCGGGTAAAACAGCAGCCGGGCGTAAGCATAGGCGAGCGCTTCGCCGATGGTCACACGCACGCCTTGGCTCGAATGCCACCAGTGTTGTTCGTCGTAATCATCGGCCGCAATCGCCACCACCCCGACCGCGACGCCCTTTCCCAGCGCTTTCTCAAACATCAGACGCGAGCGGCGCGCGTGTGGCCCGCCGGTGATCAAGTTCACTTTCGTTGGCGCCATTTGATGTTCGCGCCACCAGTGCTTCAAACTTAACGCCATGGCGTAAGTGCGGTCCCGGCGCGTAAGACCGGTCGGCACCGCCTGGACCTCATTGGTGCTCAGGCCGAGCTTTACCAGGGTGGCGGCGCCGAGATAAGCGTAGTTCTTGTATTCAGACAACGGGGCGCCTTGCTGCAGTGGAATGCCTGTTACAAAAAAACCGGCATAATGATCTCGTTTGAATTCCGCCATGGCCGCTTCCAGCATGTAATCCGGCGCCCAACCCTCGACGACCAGCACGCCGCCAGGGACCGGGTCAGTGACCGCCAGGAAGGGGTGCAGTTCGCGGCCGGCAAGGAGGACCAGGGCAGCCAGAATCAAGCCCAGCAAGACCCCGCCTCGCAGAGTGGGCACCAGGCATTGCCGTCGGCGCAGTAAACCCAACCAGGTCTTGCTCGATTCCATAGTGTTCCGGCTCAGGGGCGAGATATACCGCAAAGCGGGCTATAGGTCGAGCCTCGGGAACAATGGGGTGAACACCCCATAGTCGTTCGCCGGAGCAGCACGTACAAATGCCAACGATACACAACGATGAGTTTTTATGCAGTTGAGACATGTTAAATCCAGCACCGTGGCGCGCCCCGTAGCTCCCAAGGGGGCCCGCATAGTTCGACGCCCGCTCGAAAAGCCGGTCGAGTTCATCCTGAACCTCCCGCAAGCCCAATCAGTGGTGGTCGCGGGCGTGTTTAATGATTGGGATTTGAGCCGCACGCCGCTCAGCCCGGGCCCTGCGGGAACCTGGAAAGCGACGGTGTGGTTGCCGGCGGGGCGCTATGAATATCGTTTTGTTGTGGATGGTCAGTGGATCAGCGATCCACGCGCCAAGGAGTGCGTTCAGAACGCTTTCGGGAGCACCAACTCAGTGCTGGTGGTCTAGCGGGGGATTGAGGGGATATCCGCGGGCAGTAATGTCGGCGCGATGGGGCTGCATGGAGACCGAACCCCAGCGCACCATCCAAGCTCCGTCAGGAGCGGCATGTGTGTGGTCCTATGCCTTAACCGGGCGGTGTTTGTCGCGGTCGTTGCTTGAATCCGCCCGCGGTTGACGCGAACCCGTGAGCGCAAAAGCCCAATCCCTAAGCCCGAAATTCGAGGGACGAAAGAAGGCCGAAACCCGAAACCCGAAATGTTCGAGCGCGGCTTCGGCCTTCGGCATTCGGCCTTCTTTCGGGTTTCGACCTTCGGAATTCGGATTTGGGCGGCTGGCGGCGGATGGTACTGTCCGGATGCGCCCTGACGCGGCCGCCCCGGAGCCCCTGGTTGCCAAGGCCAGTTGACCGCGATAAGATGTCTTGGTCGGACGCACATTGAACTGCCATGAAGGCTCCACCCTTTCTACTGGGCGCGGCGCTGCTCTTTTGGGGCTGGCAGACCGGGCACCTGCTCGAAGGCACGGCTATGGCGGCGGTGATCGAGGGGGCGCAGTGGATCAAAGCCCAGTGGGACTTCACCGACGAGGATTTCCGCCGCATCTGGACCTTCTGCGCGCTGCTGATGCTGGGCGCGGCGGTGTACGCCTTTACCGCCAGCGGCGGGCCGGCGGATCTGCGCGGCTTTCTGCAAAACCCGAGCTTTGCCACCGAGCGCAATGCCGGCAATACCAGCGCCCGGACCATCGCCGCCCTGATGCGCTGGCTGCCCATGATCTTCTTCCTGTTCGTCGCGGCGCAGGCCTTTAGCTCGCGCGACGGCATTCCGCCGGAGACGATTTCAGTGATCATGCGGCTGCGGTGGCAAAAGGCGCGGCGGCTCGGCCGGCCCTTGCCCGCGGCGAAGAGCGTGAATATTTCCTATCCCTATTTCATGCTGTGTCTGCTCGCCGCGAGCTTCCACAGCAACGAGGAGAAAACGTTCTTTTGGGGCTTGTGCGCTCTGGTGGCATGGGCGCTTTGGCCGCATCGTTCGCGGCGGCAGGGCGTGGTCATTTGGGCGATCGTCATGGCGTCGGTCATCGCGCTGGGCTACAGCGGGCAACGCGGCATCGGCCGGCTCTACCGGCTGTTGGATAATTACAGCGCGCAATGGTGGTCCCCCGCCACTGGCGGCGGCGCCGACTCGCGGCAGAGCAAGACCTCGCTGGGCCATATTGGCCGGCTCAAAGGCTCCAGCAAGATCGTCATTCGCCTCGAGCCAAAGGACGGCGGCCGGGCGCCCTCGCTGCTGCGCGAAGCGAGCTACCGCACCTGGAAAGGCCAGGTCTGGTACTCCGAGGTTACCCGCGACAAGTTCGAGACCATCAATGAGTGGACCAACCAAACCACCTGGGTGCTGCTGCCTGGAACTACCAATGGCACGACCGTCAATCTCGCCTGCTATCTGCATGACGGGTCTGCCCTGCTGCCATTGCCAACCGGCAGCGTGCGGCTGGAGAACCTATCCGCCTTCGTGCTTTACAAGAGCATCTTGGGTGCGGTGCTGGCCGAGGGGCCCGGCCTGGTGGTGTTCGACGCGCTGTACGGACCCGGCCCCACGATTGATTCTCTGGCCAACACGAACGAGGACCTCAACGTTCCACCGAGGGAGCAGCCTGCGCTGGATCAAGTGATTGCGGAGTTGCAATTGAAGCCGTCAGACCGGAAACAGGCGCTGCGGACCCTCAGCGCGTTCTTCCAGGACACAGACAAGTTCCACTACCGCACCTGGCAGAACGACAGGGGGTTGAGGTTCACGAATGAAACCCCGTTGGCCAGCTTCCTCCTGCGTACCCGCAGCGGCCACTGCGAATACTTCGCCACCGCCACCGTGTTGCTCTTGCGCCAGCTCGGCATCCCCGCCCGCTATGCCGTCGGCTACGCCGTGCATGAAGGCGCCGCCGGCAAATACGTCGTCCGCCAGCGCGACGCCCACGCCTGGTGCCTGGTGTGGAATGAGATCAGCGGCGTCTGGCAGGACTTCGATACGACCCCGCCCTCGTGGGTCACGGCTGAAGCCAGCCGGGCGTCGCCGATGCAATTCCTCTCCGACTGCTGGTCGCGGCTGGTGTTCGAGTTCGCCAAATTGCGCTGGGGCCAAACCCATCTGCGCCAATATTTCCTCTGGGCGCTGGTGCCCGTGCTGGCGCTCTTGCTCTACCAGATTATCTTTCGCAGCCGGCGGCGGCGGCACGCCCCGAGCCGGGAAGAGCCGGGCGCGACAATCCTCTGGCCTGGCCTGGACTCGGAATTCTATCAAATCGAAAAGAGACTCGCCAAACGGGGCGCGCCGCGCCGCCCATGCGAACCTCTTTCCGCCTGGCTCCTGCGCGTGGCCGCCGACCCCGCCTTGACCGGCATGAACAGCCGCTTGCAGGAACTGCTGAGCCTGCACTACCGCTACCGCTTCGACCCGGAAGGCTTGAGCCAGGGCGACCGCGAAGCCCTGCGGCGCGAAGCCTCCGGCTTGCTCCTGGCTTTAGTGTAGCTTCGAGATGGCCTGAGCAGCCTTTCCCGCCCATTTCAGCACTCTTCCTTCATCCTTCTCCCTTCGCTTCCAGTTGGAAGCAGTCCCTACCTCGACGCACTCGCACCACGCACGCGCTGAGTGAGCTCGGGATTTGACGTCGAGCCATCGATCGAGAGCCCGTTCACCCAGGCCCGCAGTCATGCATTTTGCAAGGCGGTCACCGGGGTTCTTTGCATTTTGCGAGAGCACTTCCGTCACTATCGAGCCCGGGCTTTCAAAAGACTCGCAAGTAGGCGCGGAGACGCGAAACAGCCCCCATTTTGAGTCTCGGTATGAGCCATGCTCTTGCCTCTTGGACATGCAGCAACTTATACAGAGAAAGATATAATATGAGTCACAAACTGATCGCGGCAGTGCTGGTAGCCGTCACCGCTGGCGCGGCAAGCGCCCAAGTGGCCGGCTCATCCGGGAGTGACACCAATGCGCTCCCGTCCAATCCAGCCACGACGAACGTGGCGAGTTCACTCGGCAGCATCCCGAATTCGGCCCTGGCCGAGGCAGGCACTAACGAACCGGGCATGGAACCTATGCTTGGCGGACCCTTCGTCCCGAGCCGAGAGCTTTGGTTGTCAGACGAAATGGCCATTAATGGGGGATCGGGTCTGTCGGGCATGGACCCGGAAGGGATCCAGTTCCAAAGGGAGATCTTATTCCACAATTTGGACCTGTTGCTTCGAGCCGAAACTCACGAATCGCCGGTCTATTTTGGCGTTGGCAGTGACCTTAAACTCGTCCAGCATCAGGAGAACCAACCGGGAATCCCCATGCCAGTCGGCATGTCCTATCCGATGCCACAGAAGCGGTGGACGCTCTTTACCGAATTTGCGCCAATTTTCGAGGCAGACCCCACCTCTTCCCTGGGGTGGGGTGGAGGGATCGGGATCAGCTTCTATTTCGGCCGGTAGGATGATATGGATCGACGGTCGAAAGCCAAAGGACGGGGTAATGGACGGTGGGTTATTTCTCCTGGTCGCGCCCGCGGACCGGTTTGGAGCTGTCTCCCGGGCTTCGGTTATGTCTCTGGTCCCCACTCGCTGTTCGCTGGGCTCAGGACCAAGGACAGGACCGATCCCAATTTTACCTTGTCGAAAGGCTTCGTCAGGACACCTTTAAACCCGTAGCGTTCCGGTTCCAGCACTGCGGGTTCGTTTGGGTATCCGCTCATGACAATGGTCTTAACGGCCGGGTCGATCTTGAGCAGTTCGCGGACCGTGTCCTGGCCTCCAACGCCATCGCGAATCGTCAAATCCAGGATGACCGCATTGAAGGGACGCCCCTGGCCTTTGGCGCTTTCGTAAGCCCCGATGGCCCGCTGTCCATCCTCCACCAGTTCAACTTCGTGGCCCATCTGCTGGAGCAGCCTCCGGACCAGCTTCCTGATGACCTCCTCGTCATCCATCACCAGTATCTTCCGTTGCCCCAGAACGCCGGTTGGCACGAATGCCTTCTCCTTCTGCGGCAACTTCCGGGTTGCGGGAAGGTGGATACGGAAGGTGGTACCCACCCCCGGATTTGACTCCACAGCAATCGCTCCGCCATGCTTCTGAATGATCGTATGGCAGATGCTCAGCCCCAGCCCCATGCCCTTTTGAGTCCCCCGCTGCTTCGTCGAGAAATAGGGATCAAAGATCTTCGGCAGCACTTCCTTCGAAATGCCGCCGCCCCAGTCGGTAACGCTCACTCGGACGTACTCCCCCGGCGGCAGGGTGGGATGTTCCTGGAATTCTAGAACTACATTCTCCGCCCGGACGGAGATCACTCCTCCCGCCGGCTTTGCCTCCCGGGCATTGAGCACCAGGTTCCGGATGACCTGCCCGATCTGTCCGGCATCCACTTCCACCGGCCAGAGATCTTTGGCCAGGGAGAAATCGCACCGTAGCCGTGAACCGCTCGCGGCAAAGCGGACGGATGCCTCGATCAGTCCCGGCAGGAGGGCCGGCTTCCGAATCGGCGCGCCTCCCGCAGCAAAGGTGACGAGTTGCTGGGTCAACTCCGTGGCCATCAGGCCGGCCTGCTTCGCCTGCGCCAAGTGGCGTGTCAACTCCTCTCCCGGGGGGATGAGCGTCTGGGCCAGTTCGAGGTTGAGGAGGATCATCGTCAGCAAGTTGTTGAAATCATGGGCAATGCCTGCCGCCAGAATCCCCGTGGACTCCAGCCTGTTCAGAATGAGGCGATCCTCTTCGGACCGCTTTTGCTCGGAGACGTCGTCGAGCACCGCGCGGCACTCCTGCCCCGACGCTGCAGCCGCCGCTTCGATCCGCATCGCGACCGGGGGCTTGCCCTCCTTGCGGAGCGTCACTTCCCAGAACTGCCTGGCCTTGCCCTCGAAAACCCGCGTGAGGAAGGCGTTGAAAGGGGGCAGGTCGGGCGGGGAAAGGGACAATCCGAAGGGCCGGTTGACCAACTGGGCTCGTTCGATACCCAGCAGGCTGGCACTGGTGAGGTTGGCCTCGCGAATCGTCCCCTCGCGGTCGAGCGTCAAGTAGCCCACCGGCGCGAAATCGTAAAGGTCGCTGTACTTTTCCAGCCCCGCCTCCATCGAATCCCTGGCTTTCTTGAGTTCCTCGTTTTGCATCTCCAGCTCGACCTCGTGGACCTGCAATTCATGGACGAGCCGCTGCGTGTCGGCGTCAGTCCGGGCCTGGCCCGTTTCCGGGTGCTGCTCCCGCAGGCGCTGTTCGGCGCGGCGGCGCAGTTCGGCAGCAGTTGGCGGGAGGGTGTGCGGTGTCTTGTGCATGATTACTGGTTACGTATGACGGATAACTGATGACTGGCCACTGCTCACAGGCCGCTGCTCGCCGCCCCCCACGTGATAGCAACACGTCACGACCGTTCCCCGCCCCGGCTTCGATTGGATTGTCAGCGCTGCGCCGAGCAGGTCGCTCCGGTAGCGCATGATTTGCAAGCCCAGGCCCGGTCCCTCGCCGGGCGGTTCAACCATGCCCGACCCATCATCCGCGATAGTCAGGGTGAAACCGCGACCGCTCCTGGAAAGACCAACGTCGATTTGGCTGGCCCCGGAATGCTGGACCGCGTTGTTCAGGGCCTCTTGCGCTATCCGGTAGAGGTGGGTGGCGTCAGCAGACGCGACATGAGGCAGATCCTCACCCTTGAAATTACAGGGTATCCCTGAACTCTCCTGCACATGAACCGCCAGATGTCCAATAGCGGCCACAAGCCCCTGCTCCAGCAAAGAGACGGGTTGCAGCATGTCGGCGAAACGCCGGGCATGTTCGAGAGACTCGTGGGCTTCGGCCGCGATTTCATCCGCCAGGCGCGACTGGGGCCACCCTTTACTCTTCAGGGCTTTTGTCAGGGCGGCGGTGGAGGCTTCAATCCCGGCTAGTCGCTGGCAAAGGTCCTCTTGCAGGCTCTCGCCGATGCACTGCTGTTCCCGCTCGCTGGCGGCCTGGACCTGCCGCTCCAGCCGGGCGCGATCGGTTTCGGCCGTCTTGCGCCCGGTGATGTCTATGACGGTCAGGTGGCATTCCGAGCCCGACACCGCCTCGCGGGCCTCGATCCACACCCAGCGTGGGGGATTGCCTTCCGGCTGTAGCAACGTCTCGCAGACCTCCTTGGTCCCGCTTTCAAACGCATGGCTGAGGAAAGCGGTGAAGGCCGGACGCTTCTCCGCGGCAATCAGAAGATCGAAACGCCGGTCCAGCAATTTAGAACGCTCGGTCCCCAGCAGGCTGGCGCCAGCGAGGTTCAGGCCGCGAAGGGTCCCTTCCTGATCCAGGGTGAAGTAGCCGGTTGGAGCAAAATCATAGAGAGCGGTGTACTTCATCAGCAGGGTCTCGGCCTCGGCGTGGGCGCGCTGAAGTTCCTCGTTCTGCAGCTCCAGTTCGATCTGGTGGACTTCCAGTTCGTGGAAGAGGCGTCGCAGGTCTGCCTCCTTGATGGGCCGATCGGTTGCGGTCCCCTTCTCCCTCAGCCGCGCCTCGGCGCGCTGGCGCAGTTCGGAGTCAATGGGTGGAGGGGGTGTCTTCTGCATTAGGCGGTTGGGTGATTACTGGTTACCGATCACTGCCTCCCGCCCTCTGGTCCCCCTTCGCATCCTGCCCCGCCACGCGCTGTTCCAAACCGGCCTGCGTCTTGCGCAGTTCGGCCTCCAGCGTTTTGGCCACGGTGATGTCGGCGAAGGTGATCACGACGCCATCAATCCGGTCGTCCATCGTGCGGTAGGGCATGATGCGCACGGTAAACCAGCGGCCGTCGCGCGCGGCAATCGGTTTTTCCATCGGGGCCAGCTTTCGCAGCACCTCCAGCGCATCCTTGGGTAGTTCCGGGTAGCGCAGCTCCGAGGCCAGGTCGGTGATGGGCCGGCCCACGTCGGCCGGGATGAGCTTGATGATCTTCGTCGCCTGGGGGGTGAACCGCCGCACGTTGAGATCGTTGTCCAGGAACAGCGTGGCAATATCTGTGCTGTTGAGCAGGTTCTTCATGTCGTTGCTGGACCGGGAAAGCTCGTCCACCTTGGCCTGCAACTCGGTATTGAGCGTCTGGAGTTCCTCATTGAGCGATTGCATCTCCTCCTTCGAGGTGGTGAGTTCCTCGTTGGTGGACTGCAGTTCCTCATTGGTGGATTGCAGCTCCTCGCTGGCAGAGTGGAATTCCTCCTGCGAGGTCTGCATCTCTTCGTGGGTCGCCCGCGCCTCGGCGCGCACCTCGAGCAGATCCTGCTCCAGTTCCGTCAGTCGCGCGTTGTGGGGGTAGGCCTTGGGCGGCCGGACCGCCGCTTGGGCCGCCTCGGGCGCGGCCACGTCCGTGAAAACGATCATCACCAACCCTCTGAGCGGCCCGGGTTCATCAAGTTGCTGGACGGTCACATTCACGCACTGCTCCCCGCCATCGGTCCCGACCTTGAGTCCGTAGAGCGCCACTCTGCCCTTTTGCTGGAGCGCTTTATGGAAAGCACCGGACAGTTCGTAGCGGAGGCCTTCGCGGGCCATGGCGAAGATGTTCCAGTTGGCCTTGCCGGTGGCCGGTTCCAGGTATTTGCCGGTGTGGCCGCTAATGTAGAAGATGTCGCCCTTGTCATTGACGAGCGCGGTGGGCGGGGAATAACGCTGCAAGACTAACTGATCCGCCAGCGACTGGAGGCTAGCCGGCGATTTCGGTAACTGCCGCGCCTCCGACCCGACGAGCGGGGCTGCGCTAAAGGAAGGCGGAAACTCGACTGGCTCCGACCCCAGGCCGGATTCCGTCCGACGGAAGATCCGCGATTTGCCGCAGAGGGGGGTAAACAGGTTGGTGAAGCCCCCCACCGTCTCCGCGCTCCCGAGAAACAAAATGCCGCCGGGACTGAGGCTGTAATGGAACAGCGGAATCAGTTTCTTCTGCACCTCGGGGCCCAGATAGATCAGCAGGTTGCGGCAGGACAAGATGTCCAACTTGGTAAAAGGCGGATCCATGACCAGATTCTGCGGGGCAAATATCACCATTTCGCGAATCTCTTTGCGCACCCGGTAGCCCCGGTCTTCTTTGGCAAAGAACCGGGTCAGCCGTTCCGGCGACACGTCGGCCGCGATGTTGTGCGGAAAGAGGCCCTGGCGAGCCTTGGCAATCGCGTCCCGATCCAGGTCGGTGGCGAAGATCTGCAAGGCGAAATTCCCCTTGGTCTTCGCCTGCGCAAGGGCCTCCTTGAACACGATGGCCAGGGAATAGGCCTCCTCACCCGTGGAGCAGGCGGGCACCCACGCCCGCAGAGCGTGGTCGGGCGACCGGTTCGCGAGCAGCGCCGGAATGGCCTGGGTGCGCAACTGGTCCCAGGCCGCCGCGTCGCGGAAAAAGTTTGTCACCCCGATCAGCAGCTCCTTGAAGAGCAGATCCAACTCCTGCGTGTTCTCCTGCAAGTAGCGGATGTAGGCAGTCATCCTGGTGATCTGGTGGATGCCCATGCGGCGCTCAATTCGGCGATAGAGGGTATTCCGTTTGTATAAGGAGAAGTCGTGGCCAGTGTGGGCGCGCAGCAGAATGACCGCTTTTTCGAGGGCGCTCTGCGTCTTGTCTGCCGGGGCCGCTTCCGACGGAACGATGAGCGGGGTGCGCTGCAGATACGCCAGGATCTTCCCCGGCAGCTCGGTCACCGGAGCCACGATATCCGCCAGCCCCGCGTCCACCGCGCTGCGCGGCATGCCGTCGAATTTGGCCGTCGCCGGCTCTTGCACCAGCACCACGCCGGCCTTCTCCTTAATGGCCCGCAGCCCCAGCGTGCCGTCCGAGCCCATCCCGGAAAGGATCACGCCGATGCTGTGCTCCTGCCGGTCCTGTGCCAGGGAGCGGAGGAAGAAATCGATTGGCAGGCGCAGTCCCCGCGGCGCCGCCGGCTCGAGCAAGTGCAGCACCCCGTGCAGGATGGACATATCTTTGTTCGGCGGGATCACATAGACGCAGTCCGGCCGCACGCGGGTGCGATCTTTAACCTGGATGGTTTTCATGCCGGTGGCGCGCTGCAGCAGTTCGGCCATGATTCCCTTATGCGTGGGGTCCAGGTGCTGGACAATGACAAACGCCATGCCACTCCCCGCCGGCACACATCCCAGGAACTGCTCTACAGTCTCAAGTCCTCCGGCGGAGGCGCCGATGCCGACAATGGGGAATGAGACGCCTGCCGGCGGTGCTATGGTCTCCTGGCGTGCCGCATTGGCTTGCTTTTTCCGCCCCCGTTTCGGTGCAGACTTGGTTTTCATTTCTCTCGCCTCGGCTACTTCCCCGGCGCGCAGGCGCGGCGTGCAAGTTCAATTAGCTGAACTGGACGCAAGCCTTCATCGCCGTAAGCTCATTTTGCTCCATTGGTTCGCTGGCTGCAACAGAAAACTTGCCAAAGCCGGCGTGCTGCGGCGCATACTGACACCACCGCCAGAGCCGCCAGAGCCTCCAGGCAGCCCGGCCAACCGGCCGGCCCCACCCCGCACGCCTCGCCTTGCCAACACCATAGCGCCACTAGATCACCCCCATAGTTGCAAGGATGTTGCAAGCATGTTCCTAGGATGTTCCTAGGATGTTTCTAGCTTTTTGATTCCTCTCTTTGTGCCCTCGTGCCGCCGTTCGCGGCACCCCCGACACGCCAAGACCCGCACTCTGCAGCCCTGTCTCCCGCCTTGAGCCCAGGCACCGATCCGATCCAGCCGCCCGGCCTCACGCCAGCCCACAGTCGCCTCTGCTAATATAGAGACGGCAACGGCCTGGTCAAGGTTACAATGACCGCCGCCAGCAGTTCGGGTGTATCTGGATAGTACCACCCGCCGCCAGCCGCCCAAATCCGAATTCCGAAAGCCGAAACCCGAAAGAGCGCCGAATACCGAAGGCCAAAGCTAGCCCCAGTTTACGAGTTATTTCAAGCGTGCTTCGGAGTTAGCTGATTACCAGCCACTTACACGGGCTCTACCCTATCCCCTAAACCGCCGATTTCGGGAGCTGCAATCCCAGTATCTC
>Ga0182014_10000500_pt1 | contig 51811 bp, 43 predicted proteins | sample 612S2DmetaG_FD_120489 | JGI IMG/M metagenome (GOLD analysis project Ga0182014, IMG submission 120489) | Permafrost microbial communities from Stordalen Mire, Sweden - 612S2D metaG | ecosystem: Environmental > Terrestrial > Soil > Wetlands > Permafrost | place: Sweden: Stordalen | collected... | reverse complement strand
CCACTTGCCCGCCGTTTTCGCGTAGTCGGCAATTTGCTTTTTACTTTCATTCGCCGAACGCCCGGCCCAATCGGTGCGGAAGCCGCTCGGTTCAACGACCATTACTTTGATGCCCAGCGGTTCAACCTCCTGCCGGAGCGCCCCGGACATACCTTCGACGGCAAACTTGGTCGCGTTGTAAAATCCGAGCGCCGGAGCGGAACGCAGTCCGGCCAGTGAAGATATATTGATGATGAATCCTTTGCGCCGCTGACGCATCCCCGGCAGCGCCGCTTGAATCATCCGGCTCATGCCGAACACATTGATCTCGAACATTCGGCGCACCTCTTTCTCTTCGCTTTCTTCGACAGCGGCGAAATAGCCGATGCCCGCGTTGTTCACGAGCACATCAATGCGACCGAATTTCTTCTCGGCTGCCTTGATGGCCGCGTCAATCTGGCCCTGATCCGTGACGTCGAGCTTGAGCACCAAAGCCTCGCGATTGGCTGCCAAATCTTTCACCTCATCGGGTTTGCGGGCGGTCACCACCGTGTGGTAGCCGCGCTCAAGCACATATTTGGCAAGCTCGCGGCCGAAACCGGTCGAGCAGCCGGTGATAAACCAAACGAGTTTTTCTGTGTTCGCTGTTTTTCTATTTTTTGTGTTCATGGTAGTAAAATCTTCAAAATTGATCCTGGGTGTCGCTGTCATGCTGGTGCGTCAATGGAACTCACGCGAACCAGCTTTTTGTTCACGAACTCCTGGATGCCCAAGCTGGAGAGTTCACGTCCATAACCGGAATTCTTGATGCCGCCGAACGGCAGGTCCGCGGTCGTCCAGGTCGGGTGATTGACGAACACCATGCCGGTGTCAATGCGGCTCGCGACGCGTTTGCCGCGCGCCACATCCTTGGTGAAGATCGAGCCACCCAGACCGAAGTCTGAATCGTTGGCGAGTGCCACGGCCTCGTCCTCGTTCTTGACCCGGAAGAAGAGCGCGACCGGCCCAAAGAATTCCTCCCGAAAGGCCGGATTGCCGGGCTTGATGTTCGTCAGGATCGTCGGTTGCATGAAAGAACCCGGTCGATTGATGCGTTTGCCGCCCATGAGCAAGGTGGCGCCCTTGGCGACGGCGCGTTTGACCTGGCCCAGCAGTTTTACTAGGGCCGCTTCCGTGGACAGAGGTCCGAGCGTCGTCACCTTGTCCATCGGGTCGCCCGGCTTTAGCGCCGCCAGTGCGGACTGAAATTTCGCGAGAAACCGGTCCGCCAATGCCTCCGCGACGATGAATCGTTTTCCCGCGACACAGCACTGGCCCATGTTATTCATCTTGGCCCAGACCGCCCACTTGACCGTCTTGTCGAGGTCGGCGTCCTCAAGCACGATGAAGGCATCACTGCCGCCCAGCTCCATCGTCGACTTCTTGAGATTTTGCCCCGCTCTCTCGGCGACCTTTTTCCCAGCTTCCACGCTACCGGTCAACGCCACACCCTTGACCCGGGGATCGTCGATCACGCGGTTGACCTGGTCATACGAGATGAGCAGGTTCGTATACGCGCCTGCGGGCGCCCCCGCCTTCCGCCATAGCTTCTCAAAGGCGATGGCGCATTGCGGAACGCACCCCGCGTGTTTCACCATCACGACATTGCCCGCCATCAGATTGGGCGCGGCAAAGCGCGCGAGCTGGTAGTAGGGAAAGTTCCAGGGCTGGACGCCGAAGAGCACGCCGAACGGGGTGCTTTCGACCTGTGCTTTGCCCGAGCTCGGTTTGAGGTGTTGGGTTGCGAGGAAGCGCTCAGCGTTCTTGGCGTAGTAGTCGATGATGTCCGCGCTGAGCGCCACTTCGCCACGAGCCTCTTCGATGAGCTTGCCCATTTCAAGCGTAATCGGGCGAGCGAACTCGTCCACGCGCGCGCGCATGATGGCGGCGGCTTTTGCGGCCACGACCGCTCGCTTGGCGTAGGTCGTGTGCCGCCAAGTCTCAAAGCAGGTCGCGGCGGTTTTAAGCGCCTTTTCGAGCTGCTGGTCGGTGAGTTCCTTGAACGTCTTCAGGATTTTGCCGTTATAGGGATTGACGCTTTTGTAGCTCATGATTTTGTTCTCTTTCAATGTCGTTGTGCGGGAACCGAATAATGTCGTCGCAGTTGTCACTCCACTTCGATGATCACCTTGATCAGGTCACCCTCACCACCATCTTGCCCGCATTCCTTAACTCGCTTGGTTTGCTGTTGGTTTTGGTTTGGAGACCGCGTTGATCACGACGCAAAAAACCTGGAGAGGACCTCATCGCACTGCCGGGCAAGGGAGAAATCCTTTTCGGTAATCCCTCCTTCATCATGCGTGGTAAGCGCCAACGTCACCTTGTTGAAACGAATATCAATATCCGGATGGTGATCGGCCTTTTGAGCTTTCCTGGCGACCCGGTTGACAAACTCGATGCTCTTGGAGAATCCATCAAACTTAAATGTCCGAAGAATTGTGTGAGCGCGCTTCGACCAATTCGGGACGGCTTTCAAGTGAAGGCGGACTTGTTTGGTGGTTAAGGCGGGCATACTTCCATCTAGCTTTTCTTCCGGCCGGAGCCGCTCTGTTTGCCGCCGCCGGTGAGTTTGTTTACGGTGGCCCAAGCCCGTGCTTCCGCGGTCTTCGTTCTGAGCCCCCTCTGTTTGTAACCGGCTTCGATGTGAGCCGCCTGACGCTTCTGTTTGTCCGTGTAGCTGGATTTATCACCTTGTGGCATTGGCGGGCGTTTCCTGATGTCGACGATTATTTTGTCCCAAGGCTTATTTCGGGCGGGGCACGTCAATGTCCAGCGCCGCCGCCAGGTCGATTTCGTGTTCCTGTTCCTGCACGATAATGGCGCGCAACGTCTCGCTGAGCGCAAATTCCCCCATGGCCTCTGCCTGGCGGATGCGTTCGCGATACCGCGCTACCGTTTCCCGCTCGTTTTCCAGATCCGCGCGCAACATTTCGACCGGGTCACTTGAAGTTTTGACTGGCTTGGGCATGACACCCGGCATGCCCCCCAGATAATCGATCTGTTTGGCGATTTTTATGGCATGCGCCAGTTCTTCCCCGGCATGCGCTTCCAATTCCCGTGCAATGTCTGTGTACTCGGCACCCTTTAGCACCTGGCTGTACACGGTATACGCGATGATTGACTGGTATTCCCCCGCCAGATCCACGTTCAGCAGTTGGATCATCTGTTCGCGAGTGATATTCAAACCGGTTGTCGTATTTTCTTTCATCATAGTCTTCCTTACGATTAACCTGAGGGTTTCACGTCGATGGCACTCACTCGTTCACGGCAAAGCCAACTTTGATGGTCACCTGCCAGTGATGCACATTGCCCTTGGCGATGTTGCCGCGCGTTTCGATCACCTGAAACCAGCACGGGTTTTTGATGGTTTTGTGGGCACGTTTGATGGCGTTGGCAACGGCGTCCTCGATGGATGTGGTGGAGGTACCGGTGAGTTCGATGAGTTTATAGACGGGATCTTTCATGTTCGGTTCCTGGGACAATTAAGCAGGCAGAGTGTGCGGATGCTATGGGGTGTTCACCCTATGGGGGATTTCATGAATCAGCCGGGTCGCCCCGGAGCGAGTCTAGTTTGTTACCGTACAGTTCCGGCGGTTGGGGCGACGCGCTCATTGTCGGCGAGCGCGATCAGGGTGATGCGTTCGTTATCGGCGAGCGTCGCGGAAGGCGCGGGCGAGGATGGCGGCGTTGTGGGAGATGAGGAAATTTTCTTCGACCCAATGGCGGCCGTTTTCGCCGAGTTGCTGGCGCAACTTCGGGTCCTCGGCGAGGCGTTTCACGGCGCCGGCCAGTTCGGCAGCGTTGGACGGGTCCGCGAGCAGTCCCGTGACCTCGTGAATGACGGCTTCCATCGGGCCGGCGGTGCGGCTGGAGATGACGGGCAGGCAACGGGCGAACGCTTCGGGGATGACATTGGGAATGCCGTCGCGGTCGCCCTCGGCATCGATCACGCCCGTGTGCCAGAAGATGTCGGCCCAGAGATATTGTTCGTCGACCTGCGGCGGCGCGAGCGGGCCGGTGAGAGAAACACAGTCTTGCAACCCGTCGCGCACGATCTGGCGCTCTAGATCGCCACGAAGTGGCCCGTCGCCGACGATGCGAGCCTCGAAGGGGATGCCCCAGGATTTCAAGAGGGCGCAGGCGGCGAGTTGATGGATGTGGCCTTTCTTCGGGACGAGACGACCGACGGACAGGAGGCGAACCGGTCGCGTGGTCGTATCGCGGACGGGTTTTGGCGGAAGCTGATCGAGGCCGCGCCGGGCAAGGACGATTTTCACGGGCGCACCGTTGGCGCGGTCGCGGAGGTATTTCGCGCCGGCGTCGGTGGTGGTGTGAACGAAGCTTGCCGCGCGCAGTTTTGGTTCGAGGAACGCGTCGCCGCCGTGACGATAAATGTCGTAAGCGTGTCCGCCGAAGCTGAAGGGGACGTTGCAGAGTCGGCCGAGGATCGCGGCGGCGGTGGCGGGCGCGGTGGCCCAGACGCCGTGGATGATGTCGGGTTTTTCGCGGCGGATGCGGTTGGCGCGGCAGACGGCAAAGATCGCGGCCCAGACGGTGGACCAGAAATTCTCGGAGTTGGTGGGTCGGTAGCGGCGATAGAGGCGCCAACCGTCGCGGAGGAGGGCGGGGTCGCGGAAGAGTTCGCGGGGAAGGGCGACGATCAGCGTGGCGGCTTCCCACCAGCGGAAGGTGTCGACGGGCACGCCTTCCACCTGATGGGTGAGGTCGGCGGGATTTGGAGGGAACAGCGAGTGAATTTGAACGAGCACACCTTGGTCGCGCACGCCGGCGACTTCGCGGCGGAGGAACGTTTGCGAGAGGACGGGGTAACGTTCGAAGATGTAGGCGACTTTGGGCACGTCACTCATACCGCGCGGAGAATAGTATGTTTGCGGGGGTTATTTCAATGGTGGCGGGAGACAGGCGGACTCGTCCTCAGATTGGAGTGATGGAGTAAGGGAGTACTGGAGTTTTGGATGCGGATCCTTCCTCAATTCGGAAGCTTTCGGCTCCACGCAGCCCCGACTCGGCCCCGAAAAGGATTCGGGGTAAAGAATCGGGGCGAGCTGCCGCACGGGGGTTCTCCGTTTGTTGGCGAGGACGGACACGGACCGGATGTCTCACGCAGAGACGCAGAGAGCACAGAGTACGGCGGAGGGTGAAGTCTTCGTGTTGCATCGTTGAGGGGGACGATGCGACACGAGGTTTCCGCTGGGAATGCGAATGTGTGGATTGCAGAGCGCTGACCGCGTTTGCAGTGGGTGAACGGGAAGACAGGGATGAGCGTGGCGGGCAATGCATTTGCAGAAAAGAGAGACCCGACCTTGACCGTTCCATAGCCCGATGTCAGCGAGCCATCCATGTTGTGGCGATACTAAGGGGCGACCCCTTTCCGGGAGGAGTCGATCGTGCGTTGAAGGACTGCATACAACTGCCGGGGGTTCTGCATATAAGGGAGACTGAACACACCGCCGCCCGTGCCGCGTACGACAACCGTCCCGTAGCCGAAGATCCTACCCAGTAATGGCAGACGAATCGCGACAGTCTCCACTTGCTTCAGCAAAAGCTCTGCAGTCGTCCTACTCAGGACGCCCTGATTGATGATTAATCGACGGTTGGTCAGTGTAACGAGCGCGTGAGACCGGGCGAGCCACACGAAGATCGTCAAGATGACGAAAATCGGGAGGAGGAGAATTTCGGGCAGGATGACCAGAAACCCAAAGCCGAAGGGCATCGACGCCGGTTGTCCGGCGCCAATTGCTCGAAGGATTGCGTGGACCACGGAGTTGACTATGCCGGCAAGAATGAAGCCGAAGGTGCAAAAAGTCACATACAGAATCCCGGGCAGCGCCACGACGACGTCATGCATACGCCCTTGCAGCACGACTGTCTCACCGGCACTCAGCGCCAGGTCATGACCGGGGAGTACTACCGGAGCCTTCGGGCGAGGCGAACCTGCTGGCGAACTTGTCACCCGGCTCAGTGGCTTTTTCGGCACAACTCGCGTCGGCGGGTCTGGAGGCACGGACGGCTGGACAGGCTGCTTGGACGGAACATACGCCGGCTTGTTGCACTTTGGGCAGTCGACAGTAATACCGGCCCCGCTCTCGTCGATGCTCAGCGATTGTCCGCAATGGCTACAGAAGAATTCAATGTCCATAGTCAGTCTCCGGGACGACGCCCGCGACAGGGATAAGCGTCAAGGGCCCTGGGTTTATTCGATCCTCCTGATCATCGTGACTACCGTGGCTGCATTCCTAAGCCTGCTTTTGCTATCGGATCATCAGTGGGATGGTGGCGGATCCAGCTGCGCCTGATCGCGCTGTTCGGCCGTAATTTGCTGCCAAATCGTCACGAAGCATCTCGTAAACGGTTTCCAAGAGTGGAAAACTTTTAAAGAAAGCGTCAACCAACGTGGAAGACAGCGCCAGTATCTCGTACGACTCTCCATGGAATTTCAGCGAGCTGTCGACCTGTTCCAGTCCTACAGCGGAGCCGTCACCCTCCAAGAAAGTGACTGGCGGCAGGTTTCTCTTGGGGTTTTGTACAAGGTAGGTTTTCATCCAAGGGGCGTCCCGAAGGGAATCGGATTTCGCCCACTTCTCCAAATCAGCTACGTAGAACGAAGCTGTTCCTTCACTCAGGTATTGAGAGTCGAGATGGCTGAGACTGTTGCCCTTGAGAAACGCCCTATATTCTTGCAGCGCGTTTGTGAGAACCAATTGCACATTGTGGCGCAGGGCATTTGCTGGGTAACCACTCCAGATAAAACGCCCACGTCGCTCCGGGGTCCGGTACACACTTGATATATCGCGCACATTCTTCTCAAGGAGGTAATCAGTCGCCTCGGTTACTGATTTGATGGAAAAGAACTGGGTCGAGATGGGCAGGGTAAAGGGAGCGTGGCTAGATTTCAGGAAATCGGTCACCTCGACCCGGCTCACTTTTTCACGCGGCCACATGCCGGCGATATTCTCAAAGGTCGGGAATCGGCTAGGCGGAATAAGTCGGGAGTTGCGCTGCCGATATCTGCCGAAAGCCACGCCGTACCAGCCCGGAAAATACGCCCTCAACCCTCGATTGACGGCATGCAGGCCATAGGACTCCGCAGCCGGTAAACCTAAACACTCGTGGTAACGTTCCAGAAACCACCACAGGTACTCTTTTGCCAGCAATTCTCCATGCAGTGCGAAGAGCTTCCCTTGCAGGGCTTGTGATATGTATTTCCAAACAAACTCTTTGCCCACCATTTCCGGATCCTCTGCCCCTGCTCTAGTTCGTTGAACTAATTGAATGGCCTTCCCGACGTGGGGATGCAGCGGTGCTTTGCCCGTGAACTCGAGGGCTTCGGTTTTCCAGAAATCGGAAATTGGCCTGCCGGTGAGGCTCATAACAAGCGGCGCGCCTTGGCCGTAGGGGATTGCGTAAATCTGGTAGGCGATCTTGTTAGGACCGGCTTCGTGTACACCAACGCCAAACTTCCATACCTCTGCAAACAACTGCTTTTTAAGGACGACTAAGTCGCGATCCAGCAGTCCATTGATCGTTTCAATCATCGTTTGAAAATAGGAAATGGTGTCTTGAGAAAGGCCTTTGAGGGATATCTTCTCGTCCGCTTCCACGCGAAGGAGCGGATAGTCGGAAAGGCTCTTCTGGAAATCGGCAACGATTTCCGACCATCGGATCAGGTACAGGCCGGTTGGATCAACAGCATCAACAGCGGGGTCGAATTTGATGGTGAAGCTCTCCTGGCCAGCCTTGTACTCGGGCATAGAACGTCTTATGTGTCTCCAGTAAGCCTTCTTGTTTGGTACATCGACTCCCACGAAAAGAACCGGGAGCGTGGATTTCGTACTGTAGGCGATGAGATCACTCGGACAACTGTGGGATATCTTGCCGTTGCCAATCTTCCTTACCTGTACGTCCAGTTTGCCGACCGGCACACCATTCTCGTCCGTGATCTCCAGCGTTCCATCCACATTCGGAATCTTATCGCGAATTTTGATGTCGGGCTTCACGTACTTGAGATCAAGCAAGGATTGAAACGTGAATACCGCCGCGGTTTCAGGTGCGTCCGTATTCGAATATGACGCCGGTTGACTCATTCGTTTGCGTTTTCCTAAAACTCCACGATCACATCCTTGCCGAAGGACAAGCCGGCAACTTCGGCGGCGAGTTTGATGATGGTTCGCTTCAAGATGTTGTTGATGTTTGTCGCGACAAACCAGCCACCTGGTAGGGGTTGGCGACATACACGGAGATCTTCGCGGTCCGGATACAGTTCTTCGGGTGTGCGGGCGATGTAGTGGCGTTTCCGTCCTTGGGCGTCGGGGTGCTGGGAGCAGCGTTCGAGGAACGTGGGGTCGCCTTTCGCGAGTTCGCAGAGGACGATGACCATGGCGTCTATGGCGTTGTGGTACGAGTAGGCTTTTCCGCGAAGGACGAGCTTGCCGGCGCGGGCTGAGGCAGTGGTTACCGGGGAAGCGGTCGCGACGGAGCGCGACCCTCCAGTGCGTGGGATTGGTTCGACGGATGGTTTGGATGACGCGGTCAAGACGATGAACGGGACGCCAGTATGGAAGGCGTATTCGAGAGCCTGGCGGACTGATTCCTCGGCGCGGCCGGGTTGTTTGACTTCGATGAAGACAGCGGGCTTGGAAGGCGGATGACACAGAGCGAAGTCGGCGCGGCCTTCGCCGGTTTGATATTCAGGCCAAACGGAGCTTATGTCGTATGTGTCCCAGCCAAGTTCTTGGAGAAGGCGGAGGACGATGCCTTGGGAGACGGATTGTTCGTTAGGGTAGCGCCCCTGGCGCAGGCGGGCTGTGATATCGCTAACGGTTGATTCGAGCGTGCTCACATTCATCCTAACCTCGCAACGGTCTTGCAGCGGGTCGTAGTTTAGCGCTGAAGTGGTGGTGGTGACAAGGGAATCCGTGAGAGGATTAGTAGCAAGCAGCTTGTAGTTGGTAGCTGGGGTACGGACCGCGAATGAGATTGCGAGCGCAGCAACGACAGCTCGGGTTTCGCAGACTCAGCTCCGCGGCTGCAGGGAGCGGCGCGGGCGGGAGGCCAGCAGATATTCGCTGGGATTGCGCCGTCGGCAAAGATTCGGCGCGTCTCGAAGACTCGGCTTCGAACGCTACACGAAAGGACGTCGCGCAACGAGCGGCACGGCGACAGAGCGCCGTGGCTACAACGGCTTGGAAGAGGAGTAGTGGTCGATCAACTCGCGGACGCGGCTGGTGACGATGTCGGTGCCGTCGACGAAGCGGGTTTCGATGTTGCGGCGGTAGTCGTCAAGGCGCGACTCGAAGTTCGCGAACGTGGCGAGAGAAGGATGGAAGCTGGTGGAGAAATCGCCGTAGCCGAGGCGGCGGACGTGCCAGGCGTTGATGAACTGCTCGAAGGTGTTGGCGATGGGGAAGCAAAGGAGCGGTTTGCCAAACGCGAGCGCTTCGCAGATGAGGTTGTGGCCGGCGTTGACGACGGCGTAGCAACTCCCGGCGAGGTCGCTGAGGATGGCGGTTTTGTCGAAGGGTTTGAAGGTCAGGTTGCCTTCCGCAGCTCTCTCATTGCGAAAGCCGTAGACGACGACGGGGCGCTTGAGTTGACGGGCGACATCGATCAGGGCGCCGAACGTGGGGGTGGTCTGGTAAATGAAGACGTGATCGCCTGTTGTCGGTCGATGCTCGCGCACGGCGGGACGAAGAACGGGCGGGAGAAGCTCGTTCTGTCCGTCGGGCTTGAGTTCGGGATGGAAGAACGAGGTGACGAGGTTGTGGCGCGTGTAATTAAAGAACAAAGAATCTTCAAGGCGCGAGAGCAACCACGAAATCGTCTGCGAGGCCGGCACGTGGTAGCGACAGACCTGCAGCACGTGGGAGTGGTCGAGCGAAAAGATTGGAAGTCCGGCGCGGCTGGCGGCGTGAGGCAGGAAGAATTCGCGGTCGCAGATGGCGACATCGGGTTGCCATTGGCGGATCAAGTCGAGGATCTGGCGGTTGACCCGGGGGATGCTGGCGACGCAATGGGCGAGATGGCCGCACGTGCGAGGCACCGAAACCCGTTGCTTCTGGTACACCGTATGGGCCACGGGCACTTCCAACACGGGGTACAGGCCGCGCAGCACTTCCGGGACGCGTCCGCCTCCGACGAAATGAAATTCATGCTCGGTCAGCCGGCCCGTGACGGCCAGGGCGCGCGACACGTGCCCGAACGTGTTGCCCATTACTCCGTAGAGGACTCGTGCCATGACCTTGCGGAAACTCTCCTCATTCGCACACTGTGAGCCTGGCCGCGCGGTTGACCATGGATAGGATGCAGGCGCGGAGGCAACCGAATGGCAGCATACCGAATCTGGCGCGCGTGGGTAACATTTTTTTTGGCAGGATACTTTGCGCTGGGATTGTCGGCGCTCGCGCTGCTGGTTTCGGGGAGGGTACTTCGGGGCTTGTAGAAGGGAGGATGTTCTGTATACTCGATGCGCCCATGCGAGTTCTGGTACTCACATCGAGCACAGGAGGCGGTCACAACATGCGGGCGCGCGCATTCCAGGAATGGGCGCAGGCCGAGCCATGTTTTGATCTCTCCGTGCAACTCCATCGTCCGCTGGAGAAATCCCACCCCGTTTACGCGTTTGGTGTCTGGTTGTACAATTGGATCCAGCGCACGGCACCGTACCTGCATCATGCGTATTTCAACTTTTTGGAAGTTGTGCCGATTGTCCGCACGCGGAAACCGCTGGGGGCCGCCAAATACCGCCAGGTCTTGACCGAATTGCGGCCCGATGTGCTGATCAGCGTGCACGACTCGCTGAACCACGGTTTTTTTGAATATGCCCGCGAGGTGCTTGGTAAAGATCGCGTGAAGTGTATCACCTATTGCGGCGAATTGTCCGGCGGTTACGGGTTCAGCCGACACTGGGTGAACCCATCCGCGGACCTGTTCATTGGCGCCGTTCCCGGGACCTGCCAGGCGGCAGTACGCTGGGGAATGGCCCCGGAACGAACCCAGGTGGGCGGTTTTTTGTTACGTCGGTTTTTCTATGACCCGACGGAGGACGACGCCGGGCGCGCGGCATTCATACGCGAGAAATTGCGGCTGGATCCAGCCGAATTCATTCTTCTGTTAAACGCGTCGAGCCGCGGCGCCCACAATCACGTCCGGTTTCTCGAAGCGTTGCGACGGCGTGGAGTCGATGCGCAGGTCGTATTGCTGTGCGGCAAATCGCCGATTGCCGAGTGCGAAGTTTCCGAGTGGGCCAAGGCCAACCCATCGGCGCGCATCCGTCTGCTGCCACACAATACGAACGTCGGCCAGTTGATGCGTTCGGTGTCAGCGATCGTCGCGCGTCCGGGCACGGGCACGACCAGCGAGGCGATCGTGAGCGGATGCCCGTTGCTGCTGAACAGTCTCGGCGGCATCATGCCCCAGGAGCGTATCACGGTGAAGTTTTGTCGCGACCACGGTGTGGCGCAACTCGTGCGCAGCCCCGAAGAGTTGGCGGGAATTGTCACCGAGTGGCGAAAGCGACCCGAGTTGCCGGCGGCAATCCGTCGGGCGATGCAACGCACCTGTCCTCCCTTGCGCCCGAGCGATATTGTGAGGATGATCGCCGGTCTCGGCGTCAGAGCCGATAGTATTTCCGAAGGACGAATTCCTGTACTCGAAGCGGCAAGAGCCGCGCGCCCAGCGGTGCCAGCCGCGCCTGGAATACGCCTCCCACAACCACAACCGGTGGCGGACTCGGTATCGTAACCACTCGGAGAATGGCCTGCGCAACCCGATCGGGCCGCGGCGCGGCCGCCATGTTCCGCAACTGGGTTTCCCAAGCTGATTTCATCCGACGTTCCTCTTCGGGTTTCCTCATCGCTTCCACGCGCTTTGTCCGGTCGTGAAACGAGGTGTTGATGTCACCCGGGCGAATCTCGACGACACGAATCGACGTATTCGAAAGCTCCACCCGCAATCCCGTCGTAAACACACTGAGGGCGGATTTCGCCGCGCTGTAGGGAACCATGAACGGAATGGGGAATTGCGCCGCAAGCGAAGTGACATTCACAATCATGCCGCGACCGCGCTCGCGCATTCGGGGAAGCACCAGGCGGATCAGTTCCACCGGCGCTTCGACCAGTAGCTGGAACTGCTCGTGGACAGTCTCCAGAGGCATGGTTTCGAGCGGTCCGAATGCGGCCGCGCCTGCGTTGTTGATCAACACGTCGAATGCGCCCGCTGCCTGGGATGCGGCGGCGAAACCCCGACGGACGGAATCTGGTTGCGCGAGGTCCATCGGCACGCCGTGGAAACGCGGCAACTTGGGGAGACGGGCCGGGTCGCGGGACGTTCCCCACACGTCGAATCCCTGCGCGGTGAGCAGTTTGGCTGTTTCCAGTCCGATGCCGGAACTGGCGCCGGTCAGGAAAACCGTCCTGGTGTTGCTAGGGGCCATTTTCCCAACGGCGGAAGGCGAGGCAAACGTTGGTGCCCCCGAAGCCGCTTGAGTTGCTGAGGGTGATGCGAGGTTTGTCGGGGACCGGTTTCGTGACGATGGGCACGATGGCGCACTGCGGATCGAGTTGCGTGATGTGCGCGGATACGGGAATGAAGCCCTCCTGAAGAGCGAGCACGCAGAAGCCGGCCTCCATCGCGCCCGCCAGGGAGAGGCCGTGGCCGGTCAGGCTCTTGGTACTGCTGACGTGGGGCGTCTTGCCGTTGCCGAACACGGCGCGGATCGCGCGGCACTCGCTGACATCGCCCACGGTTGTCGATGTGGCGTGGGCGTTGATGTAATCAACTTCCTCCTTCGCCAAATGGGCGTCGTGAAACGCGTTTTCCATCGCGCGTTTCAATCCGTCGCCGTCCGGATCGGGCGCGAGCACGTTGTACCCGTCGGCCGACTGGCCCCAACCCAGGACCTCGGCGGCGACGGGTGCACCGCGGCGCTTCGCGTGTTCGAGTTCTTCCAACACCAGGACGGCAGCCCCGCCCGTGCCGACGAATCCGTCGCGTTTCACATCGAACGCGCACGGTGTCTTGGCAGGGTCGGTCTGCAGGCTCAGCGCGCGGATGGCCGCAAAAGGAAGAATGTTGAACTTGTTGCAGTCCTCGGCGCCGACGACAAACACGACGTCCTGGCGACCGAGTCGGATCAGGTCACAGGCCGCGCCAAGCGCGTGGGCGGAGGACGAACACGCGCTGGAGAAGCCGAGTGCTCCGCCCTTGATTTTGTAACAGGTGACCAGATTGATGTACAACGAGCCGGGGATGCTGTTGACAATGGCCATGGGTTGGCATCGGGCGACGCCGCGTGTGATCATCGTGTGCATGTTCTCATAGGCGAGCCACATGGAACCGCCCGAGGCGCACATGACTCCGGTGCGCGGGTTGGACACCTGGTCGGGCGTCAGCTTCGCTTCGGCGATGGCCTGTTGCATCGCCCCGTAGGCGTACAGGGAGTTCGGTGCCATTGGGCGCAATTGCTCGCGAGTAAGTTTGTACTCCGCTGGAAACTGCCAATCCTCGAAGTAGGCCGTGGGAAACTGGAAACCCTTGACGGTGCCAGCCAGTTTCGGCGGTGCATCGGGACCGGCAAACTCCGCAAACGGCTCGACGCCGGTGAGACATTCCTGGAGGCTGCGGACGACCTGCCGACGGCTGTTGCCAATGCTGGTGATGAACCCCAAGCCCGTGACGGCGACGCGCTTCATTGACAAGTTAGGTCGATACGAACTCAGGAACGGACGCTATCCGAGCCGTTGGGCGCCACGGCGAGGGCAGGCGCCGCTACGGCATCCGAAGCGGACGATTCCGACGATGGTATATTTCCGGGGAGAAGTTGTTCGCCAAACGCGAGCACGAGGCGTTCGATCTTGGCCACGCGCTGCCCTCGGGACGTCACCGTGCCCTCAAAGATTGCCAGTGGCTCGCGAAGACGGGTAAGTTTCAACTCGAACTCGAGTTTGTCACCCGGCTTCGTCTTTTGGTAGAAGTGCGCGCCGTCGAGCGACGCGAAAAAGACGTGGTTGGATTTGATCTCCTTGCCGATTTGGGCCGGTGCCTTTTCCAACACCCACAGGCACGCGGCCTGGCCCGTGGCCTCAAACACGATCGAGGCAGGAAAGATCGGCTCGTCCTTGAAATGGCCTTCGAGGAAAAATTCGTTGCCCTTGACGGTGTAACTGGCCTTGAGGGTCTCGGCGTTGAGCGACGCTTCATCGAGGAACAGGAACGGCGGCTGTTGCGGGAGCACGAGAACGATCTCCTCGCGCGAATAGACCTTTGAGGGCGCCCCGGTGTCGGCCCCCGTGATCTTGCCATGGAGAAACTTGTTCAGGCTCCCCATCGTGCGGATTTCGCGAAGCTCCTCATTTTCAATGTGCAGCTTGAGGACTTCCTCAATCGTCAGCACGATTTCCAGCAACGTCAGCGAGTCCAGCCCGAGGTCCTCGATGAGCCGCGCGTCTTCATCCGCTTGGGAAAGTTTCACGGGCGCGGTAGAGGGTTGGTAGCGTTCAAGAATCCCGAACACGATGGTCGGGATCGTGTCGAGATCGCCCGTTTCGCGGTACCGAACCGCCGCATCGATTGTTTCGGGACTGCACCGGCGCAATCCATCCTTCAGGTCGGCCATTTCTTTGTCGGTCAAAGTTACATTCATTGTGAAACTGCGCCTGTGCGCTGGTCCTTCGTCGCGGGGGACTGATACCAAACCCCGCGCCAAAGGGAAAGTGATTTTTTCATTTGGCATCGCGGCACGGGTTTGTTGAGATTACCATTGTCCATCCATGACAGCCGCGCCACAGCCCAAGTCGAAGATGGTGATCTGCACGCACGAATTCTTCCCGTTCCGTGGCGGTGCGGCCACGTACAGTGAAGAACTGGCGGCTGCCCTGCACCGGGCCGGGGAGGATGTCGAGGTATGGGCGCCGGATTGCGGAGGGCTTGGGGCGGTCGATGGGTTTGAGTTTCCCGTTGTGCGGCTGCCCGCGGGCGGTAGTTTGCGGTTTGGGGACATGATCCGGTTCGCGGTCCAGATAGCGGCCCGGCGAAAGCAGTTGGAGGAGGCGACGGTGGTGCTGACGAGCGTCGGCGCACACATGGTGTTTATGGTTCTCGTGCCGCTGGGCCGGGTGAAATGCCGGCGGGTGCTCTCGGTGCTTCATGGCTCGGAGATTCTGCGATTCCAGAAGAATGGATTCTGGAAGTTTTGGGCGCGACGCTTCTTCCCGCGAGTCGAATGCGTGCTGACGGTGTCGAAATACTCGCACTCACTCATTGAACGAAGCTTCCTTTCCCCGTTGGCGCGACGGATTGTCATCGCTCCCTGCGCGTGCAGTACGGCGGCGATGCGACCGTGCGGCGCGGCGGCGCGCAACGATGACAAGATCCGCGTCCTGACACTGGCCCGCGTCCATCCGCGCAAGGGGCAACTGGACACCGCGCGGGCGCTGGCGCGGTTGCCGGCCGAGTCCCGATCGCGGATCGTCTACCAGATTGGAGGCATCGGCGACACGTCGTATTTGCGCCAGGTCGCGGCGGTGTGTCGCGAGGCGGGCGTCGCTTTCGAACATCTGGGCCAGATCAATCCGGACACGCTCGCCAGCACCTATCACCAGTGTGACATTTGCGCCATGACGAGCCGTTCGTTGCCGAAGAGCGTCGAGGGGTTTGGGATCAGTTACCTCGAAGCCGGCTATCATGGAAAGCCGGTTGTCGGTTATCGCAGTGGCGGCGCAGTCGAGGCGGTGGTGGACGGCGAAACGGGGTTGCTTGTCAACGAAGGCGACATCAGCGCGTTGGCCGACGCGTTTCGGCGATTGCTGGCCGATTCCGCGTTGCGGCAGCGATTGGGTGAGGGCGGGCGCCGTCACGCCGCAAAGTTCAGTTGGGACGCGACGGCGCGCGTCATCAAATCGGGTTTGGAAGGCGCGCGGTGAATACGACGAGGGCGCGGAGTCAGTTCTGAAGAAAGCCATTCAAGAGGCCCGGCACCCGACACCGCGCCGCCCGCAGCAAATAGGACCAGCCCGCGGGGAAGTGACAACAACGGCTTGGAAGTGCTCCTGTAAACCTATAATCTGTGGTGATTTTGAGAATCAAGGGAATCCCGTCAGATGCTTGACACAGCCCGTCCTCTCCCGCTGCGGCCCCTCTCCCTTCAGGGGAGAGGGTTCGGGTGAGGGTGGGATCCAGGGTGAGCGGCCTACGCCGTCTCCGATTTCTTCCGCCACTCGGCATCCTGCTCGGCCACGATCTTGCCGGTGGCCTCCAGCGCGTCCGCCGCGCGCCGCGTGTCTTCGCCGAGGGCGATGAGGCGGCCAATGATTAGCAACCCGCCGCCAAGAAATGTCAGCCCGAGTCCGCACATCACCCCGACAAGCCGGTTAGCTTCCAGCCCGATATTGTTGACGCGCTCGTGCCGGTCTGAATCGTAGTGATGGAAGAGAGAATTGTATTCCCCCGGGATGGTCGTCTCCACAGCCGTATCGTACCCGGCGACAAAATAGATCGTCATGATGATCCCTGCCGCGATCAGCAGACATCCCACAAACGTCGCCACCGCCCGCGCCGATAAGTCCTTGTACGTCCCCGTCTCCGCCGTCGCCACCTGCTCACAATGGCAGGTCTCCCCGCCATACAGGGCCATCCCGCATTTCGGACAGGTCTTCATGTCTTGCCCTTTCCTTTTTGCGCCGGCCGGTGCAGGAGACGGGAGTGGCGCAGACGGAGGCGTAGGAGCCTCCTTCAAAGGTTTGGACTTGTAAGGCACCTCAAGTGCTTTCCCGCATGTCGGGCAATCAACGAACTGTCCGGCCCCGGCCTCGTCGATCGCGATGCTTTGACCGCACGATCCACACGCAAAGCTGATGTCCATGCTGACGCCTTTCGTTGCCGCGCATCCTACCGCCGCGCGGGATGCGGTGGCAATGACGTAGAACCGCCCACACGCCACGGCTGCTCACGCTTACTTTGTCAGCAAATCAGCCCAGTGAAAGCGATGCTCACGTTATCACATTCACCACTTGTACTTGCAATTACTGCACTCCCAAGTCTTGGTCAGTCTGCTCATAGCAAATACGCCAAACAACACAGCAGCACCAAGTTTACTACCCATTTGGATTTTTTGTACATTTGCTGATTTACAATTCGGACAAGTGATCTTCTTGCTCTTGTTTGGCTGTCCGCAACTTGGACAAGAATTTGCCTCAATAGATATTTGTTTACCACACGCACTGCAATTGACCAGAGACGTAGGACTGGCGGCGTCGGTGTTGCTATTGGCAATAGAGGGCGGCGAAGTCGCGACCGAGAGAACTGGTGTGGCCACTACCAGCGAAGAGGATTGGTTTGGCACTTTCAAAGACGCTTCACAGCTTGGACAGTTCACGACCATTCCCGCCCCAGCTTCGTCAATTGCGATATGTTGTCCGCATTTATTACAGTCAAATGTGATGTCCATGCCGACGCCTCTCGTTGCCGCGCATCCTAGCCGCGAAACACGCCGCCGTTTCTGAGTCTCACACGCCCCCAATAGTGTGGGCGCATGTCAAACACAACGAAAGCCCGACGTGACGCGGGCGACTCTCAAACCGTCACACCGCTGACCCCGTCAACAATCAGAAGGGAGCCAACACTATGTACGCCACAATGATACCGGTCAGTTCGTCCTGCATCCGTGCCGTGGGCTACGACGGCAGCACGCTGACCGTTGAGTTCCGAAACGGAAAAACATACGACCATCCGAACGTGCCGTACTCGGTCTACGCCGGCCTGATGGAGGCAACCTCGAAGGGTCGGTACTACTCGAATCACATCCGGGGAAGATACCGGTAAAACGTCCGTGGTCAAAAATCGGAGGCTTATACCATGACAAGAACCGGCAAAATCGCCCGTCTCCCCCGCGAAGTCCGCGACCAACTCAACCGCCGCCTCAGCGACGGGGAGCAGCAGTCGCGTTTGGTGGACTGGCTGAATGCCCAGCCGGAAGTGCAGGCTGTTTTGAAAACCGACTTCGACGAACGCCCCGTCAGCGAGCAGAACCTGTCCGAATGGAAACAGGGCGGCTACCGCGACTGGGTCCTCCAGCAGGAGGCTCTCGACCTTGTCCGACACATGGACGCTGATGCTGACGAGCTGAATCAGGCCAGCAAAGTACGGCTGACGGATCTCCTGACGCAACGGTTGGCGGCAGGATACGTGATCGCGGCCAAAGCGCTTGGTCGGTCGAATGAGGAGGGCGAAATCGATTTGAAACTCCTCCGCGAGTTGTGCGGGGACATCGTCGCGCTGCGCAAGGGGGATCACAGCGCCGAGCGACTGAAGCTCGAACGGGAACGGCTGGAATTCGAGCGGGACCAACTTCGTGAACTGCGCGAGGAGGAGTTTCGGGAATGGGCGCAGGAACACCGCGATGAAGTCTGCCAAGGCTACATCACACCCGAGGAAAGGAACGAAAGGATAAACCGGGTGCGGAGGAGAGTGTTTGGCGCGCTCCCGGAGGACGCGGCCACACCGGAAGCCCGCGGGATCGGCAAACCGCCCCAATGACCCCCGGCCCCCCACGCAGACTCGATCCGACCAAATCCGACCCAATCAAACCAAATCAAACCGAATGGCATCATGAATTCCTTCTGCGACACGACCGTCGGCGTGGTCAGGTGTGCGATACCGGCATTTTTTCCTCATCTCGAAACCCTGCCGTGCCATCCGGTGTTGAATAACAAAGGCATGAGGTTCTCGCATCGCGGCTTGATGCTGCATGGGGGAACTCCGTCGCCAAGAATTTTGATGAACATTCTGGTTGCAATCGCAAAACCCCTTTTGATAGCTTTGTCGATACCAGCAAATCTTTCCGAATGACATGTCGGTTGGAGGACAGCGAGGAATGAAATTCTCCGAAAGCAAGCGGTGCGTACTGGTTGTTCTAATGGGCCTTATTCTGTTTGGGGTGCATGGTCGCGCTACACCCGCATCGCCGCCCAGCGATAACAAGGTGATCATTTACCCCGTCGCGACCGAAACGATTGACCAACTCACGCAACAGGGCATCACCAGGGTCCGAGATTACGGTTCCTACTGGTTGGTGCAAGCCACCGACGCGCAAACCGCCGAGCTTACGCGCCTGTACGGAGCGCGCGCGGTCAAGGCGAACGACCTCAATCGTATCCGGCTGAAGAGCTTGTCGTTTGATACGACCGAGGGCGACCCGGTCGTTCCGGCCAAACTTCGTCAAGAAGAACCGACTGGCCAACGCCTGCGGCTGATCCAGTTTTGCGGGCCTGTCAGACCGCAGTGGTTGCGGCAGGTTCAGTCGGCCGGCAACGTGGACGTGGTGGCCTACGTGCCGAATAACGCCTATTTGATTCGTCTCGACCAGCCGGCGGAGGACAAGCTTCGCGCCATGGAAGGGCCCGGCAGCCCCATTCAATGGGTCGGGCCATACCACCCGTACTACAAGATTGAGAGAGACCTTTTGAATCGTGATGCCGGGAACGAAAAGACCCTGGTGGACGTGCGAATTATGACGGTCGGAAGTTCGGAAGTGGAGCGCCAACTGCAGGAATTCGGGTTGATCCAACAATTGTACGGCCTTTCCCATGAGAAGATCCATGAAATGACAATACCTCTCTCCGCCGTTTCCCAAATCGCGAAACTGACGGATGTGGTCTGGATCGAAAAAATCAGGCCGAAGCACGTGCACGATGAAAACCAGGTCCTCATAGCTGCCAGCCAGACGAATGGTCTTCCGGAACATGTGCCGACACTGACGTCGACCATTCCGGACTATCTGGACTTCGTGACCAACACCATTGGCGGCGGGCTCGCATCGATCACGAACCAGTACGCCTATCCGATCGTGGACGTCTGCGACACGGGGTTTGACCAAGGAGGGTATGGCAACATCGACATCTTCTCGCTGGATTCAGTCTTTTACGAGTTCGGGCGGGGGCCGGTTGTTTACGGTGTTTCCGGTGCCAGTAGTGGGACGGGCACTATCGTTGTCGAGAACGGGAACGCGCTGGCTCCGGTGGTCGTCTCGCTTGGAGTTGACGAGCCGGCTCCAATTCGGGTGGCATATACGATACCGTCGGGCGACTACGAAAACCCGGTCACCTATTCCGTAAGCTCCGAGTTCCTGATAAATAACAGCGGGGAACTTGGATGCGGCAAGTTAAACAAGTATTGGAACGGAGCGGAGGACTTCGCAAACAGGAGCATCGGGCATGGCACACTTGTCGCCTCGATGGTAATCGGCTACGACACCAGCCCCAACTCGTACTATCTGCCGTCCTCGAACGGGTGCGTCGAAGTACTATCCGAACCGTGGGTGTGGACCTTTCAAATGCCGAACCCCCCCCCGGACGTGAACACCTTGGTAACCTCGAACAACGTTTGCAATTTCACGTACATCGGGACGCCGACCGAATCGCCGGTCTTGCCCAAGCCGAATACATGCACCAATGTGACCGTCACTTACGAAGGGCAAAGCCGGGTCCTCGTCACTAACTATTATCCGACCCCGGTTCTTATCCCCTCACGCGTTTGCCAGGTTCATCGCGATCAGCCGGCGGATTGCACCGCAGATGGCACGTTTCAGCTTGGTTTGGGAGTCTCGCCGTTTGGACGGATTGGCAGCACGCGCGTCTTTGCGCAGGCGGCGACCTTCGACAGCACCGCCGGGTTTATGTATGGGCCCTCTGATTTCTGCCTGACTCCTCTTAGTCCGTTACCCTCAGCAATTAGCGACGTGCTGGCGAGTGTGTACGGATGGGGCGGGCGCATCGAAAACTGCAGTTGGAGCGATTTGTTGGATGTTTTGGGAGACAACGGAGGCGTCTACAGCGTTGAATCAGAAGCTTATGACTTCGGCGTTCGGGATGCGTTGCCGCAGGGGACGACGAACAACGTTGCCGTTACGTTTCCTCTGAATCAAGAGTTGATTACGGTCTTCTCCAGTGGCGGCTCGGGCGCCAACGGGACAGCCGGCGGGTTTGGCGATATTCGGACAACCCCGCCAGCGACAGCGAAGAACGTCATCACGGTGGGGGCATCGGAAAACGCGCGATACGACGGCAGCGGGTGCGCCGTCTCGCAATACGACCAGAACGACTCCTTCGCCATGTTTAGCTTCTCCGCCTTTGGTCCGACCCTTGACCACCGATTCAAGCCTGAGATCGTGGCGCCGGGTGGCTCGGTCTACGGTGCGATCAAGTCGTGGATGCTGACGACCAATTCCAGCTCGGACGTCGTTCCCGGTCTGGCGCTTGATATCTGCATCTCGCCGGCTACTGGAATTACCAACTATTACGTGAATCCCCAGTTTTACTGTGACTCGGCTCCCAGCTACGCGCCACCGGTCGTTTCGGGAAGCATTCAGCTTCTGTGGTGGTATTTCCAGAATCGCCTGACCAATGAACTCGGGCAGGCGCTCTACCAACCCAGCCCGGCGATGGCCAAGGCCTACCTCTGCAACTCGGCGCGTTATCTGCCGATCACCGACCCGTCGAGCGGAGCGATGGACACGCTGCCGTCCGATGCCCAGGGTATGGGTGAATTGGACCTGTTGCGGATGTTCGACGGCGTGCCGCGCGCGATTCGGGACGAAAGCTCTCCGCGGGCGATCGATGTGGCGTTGATCACGACCAATCCCGCGCCGCAGCAAACGTATTTCTCGCAATCGGGCCAGACCTACGAGTTGTCAGGTCAGATTGCCAGCAACGGGTTGCCGTTCCGCGTGACCCTGGCATGGACCGATGCGCCGGGGGCTGTGCTGGCCGCGCAGGAACTCGTTAACAACCTGGGTCTCGAGGTGATTCTTGGCGGAGTCACATATTACGGAAACGTGTTTGCCCAGAACGTGTCGGTGCCCGGCGGCACGTTTGATACAATTAACAACATGCAGAGCGTATTCCTGAACCCGACCAGTTGGCCCAACGGTATTCCGGCGGTGACGAAGGGCGCCCCGTGGAAAGTCATTGTGCGCGCCAGCAATATCGCGGGCAACGGCGTGCCCAATGTGGGCGAACCGACGCCGGGCGGCGGCTCCAACACCTTGAATCAGGACTTCGCCTTGGTCGTTTACAACGCGGCAACGAACACCTTGTCCGACATTCCGAATCTGGCAACGAACAACGCCTGCCAAACGGCGATCAATATCTCGCAGTTCCCGTACTCGTTCACGAATACACTCAGTGCGAGCGTGTACAGCAAAGTGTTTCCCAGTCCCAGCGCGGGGACTGGCGGTTCCGAGGAATTCTTCCGGATTCCACTGCCGACGCCGGGGGCCACGTTCACTGTCAGCACAGTTGGCAGCTCTTTCGCGAACATCTTGTCAGTTTGGGAGGTGCAGGTGGTTCCCCAGACGGTCTACGTGCGTGGCGAATGCGGGGCGCTGACGGAACTCGTGTCGACGAATCTATCGCAGGTCTCGTTTACGGCAGACGGGACGAACGACTATTTCATCGTCGTCGAGCCGGCCGGTGGCGGTTCCGGCGGCACCATGGTGCTCAACGTGGGCGCGAGCGGGGTGCCGATTACGATTACGCCGTCCAGCCTGTCGTTTGGCAATCAGGTTGCCGGGACGATCAGCGCGCCGCAGACCGCAACCTACTTGAATGGAACGCCTGTGTCTGTAAACGTGCAAGGCGTCTCGATTACCGGATCAAACGCGGCGGACTTTACGATTGTCTCGGATGGTTGCCCGGGCTCGCTTCTCAACCCGGGCGGCAATTGCGTTGTCAGCGTGGCGTTTGCGCCCGCGATCACTGACATTGGCCTGCTACAGGCGAATTTGGTGTTCACGGACGACCAGACCGCCAGTCCACGCAGCATTCCCATGACTGGGACTGCGACCGCACCGGCTCCGCTGGTGTGCCTGAGTACCGGCACGTCGATTAACTTTTCCAACCAATTGATTGGCACAACCAGCACGGCGCAAAGCGTGACCATCACGAATTGCGGTTCCATACCTCTGACTGTGTCCAATGTCACATTCAGCGGGACGGCCTCGAATGACTTCTCGGTGAGCCAGACCTGCACCAACGCCCCCATAGCGGCGGGTGATACGTGCACGCTACAGGTGACCTTTACCCCATCGAGGAGTGGAACCCGTCAGGCAACCCTTGTTATCTCCCATAGCGCCGCGGGCAGCCCTGCCACCGTGAGCGTCCATGGTGTTGGCGTCGCAGCAGCGCCATCGATATGTTTGAGCAGCAGTTCGATAGACTTCGGGAGTCTCGTGGTGACCTCCACCAGCACGGTGCAGAGCCTCACGATCACAAATTGCGGAACGGCTCCGCTGGCGATCAGCAACATCACCCTCACTGCGGGAAATACGGGTGATTTTATCATCGTCTCCGACCCGTGCACCAGAGGGTCAATATCAACTGGCAGCGCGTGTGTGGTTGGTCTGGAGTTTGCTCCCAGCGACGGCGGGGCGCGGTCGGCCACTTTGTCCATTACCAGCAGCAACAATGTTCCGACGCCGCAATTGGTGACCCTGAGCGGCACGGGCGCCCTCAGTCAGCCGGACGCCGCGATTGGCAAAACCACCAAATTGAAAAAGATGGTGGGTTTCAACGTCATCACAAACGTGGCCAGTGCCGCAGAGGGAATCATCCAAAACGTCCACCGAGGAGCGAAGAAGGGCGTGTCGTTTTACGTGGCTGTGAAGAACAAGGGGACGGGGAGCGATCAGTTCATTGTTCAAGGCGACGGAAGCGGTGGGGGTTTTACGGTCAGTTATTTCCTCGGCGCCAAGCCGTCCGAAAGCGTCGATGTGACCGCCGCCGTCGAAGCAGGTACCTTTATGACCGACACGATGGCAGCGGGGGCGGTGACGGGGGATGCAACCATGATCCGGGTTGTGGTTACCGTACCGGATAAGACCCTCGTGCTGAAGAACACGACACAGACTTTCACGCTGACATTTACATCGGCCAGCGACCCGACCAAGCAAGATACCGTTAGTGCAGCGGTCGTGGCGAAATAGGCCACTGGATCAGTGAAGGGGTAGGCGTCGGTGCATGGAGTGGTCCAGCGGCTGGTGTCGGATGTCGTGGATGGCCGGGATGACAGACGAGGCGGACGAACAATTTGCACCATGTTTGTTATGAAAGCAGTTGGAGCTGGGTGAAAATAGATTGCGATAATCATGACCGACGGCGTGGAAACACTGGTCGTTGCGGACTCGCAGGTGGAGCCATGCGCCGCGTAGCGGTCGAGGCCCTCGGTGGGCCCGGGTGCATGGATCTGTGGAGGCTTTTATGAATCGAATGCGCGCGTATAGCGACAAAGAAAAGAACGTGACCATCCGCCAACTCAATGTTCTCAGCGAGCGCCGTCGGGTACGCAAAGGCGTTCGGCTGTGTATTTCTACACTCTGGGCGCTCACCGCGGTCCTGGGGGTCTGTGGGATCAACTTGTACGCACAATCTCTCCAGGTGTTTCCGTACAATCCTGACCTGGGTAGGGCGATGGCAGCGCAAGCGGCAAACCAACCGGCGCTTCTCGCGACCGAAGGCGTGAAGGGGGTCGGCATCGGCGGGTCAGGCGAAAGCTTGTCGCTGCTGGTCCTCGTCGATAATACGAATACTGCGGCCATACTACCGAGCAGCTTGGACGGTTTCCCGGTGCGCGTGTTAACGGTGGGAACGATCCACGCCGAGCAATGCGGGGCAAACAACCCTCAGATTGCGTACCCTCTCCCCGTGCCACTGGGGGTTTCGGGAGGGAATGCGCTTCTGTTTGTCGGGTGTTGCGCCAGCGGCACCATCGGGTTCAAAGTCCGTGATAATAACACCGGCGAGATCGGTTGGATTAGCAACAACCACGTCGTTGGTCATGGCGTCGATGGATGCCCGAGCACGGCGCCCTTTGGCACGCCGGAGTATCAACCCGGTTCGATAGATGTCAATTGCAACCCGGGCCAGAACATCGGCACCTTGACCCGAACCATCCCGATTGATTTCTCTGGCGGAGATAATCTGGTTGACTGCGGTTTTGTGTTAAGTTCCGATGCGGCCATATCGGCTAACATTCTGAATCTCGGCGCGCAGGTGAACAATATCGTCCCCGCGTTCATCGGGCAGTTCGTCAGAAAGAACGGGCGAACCACGGATTGTACTGAAGGGATCGTGGCCGGTCTCAATATGACAGTCGCCGTTGACTACTCGGAATCGTCCCCCTGCGCCACCACCTGCGGGACGGCGATCTTCACCAATCAGATCCTGATTCAACCGATCATCGGGACAAATGCGTTTGTTTTGTCGGGGGACTCCGGGTCGCCGGTTGTCGACGCCGACAACAATGCCGTGGGCTTGGTGTTTGCCGCAGACTCAATCGGTGAGAGCGTCATGGCCAATCCCATCGGGGCTGTGCTGTCCGCTCTGGATGTCAGCCTGACTAGCACGGCCAGTACCCAGGTGGTTACGCGAAACTCGCGTTTTTGGTTCACCCATGGGTACTCTCTTACGGACACGAATTGCGCCACGCTGTTGAGCGCCATCCAGGCGAATGGCAGCGTGATGAACCTCGGATTTGTCACGTTGCCCACGGCTGATCGCAACGCGGACAATGTGATCGACGCCTACGACACCTTTATCGAGGCGCTCAGCTTTTACTGGCGATCGACTGGCGTGACGGGTGAGCCTGGAGGCTTGCAGAGTGCCAAGCTCAAAGCTTCCACATTGTGCACCGCGCGCAAAAAATTGGCGGTGGAGTTGATCGCGGCCACGGCCAACGCCTCGTTGCTGGGCACCTTCCCCGCCAACGCCACGTACCTCAACGGCACGGTCAAGACCAACTTTCCGGGGGACTTGATTTCACAAGCTCAAGCGGTTGGCGCCGGCTACGATGTCGTGGCCATTAATACCATGACCGCGCTTCTCAAAAAATTCAACAGTAGCGGCGTTACCAACAATCTGCCAAACGGGCTGGTGGAATGTTCGTCGCAGACCGGCAAGTTTACGACGCCATCTGGCATCAAGACCACATTGAAGCAAATCTCCCAGGACCCGATGTTGCGGGACACATGCCCCGGCGTTAACAACTCCTGCGGTGCGGCTCAGGTCGTTGTGTTCCCGAACAGTTCCGACCCGTTTGCCAAGGCCGTGTTCACGACAAGTGTCAGCCTCGGTTCATACACGAACAATATGCCAGCTCCAACGTGCAGCACCGGCGGGCGAGACGCCGTGTGGCAAATCACCCCAACCATTGGTATCAACGGAAGGCAGTTTACGGTGTCCACTGCAGGCAGCAACTTTCAGACGATGCTGGCGGTGTGGTCGGGTGATTGCAGCAATCTGGTTGCGGTAAGTTGCGCGGCTAACAACATTGGCCTTGAGGGAGTGCAACTCAGCTTCAAGACCGACGGGACCAACACATTCTTCATTGTCGGAGAAGGCGCGGCGGGCCAGTACGGCAAGCTCAAGCTCAGGATAACCAGCCCGTAACAGGCGGTGTGGTGACGGTTCGTTCCGGTGGCAGACCGGCGAGTGACAAGACCCACCCGCTGCAGGAAGTGACCCGTCCTACACCCGCGACAGGACCGCGGCAAACCGGCCGAAATGCTCCGCCCGAGCCGGTTCACGGTCCGCGTAGATCGCCTGAAGATTGTTGCACATTCGCAGCAGGATGATCTGCGGAGTGGTGGGAGTCAGGAACGCGGGATTGAATACGACGCCCAACCGCTTGCATAACTCACGGCAATCCGCCTCATCCAGCAACTCCCCCTGATGAAACGGATCGAAGTAAAAACTCGCGCTGGTGGAATGCCATTTGAGAAGAAAGTGCGCGGGCATGTTGATGCCAATCAACGGCAGGTGCAACCGCCGCGCCAGCAACAGATACAACACCGACAAACTGATCGGAATGCCCAACCGACGATCCAGTACGCGGTTGAGATAGGAGTTGTCCGGGTCGTAGTAATCCTGGCGATTGCCCTGGAAGCCAAGCGTGCGAAAAAGATAGTGATTGCAGACTTCGACAGTGGCTCGCGGTGTCTCGCGCCCCGTCAATCGTTCGCGCAACTCCTGAGCCATCTGATCGATCCGCGTGCGATACGCGGCCTCGTCGAACTCCGGGTAGCGCGTCTTCGCCACCAGCCAGGTGGCGGCCTCGATGTCGAAGTGACTCCCGCACGTCGCGCAAAACCGTGCCAGAGCCTCCCATGCCGCGGCCTCGCGCAGGACGCGCAGAATTTGCGTTGCGTTGCGTTGCGCCGTGGGGTCTCCATCGCGCGCGACGGATTCCAGCAACCGAATGCCTTCTTCGCCGCGTCCCGCCAGCGATTCCTGCAGCAACTGGATGGTGCGCGGATCCTCGTCCCCCAGCAATTTGGCGAGCGCTTTTCGGTCGGGATCTCGGAGGGTCTTCATGGTTCAAACTATCTGGTTCTACCATCTCTCAAAAGGCCTCAGACTGCAACTCAGGAAAACAGCGGTTATGACGCGTGTGTGAGAATCCACGTTGCGGCGGCATGGATGTCCTCGGCCGCAACATCCGGTTTGACCGCCTGCTTGGCGAGTGTGTCACGGCCTGCGCCCGTCAAGACGAGGATTGTCCTGGTCCCCGCGTTGATCCCCGCCTGGATATCGCTCTCGCGATCGCCAACCATGAAGCAGCGCGACAGGTCGAGGCCGTATTCGCGGGCCGCATCCAGCAGGAACTTCGGTTTCGGTTTGCGGCACTCGCAGTTGTCTTCCGGATGATGCGGGCAGACGTAGTAGCGATCGAAGCGCACGCCGGCTTTGGCGAAATACTCGTCGAGATGCGCGTGAATGGCCTCCACGGCTTCCCGGGAGAAATAGCCGCGCCCGACGCCGGACTGATTCGTGATCACAAACAATCTGTAGCCTGCGTCCTGCAAGGTCTTGAGAGCCGCCGCGGCGCCCGGGATCAGCACGACGCGATCGAGGTCGCCAAAATAACTGGAGTCCTCCATGATCGTACCGTCCCGGTCGAGGAAGACGGCGCGGTGGCTGGCGGTGCGGTTCATTGAGGGCGCAGCCTACCGAAATCAGCGCTCGCCGCCAAGAACGTTGTCAGCCAGCCAGCGTGCCAGCCGGGATGCGTGGCGCACGAGCGGTATGATGACGTGTGCTGCCCGTTCGTGGTACATGGCGTGACGGAGTGATTCGTTGGTGCGCGCGCGTCGCCGGCACAATGTGGCCACCGCCGCCGCGTACCGTTCTTCGGAGCGCGATGGATATCCAATGGCTTCCGCAGCCATCTTTCCCGTCCGCACCGCAAAAACGATTCCCTGACCCGTGAACGGCTCCATCACCCGCAACGTGTCGCCGGTGAGGAAGACGCCATGTTCAACTGCACGGTTTGCTGGTGACTGAAGCGGGTGCGCGCTCTGCAAGGGTTCGAGCGGTTCGGGCGGCACTCCCGACTCGCGGAAATGGGGGTTCTGCCAGACGGTGTTGGCAAAGAGTGCTTCGCAGTCACGATAAAATCGCGCTGCCCACGGCCCGGTCACGATACAGAGATTGGCGCGCTCCGTGTCTGCTCGCACCAGACCGCAGTAGCCGCGGCGGATGGCCACCGTCCGGCGTGGCAGTGGGATCGCGGCGGGTGGCAACGGCTTCAGGAGTGTATCATCGTTTCAATGTTGCGAGGCGACGGATGATGCGCGAAGATTCGGCCATGTGTGGGCGCTACACCCTTTTGACAGAGTTGGGAGGAATCGCTGACCGTTTTGGCGTGCCGGTGCCCGGCGAGGAATGGGCGACAGGTTCAGAGAAGCACGGAAATGAATAAGATAATAGGAGACCATATGATCCGCGGCGTGTTATTCGACCTTGACGGGGTGATCGTCGATACCCTGCACTACCACTATCTGGCCTGGAAGCACATGTTCGAACAACACGGTGGCTCGCCTGTCGGCGAGCTGACGGTGCTTCTGCACGAAGGGAGGAACTCGCGGGAGATTCTGCCGATTCTCATGAAGGAAACCGGGGTCACGATTCCCGAAGCCCGGCAGGCTGCGTTTATCGAGGAGAAGCGCGCCTATTATCGGAGCATCGTGCAGGTCACCCAATATCCCGGAGCATTTGAGGCAATCGACGAACTGCGCCGGCGCGGATTCAAGGTCGCGCTCGTCACGGCGTGCGCCCTGAACAACATGCGGCATTGCCTCAATAGCGAGCAGCAGGCCCACTTCGATTTCATCATCACAGGCGACGAGGTTCCGCGAGCCAAGCCGTTTCCTGATCCCTATCTGACGGCGGCCCGCCAGCTCGGATTGCGCCCTGAAGAATGCGTCGTCGTGGAAAATGCGCCGCTCGGCATTGAGGCGGCACGCAATGCGGGGATGCGCTGCGTGGCCGTCGAGACCACCTTGGGAAAAGAGTACCTCACGTCTGCCGACCACGTTTTGCAGAACATCGCCGAATTATTGCGTCTGCCGATCTTAATTCGAGATTCGATTCGAGATTAGAGATTGAGAATCCCGGATGCCGTAATTGCGGGGCCCGGACTCCATAGGATCTGGAAATAAGCCTCTGTAAGAAACTGACCAGCGCGCTTTTTCGAGCCAGTGCTGTATTAGTCCGAGGGCATTTATGAGGAGCGCCCCCAGTGCCAGAAGCCCGTCGCTCAAAGCACACTCTCGTCCGTGAACACGTGTGGGGCGGTGGCTTGAACGGACGGTTTGCTGACGACACGACGAAGCCGAAACCGCATCACGAAGAAGAACGGTAACACCTCATGAAAAAAAGCCCAAAATCAAGCGGTTCATTGAGGACGCAGCCTGCCGAAATCAGCGCTCGCCGCCAAGAACGCTGTCAGCCAGCCAGTGTGCCAGTCGGGGTGCGTGGCGCACGAGCGGTATGATGACGCGCGCCGCCCGCTCACGGTACATCGCGTGACGGAGGCAATCGTTGGTGCGGCCGCGTTGCCGGTACAATTTCGCTACCGCGGCCGCGTACCGTTCCTCGCGGCGCGCTGGATGGTCGATGGCTTCCGCGGCCATCTCTCCCGTCCGCAACGCAAAAAAGATTCCCTGACCCGTGAACGGTTCCATCACCCGCAACGCGTCGCCGGCGAGGAAGACGCCATGTTCAGCTGCACGGTTTGCTGGTGACTGGAGTGGGTGCGCGCTCTGCAAGGGTTCGAGCGGTTCGGGCGGCACTCCCCACTCACAAAAATGGGGATTCTGCCAGACGGTGTGCGCGAAGAGTGCTTCGCAGTCACGGTGAAATCGCGCCGCCCAAGGGCCGGTCACGATGCAGAGATTGGCGCGCTCCGTGTCCACGCGCACCAGACCACAGTAGCCGCCCCGAAACAGATGCAACTGCACCTGGTGGTTCAATGTTGCGGGTGCACGGAAATGGGATTGGAACGCAATGTGTTGATGCCTTCCGGGCCGAAGACAGGCGAGGCCGGCCTTGCGCGCGACCACCGAATGCCGTCCATCAGCGCCGATAATGGCCTTTCGGGCACCGTACTCTCCGTGTCTGGTCACCAAGCGTCGGTCGGCCCAAACATCATGGACGGTTTCGCCTTCGATGACATGCACACCGCACGACCGCGCGTGATCGAGCAACGCCGCATCCAGCAGGCTCCGGCGGATGGCCACCGTCGGGCACGGCAGAGGGACGGTGAGAGTGTGACGACCCATTGTGGTGAAGCAGGCGGCTTCAATTGTCTGTTGTGGCAACCCCTGTATCTTCCGAGCCACGCCAAGTCGTTCAAAGACCGGCCAGCAGTTCGGGTTGATGACATCGCCGCAGACCTTGTGGCGTGGGAACCGCGCGTGCTCGAACAGCGCGACCTGCAACCCCCGTTGCGCACAGGCCGTGGCGGCGGTCGCGCCAGCCGGCCCGCCGCCGACCACCATCACATCGAACTCATTCATGGCGGGCAACAACAAGGCTCGCGTTGATGCCACCAAAGCCAAAGCTGTTCGACAGAATCCGGTTTACCCGAGCCGACCGGCCCCGCTCGGGAATGTAATCCAGGTCACACTTGGGATCGGGCTGCCGTAGATTCAGGGTCGGCGGCAGGTAGTCATGTTCCAGTGCCAGAGCACATAGGGCCATCTCAATCGCACCGGACGCGCCCAGTGCGTGGGCGTGAAACGGCTTGGTGGAGCTGATGGGGATCCGATGGGCGCGCTCGACGAAAACCTGTTTGATGGCCAGCGTTTCGGCGGCATCCCCCAGCGGTGTGCCCGTTGCGTGGGCGTTGATGTAATCGATGTGCGCCGCGGATACACGCGCATCGGCGAGCGCGTTGTGAATGCACCGTGCCGCGCAGGAGGCGTCCGGGCGGGGCGCCAGCATGTGATAGGCGTCATTGTTGGAGGCGTAGCCAAGGATCTCGGCATAAATGTGCGCACCTCGCAGGAGCGCGTGGCGACGCTCTTCGAGAATGAACATCGCGGCCCCTTCACCCATGACGAATCCGTCGCGCATCGCATCGAACGGCCGACAGGCGCAGGACGGATCGACGTTGTTCTTGCTCAGGGCGTGGAGCACGTCAAACGCGCCGAACGTCAATGGCGCCAACGGTGCTTCGGCCGCACCGGCTACCATCGCCAGTGCCTGACCTCCCCGGATCAACCGGAACGCTTCTCCCAACGCAATTGCACCGGAACCGCAGCTATTCGAATTCGTGTGACCCGGTCCGGTAAAGCCAAATTCGATCGCGACATGGGAACCGCCGGAGCCGCCGAACACCAGAAACGCCAGCGCTGGGTTCACCGCCCGGATACCCTGACGCATGAACAACTCATGTTGGTGCTCGGCCAGAGCGACGCCACCCAGCGCCGTGCCGGTGCAGACGCCGATCTGCGGATGGGGAGGGGGTTCCGAGTACAGAGGGCGGCCGGATCGATTCGAGTCGTCTAGGGCCATCTTCGCGGCCACGAGCGCAAACTGCGCGAATCGATCGAGCCGTTTCACGCGCCGCGCGGGGAAGTGCGCCAACGGGTCGAAATCGGTCACTTCGCCGGCGATTTGGGAGTCGAACAGCGATGGATCGAAGTGGGTGATGCGTCGAACGCCGGACTTGCCGCGCACAATTCCCTGCCATAGTCCGTCCTTGCCGCTGCCGATGGCGGTGATCGCCCCGATACCCGTGATGACGACGCGTGGCAACATGATTTCCATACGTTAGGAGTGCTCAACCCGCGTTCTGTTCCAGATACGTCTTGAAACCAGACAACGTGCGTGCGGCGATGGGCCGGATGAACAGGTCACTCAGCACGTGTTGCGCGAACCAGCGGCCAAATGCCGAAGGTCGATCGAGTTCATGAGTAATGCTCACCAACACGCCGTCGGGCGTGGGTGTGTACGTCCACCGGACCTTCATCCCGCGCGTGAACGCCTTGAGATGCTCGAAGTGCAATTCTGGGGTGTTCGGGTCGACCCTAAATCGAGAGGTCCACCGAATGGGCAGCCAGCCGCGTCGCGCCGCCACTCTCACAATCAGGCCGTCATCCCCGACATTCAAGACACGAATCCAGCGATAGTGCGGCAGCACCTTTGGCCAGAGCAGCAAATTGGACGTGTCCTGGAAAACCCTGGCCGGCGGGGCCTTGATGACGATGGAGTTCTCGGTGCGGACGCTCATTTGAGACCTGCAATGGCCATGCGGAAGAACCGGTGGCGTCGGATGATAAAGTTGCGCAGACCCGCGCGCGCGGCCATTGCGCGCAGTTCGGTGACGCTGAAGGCGCGCTCGCAGGACGCCGGGGCGTCGAAACGCGCAATCGGATTGCGGATGATGGTGCGCGCCATGAGTTTGCCTAGTCCGATCGCGATTCGATTCCTCCGCAGATCGTTGATCACGTAGCCAACTTGCGCAATATCATGGATGCGACGGAGGATTGCAACCACATTGGTCTCGGAGAAGTGGTGCAACGTCAGCGAACAGAAAACGACGTCGAAGCTGGCCGCCGCGTAGGGCAATGCCAGCAGGTCGTGCTGCTCGATCCGAATCGCGGGCCACGCGGCGCACTGCTCGCGCGCAATCGTTACGATCTCGGGATTCCCGTCCACTGCCGTGATTTCGACACCGACACATTGCTGGCGTGCCCATTGGGCGATGGCGCGGGGGAGATCCGCGCCGCCCGTAGCCAGGTCCAGGATCCTGACGGGGTTCATCGGCACGCCGTCCAGAAGGTCATCGAGGTAAGCCAGCGCGATGCGATGGCCGCCCAGGAAGCGGTTGATGTTCTCCAGCACGTGGAGATCGGCGCGGAGCAGCGCCGCGTCGTTCCCGCGACGGTCCATGATTTCGGGGACATGAGGATCGAACCGGCGCGGAGGGACGAACAGGCTCATGGCGATCTCAGCGACAAGACGGCGAGCATCCGTCCCGTATGCCCTTTTTCCGCGCGGTAGGAGAAGTAGCGGTCCAGATGGCAGGCGGTGCAGATGCGCGGGTTGTGGATTTCGCGCACGCCCGCCTCGCGAAGTTGCCCTTCGATGCCGCTCCAGATGTCCATTTCGTAGTGGCACGGGCCGATGGACGGGCCGATCATCACCAGGCAATCACGAGGATCCGTGCCGTACCGCTGCGTCATCATCGCCAGCGTATTTCCCGCAATGTTCGCCAGCGTGCCCTTCTTTCCAGAGTGGATCAGGCCAATGGCGGGGGTGTGTCGATCCACGATGAACACGGCGGCGCAATCGGCGCAGCGAATCACCAGCGGGAGGTCTTTTGCGGTTGTCACCAGCGCGTCGACCATCGGCACACACTTGCCGGTGGTCTCGAAGACGGCGGCCACGCCGTTTCCGTGAGTCTGTTCCGCCGAGGCGAATCGGTTGGACGCGAAACCGAGCGTCGTCAGGGTGCGGGCTTCAAAATCATCGGCCTTGGTGTCGTCGCTGGTGCGCAGGGTGAACGCGTGGGTGACAAAGGGAATCCGGCTCAACGGTGCAAAGGTTTCAAACGGCATGGCTCAATCGGCCATACGCACGGTCATTCCGGTGACGCGTTCGAGCGTGGCGACGGCAACGTTGTAGTCGTGGAGCGCCTGGATCTCATTGGAGCGGGCTTCGGTGAGGGCTGTCTGGGCGCTGAGAACGTCCAGTTGCGTGCCCGTTCCGGCACGGAAGCGCGCTACGGCCAGCCGCAGACTTTCCTCGGCTTCCTCGACCGTCTTCTTTTGGGCTTCGATCAATTCGAGTGTTTGAAGGTAATCGGAGTAGGCCTGGCGGACTTCCAGTTCCACCTGGCGGCGCGTGTCGGCATAATCGAGGTTGGCCTCCTGCAGTTGGGCGCGGGCTTCGGTGACTTTTCCGCGTGTGAGCATGCCGTCGAACAGCGCCCAATTCACGTTGGCGCCCAAGGTCCAGCCTTCGCGGGTATCGTCCAGCCGGTTGGTGAATGTGTAGTCGTGCCACCCATAGTTGCCGAACACGGATGCTTGGGGTTTGTAGCCGGAGGCGGCGACCTGAACATTGGCCTTGGCCACCCTGATTTGTCGCTCCGCCTGAAGCAATTCGGGACGACGTTGGAGAGCCTGATCGAGTGCGGTTGCCAGCTCCCAATCCCGGTGTTCATACACCAGTTTCCCCTCAAAGTTGATCGGCGTAAACGCATTCGTCCGGTTCGAGGCGTCGATGGCCAGCAGTTTCACGAGGGACTCTTTCGAGATCCGGAGATCGTTCTGGGCGCGAATGAGGGGTGGTTTGGCATTCTCCAACTCGACCTCGGCGCGCAGCACGTTGAAGCGTGGGACGGACCCGACGTCAAACCGCGACTGGGCGTCGTGGAGTTGTTCTGCCAGGAGCGTCACCGATTGTTCGCGGACATCGACCAGCGCCATGTCGAGGAGGATTTGGTAGAAATCCTTCCGCACGTCCAGGATCGTGTCGGCAACAGTGGCTTGGAACCCCAGGGTGGCAATCTGGTCGGAAAGTTTCGCGGCGCGAAGGGCGGCATTCACTCGTCCGCCGGAATACACCAATTGCGAGATCTCGATTTTTGCGGTCCAGGGTTGTTCTTGATTGTCGAAAGCGCTCGGAAAGCCGGGGACCGGAATAGGATCCAGCGTACTCTTGGCGACCTGCTGGTACGTGCCCGAGGCCGTGACTTGCGGGAACGTTTGCGCGCGGACCTCGACGATGACGCCCTGGTTCCGGCGGATTTCTTCCCTGGCCTTGAGGATGGTTGGGTTTTGCCGGAGGGCGAGGTCGATGCAATCCTCGAGCTTCAGTGTCTCGGGGGTCGCCTTGGTGGACGCCGCGTGGGTCGGCCACGCAGCGGATAGGATCAGGGAAGCGGCCACCAGGCCGCGGAGGATTCTGGTCATGGTGTCGAGCTCACGGCAGTCGGTTGGTCTGGAAACAGCTTCTTGAAGGCGTCCGGAGGACAACGGTAATTGTGCATAGCAGTTTGCTCGGCATCCAACGCCTTTTGATTCAGATTCTGGTCCTTGGTTTCGAGGAAAGCCTGAATCAAACCATAGTAGGCCGAGCAGATATGATTGTGGACAATGGCGCAGTCCGGATTCAGCCGGGGTTCTCCCTGGCTCATGATGACGGCGCAACCTTCGCGGTCAATTTGCCGATAGATATCCGCGACCAGCCGCAACGCCTGCGTGCGACTGCCGTCGAGCAACAACGCTTGCAGTAGACAGATGCCGGCCTCTTCGGCGTGACCGGTCGCCAGATAGACGGACGCGATGCTCAGGTGCGCGTCCGGGTTCGTGGGCGAAAGATGGCGCATGTACAGGTAGGCATCCAGCGCCTTCTGGTATTCCGACATGCGCATATAGGTGATCCCGAGATTCCAGTAGATTTCGTGGTTGCCGATGTCCGGGATGTTGTTCGGATCGCGACCGCGCTTCAATTCCTTCTGGCGATTGTCGTCATTGAATTCTTTGTCGAGCGGCACGGCTTTCGACAGCGCTTCCACCGACTTCTGATACCACGGCATGCTTTGCGCCGAGGGCACCAGGGTCACTCCGTCGGCCGCACGCTGGGCGTAGGTGTCGCCCTTGATCCGATAGTAGGCGCCGAGATGGAGCAGGACGATCTGCGTCTTGTCCGTGACCTGACGGGCCTTTTCGCCTTCTTCAATGATGCGATCGATATTCTTGCCCTCGGGATCTTTCTCATAGAGTGCGAACGCCAGGGACTTGTGGGTCTTGAAGCTGTCGGGACACGTCGCGACGGCCTTTGTCCACAGGGCCTCATCATCCTTCCAGTCGTCGTTGCGGTTGAAGGCGCGCACGCCATAGGCGACGACGACCAGGCTCAGCACGGTGCGCGCGACGACCTGCAGCCAGATCCGCTGCGCCCACAGGGAGACATCCAGGTTTGGTATCAGGCGCCGACCGATCGAGTAGACCGCGACGACCAGGCAGCCGACGAACCCGATCGATGGCAGGTACAGGAACCGTTCGGCCATGATGCTGCCGATGCACCACGAGGTCTTGTCGAACAGCGACTGGCCAAACGTGGGATTGGGGATCAGGTTGGAGGAGGGCAGCAGCGTGCCGAAGAAAAAGAATACGAAGAAGAACAGCGGCTTGTTGCGGTGATAATTGCGGATCGCCGCCAGCAGCGCGATCACGATGGACACCAGTGCGACGATGGCCTTCCAGTCTTCCCACGTGTTGAAATGCCAGTTCACGATGGGGATTTGGTTGTACGAGTAGTCACAGGACAACTGTTGCGGCCAGAGCAGCAGCCAGAAATATTTCCCAATCACCTTGATAGCCGTGATGCGCGCGGTCAGGAAGCTCACACTCGGCATGGCCAGCGGGTTGTCCACCCAGGGCAGCTCCGGCGGGCGCAGTTGACCGAAAACCTGGCTGCGGACATAGAACATCGTCAGAATCGGCGCGACCAACACCACGTAGCCTTTGAGCGCGAACTCCGAGAAATTCGAGAAGAGGTTGGCCAGCCAGTTGGGCTGTTGGCGGCGCAGGCGGTACAAGAAGTCGTAGAGCAAGATCACACCGAACACCACCACGCCCGATTCCTTGCAAAACACGCTGACGGCAGTCGTCAGCATTAGCATGGTCAGCGGCAACAGTTTTCCCCAACCCCCGGCGCGGCAGGCCAGGATCACCGTGCCAACGCCGAGCGCCACGAGCGCCATGGAGATGACCAGGCCGCTTTGCAGATTGGATGGGAGCAGCGTCGGGTGCTTCCAACTGATTACCACGAACGCCAGCAGCAACGCACAGATGGCGCCCGTCACGATCAACGGCTTGCGTTCGGGTTTGGTCCTGCTTTCGGCGGTCGTGCTCCTGGCGTAGCAAAGAAAGCCCACCAATACCCACAGCGTCGTAAACAAATCGGCGCGTCCGACGATGTTGGCCACCGATTCGGTGGCCACCGGGTGAGTGCCGAACAGCGCGGCCACGAAAAACGCCGGCCACAACCGTTCCATCAGCACCAGCACCGCAAAATAGACAAGCACCGAGTTCGCCCAATGCAGGACGAAGTTGACCCAGTGATAGCCGGCGGCGTGAGGCCCATTGCCGAGGATGCTGTAGTTGAACAGATACGACAACGTCGTCAACGGACGGTACAGGCCGCTGACGGCTTTCGGCCACCAGTAGTCCTGGGTAAAAACAAGGTGGAGGTTGTTTTGGTTGGCATCGCGGAGGCGCGGATCCTCGAGGATGATGAACTTGTTGTCCAGCGCGAACCCCGTGTTGTACAACGTGTTGCAGTACGTGAACAGCACGATGGCGCCGAGCACGAACGCGACCGTCACATGGGCAAGAAACCCGACCGATGGCCACAGCCTGGTTTTCGGAGCCGCTTCAGCGTCTGGCTGTTGCGTTTTACGTGCCGCGGATACGGATGATGGCTTTTTTGGACTCATCGGTGCGACGCGAGCCTCCTTCAACGCTCGCTCGGTCAAGTCGGCGCGTCGAAGTGTGTCAGCAGCCTGCTGCAAAGTCAAAAAGGTTTTGCAGGCGGCCCCGTCGCGCTGGAATCAATGCCGACCATGGCCACGCGCCGACCGGGAACGTCGTGCTGGTGATGGACCAGGGCGCAGGCGCAACGCATTACAAAAAAACTTGCCTTTCGCGGATGTGTGTGAGGTAATTCGGCGCAAGCTTCAGATAATCGCATGGAATCGACCAAAGCAGTTTTGCTTGGCGTACAGATGTACCCCTGCCCCACTGAGGCTTTTACCAAGGAGGAACACCGTTATGTCTAACGCCTTCGATACTGGCAACACCGGTTTCATGCTCGTGGCCACGAGCCTGGTCATGCTGATGACGCCGGGGCTGGCTTTCTTTTATGGCGGGCTGGTCAGCCGCAAGAACGTGCTCGCCATCATGATCCAAAGTTTCGTCTCGATGGGGGTCACGACCGTCATCTGGTTCGCCTTTGGCTACTCCCTGTGCTTCAGCGGCGGCCAGGGCGGCGTCATCGGCAATCTCGACCACGCCTTCTTTCGGGGACTCAACCCGATGGACGCATTCACCGGTTCGAAGACGATTCCGTTGTTCGTGCTGATCGCCTACCAGATGATGTTCGCCCAGATCACCCCGGCCCTGATTACCGGCGCCTTTACGAACCGTGTGCGATTCCCGGCCTACCTGATCTTCTTGGTTGTCTGGCTGGTGCTGGTGTATTTCCCGATGGTGCATATGATTTGGGGCGGCGGACTGCTGGCACAATGGGGCGTGCTGGATTTTGCCGGCGGGATTGTGGTGCACTGCATTGCCGGGTTTGCCGCGCTGGCTTCGGTGATGTTTGTCGGGCGGCGCCGGTTTCCGGAAACCTCGGGGCCGCACAGTATTCCGCTGGTGGCACTGGGCACGGGACTGCTCTGGTTCGGCTGGTACGGGTTCAACGCCGGCAGCGAGTTGCGGGTTGACGCCGTGACGTCACTGGCGTTTCTGAATACCGATGTCGCGGCTTCATTCGCGGCGATTGTGTGGTTGATCGTGGCCTGGGTCTTCGAGAAGAAACCGAAGTTCGTGGGCTTGCTGACCGGGTCAATTGCCGGCCTGGCTGCCGTCACGCCGGCGGCCGGTTACGTGAGCACGCCGAGCGCGGTGGCGATCGGCATCGCGTCCAGCCTGGTCTGCTATTTTGCGATCAACATGAAGAACCGGCTGGGCTGGGATGATGCCCTTGATGTCTGGGGCGTCCACGGTGTGGGGGGTGTGCTCGGCGTGATCTGTCTGGGCATTTTTGCCAACAAAGCGATGAACGATTCCGGCGCCAACGGCTTGCTCCATGGCGACAGCAGTTTCTTCATGAAGGAATGTGTCGCTGTGGTGATCGCGGCCGTGTACGCGTTCCTGTTCACCTACATCATGCTCTGGATCATCAACAAGATCACCCCCGTGAAAGTCACGGTCGAGGAAGAAGAGCTGGGGCTTGATGAAGCCCTGCACGGCGAACACGCTTATATCTAGTCCTGCGTCAATCTTGATTGACATGTAGCCGCACCGTCGCCATCGGCTGATGGCGTCTCGCGGCACCCGGCTTGGGGTGCGCAGGCCAAGGCCTGCGCACACCCATTGAATCGGCTTTGACAAAGCACTAAAATCAACCCCGACCATGGCCAGCGCCCCCATACTGGTCGGCACGGCCGGCTGGAGCTATCCCGATTGGGAGAACCTGGTCTATCCGCCCGGCAAGACGGCGGGTCGCCTCCGCCTGGTGGCGCGGTACCTCGATTGCGTGGAAGTTGACAGCTCGTTTTATCGTCCCCCGACGGCCCGCGCCACCGAGAGCTGGGTCCGGGCTGTCGAAGGCCAGCCGCAATTTCGTTTCCTCGCGAAAGCATGGCAACGGTTTACGCACGAACGTTCGTTGCCCTGGACAAGGGCCGAGTTTGACCTGTTCACCGCCGGCCTGGAACCCCTGCGCGGGAGCGGGCGGCTCGATTCGTTGCTGTTCCAATTCCCGTGGTCATTCCGCAACGACGCGCGAAACCGTGACTGGTTGCGGGCTGTCGCCGACGGCTTTGCGGATTGGCCGATGGCGGTCGAAGTCCGACACGACTCGTGGCTGGTGGATGAGACATTTGAGTTTCTCCGCGAACGACGGATCACGTTTTGCAATATCGATCAGCCCGTGCTGGCTCATTGCATCCCGCCGACCGCGCACGCGACGGCGGACATCGGCTACTTTCGACTGCACGGACGCAACAACAGGAACTGGTTCCGGGAAAAACAGGACGCTTACGGCGGACGATACGATTACCTGTACTCGGCGGCGGAACTGGACGACCTGCTGGCGCATATTGCGGCAATCGCCGCGCGAACGAAGAAGACGTTTGCCGTGTTCAACAATCACAAGGACGCCAAAGCGTTTTCCAATGCCTTGCAGTTGAAAGCGAAGTTGACGCCGACGGTCACGGTCCGCGCGCCCGCGCCGCTGCGAGACCGCTACCCATCGGTCCGAGAAAGCACCATCGCAGACGGCGACGAGCAGTTGCCATTGGTGTGACCGGCTGCCGGAGAAATCGGACGCGCTATCCTGACGCTACACGCGGCTGCGTCTGAGGAACGCGACGAGCGATACGCCACCGAGTGCGACCAGCAGAAGACGCTACTGCTCCGGCCAGCCCCAAGCAATCACGGGTTCTTTACCAACAGGGCCGGTCCACTGGTTCGAGAATATATCGGTAAGGCCCACGCCAAAGTTGGTGGTGACCGTGATTTGCTCGTCAGCCCAGACGAAAGTATTCGTAGCGCCATTGGCAAACTGCCATTCATAGAAGTGCAGTCCAGGCGTGCCGTTGGTGTAATTCCCATAGGCGTCAGCAACGTATAACTCACTGCCCGAGAGCCAGTTCGTCAATGGTGTGGCGTTCTCTAGCCACCACGAAATCATTGCTTGGCCGTCCACGGTGGGACGGGGACCGCGGCCCTCGTGATCATACTGCTCGCCGAGTGTATCGCCCCACCCATAATAACCGTTGTCGAGGGTCCCAGCGGAGTCGCACAGTTCGAGGAAGACTTGTACGCGTGAGACCCCCTTTGCCTTCCACATCACCAGATCTTTCCAGAATCGCGAACACATGGTTCGCCAAGTCCAGGTCCAGTTTGGGGCGTCGTAACGACCCGATCCGCCGCCACCCGCGTCGGCGCACCAGCCATTAGTCTTGCCCAAAGCGTCTGGCGAGTAGGGGTGAACCTCATCGACAGCGAACTCTTTACCCGGATAAAGTCCGGCCATTAGTTCGAGACTAAGATCTGTGGCCATGAATTGTCCGCAGTTGTTGTCGACCGTATTGTAGTATCCCGCCATATCATGAAACGAGAGAAGACCGACGTTGGTGTAGTAGGGCCTTACTACCGCGGAGGTGAGTACGATGCATGCCCAGCTGTTGTAGCCCATGGCCGCCGGTGCCCAAACCTTGCACGCCGGGCAGACGAATTCAATCGCCTCAACCGTTGCGCTGACGGTCATGGCCGCCGGTAATACCGAATGGGTAACGTCATTGGTGTTCGGGTCTTCGACGAAATCCAAATCGACGGAGTTCGGCTCATTGAGGATTTCGTAAGCGACGTTTGTGCCATATCTCGCCACGGCATTCGTGTAGATCGTGACCACGTCATGAATCCAACTGGCCAATGAGTTCGTCATGTCAACTGGCGGGGTAGCCCAGCCCGTATTCGTGGTGTGAGCGGTGTTGATTTGGATCACCTTGATCGGAGCGTTCGCGAACCAATCCGGATTACTGGGGTAGTCATTGACGAACAGGTCGAAGACCAACCAGTCGTTCGTTCCGCTGGCGGTGACGATACCGTCCGGACAGCAAGTGTTGTAGTCCGCCGTTTGCGCCCACATGGTTCCTGTAAGACTGAAGCCCGGAGCGAGACGCGCATAGCGGTTGGACCAGGCCGCTGCCGAAGATGGCATTTCTCCAATATACGAGTGGGGCTGATTCGTGTAGCCCTGAGGCAGGACGCTGAATTGAGCGCGGTCGCCAACGCCGCCGTTGGTGCCATTGACCTCGACGAAATAATGTCCCAAGCCGAGACCCGAAAGGGTCACAGGCGGAGCCGCATTGGTGATGCTGTGACTATGGAAGTCGTACACTTCGATAGTGGTGCCGAGGCTGTTGGAGATCGTCACGGTGTCGCCTTCATAGAAGATGCCCTGGGCTGTCCACGGCGCAATGGAGATTCCTGTCCCACCGTAGAGTCCATACCTATTGGTGAAACACTCGGCGCCAGGAAGAGTGTTCGGAGGCTGGCTGTTGTAATCCGTCGGATCGGTGCCCGCTAGGTATGCTTGCAGGTTGGAAATATGGTTGCCAGACGGATTGCACGAGGCGCACGAGTCGGCGTTGGTCGTCGTGGGGGTACCGGAAGTATTCCAGTCGCCACCAGTCAGGAATGCCGTCGCCGACCGTGTCGACTCCACACAGGTCCGCGCCGCAGACGGACACGCTTTCTGCCGGGTTCAACGTGAGGCTGTTGGCGCCGCAGTCCCAGACGGTTTCCGCGTAGTCTCCCGTGTCAACCTGAATCGTCGATCCATCCGTCGCCGTGGAGATGGCCGCCGATACATTGAGCTTCGGGCCGTCGCCGTTGGCGACCACGTCGCTCAACCCGTCGTATGAGTTGTTACCCACTCCTTCGTTGACGTAGTACGTCGTGGCCTGCGCTGGAAGAGCCAGCGACGAAAGCCACACGATCAGGGCTGCGCCGACCGCTCGTTCACAAACCCAACCCCATCCATGCCGGGGAGTTTTCATGTTGGTCTCCACCCGCGCTTAGGGCATGACCTTGAGTGTGCCGCTGCTGTTATACACGGTGCCGCTGGGCAGGCCGTTGGTGCTCGTCGGCAGACTTGGCACACATCAGGAACGTGTTCGTCCCGCCGACGTTATAGTTGAAATCGTCGCTGGAGCCGCAACCGCCAAAACTATCGGGACCCCCTTTGCAGTGTTGAAGCTTGGCCGCATCGTCGAGCGACCCGCCGTCACCCCCGCCAAAACTATTAACCCCGCCCACACAATCGATGAACGTGCCGCCGGCACCATTGCCGTCTTGGTCGTAGCCATCACCGCCCCCGAAACTGTAGTCCCCAGCCACACAGTCGACAAACCTGCCGTCGGCTCTGCCGTTACCTCCAAAGCCTCCCATGCCGCCCACGCATCCTACGAAAGTGCCGCTAGCCTCCGAATCCCCCCAGTTGCGACCGCCGAAACTCCAATCACCGCCCGTGCAATCGATAAACGTGCCAGTAGCGGTGCCGTCGCCGAAACTGTGATCACCGCCCGTGCAGTCGATAAACGTGCCGCTTGCCATGGCGTTGAAGTCGCCCACGCAATCAACATACTGTCCCGCATACTCGCCAGCCGACATGGAAGACATCGACACATGCCGCAGGACCGTGTTGGTGCCGCTTACGGATGCGCCATAGGCGGCCCCCGAACCGGTATTGAAAAGGATCACGGACTCGATTCGGACATAGTCAACGTTCTGCACAAGAGTGCCGGCGCTGGCGCTGGCATAAATGAGAACGGGGCACTGCACGTTGGCGATAGTCTTGGTTCGGGTACGACCCGTGCTGTCGGTGAAGACCTGTTTGCTGGTCATTTGGGCCGGCACGAGACCGATGAGATCCACGTAGCTGGTGTTCATGGTCAGGTCAGTGCCGCCGAGGTTGTAGTTACCGGGCGGAACGAGCACCACGACGCGGTTGCTCGATGTTGGGTTAAGCGTCGTCGCCGTCGTGTAAGCCGCTTGGAGGTTGCTGCCGCGCTGCAGGTCGTTGGTCCCTTCGGGGACGATCACGTGCTTGTAGCCTTGGGCCAGCGCCCCCGGCCAGCTCGTTTGGGTCACGCCACCCAACGAGATGGACTCAGCGGTCAGATTGGTGGTGACGGTCAGGTTCCCGTTCACCGTGAGATTTCCAGCCAATACCTGAGTCGCAAAAAACGATGTGACCACCAAGCAAATCAAGCTCAACTTTTTCATGCTGTCCTCCATATCTTGAACGAGAGGTATACAGGGAGTCCTTGCGCCTGTCTGCCGGGCAGAACCTATTTGTTGCGCCGGGCGTTCCCTCATCGAGGTGCGTTTGTGAACTCGCTCAACGCGGCAGAGGCTAGAGCGGCGCGGCGCGAAGACGCAACCCGTGATTTTCTACTTAAAGTGTAACGGGCCACGAGCAGGCGCCAGCGTCTTATCGCTTGTTCTTCGGCATCGCCAGCGGGCAAGCCGCCGGGACGCACTTGTCCGCCATCACGCAGAGGAGCCGGCACGGCGGCACGCTGGTATAGTTCGCGAGCATCTCCAGGTTGTAGCCGGTGGGAAACCGGGTCCCCGATTCCCATGAATTGATGGTGGCAATGGAAAGGCCCAAATCCCGGGCGATCTTCTTCAGCGGGATGTTGTTCTTCAGTCGCCAGTTTCGGAACGCGGTCGCGAAGCCGTCGCGGATGTCGCCGCAGCCGGCCGACGATGCCCGCTCGGGGACCGTCCCCAGCGCAGTGGCCGCGAACGGGAGAGACGCGAGAATCTGTCCAGTCCGGGCTGTGCGATCAATGCTCGGTTTGTTGTCCGGCAACACCGAAGGGTCTGCTCCTCGCCTGCACACCCCACAGGCGCGCCCGGTTCAACGACGTGACGGGTACATCAGGAACAACCGTGGCTTCCACAAGATGGCGCGGTCAACTCGCGCATCAGTCGGCACGAGATAACGAGGTTGTCTTTTGATTGCAAGAACAAACGCGCAACGGATGATAATTGTTGCAAAGAAACGGGGTTTCGACATTGCAACGCCCCCGCCCCTGTTGCATGAAGTGTTATTTGCCGGCGATTTTCCAGCTTGACTTATTATCGCTGTTGGATATGCTCCTGCGCGATGAATAAGTTCTTACTTGGTGTTGTGGCCGGCTTGGCGATGTACCAATGAATCGCCGGGCCGGGCATCCTCGTGATCGTTCTTTGACATAAGGGACTGGGGAGGTGCAAAAGGGTAAAACTGCAAAACAAAGCCAATTGTTTGGAGTGTTGGAGGTTTTGGATTGGCTTGAGGGACAAGGCGTTAGAAGTCCAAGTGTGCCAATTTGTCACTTGGCTTCGTTTTGCTAAAATTGGCTTTGTTTGGGGGGGTTGATGCTCGTTTGGCTTCGTTCAAGCCCGTCCGGATCGGTTGCGCCGGCACCAAACGATGGTTCCGAGCCAACTCAGAATTACCGCGGCTGCCAGCGCGGATAAGCACAATCCCAACGTGAGACTTCGAGGCTCGTACCGAAATTCAACGGTCGAGACTCCCGCCGGGACGATGACGCCGCGCAGGGCGTGGTCGGCCCGGAGAATCGGCACGGGTTGGCTGTTTCGGTACGCCCGCCATCCGTTGTCCCAGAGGTCGGCGAGCACGAGGAGGCCGGGGGTTTCCATGTGGACGGAGACGGTGACCCGCGTGGGAATCTCGGAGACAATCTCGGCGTGGCCGCGACAGGGTCCGGGCAGGTCGACCGGTGTCTCGACGTAGGCCACGTCGCGCGGATCGAATTGCGGCGCCGTCAGTTTCTCGAGACGGTCGTGGTCATTGGCCACGGTTTCCACGCGGTGCGGGACGAATGCGCGCGGCAGAGCTTCGCGGTTCACGAGAACCCAATAGTCGAAGTCTTGAAAGGCCGGGTGAATTGACGCAGGGGGAGAACCCCGAAAGATGACGTACCGGACACCCAGCATGTCCAACACAGGGGAAAGACGGACGTTATCCGTCGGGGAGACAATCACGCGAGGTCGAAACCACACGGTCAATGAGGAAGAAGTGAGGTGGAGGGGTGGGTCGGCGGCGCTCGCCATCAGATCCATCAAACGCGCCGGGTCGACGCCATCGTACCCTTGGATATTGCATAGGTTGTGTGTTTGCGCCAGTTGGGCGGGCAGGCAAAAAAAACCGACGATCCGTCCCGGCGTTTCCCTGGCCAATTGCTCCAGGACCGGGATTCGGGGGTAATAGAGGGACGGATCGCACTGCGCACTCCGCCCATAGGCAAACCATAACAAGTCTCCAATCAGGACAAAGCCGAGCAACGGCACGAGCCACCGTTGCGGTGTCCGTCGGAACCAGAGCAACGACCATCCCGCAAGGCCGAGGCCGCACAGAACTGACGAACCAAGGTAAGAGTGAACAAACCATCTTTGTATCGTTCGGACGTCGTTGAGGTCGCGCACCGGTACCATATGCTGGCCGTGGCGGATGGCGGACTCGAGCTGAGTGGAAATCGGCTCAGCAGGAACTAAAGTACGGTAAATACACCACGCGCAAAGCCCGGCCAGCAGCACGGTCGGAACGCGGAACCACCATCTCCACCGGGGAGCACCCTCCCCGAGCACGTTCAACCCGATGGCTGTCATCATGAGGATCGAGAACGAGGTCACGAACACCAGGCGATTGTGGGACATCATGTTGAGTCCCGGCAGGCGCAGCAGCTTGACCAGGATCGGCACATTCAGGCACCAACTCAACCCCAGGAACCCTAGGGCGCACCAGAGGGCATTGACGGACCGGTGGCGCCGGCTGCACCACGCCAGCGGTGCCACGAAGAGTGTGGCAAGAACACCCGCATAGGTTGCCGCGGAACTCTCGATCTGGTTTCCGTCTACGATTCGGAGACTGCCGGCTTGCTCGGAGCCGTACATATCCGGCAAAACGGTCTGGGGTAGAGCTGCCCAACCGATGGGTGGCCGTTCCTCTAGTCCCCGTCCGCGCTGCATCATGCGGGAACCGGTGCGCACGTATTCAAACAGCGGGAGTAAATGTGGAGTCGCCAGCAAGAACCCGAGGCTCCACCCCACGATGAGAGCCAGGGCGGCTCCCCTTGCGCGCTGCTGAAACCACTGGTTGGAGTATACAGTCAGCCAGCACCATACCGCATAGATACCCGATGTCAGCAGTACCTGACCGGAGATGTCAACATGACCGCTGATCAGCACTAGGCACGTCGCTACGCCCAACCAAACCGGCGCCGCGGGAGTGGCTCGTCGAGCAGTCTTGTCGACTGCCAGTAGAAGCCACGGAAGCCAGCAGGCCGCGGCAGACGTTGGGTACCCTTGCCAGAACACGAAGAGGCCCGTCATGGGGTAACACCATGCGGAAATCGTTGCTGCCCAAAAGCCAATATGCAGTGCACGGCGGCAGAACAGGTAAACACCGGTGCCCGCAACAGCCGCAACAAGCAGTTGCGCCCAGGCAATGATGACGGGTGCCGCGGTAAAGTATTGAAGGAGCTGAAGCGGCGAATACTTCGGCTCAACGAACGGCGCGCCAGCATACTGATACGGTGCCCAGAAGGGAAACCGACCAGCGCGGATTTCCGAGACGGCAAATCGCCGGGATGGTTCGAACGAAAGGACGAGGTCTGCCATGACCGTGTTGTGTGCGATGATCTTGGCGACCTCCGGCGTTCTCGGGAGGTACGTGGTGGGCAAGGCCAGAATATCCAGCGGAAGGAGGATTTTTCGTCCAACCAACGACGGCGCGTAGAGAATGAACTGCCCGATAACGATCCCGGCCAGGACGACCGCCAGCCTTCCAAGAACCCGACGGATTCTCTCCCGCCGAACGCATGATGTCCCGTTACTCATGGGTGATCCGTCTGGCCACAGTCACTGTCAGGCGCCCGGAAGAGAACGCTTTCAGCACACCCCATGATGGGCGGGCCGACAGCGCCGGCGCCTGCTTTGAAACCGGTAGTTTCGGTGCGGACAGCAGCCGAAGCGGAGCGATTGTTCAGTTCTTGTTGCGCAGTTGGTTGTTTTCTCCAAACGCAGGCGAGTGTAGCGCTTCTAGGCGTCGCGTGGCAAGCGGGCGCGAGCTGAACGGGTGTTTCCCCGAGCCGGATACGGAAGAACTTACACACATTGCCAGCAGCACGGATGGGCTTGGCGCGGGAATCGACGGCGACCAGGTGGCGACCTTGCACCATCGACTCGCATGACATTGACAAGACTCGAGCACGGAAAATGCATTGCATCGAGCAGGCTACGCTCCTAAAATCCCTCGCGAGGGGGCAAACAGGAGGACATGCGTCTGGCGATGCTGCAGAAGATACTCGTACCAAGCGATCTATCCGACGAATCGAATTCCGTCATTCCGTACGCGGTGACGCTGGCGCAGGCGTTCCACAGCAAGTTGTACCTGCTGCACGTGATGGATCCCGCGTCGCTCAAGGAACCGGAAAATCTTTTGGATTTTCCGAGGCTCACCAGGATGTTGGCGCTGGACGTAAATGCCACCGATCTGCCGCCGCTCAAGAAGACCGTGGCGGTCGCGAAGATGTACGTGTACAAGAAAGATCGCGCGGAAGCGATTGCGGAATCGGCGGTAAGCAAGAAGGTCGATCTCATCTGCATGGCCTCCAACAAGGACGGAGTCAACCTGGCCTGGTGGTCGGTTGGAAGCATCATCGAGTCGATCATCGCCAGCACACCGTGCCATGTGCTCTGCATTCACGGGCGCCCGATCAAGGACAAGGACTGGAAACGCCCGCGGTTCAAGCACGTGCTGTCGCTGACCGAATTGGGATCGGCCGGCGCGGAAACGTTCCTGAAAGTTTTGCCGCTGGCGCACAAGTTTAACAGCATGCTCCATGTTTTCCCGTTGGTCACCAGCCGCACGGGCAAGTTGCCCGAAGACAATCCCTTGCGCGAGGTGGCGAAAATCAATCCCGCGCAGACCAATATCCTGTTGTTCGCCAAGCCCGACAAGCGGTTGCAGAACCTGCTCGCTTTCGTCAAGAAAACGCCCATCGATCTCATCGTGATGGCTCCGAGCACGCGGGCGAGATTCTCGAATCGGCTGGTGAACGATGTGCTGGTCAATCTCCTGCGCGCGACCGACAGTCCTGTGCTACTTCTTCGCTGAGAGGACGCTGTCGATGGCACGCCGGTGCGCCGCGGGGAGAGCCAGCGCTTTCAGTTGTGCATGGGTGACCGATTGCCACTCGCCGTTTGACGGTAAGTTCGCGATTGGGACGCACTCGTACACCTGAAAGACGATTCGTCGATGCGTGATCGTGTGACGCAATTCGTGGATTCGATGTCCCACGCGGAACCGTCGTGCATCAGCTGCCGGCAGTTCCCAGAAGTTCGCCAGCAAACCCTGCCGCGGCCTGCGTCTCAGCAGAATCCGGTCACGGTTCTTCACGAAAGCAGCCTTGGTTACGAGGTGCACGGTCTGCGGTTTATCACCACGATTCGGCACCTGCTCGACCAGTCCGCGCGCCCGCGCCGCGCAGATCCGATGCATTGGACATGTATCGCAATGCGGAGCGGCGGGCGTGCATACCAGCGCGCCGAATTCCATCAACGCTTGGTTGAAATCCCCCGGGTCGGTATCGGGAAGCAGGTCTTCGGCGAGCCTCCAGAGCGATTGCAGCGTACGCGGGGACCTCACGTTGGCGCGGATGGAAAAAATCCGCGCAAATACACGCGCCACGTTTCCATCCACGACCGGCACGCGCTCGCCGAACGCGATGCTGGCAATGGCGCCTGCCGTGTAGCGGCCGATTCCCGGAAGTTGGCGCAGACTTTCTACCGTGCGAGGCATTTGGCCGCCACGTTCGTGGACGACGGCTTGCGCGGCCCGGTGCAGATTCCGCGCGCGCGAGTAGTAGCCCAACCCTTCCCACAATTTCAGCACGCGGTCGTCCGAGGCGCGGGCCAGCGACTGGATGGTGGGGAACGCCCGCAACCAGCGGGCGTAGTAGGGTCGGACGGTTTCGACGCGTGTTTGTTGGAGCATGATTTCACTGACCCAGATGCGGTAGGGGTCGCGCGTGGCGCGCCAGGGAAGCTGGCGGTGGTGACGCCGGTACCAGCGCGGGAGATCGCGATGGAACGCCCGACGCACTCCGGTGTTGACCCGCACGGCAGGTGTGTGGAATCGTGTCGCCATGGCCGAGCGCACATCCTACACGTGTAAGCTGGATGCTGACAAGATTCCGCGTCTGAAACGCGACTTGGAGGCGCGCGGCTTTATGTTTCGCGATGTACCGTACGCGCACTTTGGGGCCGAACACCGCGGCGAGAAGGTCAGCGTCGCCATGTACACCAGCGGCAAGCTGGTCGTGCAGGGGAAGGGGACGACCGATTTCGTGCAGTTCTACCTCGAACCGCAACTGTTGGGGGAGGCGAAGCTGGGTTACGAGCACATCCTCGACCCGACGATGTTGGAGCCGCGCATCGGGGTTGACGAAAGCGGCAAGGGCGACTTCTTCGGGCCGCTGGTCATCGCGGGCGCGTTTCTCAACGAAGCGGCGGCGTATAACATGATGGAAATCGGCGTGCGCGACAGCAAGATGATCAAGAGCGACGCGCGGATTGCGGAGATCGCCAAGCAGATTCGCCTGACGGAAGGGTGCGTGACGGATGTTGTCGCCATCGGCCCGGAGAAGTACAATCAACTACACGCCCAGATGGGAAACGTGAACAACATCCTGGGATGGGGCCATGCGCGGGTGATTGAGGATCTGTTGGGTCGGGTGGACAGCCCGAAAGCGATCTCCGACCAGTTTGGCAACAAGCGGATCATCGAGCGGGCGCTGATGGAGCGCGGGCGGAAAATCGAGTTGGTGCAACGGCACAAGGCCGAGAGCGATCTGGCGGTGGCGGCGGCGTCGATCATCGCGCGGAATGAATTCGTGATGAGGCTGCGGCGGTTGGGCAAGGAATACGGCGTGGAACTGCCCAAGGGCGCGTCCACGGCCGTCGAGGAAGCGGCGGTGCAACTGGTTACGAAACACGGCCGCGACGCGTTGGCGAAAGTGGCCAAGATGCATTTTCGCACGTCACAGAAAGTGCTGGAAGGAGCGCCGAAATGAAAGGCCTTATTATCGCCGTGCTCGTCGTGGTGATTGGATATGGGTTCGTCCAGTGGATGGAAATATTCAAGACGAACACCGATTTTGCCGAGCGTGTGGATCGTCAGATCAATTTTGTCGCCGAGAATTCGATGGACACCGTGAAACAGAGCGTGATCGCCGACGCGAAGAGCCTGGGGATCGATATCACGGCCAACGACGTTCATATTGCGTCCGAAGACACGGAACAACACACCGTCGCGGAGAATCTGGTCAGCAAAAAGATCGGTGTGGATTTTATTAACAAGCTCGTGACCATCAAAGTGGATTACGTCCAGCACATCCTTGGCATTCCCTGTCATGAGAACGTCACGCAAGCCCGCATCCGGTCGGTGCAAGCCCCGCGCAAACAGTCCAGCCCGGAGATGCAACAGCTATTGGATGCCACGCCGCAATAAGTTTGAGGAGAACCGGTATGCCGCTTTACGAATTTGTTTGTACGAAATGTGAGAAGGATTTTGAGTTGCTCGTGCGTTCGAGCAACTGGGAAGGCTCGGTCGCCTGCCCGCATTGCGGCTCAAAGAAGCTGACGAAGAAGCTTTCCGTTTTTGCCGCGCAGGGTGGCGGCTCAATGGCTTCCACGCCCGCTGCGATCCCGCCCTGCGGTCGCCCCGGCGGCTGCGGTTGCACCGGCGGAAGACATCATCACTGACGTGCTACTTAAAGAGCGGTAGGATTCGCTTGAATTGGTCGGTGCCGGATTCGACGGTGGTGATGACCGCGCCGCACCGATAAGTCTCTGGATCGACGCCAGCGACTCGGCGCGCCGCGGTATGACGTTCATGAGCTTCTCTTGCACGTCGATGACCACGAGTGCCGAGTTCTGGGGAGTCAATCGCCAGTCAGACATGGCGCAAGTTTAGCCACAGATTCACACGGATTGCCACGGTGACCTGCACCCGTTGACTGGACAGAATCTTGGGTGAGTCTTGGCATTATTTTACTCCTGTCGGTCGTTGTTGTTCAATCCTTCTTGGCCTCCTGCCCCCGAGGGGGCAGCCGCCGCCCT